>Ga0182024_10005650_pt1 | contig 27911 bp, 29 predicted proteins | sample P32metaG_FD_120480 | JGI IMG/M metagenome (GOLD analysis project Ga0182024, IMG submission 120480) | Permafrost microbial communities from Stordalen Mire, Sweden - P3-2 metaG (Illumina Assembly) | ecosystem: Environmental > Terrestrial > Soil > Wetlands > Permafrost | place: Sweden: Stordalen...
CCGCGTCCGCGTCCGCGCCCGAGGCGAGCGCAGCACCAGCGGAGGCAGAGACGCCGGTCGAGGCCGAGGTGGAGGCGTGATGAGGGTCCTCCTTCGAAGGGACATCGACGGCGTCGGTCGCCGCGGCGACATCGTCGACGTGAAGGGCGGCTACGCGCGCAACTTCCTGCTGCCGAGCGGCTCGGCCCTCGTCGCGTCGGAGTCGGTCGCCGATCAGGCCTCCTCGATGCGCCGCTCGCGCGACCTGAGGGACGCGCAGGACAAGTCGGCCGCCGAGACCCAGAAGGCGGCCATCGAGCGGGTGACCGTGACGATCCCGGCGAGGGCGAGCGCCCAGGGCAAGCTCTTCGGCTCGGTCGGCCCCGTCGAGGTGGCTGGCGCGGTGTCGACCGCGACGGGTGTCGACGTGGACCGCGCGCAAGTCGTGCTCGACGAGCACGTGAAGGAGCTCGGCGAGCGCAAGATCGCGATCCGGCTCTTCGGGGACCTCGAGGCCACCGCCACGATCGAGGTCGTCGCTCAGGCCTGAACCTCTCGTGGGCACGGGAGCGTGCCCACGGTGCCGGCTGTCACAGTCTGGCGCCACAGTGCAGGCATGGCGCGACGTGATGTCGGCGTGCGCGCGCCGCACGCTGTGGACAACCCACCCCTCGCTGCACAGCTAACCCTCCCCCTAGTGCCCTATCGCCGCACAAGCAACGTGCACGACAGTTGGTGAATCATGGTTCAGGCCGTCGACGACACACGTCCCCTCCGCCTTCGACGGCCTGACGACGGACCGCGGGTCCCGCCGCACAACCTGCTCGCCGAGGAGTCCCTGCTCGGCGCGATGCTGCTCTCGACCGACGCGATCTCCATCGGCACCGAGCTGCTGAGTCCGGACGACTTCTACAAGCCCGCGCACGGTCAGATCTTCGCGGCCATCAGCCGGCTGTACGAGTCGGGCCAGGCCGCCGACGCCGTTACCGTCGCCGACGAGCTCGACCGCGCGGGCCTGACCTCGATGGGCACGGACCCCGCCGCGCTCGTCTCCCTGCAGACCAACACGCCGTCGTCGGCGAACGCGACGTACTACGCGGGCATCGTCCAGGAGCTCGCGATCCTGCGCCGCCTCATCGGGGCCAGCGGGGAGATCTCCGACCTCGCCTACAGCGCGCCCGACGACGTGGCCTCGGTCATCGACTCCGCCGAGCAGATGATCCTGGACGTCGCCGAGCGACGCAACGCCGAGACGGTGCGCTCGCTCGGCGAGCTGCTGCACGAGTCGGTGGACTGGATCGAGGAACGCGGCAAGGGGCACATCACCGGCACCGCGACGGGATTCACCGACGTCGACAACATCCTGCTCGGACTGCAGCCCTCCAGCCTCACGATCGTCGGCGCTCGGCCGTCGATGGGCAAGACCAGCTTCGCGCTCGGGATCCTCACCCACGTGGGCGCGATCCTGCGGCGCCCCGCCCTGCTGTTCAGCCTCGAGATGAGCCACCTCGAGCTCTCCCAGCGCCTGCTCGCGTCCGAGGCGCGCGTCGACGCCCAGCGCATGCGCACCGGCCAGCTGGGCGACTCGGACTGGCAGAAGGTGAGCCGCGCGATCACGAGGCTCGGCGAGGCGAGGATCTTCATCGACGACAACCCGCACCTCACCGTCATGGACGTCCGCGCCCGTGCGCGTCGCCTGAAGAAGCAGCACGGTGAGCTCGGCGTCGTGATCGTCGACTACCTCCAGCTCATGAGCTCGCGCACCCGCGCCGAGAACCGCCAGGTCGAGGTGGCCGAGATGTCCCGTGGGCTCAAGATCCTCGCGCGCGAGCTCGAGTGCCCGGTCGTCGCGCTCTCCCAGCTGTCCCGTGGCCTCGAGCAGCGCGCCGACAAGCGGCCGATGCTCTCGGACCTTCGCGAGTCCGGCTCCTTGGAGCAGGACGCCGACGTCGTGATGTTCCTCTACCGCGAGGAGGCCTACGACTCCGACGCGCCCGTCGAGAAGAAGGGGCTCGCCGAGGTCCTCATCTCCAAGCACCGCAACGGACCGACGGGCCACGCGAACCTCGCCTTCCTCAACCAGTACGCCCGCTTCGACAACCTCGGCCAGGGCATCTGACCCGATCCAGTGCATCTGACCCAATCCAGGGCATCTGACCCGACCAGGGCGGCTGGCCCGCGGGTCGTCCGCTCCCTCGCCTCTACATGCCCTTGACGGGACCTTCTGCGCCCTTTATAGTTCACTAGATATCTAGTGAAACAGAGGGACCATGATCGAGTTCTACCTGGACGCGAAGTCGGGCATCGCCCCCTACCAGCAGCTGGTCCAGCAGGTCCGTCGTGCCCTGAAGCTCGGCGCCTTGCGCGAGGGCGACCAGCTCCCGACGGTGCGAGAGGTGGTCGCCCGCATCGCGATCAACCCGAACACCGTCTTCAAGGCCTACCGCGAGCTCGAGCACGAGGGCCTGGTCGCGGCTCGTGCGGGCGTCGGGACGTTCGTCACCGCCACGACGAGCGCCGACGCCCTCGCGTCGCTCGGCCCGATCCGCCACGACCTCGAGCAGTGGCTCGTGCGGGCGCGCGCCGCGGGGCTCGACGAGGAGTCCATCGAGGCACTGTTCCGCGACACCTTTCGGGCGGCCTCGGCCGTAGCGTCATGAGCGGGCTCGCGGTCTGCACCGAGGGGCTCGGCAAGCGCTACCGGCACCGCTGGGCGCTCGAGGACTGCTCCTTGCGGATCCCACGTGGCCACGTCGTCGGCCTCGTCGGGCCCAACGGGGCCGGCAAGTCCACGCTGCTCAGCCTGGCCGCCGGACTCCTCGCGCCCACCGTCGGGTCGCTCGAGGTGCTCGGCGAGTCACCGGCGCGCGATGTCGCGCAGCTCGCCCGGGTCGGCTTCGTGTCCCAGGACGCGTCGCTGTACCCGTGGCTGAGCGTCGAGGATCACCTCCGCCTGGGCGCGCACTGCAACCCCCGGTGGGACGCGGCGACCGCGGAGGTACGCCTCGCCGAGCTCGGGCTCGTCCCGCGCCAGCGCGCGGGGCGGCTCTCGGGCGGCCAGCGCGCCCAGTTGTCCCTCACGATCGCCCTCGCGAAGCGTCCCGAGCTGCTCCTGCTCGACGAGCCCGTGGCCAGCCTCGACCCGCTGGCGCGACGCGAGTTCCTCGGGCTCATGATGTCCATCGTCGCGGGCCATGACGTGAGCATCGTGCTCTCGTCGCACCTCGTGAGCGACATCGAGCGCGTCTGCGACTACCTCATCGTGCTCGTGGACTCCCGCGTCCGGGTGGCCGGCGAGATCGACGAGCTGCTGGCCGCCCACCACCGGCTCGTCGGCACCCGCTCAGCCGAGGACGAGGCGCCGGCGAACCAGACGGTGATCGCGGCCTCGGTCACGGACCGCCAGCGGCTGCTCGTGGTGCGAAGCGACGGGCCGGTCGTGGAGCCCGGGTGGGTCATCGAGTCGGTCAGCCTCGAGGACCTGGTCCTCGCCTACATGGGTCAGGGCGCCGTGCGCCAGGACCCGCTCGCCGCCGCGGGGGTGTCGCTATGACGTGGCTCGCGTGGCGCCAGCTGCGCACCGGAGCCGCAGTCGCCGCGCTCGGGGTCGTCGGGCTCCTCGTCGTGCTCGCCGTCACCGGGCCGCACCTCCACGACCTCTACGACACGGTGGTCGCCCCCTGTGCCGCGCACGGCGACTGCGCGACGGTCACCGCCCACTTCCAGGGCCTCGACGCCGCGCTGCGCCACCTGTCCTCAGCGGTGCTGCTGATGGCACCGCTCCTGTTCGGCCTGTTCCTGGGCGCACCGCTCGTCGCCCGGGAGCTCGAGGCGGGGACCTACCGGCTCGCCTGGACCCAGAGCGTGTCGCGGACCCGCTGGATCGCGACCCGGCTCTGCCTCGTCGCGCTCGTGAGCGCCATCCTCGTGGCGCTGCTCACGACCGCGATCACGTGGTGGCTCCGCCCGTTCGACCTCGTCACCGCTGGGCGCTGGTTCAGCTTCGACCAGCGCGACGTGGTGCCCGTCGCCTACGTCGTGTTCGCCGTCGCCCTCGGCGCACTTCTCGGCGCGGTCGCACGTCGGACCCTCGTCGCGATGGCGGGCACCATCGCGGGCTACGCCGTCGCTCGCTACCTGGTCGCGGCCTTCGTCCGGCCGTATCTCTTCGGACCCCGGCGAGCGAGCCTGCCCGAACTCTTCCAGGTGACCGCCACGGGCTCGAGCGCGCAGGTCGGACCGCCCCAGCCCAACGACTGGGTGGTCTCGAACCAGATCGTGACCGGCGCGGGCAGGGTCGTCGGCCAGAGTGGCGGGATCGGCCCGAACGGCGACCTGGGTTTCTTCGACGTGTCGCGCCACGGGACGGCGGTGTTCGTCGGGGTCGGGCGATGCCCGAACCGGATCCCCATCACCTCCGGCGCGGGCCACTCGCAGGACAGCGCCGTGACGCGAGCCGCGCTCCAGCGCTGCGTCGACAGCTTCCACCTGCACCAGGTCGTCGCCTACCAGCCCCCCAGCCGCTACTGGCCGCTGCAGTGGTCCGAGGCGGCGATCTTCGTCGCCCTCGCCGTCGCCCTCGGGGCGGCCTGCGTGTGGGTGGTGCGCCGCCGCCTCCCCTGAGGACCGGCGGTTCGTACACTCCGACGGTGGACCGCGCGGACGCCTACCGCGACGTCGGCGAGGGGGCGTGGTCGTGGGTGCGCGCGAGCGTCGGCCGCGACGACACCGGCCCCTGGCTGGCGAGCACGGTCGGCGGCGCGCCACAGCTCCCGCCGGCACCCGAGGACCGCACCACCATCTACTTCGGCACCGGCGGCCTCGCCCTGCTCCTCGCCGAGCTGCGGCTCGCACGGCGGCTCGACGACGGCGAGGCCGCGCTCGCCGCGGCGATCCGCGAGGGCATCGTGGCAGCGTCGTCGCCGACGCGCTACGCGAGCCTCTACTTCGGGCTCGCCGGCGACGCGACGACGCTCACGGTGCTGGGCGATCCCGAGGGCGCGTCGGCGATCCTCCGGCGCCTCGCGTCGCTCATCCCGCCCGGCTGGACGCCCACCGTCGAGGAGGACCCCATCGTGCCGCCCTTCGACGTCGTGGCAGGGCTCGCGGGCGTGGCGATGTCCGGGGTCTGGTGCGGCGGGGCGGACGGGCTGGCGCTCGCGCGCCTCGCCGGCGACGGCCTTCTCGCCGCCGCCGAGGTGGTCGGCGACGGGCTCGACTGGCCGATGTTCCCCGGCGTCGAGCGGCGGCTCCCCAACTTCTCGCACGGCACCGCGGGGATCGCCGCCGCCCTCGCCGTTGCGGGCGTCGCGCTCGGCGACGCGACGCTCGTCGAGGCCGCGCGTCGCGGCGCGGCGCACCTCGTCTCGATCGGCGAGCTGACCGCCGACGCTTTCACCGTCCCGCACTACGTGCCCGACGCCGCCGCCGCGCCGGACGAAGAGCGCGTGACCTACTCGTGGTGCCACGGCCCCACCGGCACGAGCCTCTGCTTCGCCGCCCTCGAGCGCGCCGGCGTGACCGAGGTCGGCGGCACCGCCACCCGCGTGCTGCGCTCGCGGTGCCTGGGCGCCGTGCTCGGTTCCGGCGTCCCGGACCGGCAGCGTCCGGGGTTCTGGGACAACGACGGGCAGTGCTGCGGCACCGCGGGGGTCGGCAGCGTCCTCCTCGACGCCGCGCAGGACGCCGCGGGGTCGGACCCGGCCGCCGCCGCGTCGCTGCTGGCGGGCGCGACCCGCATGGGCGACGCGCTCGTGGACCGCGCGATCCGTGACGCGTCGGGCTGTCGATGGCGGTTCCTCGAGCACCGCGCCGACCCGTCCCTGCTCGCGCCCGCCACCGGGTGGTCCCAGGGCGCGGCGGGCATCGCGGCGTTCCTCGTGCGGCTGGCGCGCGTCGTGGACGGCGGGCTCGGCGTGCCCGTCGTCGACCGGCCGGACACCTGGTGGGCCGTCCCGGGACCATGCCGCACGCTGCACCGGTCGCGCGCATGAGCGCGCGGGTGGGCGATGGCCGCGACGTCGGGGCAGTCTTCCTCGAGGCGGGCGCGGCGCTCGTGGCCGTGGCGACCTCGCTCGACCCGGCACGCCTCGACGAGGCCGCGACCGACGCCTGGACGCTGCGCGAGCTCGTCGCCCACGCGGTGCGCGGGCTCCTCACCGTCGAGACGACGGTGGCCGCGCCCGTCGACGTGTCCTCGCGCGAGCTCGCGGGGGCGACGGACTACTTCGCGGTGGCCATGTCGCACCCCGGCGTCCACGAAGGGATCGTCCAGCGCGGCCGTGACGCGGCGGCCGGCGTCGGGGACGACCCGGGCCGGTTCGCGCGCGCGGCGCTCGACCGCGTCACCCCGGTCGTCGCTTCGACGCCGCCCGAGCGCGAGGTCCAGCACGCGGCGGGCCGGCTCCGCTTCGACGAGTACCTCGCAACGAGGGTCGTGGAGCTCACGCTGCACACCGTGGACATCCAGCTCGCGACCGGCGCGGTCGTGGCGTTCCCCGCCGACGCCGCCGCTCTCACGCGCGACGTGCTCCTCGGCCTCGTCGACCGCGCCGATCCGCTCGCGGTCGCGTGCGCGCTGAGCGGGCGGTCGGGTCCGTCGTGCAATTTGCTGTCGTGATGGCGTCCGTGGACGCCGGCGGGTCGGTCTACTTCGGCTGCATGCGGATGCCGGCGTCGATGCGGATCGACTCGGCGTTCATGTAGCTGTTCGCGAGCAGCTCGACGGCGAGGGAGGCGAACTCGTCGGCGTAGCCGAGGCGGTGCGGGAAGAGCACGGCCTGGCCGAGACGGGCCTTGAACTCGTCGGACGCCGGGCCGGTGCCGTAGATCGGGGTGTCGATGAGCCCGGGCAGGATGCAGTTCGCCCGGATGCCGACGACCGCGAGGTCGCGCGCGAGCGGGAGCGTGAGCCCGACCACCCCGCCCTTCGACGACGAGTACGCCACCTGGCCGATCTGGCCGTCCTCGGCGGCGACCGACGCGGTGTTCACGATCGCCCCGCGGCAGCCGTCCTGGTCGGGCGTGTTGGCGCTCATCTTGGTCGCGGCGAGCCGGCACACGTTGAACGTGCCGACCAGGTTGATCTCGACGACCTTCTTGTAGAGGTCCAGGTCGTGCGCGCTCGCGTACTGGCCGTCCTTGCCGATGGTGCGGGTCGCCCAGCCGATGCCGGCGCAGTTCACGACGGACCACAGCGGCGCCATCGACGAGGCCGTCTCGATCGCACCGATCACCTGGTCGGTGTCGGTCACGTCACAGCTGGCGAAGGTGCCGCCGAGCTCGCTCGCGAGGGCCTCGCCCTTCTCCGCGTTGAGGTCCGCGAGCAGGACGCGCACGCCGCGCTTGGCGAGCTGGCGCGCGGTCGACTCGCCGAGGCCAGACGCGCCGCCGGTGATGAGCGCAGAGGTGTTGGTGAGCTCCATGGGACTCCTTCCAGAGACCAGTGGAAGTTAGTTGGCACGCACCGGGCGGGCGAATCCACGACGTCGTGCGACCACCGGTACCGTGACCACGTGCCGAGCGCGTACGACCCCGACGACGCATCGCTGCGCGACGCGCTCGCCACCGAGCCCGCCTACCGGCTCCGACAGGTGGAGGAGGGCCTGTGGCGCCAGCATCGCCGACCCGGCGAGCTGACCGTGCTCCCGCGCTCGCTGCGCGACCGGCTCGAGGCCGCCTTCCCCCCGGCGCTCACCGCCGTCGCGACCTCGGTGGCCGACGCGGGGCGCACGACCAAGTGGGTCTTCGAGCTGCACGACGGGGCGACGGTCGAGACCGTGGCGATGGCCTACGGCGACCGCGTGACGGCGTGCATCTCGTCCCAGGCGGGGTGCGCGATGGGGTGCACGTTCTGCGCGACGGGCCAGGCCGGCTTCCGCCGCCACCTCGCGGCCGCCGAGCTGCTCGAGCAGGTCGTCGCCGCGGCGCGCCACGCCGCGCCCCGGCGCCTGAGCAACGTCGTCTTCATGGGGATGGGCGAGCCGCTCGCCAACTACGGCGCCACGCTCGCCACGCTGCGCGCGCTGACCTCCAAGCTGGGTCTGTCCGCGCGGCACCTGACCGTCTCCACCGTCGGGGTGGCCCCTGCGATCGAGCGGCTCGCCGTCGACGCGCCGACTGTCACGCTCGCCGTCAGCCTCCACGCGGCGAACGACGCGCTGCGCGACGAGCTCGTGCCCCTCAATCGGACCTACCCGCTCGCACGGGTGGAGGCGGCCTGCCACACCTGGACCGCGGCCACCCGCCGCCGGGTGTCCTTCGAGTGGGCGCTCATCGACGGGGTGAACGACCGCGCGAGCGATGCCGTCGAGCTCGCGGCCATCGCGCGGCGCTGCGCGGCACACGTGAACCTGATCGCGCTCAACCCGACGCCCGGGTACGCGACGGCCGGCACGCCCCGCGATCGCGTGGTCGCCTTCCGCGACGTGCTGGTGCACCTGGGGGTCAACGCGACGATCCGCGCGACGCGGGGGCGCGACATCGACGCGGCGTGCGGGCAGCTCGCAGCGGTCGCCGGCGCGCGGCCGACGCGGGTGCGGACCCCGCGGCGCGCCCCCGGGCCTGCGCAGGGCTGACGCGGTCGACGCGCACGCGCACCTCGCCGTGGGTCACCGGCCGGGCGCGACGTCGTGGGTGAACTTGGGGAGCCGCCAGGCGAGCAGCACCGCGCCGATGGCGCAGCCGAGCCCGCCGCTCACCGCCGAGATCGCCGGGGTGGCGATCGCGGCGACCGCCCCGGCCTCGAAGTTCCCGAGGCGCGGACCCCCCGTGACGACGGCCATCTGGATCGAGCTCAGCCGCGTGCGGAACGCCTCGGGGACTGCGGTCTGCAGGATCGTGTTGCGCAGCACCGCCGAGATGACGTCCGCCCATCCGGCGACGGCCAGGAGCACGAGGGCGACCCACAGGATCGAGCTGACGCCGAACCCGGCGATGGCGAGGCCCCAGACGATCACGGCGACGACGACGACCAGGCCCCGTCGCCGGACGAGCTGGACCCAGCCCGTCGTGAACGCGCCGATCAGGCCGCCGACGCCGGGCGCGGCGAAGAGGAGGCCGACCACGACCGAGCCCGCGTGGAAGCGCTGGGCGGCGAAGGCGGGGAACAGCGCCGAGGGCATGCCGAGGATCATGGCGTTGAGGTCGAGCAGGTAGACGCCCTGGAGGATCTGACGGCCCTTCAGGTAGGCGAAGCCCTCGCGGATCGCGCCGAACCCGGGGCGTCGGGCGTCGGCGAGCGGCGGGAGCGGCGACATCGCGAGCGTCGCGGCGAAGATCGCAAGGAAGCTGACCGCATCGGTGCCGAAGGCGAGGGGGAGGTAGATCGCGGCGAGGACGCCACCGAGCGCAGGCCCCGCGACGGTCGCGAGCTGGATCGTGGTCTGGTTGAGCGAGTACGCCGCGATGAGCTTGTCGCCTGCGACCAGGCGGGGGATCGCCGCATTGCGCGCCGGGTTGGAGAACCCCGAGAGGCCCGCAGTGAGCGCGGCGAGCACGTAGAGCGCGAGGAGGGAGGGGTGCGTGAGCGCGGCATTGGCCGCGATCAATCCCGTCAGCGCCGACAGGCCGAGGGCGCTCCACGCGAGGAGCCGGCGCTTGTCGACGACGTCGCCGACGGTGCCGCCGAGCAGCGAGCCGCCGACGAGGAAGGGGAGCGACACGAGGCTGATCGCGCCCACCTGGAACGTGGATCTGGTCAGGTCGTAGACCTGAATGGCGACCGCGACGATCGTGATTTGGTTGCCCATCATGGAGACGAGCTGGCCACTGAACAGCAGCCGGAAGTCGCGGCTGGCGCGCAGCGGCGAGACGTCGACGAGGAGGCGCGGCACCGGAGCAGGCTACGTAGCGGCGCCTGCCCGCGGTCGCCCGCGACTAGCGTGGCGTGGGCGGAAGCCCCCGAGGAGGCGACGGCAATGGTGCGTTCTGCAAGGGCGACGCGCGCGGCGAGCACGGACTCAGACGACCACATGGTCCAGTTGCTCACCCCGGACGGGGAGCGCGTCACGCATCCTGACTACGAGCTCGACGTGGGTGTCGACGAGGCACGGGCGCTGTACCGCGACATGGTGATCATCCGCCGCGTCGACGTGGAGGCGACGTCGCTGCAGCGCCAGGGCCAGCTCGCGCTGTGGGCCCCGCTGCGCGGGCAGGAGGCGGCACAGATCGGCGCGGGGCGTGCGCTTGCGCCGGACGACTTCTGCTTCCCCGGGTACCGCGAGCACGGGATCGCCTGGTGCCGCGGCATCACGCCGGAGCAGTCCGCGCGGAACTTCCGCCAGGTGACCCACGGCGGGTGGGACCCCTACGAGTACAACTACGCCGAGCCGTCGATCGTGATTGGCAACAACGCGGTGAACGCCGTCGGCTACGCCATGGGCGTCCAGCACGACGGCGCGGAGAGCGCCGTCATGGCCTGCATCGGCGACGGCGCGATGAGCCAGGGCGACATCGCTGAGGCGTTCGTCTGGTCCGCCGTCTTCCAGGCACCCATCGTGTTCCTGCTCCAGAACAATCACTGGGCGATCTCCGAGCCCACTGAGCGCCAGACCCGCATCCCGCTCTTCCGCCGGGCCGCCGGCTTCGGCTTCCCCGGGGTGCGCGTCGACGGCAACGACGTCTTCGCGATGCTCGCCGTCACCCGCGCGGCGCTCGCGCGCGCGAAGGAGGGGTCGGGGCCGACCCTCATCGAGGCGTTCACCTACCGCATGGGCGCGCACACGACCTCGGACGACCCGACGCGCTACCGCATCGACGCCGAGGTCGAGGAGTGGCTGCAGCGAGACCCCATCGAGCGGCTGCGCCGACACCTCGTGGCGACCGGTGCCGCGGACGAGGCCTGGACCGCGTCGATCGACGAGGAGGCCGAGGGCTACGCGCGGGCGCTGCGCGAGGAGGTCGTGAACCTGCGCGGGCCGACGCCGGTGTCGATCTTCGACCACGTCTACGCCGCGCCGCACCCGCTCGTCGACGAGGAGCGCGCCCAGATGATCGCCCTCTTGGGCGCCGAAGACGCAGGGAGCCTCAAGTGACCGAGCGAACACTCGCAAAGGCGATCAACGAGGGCCTTCGCAAGGCGATGGAGGACAACCCGAAGGTCCTCTTGCTGGGCGAGGACATCGGCAAGCTCGGCGGCGTGTTCCGCGTCACCGACGGGCTGCAGAAGGACTTCGGCGAGCAGCGCGTCATCGACTCGCCGCTCGGCGAGTCCGGGATCGTGGGCACGTCGGTCGGCCTCGCGATCCGTGGCTACCGCCCGGTGTCCGAGATCCAGTTCGACGGCTTCGTCTACCCGGCGTTCGACCAGCTCGTCTCCCAGGTGGCCAAGCAGCACGCGCGCTCCGAGGGCGCGATCACCCTCTCGCTCGTGGTGCGCATCCCCTACGGCGGGGGCATCGGGGCGGTCGAGCACCACTCCGAGAGCCCCGAGGCGTACTTCGCGCACACCGCCGGCCTCCGCGTCGTGTCCCCCTCGACGCCGAACGACGGCTACTGGATGGTGCGCCAGGCGATCGAGTGCGCGGACCCCGTCATGTTCTTGGAGCCGAAGTGCCGCTACTGGGAGAAGGGCGAGGTCGACGAGTCGGCGCCGCCCGCCGGCCTCTTCGACGCCGCGGTGCGCCGCGCGGGGACCGACGCGACCCTGGTCGCCTACGGGCCGAGCGTGAAGACGTGCCTGAAGGCGGCCGAGGTGGCCCAGGGCGAGGGCCGGAGCCTTGAGGTCATCGACCTTCGGTCGATCTCGCCCCTCGACGTCGACACGGTCGCGCGCTCCGTCGAGAAGACAGGTCGGCTCCTCATCGCCCACGAGGCGCCGGTGTTCGCCGGCATGGGCGCGGAGATCGCGGCGCGCCTGACCGAGCGGTGCTTCTACTCGCTCGCCGCGCCGCCGCTGCGTGTCGGCGGCTACCACACGCCCTACCCGCCGAGTCGCGTCGAGGAGGACTACCTCCCCAACATCGACCGCCTGCTCGACGCGCTCGACCGAGCCTTCGAGTTCTAGGCGCCGTGGCCGAGCGCTCGTTCCAGCTGCCCGACGTGGGCGAGGGCCTGACCGAGGCCGAGATCGTCACCTGGAAGGTGGCGGTCGGCGACACGGTGACGATCAACCAGCCCCTGGTCGACATCGAGACCGCCAAGGCGACCGTCGAGCTGCCGAGCCCCTACGAGGGCACGGTCCTCGCGCTGCTCGCCGCGCCGGGCGACGTGATCGACGTCGGCGCGTCGATCATCACGATCGAGACCTCGGGCGACGCGCCGGCCGACGCGACGCCCGAGCCGACGACCGCGTCGGCGCCGGCGCCGGCGGAGCGCACCGCGGTCCTCGTCGGCTACGGGGTCGCGACCGACGAGGCTCCCTCGAGGCGGCACCGCCGCGCCGGCGGTCCGCCGTCGGCGCCGCCGGCGGACTCGCGGCCCACGCCGCCCGCGGTGGCGCCATCGGCCGGGACCCCGACGCTCGCGCCACGCTCCACGCCGCCGGTCCGCAAGCTCGCGAAGTCGCTCCACGTCGACCTCGCCGCGATCCGCGGCACCGGCCGCGAGGGGCTGATCACGCGCGCCGACGTGGAGGCCGCGGCCGCCGGGCCCGCGTCTGCACCCCGAGCGCCGGCGGGCCCGAGCCGCTTCGCCGGCATCGAGCTCGCCGGCTGGGACGAGGGCCCGCTCGAAGAGCGCATCCCCGTCCGAGGCGTGCTGCGCGCGATGGCCGAGTCGATGAAGCTGAGCGCGTTCACCCAGCCGCAGGCCTCTGCGTCGGTCCAGGTGGACGCGACGAGGGCGATGGAGCTCGTCGACGCGCTGCGCGACCGCCCCGCCCTCGCCGGCGTCAAGCTCTCCCCGCTCACGATCCTCGCGCTCGGGGTCTGCGCCGCGGCGAGGGCGAACCCGGGCATCAACTCGTCACTCGACGAGGCAGCCGGTGAGGTCGTGGTGCGCCGCCGGATCGCCCTCGGGATCGCCGCGGCGACGGACCGAGGCCTCATCGTCCCCAACATCAAAGGGGCGGACCAGCTGGACCTCGTGTCCATGGCGAGGGCGCTCGACGCGCTCGTCGCGACCGCGAGGGCCGGCACCACGACGCCGGCGGACATGCTCGGCACGACGCTCACGATCACCAACGTCGGCCCCTTCGGGATCGACGCGGCCGTCGCGATCCTCCCCCCGGGCACGTCTGCCATCGTGGCGGTCGGCCGGATCGCGCCCAAGCCCTGGGTCGTCGACGGCGCCGTCGTCGTGCGCCAGGTCGTCGAGCTCACCGTCACCTTCGACCACCGCCTGGTGGACGGCGCGCTCGCCTCCACGTTCCTCCGTGACCTCGGGCGGTTCATGGAGGATCCGGCCGCCGCGCTGCTCGCCGTATGACCCTCGACGCGGCGCTTGAGCTCGTCGACCTCGAGCCCCCCGCAACGTGGCCGCCTTCGTAACCCAGTTCGGCGAGGCGTTCTGCGGGACCGGCCCTGAGGCCGCCCACGTGAACACCGTGCTGGGCGCAAAGGGGGGGCCTGTCGAGGCCGCGTGGGTGACCGCCCTCGCCACACCGCGCAAGGGGCACGTCGCGTTCGTGGTCGCCGCTCAGCCCGGCCTCGCGGTCAAGCCCATGACCCTCTTCGTGAACAAGGCGACGATCGCCTCTGACCAGCACGCGACGCTCACCTGGGGGCCCGCCCAGGCGGGCGTCGCCTCGGGGGTGCTCGATGCGGTGGCCGACGGGACCGTCCCGACGGGCTTGGTCGACGAGCTCGTGCTCGTCGTCGCGCTATGGCTCTCGGTCGACGCGCGCGAGGCCGACGCCGTGTACGGCTTCAACCGCGAGGCGACGCACGCGGCGCTGCGTGCTGGCTCGCTCGGCCATCCGTCGGTGGGCGACGTGCTCGCGGTGCGCGACGACCCGTTCAACGGGTACTGGCTGCCCCCGTCGATGCGGTCGAACGACTAGCCCAGCTCGTCGACCGACGCCGGTCGCGGGGTCCGACGCGTGGCGCGAGCGCTCAGGCGGCCGGTGACTCGGCGGCGGCCTTCAGCCGTGCGAGCGTCTGCTCCATCGTGGCGCGGTTGTGCGTCGCGCGATCGTCGATGCCGGTCGCGTGGCGGCCCAGGAACTTCGCCACGGCGCCTCGTCGATCGACCGTGGACTCGGTGACGAGGCAGCCCGTGGGCGACGCCGCGAGTTCGTAGCGCCACTCGGCGACCTTGAACGGCCCGACGTTGACGAGGAACGCGATCGCCTTGTTCGGCGTCGCCTCGATGATCCGTCCATGGGTCGTCCACGTCTTCGAGCCGTGCCGGTTGGCGCCCTTGAACGTCACCCCCACCGCGGGGCCTGAGGCCCCCTTCAGCCACTCGACGCCCTCGTTCTCCGGGGACCACCTGCCCATCTGGGTGAGGTCCGCCACGAGCGGCCACACGGTCTCGGGCTTCACGGCGATCTCGGTCGTGACTTCTACTCGCTCTGCCATGCGGTGACGGTAGCCGCGAGACGGTGGTCGCCCCGATCGATCGCGAGGGTCGGGCGCCGCCGAGGCGTGCGCGACCGCTGCCGTGCGTTCGCTTCGCGAACGTGGCCTCCTCCGCGAGGCTCAGGCACCGCCGGCGTGGTGCCTCGGGGTCGCGGCGAGCACCTCGAGCGCGCGATCGGCGTGACGGCTCATGTTGAGCTCCGAGCCGATGACCTCGAGCACGCGGCGGTCCTCGTCGAGGACGAAGGTCACCCGTCGGACCTTGAGCAGGCCGAGGGAGCGCTTCACGCCGAAGGTCTTGGCCACCGCGCCGTCGGGGTCGCTCAGCAGCGGGTAGTCGAAGCCGTGGCGGTCGGCGAAGGCGGCCTGCTTGTCCACGGCGTCCATCGAGATCCCGACGCGCGCCGCACCTGCCTCCTCGAACTCGCGCGCGAGGTCTCGGAAGTGGCAGCTCTCCTTCGTGCAGCCCGTGGTCATGGCGGCTGGATAGAAGAAGAGCACGGTGCGCCGACCGTCGGCGATCGCAGAGAGCGGCCGGACGGTGCCCGTCTGGTCGGGCAGCGCGACGTCGGGCGCGGTGTCACCGGCACGGAGCATCGCCGCAGCGTAGGCGGACCACCGAGCGCGTCGCCTACGGATCGAAGCGGAAGCCGATCCCTCGGACGGTGACGAGGTGGGCGGGCGTGGCCGGGTCCTTCTCGATCTTGCGCCGGATGCGCTTCACGTGGGTGTCGAGGGTCCGCGTGTCGGCGAGGTCCTGGCCCCACCACAGCGTGTCGATGCACTCCTCGCGCGTGACGACCTGGCCGGTCTTCGAGATCATCAGCGCCAGCAGCTCGAACTCCTTGCGGGAGAGCTCGAGGACGGCGCCGTCGACGGAGGCCTCGTGGCGTGCGAGGTCGAGGCGGACGCCACCGGCGCTCACGACCTGGTCGTCCTGGCCGGTGTCGCGGCGACGTCGGAGGACCGCGCGCATGCGCGCGACGAGCTCGCGCAGTCGGTAGGGCTTGGCGACGTAGTCGACGGCACCGAGCTCGAGCGCGAGCACGACGTCCACCTCGCCGTCGCGCGCGGTGACCATGATCACGGGCACGTCGCGCTCCGCACGGATCTCCCGACACAGCTCGATGCCCGAGACGTCCGGCAGCATGACGTCGAGGAGGACGAGATCCGGCCGGTCACGCCGCACCGCGGCACGTGCCTCCGCGCCGTCAGCGGCGACGACGACGTCGAAGCCCTCCTGGGACAGCCCGATGCTGAGGGCGTCGCGATAGCTCTCCTCGTCGTCGACCACCAACACCAGCTCATGGCTGCGAGACCGCGCCTCGCTCGCGGTGACCGGCGTCGTGTTGCTCATCGGGTGGAGCGTGACCCCGGCACCAGGCGCAGCAGGCTCCGCTCGCGGCACCGGCGGGGCTGTCGGCGAGGGCATGCGGCACGCCGGCCGTGCGCTGGAACCGGCGTGCCGCCGCCCGTCGAGGTGGGCATGACCGTCGGCCGAGGGGGAGAGTTCCGCCGGGGCCATGCCACGTTCGCACCGTATGGGGAGCAGATGAACACGAGGTGAAGCGCGCCCGACGCCGAGGTGGCCGCAGGGTGTCCCTCGACGCAGGCGTGCCCGGCCGCTCAGGGTCCGGGGCGCGGCGACCACTCGACCGAGGCGACCGCAACGTCGGCGAGCGGGTAGGACCCCAACTCGACGCCGACCACGCGGGCGGCGTCGCGAAGCGACGAGTCGGCGAGTGCGGCCAGGACGGCCGCTCGGAGCGAGGGACCCAGCTCCCCCGGCGCCGACGCCCACGACGTCGCGCCTCCGCGGGGTGCGACGAGCAGGCCCACGCCGGCGCGTGCCACCGTGGCGCCGTTGCGCAGGTTGTCGGCGTAGAGCGGGCACACGACGACGGGGACCCCCGCGGCCAGTGCGCCGTACGTCGTGCCCGAGCCCCCGTGGCACACGACGACGGCGCACTCGGCGAGCACGGAGTGCTGCGGCACCCAGCGCTCGACCCGCACGTTGTGCGGCACCTCTCCGAGCGACGCCGGGTCCACCGCGCGGCCGACCGTGAGGAGGGCGCGGACCGGCAGCGTCCCGAGCGCCTCGAGCGCCGCCCTGAGCACAGGCACGGCGAGCGCCGTGTGACCGACGACGCTGCCGAAGGTCGCGTAGACGAGGGGGGCTGCCGCGTCGCCGCCCCAGGGGGGAAGTGCCGTGCCGGAGCTGGCTGCCACGCGGTACCGCACGGTCGTGGTGAACGGCGACGGATCGAGCGACGCGGGGAACGCCGTGAGGTAGGGGGCCGCCGCGATCGCCTTTGCCGTCCCCTCTTCGAACCCGTCGAGGACGGGTGCCGCCATCGCGAGCACGCCGTCCTCGATGCTCGCCTGGGAGATCGCGATCGTGCCGAACGGGATCCTGGCGCGGATCGCCGCGATGGCCGACGCGTACTCGCACGGCTCGCGCAGGACGAGCTCAGGCCGCGCGCGCTCGAAGAGCTCGCTCGCCGCCGAAAGCATCGCGCGCGTGCAGTGCCCGGCGAACAGCTCGCGATCGATCAGCCCCGGGTCCGCGGCCCCACCGCCGTCGAGGTGCTCGCGGTAGCGGATGACGATGTCACGCGACGGCTCGTCGCCCACGTGCACGTCGAGCCCGCTGTCCTTCGCCGAAGCCTCGAGGGCGGGCGGCACGAGGAGCGACACGTCATGGCCGGCGACCGCGAGCTGTCGGCCGACGGCCGCGATCGGCTCCAGGTGACCCGAACCGCCGAGCGAGGTGGCGACGACGACGCGCACCCCGCGAACCTATGGGCCCGCCCGCCCGCCCGCTGCCGACGGTGGCTCAGCGGCCTCCCCCGCCGAAGCTCTCGGGCTGTGTGGCGGCAGGCCCGATGAGGCCCGTCGAGGATGACGTCGTCACCGGGGCGTCGGCAACGGGGAGCAGGTACCCGTAGCCGAGGACGTCGGTGGCGATGTTCGCTCCCGCATCGGCGTAGAGGCTCTTGCCCGACGAGATCACGATGCCGGGATCGAAGGTGAAGGGGACGGCGCCGACGACGGCCGGATTGGACTCGGCGAAGACGTTGGAGCACGTGGGACTCGTCGACAGGGCGACGAAGTTGCCGCTCCCGGGCGTCGTGTCCGACCACACGTCGACGAGGCCCTGGGTGAAGACCAATGAGACGCCGTGTGGCGCGGTGTACACCTTGGTGCAGCCGGTGCTCGAGGTGAGGTCGTAGTAGTGGAAGGTGTGGGCGGCCTCCGGGTTCGCAGGGACGGTGAGGACCTGGCCGCCCTTCGTCACGACGGCCTTCGAGCCATTCGGACCGACGAGATTCACGACGCTCAGCGTCGCCGCCACCGCCGCGGCCGGCGCCGCCACGACGCCGACGACGAGGCCGGCCACCAGCCACCACGGTCCCGAGACCCTGCGCCGCTTACCCGTGTCACCTTTGACGTCCGTCACGTGAGACCCCTTTCGAGAGATGGAGGTGCCGACTAACTCGACGCGCCGATCATCGCATCGCGCATCCGCGACGAGTGGTTTTTCCGATCTGTCCGGGCCCGAAATTGACGGCGCACGCGGCCCGGCGCGGTCAGGAGGCGACAGAGCTGCGGATCGACGACGACGACGACGGCGGCGGGACGGGGCGTGACCGCTATGCGAGCTGCGCCCCGGCGCGGAGGACGCTGCGGACGAGCACCGACCCAGGGCGGTACGCGAGGTGCGCGGCGCGGGGCGCGTCGAGGACCACGAGGTCGCCACGGGAGCCGACGCCGAGACGACCCACGTCGTCGCGCTGGAGTGCCGCTGCGCCCCCCGCCGTCGCGGCGTAGAGCGCCTCGTCGAACGTGAGTCGCAGCTCGCGGACCGCGAGCGCGAGCACGAACGGCATCGACGTCACATAGGACGTGCCCGGGTTGCAGTCCGTCGCGAGGGCGACGGTGACGCCGGCGTCGACCAAGCGCCTCGCGTCGGCGTACGGGGAGCGCGTGCAGAACTCGGCGGCGGGCACGAGCGTGGCAACCACGCCGGCCCCGGCGAGGGCGCGGGCGCCGTCCGCCGAGCAGTGCGTGCAGTGGTCGACGCTCGCACAGCCGAGCTCCGCGGCGAGCTCGACCCCGCCCGAGTCGCCGAACTGGTTGGCGTGGAGGCGCAGCCCGAGGCCAGCGGCCCGGGCGGCGACCAGGACCTCTCGGCACTCGTCCACCGAGAACGCGGCCGGGTCGCAGAACGCGTCCGCCCACCGCGCCTCGGGCGCGCAGCGCTCGAGCATCGCCCCGGCGACGAGCGCCACGTACGCGTCGCGGTCAGCGGCGTGCTCGGCAGGGACGGCGTGCGCCCCGAGGAACGTGACCTCGTCGCTCACGCCGCCCGCCACCTCGAGGAGGCGCCCCTCGCCCTCGACGGTGAGGTCGTAGCCCGACTTCACCTCGACGGTCGTGGTGCCCGACGCCTGCATCTCGCGGAGCCGGCGGCGCGCGCCGGCGGCGAGCTCGTCGGTGTCCGCGCCACGTGTCGACGCCACGGTGCGCAGGATCCCCCCGGCGGCATAGGGCGCCCCGGCCATGCGCGCCTCGAACTCGTCGGCACGGTCGCCGGCGAAGACGAGGTGCGTGTGGCTGTCGACGAAGCCCGGGACGACCGATCCGCCCTGCGCGTCGAGCACGCCGTCCGCGGCCGGCGTGTCCCTCGAGGCGCCGACCCACGCGACGACGCCGTCGTCGAGCACGAGACCTGCGCCGGTCCGGCGCCCCATCGGGCCGTCGCCGGCGTCGGGGTCGTTCGTCGTCAGCTCGCCGATGTCGGTGACCGCGAGCGAGGCCACTCAGCCCTCACGCATCGGGATCCGCACGTCACGAGCTTCGGCGACGAGCTCGGCGTCGGCGTAGCCGGCGTCGACGTGGCGGAGGATCCCGGTCAGTGGGTCGTTCGAGAGCACACGGGCGATCTTCTCGCGGGCGAGCGGGGTGCCGTCGGCGACGGTGACCTGCCCTGCGTGCAGCGACCTGCCGATGCCAACGCCCCCGCCGTTGTGGATCGAGACCCACGAGGCGCCCGAGGCGGTGTTGACGAGGGCGTTGAGCAGCGGCCAGTCCGCGATCGCGTCGGAGCCGTCGAGCATCGACTCGGTCTCGCGGTACGGGGAGGCGACCGAGCCGCAGTCGAGGTGGTCGCGGCCGATCACGATCGGCGCGGCGAGCTCGCCGCTCGCGACGAGGTCGTTGAACGCGACGCCGGCCCGATCGCGCTCGCCGTAGCCGAGCCAGCAGATCCGCGCGGGGAGCCCCTGGAACGCCACCTTGTTCTGGGCCTTGGTGATCCAGCGCGCGAGCGCCTCGTTCTCGGGGAACAGCTCGAGGATGGCTTGGTCGGTTCGGTGGATGTCCGCGGGGTCCCCGGACAGCGCCACCCACCGGAACGGCCCCTTGCCCTCGCAGAACAGCGGGCGGATGTACGCCGGGACGAACCCCGGGTAGGCGAACGCACGCTCGTAGCCGCCGAGTCGCGCTTCAGCCCGCAGGGAGTTGCCGTAGTCGAACACCTCGGCCCCCGCGTCGAGGAACCCGACCATCGCCTCGACGTGGCGCACCATCGAGAGGCGCGCACGGTCCGTGAACTCGCCCGGCTTCTTGTCCGCGTAGTCGTGCCAGTCCCCGAGCTCGATCCCCTCGGGGAGGTAACTCAGTGGGTCGTGGGCCGAGGTCTGGTCCGTCACCACGTCGACCTCGACGCCGCGCCGGAGGAGCTCGGGGTACACCGTGGCGGCATTGCCCAGCAGCCCGACGCTGCGCGCGACCTTGTTCGACTTGGCCTCCGTCACCCGGGCGATCGCTGTGTCGAGGTCGGCGGTCCACTCGTCGAGGTAGCGCTGGTCGACCCGACGCTGGAGCCTCGCCGGGTCGACGTCGACGCAGAGGCAGACCCCGTCGTTCATCGTCACGGCCAGCGGCTGGGCGCCGCCCATCCCGCCGGCGCCGGCCGTCAGGGTCAGCGTGCCGCGGAGCGTCCCGCCGAACCGCTTCGTAGCGACGGCGGCGAACGTCTCGTAGGTCCCCTGCAGGATCCCCTGGGTCCCGATGTAGATCCACGAGCCAGCCGTCATCTGGCCGTACATCGTGAGGCCCATCGCCTCGAGTCGGCGGAACTCCTCCCAGGTCGACCATTCCGCCACGAGGTTCGAGTTGGCGAGCAGCACGCGCGGCGCCCACTCGTGGGTCCGCACCACCCCGACGGGACGCCCGGACTGGACGAGCATCGTCTCGTCGTCGCCGAGCGTCGTGAGGGTCCGCACGAGTGCGTCGAAGCTGGGCCAGTCCCGCGCCGCGCGGCCGGTCCCGCCGTAGACCACGAGGTCGTCGGGCCGCTCTGCGACCTCGGGGTCGAGGTTGTTCTGCAGCATGCGCAGGGCGGCCTCCTGGGGCCACGACCGCGCGGTGAGGGTCGAGCCGCGTGGGGCGGCGACCGGCCGGGCTCCGTGCATGGGCGCTCCTTCAGCCGAGGTCGGGGACGTCGTCGGCGATCGCGCGCCACCACGAGTCGTCGCGCAGGAACGACTCGGCGGCCCGTAGCTCCGGCGCGACCGCGCGGTCCGGTCCGGGCCCGAGGCCGAGCGCCGAGGTCGCCGCGACGAGGGCCTCGGTCGGCCGCGAGCCGCGTAACGGCGCACGGAGCGACATCGCGCGGGTCCCGGCTACGAGCTCGATCGCGAGCACGCGTCGGAGCGCGTCGATCGCGCGTCGAAGTTTGCGTGCAGCGTGCCAGCCCATCGAGACGTGGTCCTCTTGCATCGCGGACGTCGGGATCGAGTCCACCGATGCCGGCGCGGCGAGGCGCTTGAGCTCGGTGACGAGCCCGGCCTGGGTGTAGTGGGCGATCATGAGCCCCGAGTCGACGCCCGGCCGGTGTGCGAGGAACGGCGGCAGCCCGTAGCTGCGCGTCGGGTCCAGCAGCCGGTCAGTCCGCCGCTCGGCCATGGAGGCAACGTCGGCAAGGACGATCGCGCAGAAGTCGAGGACGTAGCCGAGTGGCGCACCGTGGAAGTTCCCGTTCGACGACACGGTGCCGTCGTCGAGCAGGACGGGATTGTCAATCGCGGCGGTCAGCTCGACCTCGGCGACCCGGCGGGCGTGGGCGATCGTGTCGCGCGCCGCGCCGTGTACCTGGGGCGCGCAGCGCAGCGAGTACGCGTCCTGGACCTGGGACTCGTCGTCGAGGTGGTCGGCGACGATCGGGGAGTCCGCGAGGAGCCGCATGAGGTTGGCTGCGCTCTGCTGCTGGCCGACGTGCGGGCGGAGGCGGATGAGGTCGTCGGCAAAGACCCGGTCGGTGCCGCGGAGGGCCTGGATGGACACGGACGCCGTGACGTCGGCGATCCGGAGGAGCTCGCTCGCGTCGTGGACGGCGAGCGCGAGCATCCCGAGCATGCCGTCGGTGCCGTTGATGAGAGTCAGCCCCTCCTTCTCCGCGAGGCGCACAGGCTCGAGCCCTTCGGCGCGCATCGCCTCGGCGGTGTCGATGCGCGTCCCGCCGGCGTCGCGAACCTCTCCTTCGCCCATGAGCGCGAGCCCGACATGGGCGAGCGGCGCGAGGTCGCCCGAGCACCCGAGCGAGCCGAACTCGTAGACGAGGGGCGTCAGCCGAGCGTTGAGCAGCGCGGCGTAGGCGGCTGCCGTGGACGACCGGACCCCGGTCACCCCGGTGCACATGGTCCGCAGCCGACACAGCATCATCGCCCGGACCACCTCGGTCTCCACCTCGTCGCCGAGGCCGGCGGCGTGGCTGCGGATGAGGGACTTCTGCAGGCTCGCGCGGTCGCCTGGCGCGACGAAGGTGGTCGCGAGCGACCCGAAGCCCGTGGAGATGCCGTAGACAGGTCGCCCTGCGAGGACCATCGCGTCGATCCCCTCGCGCCATGCATCGAGACGCGCGAGGACGGACGGCGCCAGCCGGACAGGTTCGTCGCGGCGTGCCACCGCGACGATGTCCTCGATGCCGATCGGGGTGCCGTCGAGCGTCAGGGGCACGGGCGCCTCCTTGCGAGGCCGGCGAGCGCCTCGAGCACGACGAGCGCGGCGAGCCGGACCGTCCGCTCGTCGTCGGCGTCGCGCTCCACGTCCACCTCGGTCACGTCGATCGCCCGCACCTGTCGAGCCGCCGCGAGGAGTCGCACCGCGCACCGCAGCTCGTCGGGGGTGAGGCCGCCCGGTGCGGCCGCGGGGCAGCCCGGGACCGCTGCCCGGTCGACGACGTCGAGGTCCACGTCGACGTAGATCCGCCGTCCGCCGTGGCCCGCGACGGCGAGCGCCTCGGTCACCGCGTCCCCCATCGGGCGCTCGCGGAGCGAGCACCTCGGGATGACGGTGATCCCCGCGCGCGCGGCATCCTGTGCGTAAGCGGCGGAGTTCGCGAAGTCGGCGATGCCGATCTGGACGACGTAGGCGCCGTCGAGCCCCGAGGCAAGCAGCTCACGCACCGGCGACCCGTTGGATCGCCCGTCGCGAAGGTCCAGGTGCGCGTCCAGCGTGATCAGCCCCCACGTGTCGAGCTCGTCCCCGGCGAGCGCGGACAGCGCCGCGGCCGTGGCGCTGTTGTCGCCACCCAGGACGATGAGGAGCTCGCAGGCGAGGTCGACGCCGCGAATCGCCTCGGCCACCCGGCCGCGGCCCCCTGGTCCGTCGGGGTCGGTGACGTCGCCGTGGTCGACGACGTCGACGACCTCGACGAGATCGACCTCGTCCAGCCACGAGTAGGTGGAGAAGCGCTCGAGCGCAGCGCGCACCGCTGCCGGCGTCGATCGTGAGGATCGCGGTGTGACGGAGGTGGCGAACGTCGGGACCCCAAGGAGGGCCGCTTGCGCCAGCCCGTTCCGCGCACTCCGCGCCAGCAGGGAGCTCGCCGGAGGCCAGCGGGGATCCGGCAAGGCGCTCACGCGGTCAGCCTACGAAGTCCCCCAGCGACCGCCCGTCGCGGTCGCCCTCGAGTCGCGCGCGAGCCGAGGAACTCCAGACGCATGATGGTGGACGTCGCTCCGAATCGTGCTGCGAGTCGTCGGTGCCCTCCGTCGATCTCGCTCCTTCTGTCATGCCAGCCACCCGCCCGCCACTAAGAGGCGCGAGGCCGAGCGATGCTGCGCCCGACCGCGACGCCCGCCGCACGAGGTGCGGACGTTGGCGTGCCCCGCATGGTCGCGGGACCGTGCCGGGCGCGGCGCCTCGGCTGTCGGCCGGCCCGCAGCGTGACGGCTTGAGCGGCTGCCGACCGCGATCTGCAACGCAGGGTTGCACCTGGGTGCGCGGATGTGCAACAATGAGTTACACATACGCAAAGGAGCCCGGGATGCCGGACAATGCGCCGCTCGAGGCGACCGACCTGACCATCGAGTGCGAGGTGCTCATCGATGCGCCCATCGAGGTGGTCTGGCAGACGATCACCGAGCCCGACCAGATCGCAAAGTGGTTCGCCGACGAGGCGCACGTGGAGCTGCGAGCGAACGGGCCAGGCGTCCTCGTGTTCGAGGACAAGGAGACGGGTCAGTCGACGAGGGCGGCGCTGGTGGTGGCAACGGTTGAACCTCCACGCCGCTTCTCCTTCCGATGGGGCCACCCCGAAGGTGAGGTTCCAGCGGCTGGGAACTCTGCGCTCGTGGAGTTCGCGCTGTCAGCAGAGGGGAGCGATCGGACTCGCCTGCGGGTCACGGAGACCGGGCTCGACGCGACCCCCTGGCCACAAGACGAGAAGGAGCGGTACGTCGAGGACCACCGCCGCGGCTGGGCGCACCACCTCGGCCGTCTCGAGGTTCTGCTCGCCGCCGATGCCTGATGAGCACCCTCACGGACGATCAGCTGTGGTCGGCGATCGCCGAGCCATCCCGTCGTCGTGTCCTCGACCTGCTCGTCGCGGGCGGGCCGTCAACGGCGAGCTCCCTGGCGCACGACGTGCCCTTCAGCCGTCAGGCGGTCATCAAGCACCTCGTCGTGCTCGAGCACGCCGGGCTCGTCAATCGCCACAGAGAGGGTCGTGAGGTGCGCTTCCGTGTCGCCCCTCAGCGGCTCGACGATGCGGCGCGCGCCCTGGCGGACCTGGCGAGCAAGTGGGACCAACGACTCCAGGCGATCAAACGGCTTGCCGAGGCCACGTACAGGGAGAGCCCATGACCATGCAGCACGCCGACCACCTGCACGGCGATGGGTCGCCCGATCCCGCCACCGCATCGGAGGGCGCCGGCGGTCGCTTGGCCGCGCGGCGCGGCGTCGACACGCCACTGCGATCGGGCCCGCCGCTCCCCTCGCGCGCCGCCAGTGCCACGACAAATCTCTTCGTGGTGACGACGCTCGCGCTCGCCGTCGCCTGCTGGTTCTTCGCGGTGCGCCAGATGCGCGGGATGGACATGGGCGTGGCGACCCAGCTCGGTCCGTTCGCCTCGTTCGTCGCCGTGTGGTTGGCGATGATGGCGGCGATGATGCTGCCGGGCGCGGCCCCGGCGGCCCTCAGGAGCGCTCGGGCCAGCGGCCAGGTGCGCGCCGTGCCGCTCTTCGCTGGTTCGTACCTTGCGGTGTGGACGCTCGCCGGCGTCGTCATCTACGGGCTCTACCGGCCGCACGGGACGCTGGTCGCCGGAGTTGTCGCGATCGCCGCCGGTGTCTACGAGCTCACGCCACTCAAGCGGGGTTGTCGCCGGCGCTGCCGCGAGCGCGCCCACTCCGGATTCGAGTTCGGGCTCTACTGCCTCGGCTCGAGCGTCGGGTTGATGCTGATGTTGGTGGCGCTGGGCGTGATGAGCGTCGTGTGGATGTCCGTGCTCGCGGTCGTCGCCCTCGCTCAGAAGCTGCTCCCCTCGAAGGCCGCCGTCGACGTGCCGCTGGCGCTCGCGATCGTCGGGCTCGGCATCATGATCATCGTCGCGCCCGGAGGGGTCCCCGGACTCGTGCCATCGATGTGAGACGCCGCCCGTGGAGGGGCTACGCCACCCACCCGACACGACAAGTGTGGACACGACAAGAAGGAGACGGACGATGACCGATCACAAGACTGGGACGCGTGACGAGTGGCTGGCGGCCCGGCTGGTGCTGCTCGAGGCCGAAAAGGAGCTCACGCGGCGCGGCGACGAGCTGGCTCGGCAGCGCCAGGCGCTGCCCTGGGTCCGCGTCGACAAGGAGTACCGCTTCGAGACCGACGAGGGCACCGCGTCCCTCTCCGATCTCTTCCGAGGGCGCTCGCAGCTGCTCATCTATCACTTCATGTTCGGGGCCGAGTACACGGCGGGGTGTCCGTCCTGCTCAGCGATCGCGGACGGCTTCGATGGCTCCGTCGTCCACCTCGCGAATCACGACGTCACGCTCTGCGCGGTGTCGCGTGCCCCGCTCGCCAAGCTGCAGGCGTACAAGGGGCGGATGGGCTGGAGCTTCCCCTGGGCGTCTTCCTCCGGCAGCGACTTCAACCACGACTTCCAGGCCGCGCACACCGAAGAAGAGTGGGCGGCGGGCGCCGCGGAGTACAACTTCCGCGAGGTGGACCTCCGGCCGTCGCCCGAAGAGCAGGGTCCGCTCCTCGACGAGTTCGCATCGAGCATCGTGGGAACGGACTGGGAGACCTATCGTCGAGAAGGACCTGGTGTGAGCGCGTTCGCACTCGACGATGGCGTCGTCTACCACACCTACTCGGCATACGCGCGCGGGCTGGACGGCCTCTGGGGCATGTACCAGTGGCTCGACCGCGCGCCACTGGGTCGCAACGAGCACGGCTTTTGGTGGCGCCGCCACGATGAGTACGGCAGCGCGTGAACCGAGGGCGCTCCGCGGACGACGGTTGCAGCTGGCGACTGGAATCAACCCGCCCTCCACGTTGGACGTCGCCGCGAAGGGAGTCACGTGGTGCCGACTTGCACAATTAGCTAAGGATGTCAGTCAACCCAACCGACGACGGATCCTGACGGGTGTCGGGGTCCGTCGTCGGCCCTTGACTTGCGGAGCATGAGACCACTGATCCTTCTTTCGTCGAGACCTCGCCCGGTATGCATTCGGGCCGGAACAGGGGCTCGGGCAAGGGGTCCAGCAGGTGCATTCGACAGATGGCAGGCTCGCAATGGGCGGCGTGCCACCAAACCGGGTCAGAGCGCGCGCGACCCGAGTACGCAGAACTCGTTGCCCTCAGGGTCCGCAAGAACGATCCAGGTCTGCTCGCCTTGTCCCACGTCGGCTCGGGTCGCCCCCAGCGCGAGAAGTCGCTCGACCTCGGCGTCTCGATCGTCCGGTCGAAAGTCGAAGTGCAGGCGATTCTTCGTCGCTTTCGGCTCAGAGACCGACACGAATAGGAGTCCCGGAAGCTGATCCGCGGTGGGTCTGATCTCGAACTCGCCGGGGTCGTCGTTCACCACAACCCAGCCGAGGGCGTCTCTCCACCAGCGTCCGAGCGCACGCGGGTCGCGCGCATCGACGTTCGTCTGCTCCCACTCGAGGCTCATGAGTCGATCGTAGAAGGTCTGCGATTCCACGACCTGCGTCACTCGAGCGCAAGCTGGGCCGCCGTCGTGGGCGACCCGCGAGCATGAACCGCCTCGGCCATGCGAGCCCGCTGCGGCGCTCCGCTACCAGCACGAGACCGTCGAGCGCGATATCTCGCGGGACTTCAGCGTCCCTTTGCTAAGAGTGTCGGATGAGTGACGAGCGGCCAAAGGTGGACCAGCGGAATCCCGCTGATGCAGTCTCTGAAGCGGTGCGCCATGTCCTTGAGCTTGCTGAGTCCTGGCACGGTTGGGATCTGAAACCCATCGAAATGCCAATCGATGGCGGGCCGCCTCGCTTCTATACCCCGCACAAGGCTCTGCGACGAGTGGCGGACCACCTCGTCGATCATCTCGCCGAGATCGAGGCGCGGTTGGCCGGAGAGGCAACCGAATCGGATCATTGGCACGGCTCGGGGATGACCACTGCCGCTGATCTTGCACCATTCGCCGCAGAGGAATTCGATGAGGCCCAATGTCGTCTGGTTCGACTCGCGCAAATCTGGAGGGTGCGCTTGCAAACTTTGAGCGAAGAACAACTCGACGACGATGATGGAGAATCGTGGACCGTGCGAGAGATCGCCTTCCACGTCACGGATGCCACGATGTACTACGGGGACGCAGTCGGGAATCTCTCGTAATCTCGGCGTCTGCCCCTGTCGTTCGGCCGGTCCAATCCGATGCTTCAGCCGTGTCCCCGATCGCCTGCGTCCTCAACTGGTCAGGTAGTCTCCATTCCCAGAGAGTGGCCAGCCAACGACGTGGCATTCGCTCCTTGCCCGAGGTGGAGACAAGACATGCCTGAGTTCCCTGCGATTACTCACGTGGCGCTAACGGTTACGAGCCTCGAACAGAGTGTTCCTTGGTACAAGGCCCTGTTCGGCTCGGACCCGATTCTTGACGAGGACACAGGTCCGTTCCAGCGTGTCGCTTGGCTTACGGGCGGCACAATCGTCGGTCTAACTCAGTTCCCTGA
>Ga0182024_10005651_pt1 | contig 27906 bp, 30 predicted proteins | sample P32metaG_FD_120480 | JGI IMG/M metagenome (GOLD analysis project Ga0182024, IMG submission 120480) | Permafrost microbial communities from Stordalen Mire, Sweden - P3-2 metaG (Illumina Assembly) | ecosystem: Environmental > Terrestrial > Soil > Wetlands > Permafrost | place: Sweden: Stordalen...
GCTCCGACTGACCGCACAGTCTGAACCCAGCCTCCCGTCTACGAGCGTTTGCCAAAGCGATTAACGAAACTGGTAGGTTCGCCGCATGGCTCTCAGTCGGGGCAAGCGGATTTGGCTCGGTCTCCTTCTCGCCACCGTAGTGGTCTGGCTGATCGCTGATTCCCAGGGACCGGATCTGCTCGCCTTCAACGCCCACGGAACCTTCCTCCACGTGCTGGAGGTCGCATGGGCTGCATCTGTGTTCGTGTTTATCCTGCTGATCGTGTTCGGCGCCATCGCCTTAGTCCGGTCCCAGCGACGCTAAGCCGCGAGCGTCGTCCAGCCCCAAGAAGGGTTGGCGAAACGATCCATCGAAACTGCTAGGTTGTGCCGAATGGCACTAACTCGCAAGCATTGGCTAGCCCTCATCGGCGTCGAGGTAGTGCTCTTCGTGCTCTCCAACGTCACTGCTAAGAACTCCAGCCATCCGGGCGCCGCGTCAAACATCCTGTGGATACTGTTCTTGGTCGGCGTCGTTGCCCTGATCGTGCTCGGACTCTTCGCTCTGGTCCGGTCGCGACGGTCCCGAGCGACCTAACCGCGGGGCGGTGCGGACCGTGCTGGCTTCCGCACCCGACTGACCTGCACGCCCTGACCATCGGGAGTCAAGGCGACGCTCAGAGGCTCTCGATTAGCTGGTCGAATGCGCAGATCGACTGGATGCCCTTAGCGTCGACCGTGTCCCAATCGATCTGGTCCGCGTCAGCCCGGTTGCAATCCATGGTGAACATCGGGCCAGTCGAATAGCAGGGCTTTTCGGGAGCGCCGACGCGGGGACTCGAACCCCGGACCCCTTCATTACGAGTCGCCCATTTGCAGGACAATTGCCGCGTCTCCAGGCGGTTGACGACATCTCAGTGCAGTTAGAGCAGGTCAGAACTGCCGAGTTCGGGACACGCTTCGGGACACGCGTTGTTACATGATGCTCTCGCTGCGCTGGTAAAGCACTGGTGTCGCCGCCGCTCTGTGAGGTTCGCGGGCGGAGCCGACCATCCACATCGCCGCCGATGCGGTAGCGGCGCACGGGGGGCTGCCGCGGCTGCATCCGCGGCGCCGTCACCTCCGGATACCGACAAGCGGCCGCGGCCGGTAGCGGCGCGAGTCGCGGGGACATGCCATCCGTGGTGCGAGCAGTCGCCGCTTCCCTTGGCAGCCGTGTGACGCGAATCCGACCCGTCAGGTCAGCGTCTCATTCTCCCGACTCCTTCCGGGCTGGTCGGCACCTCGCGAATGGAGGCATCGGTCAGTCTGCTTCGATGGGTTTGCAGGCGTTGGGCGGTAGCTGCCCGCCGGCGGCACGCATCAGCAGGCAGTGAAGCGTCGCCCGCTCCTCTGGGTTCAGGGCGCCGAGTACGCGGTCTTCGGTAGCGGCGAGGCGTTGCTCGGTGGTCTGGAGTTCCGTGATCCCGGCCTCGGCGATCGTGACGATGTGTCGGCGACGGTCGTCGGGGTGGTGCTGGCGGATGACCAGGCCGCGTCGCTCGAGGTCATTGAGCAGGCCGACGAGGTTGCTGGGGTCCAGTCGAAGGGCCTCAGCAAGCCCGGTCTGGGTGGTGGGGCCGTGGTCGCGCAGCAGTGTGAGCAGCATCAGGTGAGCGGTTCGCAGGTCATCCGACAGGCAGCTCTCACCCTCGCGCTGGCCGACGCGCGCGAGGTGCGCAAGAAGCGCCAGCGACGGCGCGGGGTGGGTGAGCTGCCTGGTCGGCGATGCCATGGTCCCCCACTGTAGCTTGCGGGACAACAACCATTGGCAAGTTCCGATCCTTTGTGCTACACCTATGATCTATGAGCCATCTACTACATGTTGATTCGTCGATCCGCTCGATCGAGGAATCCCGCAGCCGCAAACTGAGCAAGCGCTACGCCGATGCCTGGCGGGCGAGCAATCCTGACGGAACCGTCACCTACCGCGACCTGTCCGCCAACCCGATCCCGCACACCGACGCCACCTCGTTCTACGCCAACCTCGTCGCCCCCGAGGACCGCTCGCCCGAGCAGACAGCCGCAAGGGCCATCACCGATGAGATCGTCAGCGAAGTGCTGGCCGCCGACACCATCGTGCTCGGGATGGGCCTCTACAACTTCGGGACCCCGAGCACCGTCAAAGCCTGGTTTGACCGCCTCGTCGTACCCGGTCTCACCGTCGGCGAGCAGGGCGGGTTGCTGGGAGCCAAGAAGCTCGTGCTGACCCTCGCCGCCGGCGGCGGCTACGGACCTGGAACCCCACGCGACGGCTGGGATCACCGCGAGCCATGGGTCCGCCACGCCTTCGAGGTACTCGGGCTGACCGACATCCTCGTCATCTCCGCCGAGCTCACCCTCGCGCGCGAAAGCCCGAGAATGATTCCGCTGAACCTCGGCACCGCTGAAGATCAAAGCTACGCCACGGCCGAAGCCCTGATCGACGCCGAGTTCGCCACCGTCCGCGTGTAAGCCCCGAGCAACCGGGTCACTACGACCGACCGTCGCGTCGCCTCCCTAGAACACATCTACTGATCGAGAGCAGGTTTGACCATGAGTACCAACACCATCCTCACCGCCGACACCGCAGGCCAGCTGACCAGCGGGAGGTGGCGCTTGGACCCCTCGCGCTCGAGCGTCGAGTTCCACGTGCGCCACTTCTACGGCCTGCTGACCGTCAAGGGCCGCTTCGAGCGCTACCAGAGCACACTTGACCTGTCGGCCCGCCCAGCGGTCAAGCTCGTCATTGACGCCGAGAGCCTCGACACCAAGCAGAAGCAGCGCGACAAGCACCTGCGCTCAGACGACTTCTTCGATGTCGCCAACCACCCACAGGTCCGCTTCGAGGCTGATGTCGCCACGCTTGACGGCGAGACCCTGAAAGCCCAGGGGCAGCTATATGCGGCCGGCAGGCACATCCCGCTCGACGTCGAAGCGATCGTCACCCAGGTCGGCGACGAGTTCGAGATCGAGGCCACTGCGCTCACCGATCAGCGCGAGCTCGGAATGACCTGGAGCCCGATGGGCATCACCCGCGCCCCGGCCAAGCTCATCGTCCGGGGTCGCCTCGTTCGCCAGGAGGGTGAGCGATAAGGCCTCGTGATGCACGGGTTCGGCGCCCGGATGGAACGTCGCCGAAGCGCTCGCAGGCTGGGAGTCGGCGCCAGGGGTGAATCCGATCCTCCGGTCTGACGACCGTTGCCACCGAAACTAGCCACGCTGCGGCGCACTGAATGGGATGGCCGTTACCCCTAGAGCGGTCACGATGGTGCGGTGGCTGCTTCGCTCGTTGAGCGGCGAGGTGATCGACGCCGGCGGCCGGGTTCCTGGCGCGCGAGGCTGTTGCCGTGGGCTGGCCGTGGGCAACAGCCCCGCGGATCGGAGGCTGAGGCTGGTCGGGTCGTCCGTTGTCGGGCGGTTAGGGGAGCGAGACTGGTCCGCTCGCGGTTTCGAGGAACTGCTCGCGGGAATCCACCTCATCGCGCGCGGCGACTCGTTACTTTCGCCATCGGTCACCCGGCGACTGATCGCATCATTCGTACGCGACCACCCCCGCAAGCCGCAGCCACCGCCCGGCCTCGACGAGCTCACCCCGCGCGAGTTCGAGATCCTCCAGCTCGTTGCGCGCGGCCTGTCCAACGCCGAGATCGCCGAACAGCTCGTCGTCTCGACCACAACGATCAAGTCACACGTCGCGCGGGTACTCGACAAGCTCGGGCTCCGAGACCGCGTCCAAGCCGTCGTACTCGCCTACGAAACCGGCGTCATCCGACCGGGAACCGAGCCATAGCTAGCGGGAGGACGAACTGCCCCAGCGCGTCATCGATCAGATCGCCGCTACCGCCGGCCAGCCGGAGGCAGCGGCATTAGCACCGATCGCGTGACTCGCGCAATGCCCCGAGCTGGCGCGTGGAGTTTGGCACTGGCGCGCTCTTGGCCACCGCCTAGCAACCAGAGCACTGATCGGGCGTGTTGTGCGCGATCAGCGCGTGCGTTAGCGTGATGGTCGCCGGTGGGGTGGTGAACAGGCCTGCGCCCTGCACCGTGACGCCGGGGCTCGCGGTGAGCGAGTTGCCGGTGACGGCCGTGTTCTGAAGCGTTAGCTGCACGGGCGGGCTGGTAAGGGCGTCCCCGTTCCAAATCCCTCCGCCCTGCGCTGCGCCGGTGGGTCCGGTTGCCGTCCCCGAGTTGTCGGCGATCTGGCTGTTGATCAGTTCGAGCAGACCGCCGTTGAAGATCCCGGCACCCTGGATGTTGGCCGACCCCGTCGTGCTGAGCGCTTTGGCGGTGTTGTCGCTGATGGTGCTGTTGCGAACCGTCAACAGGGCAGAGTTTCCGAACACACCTAGGCCGCCGCCGGCCACACCAGCAACCCCGTTCGGAGCGTCCATCTTCGAGTAGTTATGGGTGATGGTCGTGTTGCTGATTGTCCCGCCGCCGTCCGCCTCTATTGCGCTCCCGGGGGGTCCTACATCGGCCGAGGTCAAGGCGTCGGTAATCGCCCGGTTGTCGGTGATGACGCTGTTGCTCATGATGAGCGGGCCGTCGTTCATGTGCATCGCGGCGTCGATCGCTGACGGCTCGCCGTTGGGATCGTGTGCGATGGCGGAGTTGTCTGTCATCAACGTGTTGTCGATTGTTGCCGGGATGCCGGGGCCGACCACGATCCCGCCCGAGTTCGCGTTCAGGTTCTGAAACTGTCCACCGAAGAAGGATGGAAGGCCGCTGGTGAGCGTGGCCGTATTGTCGGTGATGATGCTGTCTTTCACCGTGAGTGCATCAGTGCTGCCACCCTCGCCGAATTCTGCGGTGGTGACGTTGATGCCGCCACCTTCGGCGTAGCGGCCGTACGGACTGTCCGCGATCGCCTGATTGCCCGACACCGTCGTGTTGAGCAGCGTCAAGCTGCCCTGGTCGCTGTAGATCCCCCCTCCGTCCGCGTCGCTCGCCAGCCCCGCGGTCGATCCCGCGTGGTTGTGGCTGATCGTCGAGTTCAGTAGCGTCAGCGCCCCCCAACTGTCGATACCGCCGCCGAGCGCCGGAGCGAACGGGCACTGCCCCGATGGCGGGAAAAGGCCGGGACACGGGAAGCCTGCCACCGAGTTCGTCGGAACCGCGCGGTTGCCGGTGATCACGCTTTTCGAGATTGTGACCGTCGCGCCGCCAGTGAGGCTCGCGTTTGGTGGAATCTCGACGCCGCCACCGGCCGCCCAGGCACCGGCTACCCCCAGGAACGGAATCGACACCGGACTCGACCGCGCCACACCGCCAGTGATCGTGACCCCGGTTATCGAGACTGTCGGCTCGGTCGCCGCACCGTAGGCGCCGATCGTCAACACCGACCCGCCGCCGCGGATCACCGTCGAGCCGGCACCCGCTCCGACCAGATTTACACTGACGTCGACCGTCACGCCACCGGCATACGTCCCCGGCGCGATCGCAATCGTGTCACCGTCGTGGGCGGCGCTGACCGCAGTCTGCAAGCTCCCAAAGCAGCCAGGTCTGCTACCGACACAAAGATTCGCTGCCCACGCTGGCTGCGCGAACGTCGCCGCGGCAACGGTCAGGACCGAGACCACCAAAAGAGCGGGCACCACCCGCTGGATCATCGCCGACCGAAAAGCCCGGAGGTGGCTGTTCCGGGCGACGGCCACGCGGTCGCGCTGACCGATGGCGCGGAAGCGTCCCGCTCGAGCGTGCTCACGCCAAGACCGATGCCGGTAGGCGGACGCTGTGGCGACCGGGGCGACCGCTAACAGTCCCACGGTCGATGACACGAACATTCGGACTCGCTTCAGCATCAAAACCCCCTGCGGACCGTTGTTGAGCGGCCCAGATGATGCACGCACCACCTCGCAAGAAACTCGCAACCCCTCCAGATTGGTGGTTTCATCCCACCGGCTATGCGGTTTGAGGTGCTGGGACCCCTCTCGGTGTCGGAAGACGGGGAGGCGGTCTCGCTCGGGGGGCGAAAGCAGCGGACGCTGCTGGCAGTGCTGCTGCTGCACCGCAACGAGGTCGTCGCGCGCGATCGCCTCGTCGATGCGCTCTGGGGGCAGCGGCCACCTCGGAGCGCCGCTGAGTCGCTCGACACATACGTCTACCGGCTGCGAAAGCTCCTCGGCCATGACCGTCTGGAACGCGAGGCAGGCGGCTATCTACTGCACATCGAGCCAGGCGAGCTCGACGCAGACGAGTTCGAGCGACTCGTGGCAAGCGCCAGCGCGGCGACTGAGAACGCTGACTATGAAGCCGCGCTCGGCGAGTTGACGGTCGCGCTGGCGTTGTCGCGCGGGCCGGCTTGGGGCGACCTGCTCGACGGCGGAGCCCTCGAACCGGACGCGCAGAGACTCGATGAGCTCAAGCTGAGCGTGCTTGAGTCGCGGTTCGAGGCGGAGCTCGTGCTCGGTCACGGCGCCGAGCTCGTGCCCGAGCTTGAGCAGCTCGTCGCGGAGCACCCACTGCGGGAGCGGCTGGTCGCGAGCCTGATGCTCGCCCTTTATCGCGCCGGGCGCCAGACCGACGCGCTCGACGCCTTCCAGACGGCCCGTCGGCGCCTGGTTGACGAGCTCGGGCTCGACCCCGGTCCTGAGCTGCACGAACTCCAGCGACGGATCCTCGATCACGATTCGACACTCGGAGCCACACGCCGGCTTACGCCGCTGGCTGGCACGCGACGCGCGCGACTGCTCGTGCTGGCCGCGCTTTGGGCGCTAGCAGCGCTGACCGCGGGCGTTTTGGTGCTCAGTGCCGGAGCGGCGGGTCGGCCACCCGGCCTCCCCGCGGGTGTCAGCGGGATCGTGGCGGTGGAAGCGGGATCGGACAGTCTCGCGAGCGCGACACCACTGACGGGGGCTCCGGGCTCGGTGGCGGCGGGCGGTGGTTCGGTGTGGGTGGCGGATCCCGTGGCGGACCGGGTCTACCAAGTCGACCCCGGATCGGGCTCGGTGGTCGACAGGATCCCTGTGGGCGCTGAGCCCGGGGGCATCGTCAGCGGCGACGGTGCGGTCTGGGTTGTCAGCACGGTCGGTTCGACCGTGACCCGGATCGACCCGAGCGCCGACACCGCGGTCGCGACGATTGACCTTCCCGGCGCGAATTCTGGCGCGGTCGCGTATGGCGCGGGCGGGTTATGGGTTGCTGATTCGAGCGAACGCGAGCTGTTCGAGATCGACGCGGCCACCGATTCGCTGAAGCGGACGTTGTCGTTGGATCTGCAGCCGAGCGCGATCGCGACGGGGGGCGGGGCGGTCTGGGTCGCCGGGTATGGCAATTCGACGGTCGAGAAACTCGACCCCGACTCAGGGAAGGTGGTCGGGCGTGTTCATGTCGGTGATGGTCCGGCGGCGCTCGCGTTCGCGTCTGGTTCGCTGTGGGTCGCTAACAGTCTTGACTCGACGATCTCGCGCGTGGACCCGAGCACCCTGGCGGTGCGGGCCGTGATTACGGTCGGGAGCGGCCCGGCGGCGCTGGCGGTCGGGCCGGGGGCGGTGTGGGTCGCCAACCAATACTCAGGCACCGTCTCGCGGATCGATCCTGACCGCGACCGGGTGCTCAGCACTGTTGCTGTCGGCGGTGCCCCGACCTCGCTCACGTTCAATCACGGCCGGTTGTGGGCCGGGGTCCCGTCCGTCAGCGGCAGCCACCGCAGGGGAACGCTGGTGATCGTGACCCCAGGGCCGCTCACCTCCTCCCAGATCTCGAACCTCACGAGCGACCCTGCGTTCTACACGTCCGCGAACAATCCGCAATTCACCGGGCTGACCTGGGACGCGCTGGTGACCTTCCAGCAGAGCACGGGCGCCGACGGCCTACGGCTCGTCCCCGACCTTGCTGTTTCGATCCCGACTCCGACCGACGGCGCCAGGACCTACGCGTTCCACGTCCGTCCCGGGATCCGCTACTCCGACGGTCAGCCGCTGCTTGCCGGGGATTTTCGTCGCGGGGTCGAGCGGCTGTTCCGAGACCGCTCGCCGGGCACTTCGGTGTACGCCGGCCTCGTCGGCGCCGGCGCGTGCATGCGCGATCCGGACGGGTGCAACCTCTCCCAGGGGATCGTGACCAACGACACCCGAGGCACCGTGGTGTTTCACTTCGCCGAGCCCGCCCCAGAGTTCCTCGACCAGCTGACCGAGTTCGCGTTCTCGGCACCGGTCCCGTCCGGCACCCTAGACCGCGAGCAAGGGCAGGGCACGGTGCCCGGCACCGGCCCGTACAAGATCGTCTCCAACAGCCCTGCCGAGATCCGGTTCGTGCGCAACCCGTACTTCCGCGAGTGGTCCCACGCCGCCCAGCCGGCCGGCAACCCCAACGAGATCATCTGGCAAAGCGCCCCGAGCCTGCAGGCCGCCGTCACCGCGGTCGAGCAGGGACGCGCCGACTGGCTCTTCGGCCAACCGCCCTACGCCGACTACCACCAGCTCGAGCTGCAGGACCCGGGGCAGCTGCACAACAACCCTCAGTGGTCGGTCAACTTCCTGCCGATCAACACCCACGTAGCCCCGTTCAACGATCTGCGCGTCAGACAGGCGCTCAACTACGCGATCAACCGCGTCAAACTCGCCCAGCTATACGGCGGCCCGGCTTTCGCGACCCCATCCTGCCAGACGATCGTGCCCGGGATACCCGGCTACCGCCGCTACTGCCCCTACACGCTGCATCCCCGCGCCAACGGCGCCTGGAGCGCCCCTGACATGGCGCGCGCCCGGCAACTGGTCGCCGAGTCCGGAACGAGCGGGGACCGCGTCGATCTCGTCGGCGATCCCGCTAACCCGTTCACCCCCGCGGCAACCACTGGATACATCGCCGGCGTCCTGCGTGCGCTCGGCTACCGCGTCCGCGTGAGCGTGATTCCGTTTGCCTCGATCACCCCAGCGATGAACGACTCCCTCCAGATATCGAACGAAGGCAACTGGATCCCGGCCTACCCCGACCCATCCTCCTATGTGCCCGCATTCTTCAGCTGCGACGGCGCCAGCAGCAACGACTATTACTGCAACCCGGCGATCGACCACGAGATGCGACACGCAGAACTGCTCGAACTCACAAACGCGTCCGCAGCAGACGCCCTCTGGGAACGAGTTGACCGCCAACTGACCAACAACGCCGAGTGGGTGACGACCGTCGACACCCGAGAGCTCGAGATCACCTCCGCCCGCCTGCACAACTACGAATACAACCCCGTCTGGGGCTTCCTGGCCGACCAGTCCTGGGTGCAGTGAGACAGTCGGCGGCGGCGTCGCTTGAAGCCGGATTGCGTTAGGGATCCACCCAAGGCCGCACGACGGCCTTGGCCGCACGACGGCGTTAGGCTTCTCGGCCAGACCAACTCCATCGCAGGTCAGCCCGCCGGCGCCGTGGCCCCAGCCCGGGGTGGCGGCGACAGTCATTGAACCCAATCGCCATTTGCAGCGCTAGAGCCGACGGGGAGACTCGAACTCCCGACCCCTTCATTACGAGTAGCGGTCACGCTCTTTCGGTGAGGTTCGGGAGGGTTCGGAATCGGCGTGACAACGGCGGTTTTGGTTTCGGAGGCGTTCGGGACGTTTCGGCTGTGGTGTTGACCTCGTGTTGACCCGAGTCGGCGGCAACAACCTCGTGCCCATTCACCTCATGATGGCGATGATCACCCATCACGATCACGTCGGCGCCGCCGCTATGGCCGCCGGGCGGGGCCGACGAACTCCACTCCGACCTGTGATTCAGCCTGCCGCCGGGTCGACGTTTCTACGTTCCTCTGTGGCGACGGCCGCTGCACCAGCGAGGGCGGAGCGTCGGTCGGCCCGTGAGAGGCGAACTTCATTTCACCTGAGCAGCCAGCGCGACATCGATGAAGTCTGCGGAGCCAAGCGGGTCGGCGTGGATGTAGGTGCGGAGCGCGAGGACGCCGCCATCGGCGTGGCCCAAGTGCGCGGCGATCTGTGCAGGTGAGCAGCCCTGCTCGGCCATAAGCGTCGCGACCGCGTGCCTGAGCGTGTGCGGCGTCGCCCACGGAACGCCAGCGCGCGCAGCCGCAGGCCGGAACACTTGACGACGGTAGTTGTACGGGTCCATCGGGGTGCCCACCGCCGACGGGAAGATCGGGTCGGCCTCTGCGGCAAACCGCGAGCTGCTGCGCCGACTCATCAATCGGCGGACCGTCTCTGGCGTAAGTGGGAGCCGTGCGCTCGCCGGACGGCGTTTTCGCCCTCGGGATCGTCAATGACGGCCGTCCGTCCGTGTTCGGGCCAACGTCTCGCCACCGCGCCGCGAGTACTTCTCCGATCCGGCATCCGGTCGCCGCCAGGAAGTATGCGAGGTCTGCCTGATCGGCAGGCATGGCGGCGAGCAGCGAGCGGGTCTGCACGGTACGCGCGCGGTGAGTCGATCACGCCCGATCTGCGCGCGGGCGTCCGGCCTGAGGCCCGGCACGAAATACCACTACCGGGTCGTGGCGGTCAACGAGTCTGGCAGCTTCGAGGGCTCCGACCGCGCGTTCCTTACGCCGCGGCGCGTGCGTCGGTCGCCGGCTTCTCGTGGATCAGCAGCACGGTGCGGACCGCCAGCTCCTCGTCGGTGAACCGGCGAAAGCATGGGGCAACGTGGAGACCCTTCAGAGGCCTGGATGCCTCGTTGGCCACGATCAGCCTCAGGTTCGTCGCCCCGAAGAGCTCCAGCCACTCCGGCTTCTGGACACGGTTAAAGTACTGGACGCGGTTCTCGAAGAACAGTTTCCAGGTCCGCTCGTTGTATGCCAGGTATTGCTTCTTGTGCGCTCGCGGGTCGTAATAAGACAGATGATCACCCAGGTCGATGCTGTGGGACGTGTGACCTCCCGGGCGGAGGATGCGTTCGTTGTTGATCACGAACCTCGGGAGGATGTCGCGGTCGATGTGCTCCAGGACCACGCAGCTGACGATCAGGTCGAAGCTGTCGTCTTCAAAGACATCGAGCATGCCGACCGGATCGACGACGTACTCGAATCCGGTCACGGCGTACAGCTCTTCGAATGACCGGGCGTCCAGCATCTGCCGCAGGCGCCCGTGAGCCCGTTGTGCGCGCGCGATATCGACGTCGAACTCGGTGTCGAGATGCGGCTCGAGCTGCCCGAGGTAGGCCTTGAACGCGTCGAACTGACGGTTGTCCCACACATCGACTAGCGTTGCCTCGATGTCGTAGAACAACCGCAGGACGCTCGCCTCCCAGTGCACCCAACCCGTGCCGATCTCGAGCAGGCGGGCGCCATCCCTGACGAGATCGTGTTGCCGTGCCAGCGCAACCATCCGCGTCGCCCGCAGCAGGTAGTTTGATGGAGGCGTCCGGATGTCGTACGCGGTACGGCGCTTTTCGCCGTAGTGGTTACCGAGCGCCCGGTACAGAGGCCGCGCAAACGGCAGCGAGAACGCCTTCAGCGCCGCGGCGCTGGCCACATATCTGAGCATCACGCGGCGACCGGCATTCGCCGCCTGGCCGGCTTGGTCCGAGCTCGGGCCGCTCGCACCCACTCGCGCGCACTCTCCATATCAACGTGTACAGCCGCGAGCCCGAGCAGGGTCGCGAAGAACTGATTCGATGGGTAGTATCTGAAGATCCAGAGGCTGAGTGCGAAGATCAGGTAGGCCATCGCGCCGCCGAGGATACAAGCGGCCAGCAGGGCGGCGTCGTGGATGCGGCGGTAGCCGTTCGTCGCGGGATCAGCTGCATGATCGACACCAGCAGAAACATCAACGCCGCGAGGCCAGCGACCCCGAGTTTCGGCCTGCACCCCGAGGAACGAGTTGTGGGACCGCCGTGGCGCGAGCGATGAGTTCCGCATCAGCGGATGGCCGTATCTGCAGCCTGGCGATCGTGTAACGCGCTCGCTGATAAGCCTCGTTGGTCTCCTTCGCCGGTGCGCCAAGATGGTCAGGGTTAGCACCGTGCGAAAAAGCGACCTGAGACAGCGCTGCGGCTTTGTCCTCGAGGTGATCGAGCGCTTCGACCACAGGTCCCGCAACCTCCCGCAGAGCGCTGGACCGTGGCGAGAAATCCGGTGTCGATGTTGACCCCAGACATTGGAGTTGGCCGAATCTCTAGAGCCGACGGGGAGACTCGAACTCCCGACCCCTTCATTACGAGTTTCGGGCAGGGGTTGCGGCCGTTTGCGGGCTTTCCGGTTTTTTCCTGCTATCGGGTAGTTTCCACCAGCTGCGCCGCATCCTCATTTGCGGCTGTTTCCGGCCCTCGCGTTGCCCAAATGTTGCCCACAATCGCAGTGCCGATTGACCTCTTCATTACGAATGATGGGGTTTGGGATCAGCCTCTTCATTCGGAATGATGGGGTCGAGACCGTCTAGGAAAGAGAGGTCGTGGTCGCGGTCACGCATTCGGTGCGAGTAGACCTGCGCGGTGATCGCCGGGTTGGCATGCCCGAGACGATCGGCGACGTCCGCGATGCTCCAGCCCTGGTCAAGGAGCATCGAGCCGTGCGTGTGTCGGAACGTGTGATAGCTCACACCCACCACTCCCGTCTTGATGGTCGCGGCGTCGAGCACACGGCGCAGGTTGCGGTCATTGAGCCGCTGGCCGGTGCGCGTATGAAACATCGGGCCGGTCGCGTCGGCGCCCCTCTCCCACAGCCTCGCGGCCAGCTCAGGCGAGAGCTTCACCGTACGCTTGCCCGCTTCGGTTTTCGTGTTGGCCTTGAGCGTGCCGCGATACCACTGGCGCTCGATCCGCAGCGTGGCCCCGTTCTCGCCCAGGTCGCGCCACTCAAGCCCCAGCGCCTCCGAGACTCGACAACCAGTTCCGGCCATCACCTCGAAGATCAACCGGTGGGGCTCCGGGATCGCTGCAAGCACCGCTGAAAGCTCCGCGCGAGTCAGCGCCTTCTCACGCGCGGGCTCGTCGGTCGACTTCCGGCCGGCCTTCGCATTGATCGTCAACCTCAACGCTGGGTTGGCCGCCAGTTCCCCATCCTCTACGCCATCCGAGAAGAGTGCGCGAACAGGGGCTAGGTAGCGGGCAATCGTCGACGCGGCGAGCCCTTGGCGCTGGAGCTTGGCTACAAGCGCCCTCACGTCCTTGCGGGTGATGTCGCGCAGCGGTGTCGAGGTGAAGTGCGGAATCGCGTGAGCTTCGAGGCTCGCCGCGTACGACGCCCGCGTGTCGTCATCAAACCCTCGGACTGTGCGCCCCTGGCAGGTCGTCACCCACTGGCGGGCGTACTGGTCAAATGGACGCCGGGACTGCGGCGCCTGCCGATCGGTGCGAGTGCGGTCAGCCTTCGCCTCGCGTGCCAGATCAAGTGTGCGGTGGAACGTTTTGGCTTGCTTGCCGCGGTGGCGCGTGATCACGACGTACGGGCATGCGCACTTGCCCTTGCCGGAGCAGCTCGCCGCGTGGCGGCGATATATGCCCGGCGTGTTTGTGCGTTCGAGTTTCAAGCTCGACCGCGGAGTCTTTTGAGTCGTTGTTTGCATGGGAGAGGTTGCTTCCGTGCCATCCTCCGGACCGCCCAAACGACCCGGGAGCGCTCTTCACAGGTACCCCTTCATTATAAGGTGCCTCCGGGACCGAGCCCTCAGCCGGTAGGGCCGACAGTCAGTAGGTATCTGAGATCTGGACGTAATAGCCGGCCGGTGCCGAACTCGGGTTGAACCAGCGCGCTAACGAGACTCTGACAAGGGTGCCAGACTCGATCTCGTCTGGCGCGTCGGTCATGCCGGCCCAGGTGAACTCGTTGAGCGCGCTTTCGCCTTGGTAGTGGTACTTGGGCTTGTCGAAGGACATGTACCTGGTCAGGAAGTCGTCCGGCAGCCAGTAGCCAGTGCTGCGCGTCGGCAGCGGACCCTCGCCCGGCACGTAAACGCGGCCGCTTGGCGTGCCCTCAACAGTGCCATCGAAGACCTCCTCGGGACCTCCACTCCAAGGCGTCTCGTGGGCGAGGATGAGTCGGACGGTCTCTCCAATCGGCAGCTGCTCGAGTAGTCTGCCGGTGCTCACGAGTACATCCTCTACGTGAGGCGGGTCTGGCTCGGAGTGTGGCTGGTACTCGACCTCCCACACCTGTGACGGCGCGATCGCGTCCTCCTCCTTGAGGTTCATGCCGCCTTTGGTCAGAAGGCGGACGCTACGAAAGCCGTCGTCGAGATCGTGGCCACCGACGCACACGCGACCCTGGTTCATGCGGGTACGCGATACGACGAGAACTCGATTCACGCAGTCAAGTTGACCACAGCTCGATCCAGTAGTCGAGCGAGCCGCGCGGCCACGAGGCTGCGGTGGCAGCTTTCGGGACGGCGCTCGACGCAGAAGACGACCGGAGCGTCTCGGTGCGCGAGCTCTGTCGTCAGGCGGCCCCAGTCGAAGGTCTCAAGTCTTCTAGCGGTGTAGGCCTCCACGAAGAGCGGTGCAAGCTCTGTGCGTCTGGTCTTTGTGATGCCTGCTGCGATGTCCGCGTCGTGCTGCACTCGTCTGATCTCGCTGTCAGGTGCGAGGTCGCGCTCGTAGCGGTATGCGAGGCCCCGGTCCTTGAGCTCGCTAGTGAGCTGGCCGGCGTTCGCGAAGGCGTATTGGCTGCCGCGAAGTCCGCGCCGTTGCCGGACGTCGAGGAACAGGTCGGCGCCGGCTTCTTCGAGCGCCGAGAAGAACGCCTCGGGGGTGTATCCGTAGGCCCCGATGGTCAGTATCCGGGGGCTCACGGTCAAGCCGCGCGATAGCGACCGCGCGATTTCATGATGACGTCGTCGTCGATCAACGCCAGCTGGGGTCCGTGGAGTCGATCGAGAATCTCGTCATGGGAGCAAAGTGTGCCGCGCTCATCAAGGTGTCGCACGTTGACGCCGGCGTCAACCAGTACGCGACTCACCAGTTTGGTGCGGTGGCAGTCCTCAGGCCGTCCCTCGCTGCACATGATCGCGATCCGGTGTCCGGCGGCCGCGGCTGCGATCAGCCGGTCGATGCCTTTGCGGAAGATCAGCCGGCGTTCACATGCGTGGTAGTCGACCCGGCCTTCAGCGTCGTAGCAATCGGGGTCGTCGGGCCGCCCGCCCAGTTCGGTGCCCATGAACAGGTAACGGATGCCGTGTTCGCGCAACGAACCGACCAGATTGTTTTGGGAGAAGTCCGGTTGGTAGCGCGACCACGGCACGGACCTGACATCCACCAGGAATTGGATGTCCTCCGCTTCGAGTAGATGGAGCACTTCTCGTAACGTTCGTGCTCCGTAGCCAAACGTGAGCATCGGCGTGCCGGGTACGGGCTCGGACCCGTTCATTGCCACACGATCGAGGGGGCCGGTCATAACCGTAGTCTGATCGCTTGCTCGGGCGCGTGACCAGGTATGTCGCAGGTCATTGCTTCGTCTGGGAGGTCGGCTTGCAGCTGGTCGAGCGCTGCCACTAGTTCGCCTCGGCTGCGGAGAGTTCGCGCCCCGTTGTCGATGAGCGCTTGATTGCCTTTGCGGGGTCCATCAGAGAACTCGAGGGCGAACACGGGATGCTGCAGCGTGAGCGCTTGGCGTCCGGCGGCTACGGTTCCGCCGGTCTCCCCCGCTTCGATGACGACAAGGGCGCCACCGAGTGTCACGATTACTCCGTTGCGGGTCATCGCCGCGCCTGCTGTCCAACGTTGTGAAGGCGGGAATTGCGATAGGACCAAGACGGTCTTCGAGTTGAACGGGAATCCGTCAAAGACGCGCTTGCGGTGGAAGTGGAGGATCCCCTCCGCAAGCACGATCACGGTGTTCCCACCGGCTCGTAGTGCCGCGAGGTGCGTTTCGGTGTCGACGCCCTTGGCGTAGCCCGAGACGACATGCCAGCCGCGCTCGGCGACTGTCGCGGCGCAGAGCCGGGCGGCGCCAAGGCCGCGTTCGCTTGCTCGTCGGGATCCGCACATTCCAATAGCCGGGGTTCGGAGGAGTTCGAGATTGCCACGCGCGAACAGGTACGCCGGCGCGCTGGGGAGTACATCCAACTGATGTGGCCACTGCTCGTCTTCCTCGATCAGAAGCTGGATGTCTTGGGCAAGGAGGGGTTGGGCGAGCTCGTTCACGGCGCGTAGTGATTCTGCGGAGAGGCCTTCGAGGTGCTCGCTTCTGCGGGCCTGCCCGGCCCGCAGAAGCTGGCGGGTCGCTCCGCGCACGCTCGGCGTAGCGATTGCCGCGAGCCGGCTGAGGAACTCAAGCCGCGGTGGCTCAGGCACCGAAACCGGCCCCGGTTCGGACGAAGGGGCCAACTGATTCACCGCCACACAAGGTAGCTTCCCCCTCGGACAGAAAAGCGAACATATGTTCGATGATGTCCGACATCGGCTCTCATGCGGACGGGGGCGGCAGTTTGCGAGCGGCGACAAGGCCCACGCACTCCGCCGCGCCTGCCTCAAGCGCGGCTTGCGCGACGGCCACGAGGGTCGCGCCCGTTGAGAAGACGTCATCGACGACGAGAACTCGACCGCTAACTTGGCTCACGAGTTCATAGTCTCCGGTTCGGTTAGAGGCCTTCTTCTTGGCCGAGCGACGACCGCTGAGGCGTGAGCGAACGGAGACCAGTGGGAGCGACAGCTCGAGCGCGATGTCATGCGCGAGTTTCTCCGAAAGCCCCTGAGTCGCAGCGTCGCTACCGGGTGTCGCAATTACGGCCGAGGCCCCAGCACACTCGTCCTCGCTCTGGGCGATCGTGATCATCTGTCCGACGAGCTCCGCAAAGGCATCATCGGCAGACCGTGTGTCGCTGTGGTATTTCGCGAGGTTGAGACGGTCGCCGACATCGCTGTGGCGTCGATGTCGACGACCGGCCTCAGGGTCGGCCTCTTCGGAGTAGGCGTCAATTGCGAGCGTTACTAGCAGCGGCCCGCCGGAACCGGTGATTCTCATGGGGCCTGTGGGCTGATTGCGTCGGCTCAATCTCGCTCCCGACTCCGGCGCATTTCGAGGCGTGACGCTACTGACAGCAGTAGCGCGCTGGCGGTATCCGGCATGTGGAGCACCGCGCCGCATGTGATCACTGTTCGGTGGCCGCTTGCCAAAGCACGTCGACCGTGGTGTCGCGGAGGCGTCGTTCGACTCGTACTGAGATGTCTTCGATGTGTTGGACTTCGTAGTCAGCAGCGAGTTCGACGATCGCGTCGCGTGAGCCGCGCCAGCGTTTGTATTGGGTGAGCGGATAATCGTCGATCGGGATGAAGGTCTCACTTCCGCGTGGGGTCGCCGTGGGATAGAGCGTTGCGCCGGTATTGATTGGCGCCAACGTCAGCTTTGAGATGTCTCGTTCAACCAGCGCGCGCGTGTCGATCGTGATCACGTCGTGGGGTCGGCAACCATACGCTCGTGCAGATAGGAGGGTTTCTAGCCGCTCCTGGGAAACCCAGAAGAAGACTTTGCGGTTGAGCAGCTCACACCACTGTTGAACAGTCATGTCGGTGAGGCAAGCCTCGAGAAACTTAAGTCTGAGGGGCTTATTGTCCCGGACTTGGGCGGTCGCGCCCGTGATCCGGTCGTGGATGGTGATGATCTGTGGCCGGGGCCACGATTCGATTGATACCCGTTCCTTCCCGCCGTACCCATAGCGGTCAAGCAGCGCTGTCGTCGATAGCAACCCCTGCTCTCTGATCTGCTGCCACGCACCAGCCTCGGCCATGTGAAACAGCCTCGGATGTCGTTCGATGAAGGCGTCGAGATCCACGGATGAGAGGCGGCGGCGGTCTTACTACCAGTTACGACGATCGATGATCGATCTGGGATGAAAGCGGGTCGAGATCAGTGAGACCGGTGCGCCCGCGACCCGTTCGACCTCGTCGATGAATTGAATCGTGTCTGGATGAAGTCGGTCGAATCGCCGGGCGTCTCGATTGTCCTTGTGGAGATAGTCGACGAACGTAAGCGCAATATCTGTGGGGCCGTTGAGCTGAGCCGCCTTCCGGAGCATCACCCAGTCGAATTCGGCGACCCGGCGGCGCTTACCTGAGACCGTCCCTCGCTCGACCTTCCGCAACGATGCCGCAGAGAGCCCGGACCGGCGGGCGATCTCGCTCCAGTTGAGAGGTTGGCGCATGCGTCCTGATGTACCGGTGCCTCCGGGCGGATCCCCAACCCGGATTGGGTAGGTTCTACAGACGAGGACAATCTTTCGGACACGTCTGGGCGAGATCCCGGCTTCGGCAAGGCATCCGGCTGCGGTCGTATCACGCGAGGTCACGAACGGATAGTCCCCGTGATAGAGCGACAGCATCGTTCCCTGCGTGCCCTCAAGCATGATCCGGTGCCCAGCGCTGTAGGCATCTTCGAGGATGTCCAACGCTGGCCGACAGTAAGGCTCGAGGGCCGGAACGTCTCGCACGAGCTTGACCGGGGCCCCGCGGCTCAGTATGCGACGTGCCGTGGCTGCGCCAGTCCCACTTCCTGTCGAGCTGATCTTCTCGACGACACCGCCCCGCTTCGCCTCGACGCGCTTGTCGGTCGCAGTGATGATGAGGGCCTGCGGATCGATGCTTAGCCTGTGGTAGTCGACCTTGCATTCCGCTATCTCTTTCAAGAGAACGTCGAGGTCGAGAACTGCGCCCGGCCCAATCAGGAGCTTGGCGCTCGAATTCCAGGTACCCGACGGTAGGAGTTGATGCTTAAACGGGTCGCCCTCTGCTCGGGGCACCATGTGTCCGGCGTTTGGTCCCCCGACCCGAACGAGCAGGTCGTACTCGCGCCTGAGGTAGTAGCAAACGTTGCCCTTGCCCTCTGAGCCGTACTCGCCGCCGATGACGATATCTACGAGCGGGCCGGTGTCGCGCCCGTTCAGACCAAGGTGGGACGCGGCACGGGCGACGACATCCTCGGCGGTGCAGCGATCAGTGTTGATCGCGACGTCGGCGTCAAGTTGCAGACTTTCAACGTGTGCTTCGGTTGCGTTGGCACGAACCTGCTCGTAGGCGTCGAATTCTTGGAAACTCGATGTTCGCTGGCGTTTTGCGTATCGAGCTGTGAGGACCTCGATGGGCGCCGTGAGATGTACATGCACGACGCGCTCTCCGTACGCCCCTCGCAGTGCCTCAAGCTGACCCTGGATTCGGATGGAATCGATGATCACCAGCGCATCTTCCGGCAGATTGGCTATCACAGCCTGGGCCTGAGCGCGGACCCAGCTACCGCCTGTGCGACGGTCGAGGCGCTCCCCGGCATCTTGCAAGGCGCCGCGTTCCTCTGGGGTCCCCGGGCCAAGGTGCGCGACAAGTAGATCGTGGGTTGAGATCCGGTGTCCGTCGTAGCGACGACACAGCTCGTTGGCTAGTGTGGATTTGCCGGCGCCGACCTCACCGGACAGAACGAGGACTATGCGGGCCACGTCGCGTCGTCCTGGTTATGAGATGCGCAGAGAGGTTTGGTAGGAGTCAGGCGTCCACTGCTCGTCCGGCAGCGAGTAGACCAGCACCGACAGACCGCGCTGGATCAACGCGTCGTCGATCATCTCTTCGACGACGCCCCAATTGCCGCCGGCTTGCCCTGCGCCGATCCGCGGCATGTGGATGCTCGCTCCGTCCTTCGCGGCCGCATCGGCGATTTGTTGAAGGCCGGCTTGTAGCGCGGCATAGCGGATACGCGGCTTCCGGGACTCCCCGTAGCCGTGCTGGGCGACGATGCTCGCGACGTAGATCGACTCATCCATGCGGTCCAGGCAGACGCTCCCAAGTACGAGGCCTCGCTCTCGGGCCCATTTGGTGAAGCCTGCCTGTGCTTCCGGAAACCGGCTGCGCAAGGCTCGCGCGAACGCGCCGCCCCAGTGTGGGGTCTTGTCGTTCACCACGTGGACGACGATGCGTGAATCATCACCTCGAGGCTGAGTCGCATCGCCGCGGACGTGGCTGATCCGAGGCTCCGCCGCTACGAGACCCGCATCAGCTGGGCTGATCACACCCGCAAGTCGCGGTGCCCGGTGCCCCGGATACGGCGGTAATCCGACCGCCTGGACGGTGACCTGCCCGAGGCTTCCCGACCACGTCTCGGTGCCATGAGCCGTGTATCCGATGGCAGTGATTACCGATAGCGGCGTGGCTCTTGGAAGTCGCGTTCCGCGGACGACTCGCGGCGACCAGGCACGAGAGCCGTGCAGGTATTCGATTTGAAGGGAACTATCGAGACGGCGGCCATCGGTTCGGGAGGCGGCGAACACCGCGACAGGCTTTGATGACAGCTTTGCGAGTCGCAGCAGGACCGCTTCGGTCGAGACCTCGAAGAGGTTTCGGAGCTTGAGAACGCGTTCGATGTCGGGTGATTCGTCCGCGAGTTCCGGGAAGGCGCCGATTGGCATCAGCAGCTCGGCTGCGGCGAGGTTGCAGAGCAGCTCAAGCTGCCACTCGTCGTCTGCGGGCTCCTCGTGCCTCGATCGGTACCGAACCGTGTCGGACACGTCATCGAACAAGGTATGAGCTAGCTCGTGCGCGACCGAATATCGCTGGCGTGCACGCGGACGGTTCGGGTTGTATTCGATCCGCAGTCGTCCTCCGTGCGCGGATAGAACCCGAGCGTCGTACAGATCCTCGCGAGCGACCACTGAAATGCCGCGCATCTCCGCCAGCGCGAACGGATCAAACGGGGGACCGCTCCAGCCGCTTTCCATCGCCTCGAAAACCGCCTCGCGAGCCCTACCCAGGACACGTGTCTCGGGGTCACCGCTGCCGGCGAGGGCAAGCACCGAACGATTGGTCCAGAACGACCTGCCGGGGCTGGTGGAGAAACGTGCTTCCGGCGACTTCACGGAGCGATCCTATGCGCTGGCGCGGTCGCAGGGAACATGCGGGGGCGGGAAGCTAGCCATCGGCAGCCAGCAGTTGTGAATTCAGCACGAATACCCGCCTGGGGTCGATACCGCAGCAGGTGAGAAACTATGGCCCGGTCCTGCGCACGAGCCGTCAAGGACGCTTGGCTCCACCAGCACGAAGCCAGTCGTCGAGTGCGGAGGTGTGAGCGATCAGTGCTGATCCGTCGTGCTCGACGGGGATTCGCCGTGCGCTTGCGAGGGCGTATACGCGGCTCCGTGGTGCACCTATGTACGCCGCTATCTGATGTGCTCCGCGCAACCATTGGGTCCCCCCGATCTGCACTTGGGTTGGTGAGAGATAAGGCCGCAGCAGCTCGGCAAGCTGTGCGCGCTGCTCCTCGCTTGCTCCGGCCAGGTCGGCTACCAGCGCCGCTGTAAGCGCGCTCATGTGTCGACCTGCTTCAGCGCGTCGTCGCTTACGTGAATCTTGCTGGCGGCTGCGAAGAGCTCGCTTGCCATCGAGTGATCGCGCTCGGCGAAAGAGCCTGCGTTACGCGGGCGTTTTGTCTTATAACGCATGTTCGTGGTCCAGGGTATTACGTACATCACGCTTAGCTATCTTACGCTATTCGCCATGTTGTGTACTATAACGTTCGATGAGCTCAAGGATGATCGCTCAGGGACAGGCCACGAATGGCTCCCCGTCGGGGGTGTCCCCAGCGGCTGGCTCGCTTGACCTGCAAGGACGCGGGCCAAGCAGCCAGTCGCTCCCCCTCCGTGCGTTGCCAGTAACAGAGCTGCCGGTGCGCTGCTGGTTCCTCGGCGCGCACGGCGGCGCGGGGGAAAGCACTCTCGCGAGGCTGTTTGCCGGCTTCGCCGCGGCACAGCACGCCTGGCCGATCGCCTCGCTCGCGCACGCGCGCACGCGCGTGGTCCTGTGCGCTCGTACGAACTTTTGGGGCATGACGGCGGCGATGAACGTCGCCGGTCAGTGGGAGGCGGCAGGTCTGCGCGATCGCGTGGAGGTACCGCTCGGCCTGGTGTTGATCGCGGATCGCCCGGGCCGGCTCCCGAAGCCCCTTGAAGCGTTCGCTCGTCACCTCGAGTCAGCCACGGATCACACGTGGTGGCTTCCGTGGGTCGATGCGTGGGCGGCCGGCGAGGTTCCCTCGGCAGCCAACTCCCCGAAGGAAGCCCACGCCTTGCGCCTGGGCATTAGCGCCGCCGTGGCGGCGAGAAAGGCAGGGCACTGATGGTCAAGAGGATGCTGACCAAGCTGACCGGCGCCGTTTGCGCAGGTCGCAAGCGGGTCCGGACGGCCGCACGGATCGCGACGATCGCGGTAGGGACGCTCGCCGGCGTCAGGAGCGCTGCCGCGTCGGCGGCGGGCGCGAGCAGCGTGCTCGGCAACTACAGCGCGAAGGCACTACCTGGGAGCACGGGCGCGGAGCTCTCGACGGTCATCGACTACGGGATCACAGCGGTCCTGATCCTCGCGGTGATTGGCGTGCTCGGCGCTCTGGCGAAGATGGCAAGTGCACATCACGGCGGCCGGTCCGCAACCGAATACGTTCCGGCTCTCGGCGTCTGCCTGATGGTCGCGGCCGTCGCCGGGTCGGTCGGGGCGATCGTCGGCGGGATCGCCTGATGGGCGCCCGGGAGACACAGGAGTCGCCGTTCAGCTCACTGGGCTTCGTGGTCTCCGCGATCGGCGTGGGCATGCTGATCGTCGCCGCGATCGTCGTGGTCGTCGCCTCGCACACAGGGCACGGCACGAGCGTCGCGAACTTACACGCGACCGCGAGCAAGCCCCTGGCTTCCACGCAGGCGACGGCCGACGCAGTTCAGAGCACGGAGAACCCGCGTGGCTGTGGGCTCCCGGCGGGCAACCAGACGGTCCCGGTCTCCGCACCGGAGTCGAGCTGGACGCTGGTCGGGGCGATGGCGGCACCGAGCGCGCCAGCAACGTTCGGCCCGCAGAGGATCGAGAACGGTTTGCGTGTGTGTTTCGCGCACAACCCGACAGGGGCGCTGTATGCGCTCGCGTCGTTCTTCGCGGAGTCAACGAACGTGCCGCAGGCGGAGCTGTTCACGCAGCTCGGAGCAGACACCCCGGCAAAGGCGGCGGCGGTCGCGCAGGCGCAGGGCGATAGTCAGCTGTTGCAGAGCGAGGACGGGGATCCGGGCACGGTCTCGATCGCCGGGTTCCAGTACGTCGACTACACGCCATCACAGGCGAACATGACCCTGGTGCTCGAGGGCCCCTCCGGGGAGCTCGCGGCGCTGCCGTGCTCGCTTCAGTGGCAGGACGACGACTGGCGCTTCGTGATCCCACCGGGCCAGCAGCTCGCCGCCAGCGAGGTCAGCAGCATGAACGGCTTTATCGCCTGGTCGGCGGTCAACTCATGATCGCGTTCGCCGGCCTGCTGAGCGGCCTCTTCACCGGCGCCGCCAACGACATTCTTGACGTGATCGCGTCTGCACTGAACGCGGCGCTGACCCCGATCCTGAAGTTCGCCGCGACGTTCTGGGTGTCGATCCCGACCCCAAATCTGGCGGCGACCGCTGGCGGCACCACGCCATCACAGCCGGTCGACTACCTGCAATCGCACCTGCACTACTTCATTGCTGCGGCCGTCGCATTCAGCGTCCTGGTCGGCCTGGGGAAGATGGCATGGGAGCAGCGATTCGGCGGGTCCGGCGCGGAGCTGCTCAAGGGCATGCTCACATTCATCGCCGTGTCCGGCGCGGGGCTCACGGTGATCTCGCTGCTGGTGTCGGTGAGCGACTCGTTCTCGACCTGGATCCTGGCCGACGCGCTGAACATCACCAGCACGGCGAAGCTCGGGACCGCGTTCGCGGCGAAGATGGCGCTGGTGTTCCCGGCGTCGGGAGCAGCGGTGTGGGGCGGCGCGGTGATGCTCTACATCATCCTGGTCATCTTCGGGCTGCTGGCCTCGATCATCCAGTGCTTCTTGATGATCGTCCGCGGCGGGATGCTCGTGATCCTCACCGGCGTGCTGCCGCTGTGCTTCGCGTTCTGGACGACCGATGCTGGCAAGCAGTGGTCCAAGAAGGCGAGCGCATGGCTGATCGCGTTCACGCTTTACAAGCCGGCCGCGGCGATCGTGTACGCGACCGCGTTTCAGCTGATGAGCAGCGCCCAGGGCGACGCGATGCTGAACGTGTTCACTGGCATGACACTGATGTTCCTGGCCGTGCTCGCGCTGCCCGCGCTGATGCGCTTCGTCTCGCCGATGACGGCCGGGATCGCAGGCGGCGGCGCAGGCATGATGCTCGGAGCCGCCGCCGGAATCGCAGCGGCAGGGATGCTGCCAACCGGTTCGCTGTCGGCAATGGGTGCCGGCGCAGGCGCCGGCGCTGGCGGCACGGGCGCGGCCGGTGCGCCAGGCGCAAGCGGCTCGCTGAGCAGCGTTGGCGCCGGTGCTGGAAGCGGCGGCGGCATGGGCCCTGCCGGTGGTGGTGCTGACGGTGGCGGCACGACCGGCGGGTCAGGCGACTCGGGCGTGTTCGGCAGTTCGCACAACAGCAACCTGACCGGCGCCGCCATCGGCAGTGCCGTTGGCGGCGGGCTCAGCAACAGCGTTCCTTCGGAAGCGGGAGATCAAGCATGACCGAGCAGCCCGTGAAGCACCCGACCTATGGCAACTGGCAGCTTCCGAAGTCGCCGGGGCTGATGGGACTTGACCTGATGGGATCAAGCGTGCTGATCGCTGCTGTGTTGGTGACGATCTTCGCGATCATGCTCGGCGGGATCCTCGCCGGTGTAGCGATCGCGGCAGCGAGCATGCCAATCATCGCGCTGCTGGTCGTGAAGAACCCCGCGACCCAGCAGAACGGCATGCAGCGCCTGTTCATCCGACTGGCGTGGTGGCAGACCCGCAGCGCGGGCAACAACCATTACCGCTCCGGGCCGTTGGGCAAGGCCCGCTGGGGCACGCACCAGCTGCCCGGCCTGCTGGCGAACACGAAGCTCAACGAGTACCTCGACGGCTGGAACCGGCCGTACGCGCTGCTCGAGCTCCCCACGCGCGGGCACTTCTCGATCGTGTTTCAGGTCGAGCCGGAAGGCTCGTCATTGGTCGACGAGCCCCAGCAAGACGTGTGGGTCGATCGCTTCGGGCACGTACTGTCAAACCTCGCGGACGAGCCCGGCCTGGTCGCGTGCATGGTCACGATCGAGACCGCTCCCGATACCGGCACCCGGCTTCAGGATCACGTCGGGGCGCGCATCGACCCTGATGCCCCGGCATTGGCGCGGCAGGTGCTCCGTGAGCTTGCGCAGGGCGCGGGCGGCGGCGCGGAAGTGAAGGCGTGGGTGGCGATGACATTCGACTCAAGCCTGCAGGGCAAACGGATGAGCGTCGACGAGTTCGCCGACGAGCTGCGTCCGCGGCTGCGCGGCCTGGGCGAGCGGTTTCACGGCTCGGGGGTCGGTGGCTCACGCGCGCTCAGCGCCCAGGAGCTGTGCGAGCTCACCCGCGCCGCATACGACCCGGCCGCGGCCGTGCTGATCGAACGCAACAAGCTCGACGGCATCGTCACGCCACTGCTGTGGTCGGATGTCGGCCCAGCCGGGCACGACGCCACCTGGGATGCGTACAGGCACGACGGCGCGGTCAGCGTCACATGGTCGATGACCCGGGCGCCACTTGGGGAGGTGCACTCGAACATCCTCAAAAAGCTGCTCGAGCCGCACCGCTCGGTGCAACGCAAGCGTGTGAGCATCGTCTACCGGCTAATGGACACCGGTGCGGCGGCGCGGACGGTGGAGGCGGACAAGCGCAACGCGACCTGGAACGCCCGCAACAGCAAGAACCCGTCAGAGGTCGTCAAGGCTGCGGTGGAGAAAGCCTCAAAGACCGCGCAGGAGCAGACGCGGGGCGCGTCTGTCACGGACTTCTCGCTGCTGGTCACAGCGACCGTGCTCGGCGACGACCTCGAGGCGCAACGGCACGCAGAGGCGACGATCGAGAACCTCGGCGCGAGCGCACGGATCGCGCTTCGCCGCGTGTACGGGTCACAAGACTCAGCGTTCGTCGCCAACCTCCCGTTGGGCGTGGTGCTGCCCGAGTACCTGCGCGTCCCCCGTCAGGTCAGGCAGGCAAGCCGATGATCCGGACGAGCCGAGGAGCACGGCAGCACCGCGAAGCACACACAGCCGCGGGAGCGACCGTTAACCGCCGGAAGGCGGTGAAGGCGATCGCGCGTCAGGCACGCCTCAGCAACCCGGACCAGCGCGGCTGGTTCGGGATCGGCGGCGGCCGCTCACTGATGGTGCAGGCACCCCTGGAGTGGCGTGCCTCGAGCTTCCAGGCGTGCGGGCTGTGGCCGTTCGCGGCGGGCACCGGCACACCGATGATCGGCGTGCCGGTCGGCCGGTCGCTGCTCTCAGGCGCGATGGTCTGCTGTGACCCGATCTCCTGGTTCCAGTATGCCCGGCTGATCCTCAACCCAAGCGAGTTCGTGCTCGGCCGCCCCGGCCTGGGCAAGTCGACGTTGATCCGTCGGCAGCTGACCGGGCTCGCCGGCTTCGGCGCAATCCCGATGGTGCTGGGCGACCTGAAGCCCGACTACGTCGATCTCGTCGAGGCGCTCGACGGACAGGTGATCCGCCTGGGTCGTGGCCGCGGGTACGTGAACGTGCTGGATATCAGCGATGCGCAGGCCGCCGCAAACCGCCTGGCCGCCAACGGCTTTCCCAAGGACGCTGCTGAGGTCGTCGCTGACGCCCGCGGCCGGCGTCAGAACCTGCTGGAGATGCTCGTCGAGCTCGGCCGCCGCAGCTCGATCAGCGACCGTGAGACCGCAATCCTCGCGGTGGCGCTGGAGATCCTCGACGACCACGTCCAGGTACCAGTGCTCGAGGACGTTGTGCGGGTCATCGGCGAGCGCCCCAACCAGCTTCGCGAGGTCGCGATGGACCGTGGCGACGAGAGTCGTTACCTCGACAACACCGAGAACCTGATGGTCTCGCTGCGCGGCCTGATGGGCGCGGGACGCCTGGGTGAAATCTTCAGCCAGCACTCGTCGGTGCAGATGCGCCGCGACCGTGCCGTCGCGTTCGATATCTCCTCGATCGAGGACGGCGACAAGACGCTGCAGGCAGCCGCGCTAGTCACGTGCTGGTCGACCGGCTTTCGCGGCATCGGGATCTCGCAGGTGATGGCGGCGTGCGAGCTTGAGCCACAGCGCCACTACGTCGCAACAGTCGACGAGTTGCATCGCCCGTTGAAGGCAGGGGCGGGGATGGTCGAGCGCACCGACAACACCACTCGCCTGAACCGCCAGGGCGGCTACGGAACGATCTACTGCACGCACACGATGAGCGACCTGGTGCTCGCTGATCCGGCCGACACCGCAAAGGCGAGGGGCTTTGTGGAGCGCTCCGGGATCGTCGTCTGCGGCGGACTTCCGCGCAAGGAGATGGACGAGCTGCTCACGCCCGTAGTGCCGATGGGCGAGGCCGAGATCAACATGGTCGCCGGCTGGCAAGACCCGCCGGCCTGGACAAACGCCGACGTCGACAGCCCACCGCCGGGCCGAGGCAAGTTCCTCATCAAAGTCGGCGGCCGCCCCGGCATTCCTGTGCAGGTACAGCTGACCCCCGCAGAAGCGGCGGTCAATGACACCAACAAGCTCTGGCACGACGCCAGTCGCATCAACAGCAAGCGTCAGGAGGACACATCATGAGCACCACCACCAAGCGGCCGCGGACAAACGTGTTAGGCCGCTACAGCACCCCAGCCGGCGAACGGACGCTGTACGCGCGCCGCAAGCAGGGGATCACCTACGTCACCGACGAGCCGGCGTCACGCAGGACGCACGGCGCGCTGTACGCGGTCGAGCAGATACCGGCCTCCGACGGCGACGCCGCACTCGACGCACTCGCCGCCGACTACCTCGAGCAGGCCCGCGTGACCGGCCAGGTTCCGATGGGACTGACGCCGTTGCGCGTCGAGCTGAAGGCGGCGGCGTGATGCGCAACCTCGCCGAAGGGTTCGCAGAGATCGTCCCGATCAGGCCCGGCCACGGAAGCCTGCACACGCCACCGCCGGCCTTGGCGAACGTTGCGGGCGAGCGCAAGACAGACCCCGGCACCGAGCGGCTGATCGCGGACCTGCGGATCTGCGGCTTTCTTTGGAACGACAACCCGAACGACGAGGTAGGCCAGCGATGAGCA
>Ga0182024_10005652_pt1 | contig 27898 bp, 31 predicted proteins | sample P32metaG_FD_120480 | JGI IMG/M metagenome (GOLD analysis project Ga0182024, IMG submission 120480) | Permafrost microbial communities from Stordalen Mire, Sweden - P3-2 metaG (Illumina Assembly) | ecosystem: Environmental > Terrestrial > Soil > Wetlands > Permafrost | place: Sweden: Stordalen...
TCTGTTTTGCATAAAGGACCCCGATGGGAACGGTATAACGATTTATACTAGCCACGCACTTTAGTGATCAGAAAGCTCTGTCTTCATCGGCCTCTTGTGATTCCTGTTGGTAACGGCTGAATAATCCTCACTTCGTACGGGCGAAAATGCGACAGGTCGCGTTCCGAGGCGCGGCCGTTGCCTGAAGCGGCGGTGCCGCGTCGCCCGCTTGATTCTAGGGCGTCCCATCGAGGGGAGCCCGCATGTACGGAGTGGGTGAGCGCATGCTACTGCGCCATTTGCTGGAGGAGGAGGGCCGCTCGCAGAGCGCCGCGACCCGCGAGCTCGGCGTGAATCGGTCCACGGTGCATCGGTGGATCGGTGGATCACATCCGAGCGGGCGACCGTCGTGCATGATGAGACCGAACGACTCAAGAGCTGTCCGAGCCCCCACCATGACTACCCCGGCAGGCCGGCCCCGGCAGGGGTTGAGACTTGTGGAGCATCCATCAGCGCGAGAAGACGGCGCCGTGTGGTGTGCCGGCGCCAGTCCAGCCGTGGGGCCATTGGCGCGTGCCGAAACTGAAACCTGGCTTGCCATCCGCGTCGTGAAAGGTGCTGTCAACCGTGATGGCGCCCGTCGCTTGGCTCAGCTTCAAGAGGTACAGGCGATTGTCCGGTGGCGTCGATCCGGATGTCGCGACGAGGCGTTGAGTTTCCGGATCCCATGCTGACCAGTGCGGGAAAAAAGTGTCGCTCAGGGTAATTCGCGACACCTCCACGGGTTTTGCCCCGTTTGCGATATCGAGAACGATGAAGCCGTGGATCGCCGGCACGCTCTGAACCAGGTAATGTCCGACAACTGTGGGCACCCCGCACCAGTTGCCCGGGAAACCATAGACCAGCTGTGCCTTCGGCGGGCTCGCACTGATGTCTGTGACACGCTCGAGGCCGCAGCCGAGGGTCTGGATGAGCACCGAGCCGTCAGGGCCGAGACGCGGTTCTTCGGGACTGATATGGGCGTACCGATCCGCGCCGACATCGAGGTACGACGTCCCGAGCAGCTTGAGATCGGAGAGACGCCACACCTGATACGTCACGCCGCTGAAGATATCGGCTTCCTGCATCGAGGAGTTCGTCGATACCACACGGTCGATACCTGGCATCACCACCAGACCATACGGTGTCAACAGGGCGCGGGGGAAAGCCGGATCGGCGCTGCTGGCCGAGCGAACGACGTTGCCCCGGTCATCGATCTCCACCAGGCCGCCAGATTCTCCCATCTGAGCCGAACCGCCGGTGTGGTTAGTGTGTTGAAACGTTGCCAGCACGTGGCCGTTCGGCAGCCGTACGTAAGAATGCGGGTGCATGTAGCCAGCCATGTCCGTAAAGGACGTCTCGACCGTGGGGTGCAGCGGATCGCGCACGTCGAAGATGAAAGTCCGTCCGGCGTCGTGATCGTTGGCGAAGAGCATCCCGCTCGCCGGCATCGTGTATTCCGTGTGATGCACGCGCATGGTCTGTTGATCCGTCGCGACCGTGGTCACGAGATGTCCGTAGGATGCAGAGGACGAGTCCGCGTCGATCACCACAAGGAAGTCGTTGCCCTTCTTGGCCTGATCACCGGCCCAGACAAACAGGTAGTGCCCGGATCGCGCAGGGGCCCGCCGGCTGACAGGCGAGAGGACGGTCGTAGTGCATAGAACAAGCACGATCGCGAATAAGAATCGTGGCATACCGATCTCCCCGAGATGGTCAAGCGAATCGTTGGCCGCTCGATATCATACGGCGTGCGCCCCGGCGCCGCCACGACATCGGGATCATCCTCACCATCCTGACTTGCCTGGCGCATCGGCCAGCCACACATCCGGCCGCGACTCTGCGCCGGCGCATACGAGCAGATGGGCGGTGGCATTCGTGCTGATTTCTGATTGGCGCCCAAGGGGCGTGGCGGCGAGTGGGGTCACCCCAGAAGGGGGAAGGGGTGCGCAGCGCTGCTCTCCATTACGTCAAACAAGCACGAGCGTCGGGCTGACCCCCGCCAGTCTCTCTATCCGTTTCGTCCGATATCACCCAAATCGGAAATGGCTGAGGTACGGTGCCCATGCCCGGGGCATTCGTCGACCGACCGTCAGGTTTGCCGTACTTCGGCGCGTGCGGTTGTTGTACGTGAGCCAGACGCTTGGGGACAACTCTGGGGACAATTGGAAGCGGCATCCTGCCGTTTCGTCGGGTGCGCAATCGGGCGGATGCCGGCACCGCCAGAGGGGAGACCGGCATCTTGCCCGACTATGAAAGGATCCCAGACGCCTGGCAAGCGTGTGGGGCCGAAGGCTCTTGTGAGTTCGAAACTCACTCCGTCCGTGTCGTGCCTCGTTGTGCCGCACCGCGCTACGGGTATGAGCCGTAGCGCGGTGTCGTGCATCGGGCTGCCGCCTCGCGGTGTTGTGGTGGCTCAGGCGTGCCGGCGTGATAATTGCCGCTCGGCGTATTGACGCGGGCAACTCGTGCAATCCTCGGCCGGAGTCCTCCATGAACGACGTGCAGGTCGGACAGAAGAGTTATCAGATGCCGCCGGTCCACGGGCTTGCCCTCGCGCACAATCTCACTGTGGCCGACGTCGCGCGATCCGCTCAATTCTACGCCACCGTCTTTGGCGGCCGGATCATCCGCCGCGGCATGCCGTCGTTCGTCCAGATCGCGAACTCCTGGATCATACTCAGCACCGGCGGTGGTCCGACCTCGGATAAACCGACAGTGACGCTCAGCACGCCCGCCGACCGCGATCACGTCAGCAGTTACATCAACTTTCGCGTCGCGGACGTTCACGCGTGCTACGCGTTATGGCGAAGCAGAGGGGCCCAGTTCATCACTGAGCCCCTGGAGAAAGATGGCGAAACCCGCTGCTACATCCGGGATCCGGACGGCTACATCATCGAAGTCGGACAGAGCACGCCGGACGTGGTGTGGGAGGGGGAAGTCTGAGACATCAGCTAAGCCGTTGTGGAGTAGCTGGTTGCGATTCACCTTTGTCCGATGTGTGTCCAGCCCGGGCGTTTTCGACCACACTAAGCACGGTCTGAGCGTCGGTGAGTTGATAGGACTGCCGCATCACGCCAATGGTCCGCCACCCTCCCGCGCGGGCCACATCGACATCAGACAGATGCTTCCGCTCCGATGCCCACAGCCGCCGGTAGGGATGCCACGACCCCCGGCCCAGCTTCGCGAGTCCTGCCCGGCGTTCCGCGCGCAACAGGTAGTAGCTCGCCATGTTCTTGTGCATCGGCACGCCCGGCGCGCGGCCACTTGGGAACAACGTGCAGCTGACAGATCGCATTGATGCGGCGGCCGGTATCGAGTACGTTCGTCAAGACCAGATCGCTCAAGCCTTCATGCGGCTTGGCGACCATGAGCGGGCGATCCAGTGGTGGGTGAGGGGCGCGGCGTCGAACGTCGCCAACCTCGATGGCTTGGCCGTGGACTCGCTCTGGAACCCCATTCGGCCGGACCCCCGCATCCAAGCCATCATGCAGCAGCTCAAGGTGCGACGATGAGCGTGATGGCGCGCAGGCGTACCTTCCCGAGACCGGCGTGACCCAACAGACCGACCGCCTCAACGCCGCGCTCGCGGGCCACTACCGCATCGAGCGACACCTCGGTGAGGGCGGCATGGCATCGGTGTACCTCTGCGCCGACTTGAAACACAAGCGCAACGTCGCCCTCAAGCTGTTGAAGCCCGAGTTGGCCGCTGTGCTGGGGGCCGAGCGCTTCGTGCAGGAGATCACGACCACCGCGAGCCTGCAGCACCCGCACATCCTGCCGCTCTTCGACTCCGGCTCGGCCGACGGGTTCCTGTACTACGTCATGCCCTACGTCGAGGGGGAGACGCTCCGGGCGAAGCTCGACCGCGAGACCCAGCTCGGTGTGGACGAGGCGGTGCGGATCGCGCGGGAGGTCCTGGACGCGCTGGACTACGCGCACCAGCACGGGATCGTGCACCGCGATGTGAAGCCGGAGAACATCCTGCTCCACGGCGGGCACGCGATGGTGGCGGACTTCGGGATCGCGCTGGCGCTGAGCGCGGCGGCCGGCGGCCGCATGACCGAGACCGGACTGAGTCTCGGCACGCCGCACTACATGAGTCCGGAGCAGGCGACGGGGGAGAAGGACATCACCGGCCGTTCGGACATCTACTCGGTGGGTTCCGTGCTGTACGAGATGCTGACCGGGAACCCGCCGCACGTCGGATCGTCGGCGCAGCAGATCATCATGCGGATCATCACGGACACGCCGCGCCCCGTGAGCGAGATCCGGAAGTCGGTGCCCCACAACGTCGCAGCAGCGGTAGCGAAGGCGCTGGAGAAGCTCCCGGCCGACCGGTTCGAGAGTGCGAAGGCGTTCAGCGACGCGCTGGGAAATCCCGCGTACACCAATGCGAGTGGTGCTCCTACCGGTACGACCGGCCGTAGCAGCGTAGCTAACACCCGGCAACTCACACGCGCACTCTTCGGTGTCTCGATCGTAGCCGTCGCGCTCCTCGGCACGACGGTCTGGGGGTGGCTCAAGTTCGCAGCTCCGACTGTCGTCAGCCGCTACCGCACGGTGCTCTGGGACACGCCGCAGGTCAGGCCAGGTATTGTTGGACGCGGGCTGGCGATCTCGCCCGACGGTGGAACGGTGGTGTTCGAGGACAGTACCGCGTCGGGCTGGCAGCTCTTTGCCCATGAGCGCAACCGCCTCGATGTCACTGCAGTGGGCGGCACCGCCGATGTATTGGCGTACGCCGGCGCGCCGACGTTCTCGCCCGACGGCGCGTGGATCGCGTTCGTCACACGCGACGGGAAGGTGAAGAAGGTGCCTCGGGGTGGCGGGGCGCCGGTCGTCATCGCGGACTCCGCCAACATGTTCTTGATTCCCTCCATCGCGTGGCTGGACGGCGGCACCATCCTGTACGTGGACGCCGGGTTCGGCGTGCGTGCCGTGGCACAGGACGGTGGCACACGCCGCGAGGTCTTCAAGGCACCGATATTGTCCGACACGGCTGCCCGGGGGATCGTCAGCGTGGCGGGGCTGCCGGGCGGGGGGAGTGCGCTGCTCGCGGTGTGCACGCTAGGTTGCGACAAGGCAGACCTTCGGGTTCTCGACCTGCGGTCGCTCAAGTCGACGGCCCTCGTTCCTGATGTCCTCGCCGGCTGGCCGCTGCCGGGTGGCGCGGTGGCGTTCGTCCGCAAGGACGGGGGCGTGCTGGCCGCCCCGTTCGACCTCCGCGCGCTCCGGTTCACGCGGCCCCCCGCGCCGGTGCTCGACGGCGTTCGCACTTCCGTTTACGATGCCGACATCGCCGTGTCGGCCAGCGGCACGCTGATCTACGTCGCCGGCGGTGCCGTCGTGGCTACGGCCCCCCGCTACCAGCCTGTCTGGGTCACGCGCACGGGCGCGACCACGCCCGTCGATACGGGGTGGACGGTCCCGCTTCTTGGAGGATGCACCTGCGACGGCGCCTTCGCGTTGTCGCCCGACGGGCGCCGCCTGGCGCTGAGCGTCTGGCGTGACGCCGCGAACGGCGACATCTCTGTCAAGCAACTCGACGCGGTTCCGTTCGCCCTCACGCCACTCACGTTCACGGGTGACGGCGTGAGCCCCGTGTGGACGGCGGACGGTCGGTCGGTCGTCTACGGCGGGGGAAAGGGAAACAACGAGTCGATCCTCCGACGGCGGGCCGATGGGACTGGGGCCGTGGACACGCTCCTGCCTGCAAGTACCCGCAGCATCATCGAGATCGTGCCGACCCGAGACACCACCCAGTTCATCGTGCGTGTGGGAATCGTTGGTCCCCAACGCGATATCGTGCTGGCGCACTGGGGTGACACGACGACCACGCCGCTGATGGCGCATCCTGGCTTTGCCGAGATTAATCCGGCGCTCTCGCCCGACGGGCGCTGGCTCGCCTACGCGTCCAACGAGACCGGACGCTTCGAGGTGTACGTGCGTCCGTTCCCCGCCGTGAACGCTCGCCGGGTGCAGGTGTCACAGGCCGGCGGCACGGAACCGCGCTGGGCGCACAGCGGCCGGGAGCTGTTTTTCCGGAACGGCGCGCAGGCGCTCGTGGCCGCCACCGTGGTTCCCGCCGCGACGTTCACGCTTGGGCCGCAAGCCGTGCTGTTCGACGGCAGCCCGTTCCACTTCGACGGGAATGAGGATGCGAGGTCCTACGACGTGGCGCCGGGCGACCAGCGGTTCGTGTTCATGCGCACCGTCGTGCCGACCGGGCCGGCGGCCGCGGCCCCGGACAAGCTCGTCGAGGTCACGAACTGGGCGACCGAGGTGCAGACCAAATTGGCGGGGCGCGGGCCTCGGTAGCGGAGGGTGCTCGGCAGAAACAAGAAAGTAGAACCACAGGTGTTGTTTGCAGCGGCATTAGTGGCGGCTGTTCTTCGTGAGTGTCGATTCCAACGGGCCGGCGATCTACATCAGCAAAAGAACCGTTCGATTCGACCCGGCGACATCAAGCGATGGTTGGCTGAGCGCGCAGGCGGTTGATCCGTTCCTTATCCCGCACCGCTCCCGTCTTCCTCACGCGGCATAGGCGCAGCCAGCCGCTGGTCGAGTGTCACCTCACGTTCCTCACCGCGCGCGACAGGGCATCGGCGCATGTCGCGATGTCGCTCAGGGTCGTGTGGATATGTGGCGAGAAGCGAATCACATCGCCGCGGACGGCGACGTAGACGCGATTAGCCGCGAGCGACGCAGCGATCTCTCTCGCGCGCCGGCCGCTGCGGAACCCAAGAAAGTGCGGCGCCCGGACGGATGATGGAGTCGGTGACAGGCCAAGCGAATCGCCGATCTCGGCCAGCGCACCGCCCAGGACCCGCATCCACTCGATCACGCGAGCCGAACCCCATTGCGCGGCGTGCTCGAGTGCCGCGATCGCCATGGGCAGCAAGATGAAGTTCTGATGCTCGCCAGCATCGAAACGCCGGGCGCCTTCCCGGAACGTGTCCTGATACTCGGTCAGGCGCGACAAATCCTGACTGCCGCGCCGCATTGCCCACGCTTCCTCGATCGGTAACCCAGTGCGATGACGCGGTGCGACGTACAAGTAACTCATCCCGTAGGGCCCCAGCAACCACTTGTAGCCGACGCTCACGACGAAATCGGGATCGAGCGCTCGGACATCTAACGGCACCACACCCAGCGACTGGCTCGCATCGATGACGAGCGCAGCCCCCACGGCGCGCGCGCGACGCGCGACGTCCGCGATGCCGATGAGGGCCCCATCGGTCCAATGACACACCGGGACGGCCACGACCGCCGTCGACGAGTCGATGGCATCGACAATCGGGTCCGTCCACGAACCATCAGCCCGCCGAGCGGCCATTCTGACCACGGCACCCGTCTCGTTGGCTCGCCGCGACCACGCATAGTAGTTCGATGGAAACTCCTCTCGGAGCATCACGATCGACTGACCGCGGCCGACCGCGACGTTTCGGACGGCGGTCGCCATGGCATAACTCAGCGACGGAATGATCGCGATATCGTCGGCGTCGGCATTGAACAACGGCGCCGCGAGCGAGCGCAATCGCTCGGTGTCCGCGAACCAATCATCGGCGGTGAGGAGCCACGGTTTCGCCCAGCGGTCGAGCGAGCGCTGCTCGGCGGCGCGTACCGCGTGCAGCCGCGGCCCGATGTTCGCCGTGTTGAGAAAGATGACATCGGGAGGGATGTCGAAGTCGGCGCGCGCGGAGTCGTCGCGCAGAGCGACATCGCTATCGGCGATGGACGGGTTCAACGGATCCTCGGTGCGTGGAGGCGGAATGGGCGAGCGTCGGCAACAGAGCAAAGGCGAGCAGCGCGTTGAGCAGCGTCATAGGAAGCACCGAATTGACGTACCAGGTCGAGCTGTCGGTAGCCGTGTACTGCACGACGTGAAGCTGGAGCATGCCGGCGATGGCGAGCAACACCATAGCGATGGCAGTCAGAGGGTGAACTCGCCGGTAGCAAGGGACGCGACGTACCCGCCGACGTCGATGGCGTCCCCGTCAATCACGACGTGCAGCATGCTGCGACGGCCCATCTTTGTGCCTTGCTCGCTCGTCATGCGAGACCCCTTCAGAAGGCCGTGCCGCATCATGAACGAGGCGAGCGGGCCGGTCGCGCTCCCGGTCCCGGAATCTTCGGGCATCCCGAAGTCGGGCGCGAACATTCGCGAGTACGCGCCCGTCGGCGTCGGCGCGAAGACAAAGACGCCGAACGGATCGACCATGTCGTCCTTGAGCGCGGCGAGACGCTCCGGGTGCGCGCGATCCACGACGCCGGGGTCCTTGAGGGGGATGAACAGCATCGGTACGCCGGCAGTGGCGAACTGCGGCGCGATGTCGAGGAGGTCGTCAACGCGAAGATCCAGCGCGGCGGCACAGGTCACGCGGCTGCGGGTCGGGCCATACGTGATCGGCGGCGTCCGTAACCACATCAGCGGCCGCTCGCCGGGGTCGACCCGGATGGGGACCGGGCCGATCTTTTCTTCCAGCGCGAAATTGGACGTGTTCCGCGGGACGAGTCCGTCGTCGAGCAGCACGAAGCTGGTCCCGATGGTCGGATGGCCGGCGAACATCAACTCCTTGGTCGCCGTGAAAATCCTGACCTGCGCCACGCAGTCGGGGCGCGTGGCCGGAAAGCAGAAGGTCGTCTCCGAGAGGTTGAGCTCCCGGGCAATGAGTTGCATCGCGCGGTCGTCGAGGCCCTGGGCGTCGGTGAACACGGCGAGCGGATTCCCCTCGAACGGCTCCGTCGTGAACACGTCGACGAGGCGATACCGGTAGGGCCGGCGCACGTGACTCATCGCGCCAGGACCTCTATCTCGACCTGCCCGCCCAGTGGCAGCGCGACGACCGCCACGGTCGTTCGGGCCGGAGGCGGCGCGCTGAACTGACGGGCGTACACCTCGTTCATCGCGGCGTAGTCCTTCATGTCCGTCAGGTACACGTTCACCTTGATGACATGGTCCAGGCTCAATGTCGCGGCGTGCAACACCGCTTCGATGTTGCGAAAGATCCGCTCCGTCTGTGCCGCGACATCGCCGGCCATCAGCTGACCGGTCGCGGGATCTTGAGCGACCTGTCCGCTCAGGTACAGCGTATCGCCGGCGCGAATGGCCGGCGAAAAAGGGCCGACTGGCTTGGCGATTTTATCCGTGGTAACGGCGTGTCTAGCCATGAGGCACTCGATTACAGGGTGAATACGATGGAGCCTTGGGTGCGGCGCGCTTCGAGATCGCGATGCGCCGTTGCTGCATCGGCGAGCGCGTATCGTCCGCCAATGGCGGGCGTGATGGCGCCCCGCGCCAGCATGTCGAAGACCGACGCCGCCGACCGCTCCAGGTCGGCGCGGCTCGCGATATAATGCGTGAGGCTCGGCCGCGTGAAGTGCAACGAGCCTTTCGACATGAGGGTGAGCGGCTCGATCGGCGGCACGGCGCCCGAGGCGTTGCCGAATGTGATGAGGCTGCCAGTCGGTTTGAGGCAGTCGAGGGAGGGCAAGCACGTATCGCGACCGACGCCATCGTAGACGACATCGACGCCGCGACCGCCCGTGAGCTCTTTCACCCGGGCGACCCAGTCCGTCGTGCGGTAGTTGATGACGAAGTCTGCGCCGAGTGCCGCGGCCGTCGTGCACTTCTCGTCGGACCCCGCCGTCCCGATGACCGTCGCGCCGAGCGCCTTGAGCCAGCCCATCGCGATCGTGCCGGTGCCTCCAGCCGCCGCGTGCCACAACACCCATTCTCCTGGTAGGACGCGGTAACAGCGCTCGACCAAGTACTCGACCGTCATACCCCGCAGCATGAGACCGGCAGCGACGTCGTCATCGATGTCGTCCGGCAACGCGATGAGGCGATCGGCCGGCGCCAATCGCGCCTCGGCGTAGCTCCCCGGCAGAAGCGCATACGCGACGCGCGTGCCCGGCTCGAGGCCGTGCACGCCCGGACCGGTTGCTTCGACCACACCCACGCCTTCGACACCGGGGATGAACGGCAGCGGCTGGGGGTAAAGGCCGCTCCGGTGGTACACGTCGATGTAGTTGATACCGATCGCGCGGTGTGCGAGGCGCACCTGCCCGGGCCCCGGTGCACCGAGCTCGATCGTCTCCCAGCGAAGTACCTCGGGGCCGCCCGTGGCAGTGACGCGAATAGCACCTGTCATGCCGCCAATCTGCGCCCCGTAGAGAGTTGCGTCAAATGCAATGTTTGCACTATTATGTTGCTCAATATGCTAGATGAGATTCGATCGTTCATCGTGCTCGCGGAGTCCGGCTCGTTGCGGCGCGCCTCCGAGCGGCTGTTCCTGACGCCGTCGGCGCTCACGCGGCAGATCCAGCGCCTGGAGCAGGCGCTCGGGACCTCGCTCCTCGATCGCGGGGTCAAGCCGGCGCGCATCACCCGCGCGGGTCGGGCGGTGCTCGATCGAGGACGGCACGTGTTGCGTGTCATGGATGATCTCAAGGCCACGGCGTCGCCGAATGCCGAGCCGTCCGGCACGTTCCGATTGGGGATTGCCCACGCGCTCGCGCAGGCCAGTCTTGTGGGCGCGATTCAGCGATTGACGAATCGGTTCAGCCGATTGCGGCCGGTGATCACGACGGATCTCACGCGGACGCTCCTCGAACAGCTGCGGACGGGCGCACTCGACGCGGCGCTGACGCTCATGCCCGCCAGCGGTGGCGCGCCGAGCGACATGGACGCCGCCGTCGTAGCTACGGAACGGCTCGTGCTGATCCGCTCGCGCGACCGGGAACGCCGTTTGCCCGGGCCCGGCCTCGACGCGCCGTGGGTGGTCAATCCACTGGGGTGTCTCATTCGGCAGGCACTCGAAGTGAAGCTGCGCGAAATGGGATTACCGTTCCGCGTCGCCGCCGAGATCCACAACGTCGAGATGCAGCTGTCGCTGGTCGCCGGTGGATTGGGGCTCGGGGTCGTGCCGGCTCGCCTCCTCGCCACGCATCCGCGGCGCCGACATCTGGAGCAGCTCACTCATACCGGCGTGACGCTCTCGGCCGCGATTGTCTTCGTACGGGCCGGTCACCTCGGACAGCTCGACCTGGCGGCCGCGTTTCTCCAGGACGCGCTCGCGGAGCACTTCGCGCCAGTCATCGCGACTCGGAAGCGAGCGCGGTGACTCCCGGCGTTACCCTATCGGGAACAAGTAGCTCTCACCCGATATGTCCAGTAGGGAATCGATGCGAACAGGGCAAGCGGGCATCCCGGTGACACCCTTCACCGCGGACGTGAACGAGTACGCGCCGCTCCCGGCCGTCGGCCGGCGCTGTCAGAACACCGCTGCCAAGGGACGGCATCTGGCACATTGACTCACGGCATTTTCCGTCATTTTGAGAGCGAAAACACGGCACCGACGCCGGTGGTCGCCAACAAGTGCGGTCTTTTGCAGGTTCTCAGGTAGACAACAGGAAGACTGTTCGTATTGCGTCGGCCAACGGTTCTATTTCGTGGACCGCGAGGGGACGCCGTCCAAAGTGTGTCCCGGTGAGCGGCGATCTTCGGTCAATTCGGGCGGCGAGTCGGCGGGAATCGGAGGCGGTTCACTATGAGAACGGCTATCTTCGCCGGAATCCGCAGGGGCCGACGCGTCGAACGCCCGGCGGTCGCCAATTCGACCACCAATACCATGGTGCAATAGACTCTCATCTATTGGCACGGCATATGTCCGCCACGTGAGCACGACTCAGATCTGAGCGAAGCCGGGGGGCAGTTCGCCGCGTGGCCCAGCTCTCGCGACCGAGATCCGCGCCGCGTTGAGATCGCTCCGGTCGCCGATGCATCAAATCAGCCTGTCCGAGGCTGGCGAGGTTCGGACATCCACTATCATTCCGCCGGCCTGTCCGGCGAGGAGCAAGAACACATGTCGGACGAGATCAATCGTCGCCGCTTTCTGGGTGCCGCCGCTATGACCATCGCTGCCGCCGAACTCGGCATGGTCGGCGCCGCGCGCGCCGAAAGCAGCAAGCCGGCAACGGGCAGTGCGCGCGCCATCAGGCGGGGGACGAACCGGTCGTTTGGACCGGTCAAGCAGGTGAACGCCGGGCTGCTCAACACGGGTTACGTCGAGGAGGGCCCGGCCAGTGGGCCGGCCGTCGTTCTGCTGCATGGTTGGCCGTACGACATTCACAGCTTTGCCGACGTGTCGCCGCTCCTCGCGGCCAAGGGCTACCGGGTGATCACCCCGTATCTGCGCGGCTACGGGACGACGCGATTCCTTTCCAGTGAAACGGTGCGGAACGCCCAGCAGACGGTCGTCGCCCTCGACATCATCGCTCTGATGGATGCACTGAAGATCCAGACAGCTACCGTCGCCGGATTTGATTGGGGCGCACGCACGGTGGACGTCATGGCAACACTCTGGCCGGAACGCTGCAAGGGTATCGTTTCCGTCGGCGGCTATCTGATCAGCACGCCGGAGGGCAACCAGGTGCCGTGGCCACCCGAGCCTGCGTTCCTGTTTTGGTACCAGTACTATTTCGCTACCCCAGTCGGCAAGGCTGGCTATGCGAAGTTCCTCGGCCAGTTCAATAAGTTCATCTGGCACCAGGCTTCGCCAAAGTGGAAGTTTGACGATGCTACGTACGCCCGCACGGCCGAGTCCTTCAGCAACCCCGACCACGTTGACATCGTGATGCACGACTATCGCTGGCGGCTTGGCCTGGCCGACGGCGAGCGGAAATATGACGACCTGGAAAAGAAACTGGCCGCACTTCCTCCCATCACGGTGCCCACGATCACCATGGAAGGCGACGCCAATGGCGCAATCCACGCGCCCAGCACGGCGTATCGGAACAAGTTCTCGGGCAAATATGACTACCGCCTCATCACCGGCGGCGTCGGCCACAACATGCCGCAGGAAGCTCCGCAAGCCTTCGCCCAGGCGGTCATCGACGTCGGCGCTCTTTGATCGGTGTGCGCTTGATTCGCCCTGCTGACTGCGGTGCGCGGTTCGCAGGGCGAATGTCCTCGTTATGGCGCGCGTTGATACGGCAGCTCGACAACGAAAGTCGATCCGCCACTAACCGTGGCCAAGGCAAATGCCAGTGCCGCCCTCAGCACATACGGGCGACGTCTCGAGCGAGGCCTCGACTACGAACCGCGGTCGGTGCTTGGCATCGACCGTCAACGCGTCCTCGCTATGGGACCTGAGGGCCCAACACCGGGGTGGGGCTCCACGCATCCATGCCGGTGCCTATGCCAAGCTCACCCTCCCCGTTGTCGCCCCAACAGTACGCGACGTTATCCGTTGTCACGCCGCATGTGTGGCGGTACCCGGTGCTCACCATCCTGAAAGTCAGCCCGCCCGACACGGCCACAGGAGTCGCACTACTCGTCGTCGTCCCGTTGCCGAGCTCACCGAGCTCGTTGTCTCCCCAGCAGTAGGCAGCCCCACTGGTCGTGACGCCGCAGCTGTGGAAACCCCCTGCGCCCGCGGACACGGTGGCGAAAGTCAGCCCACCGGCGACCGCCGAGGGTGTCGTGCTACAGGGGTATGTCTCACATTGCTGTGGCCCGGTCGTCGTGCCATCGCCGAGTTCGCTGGCAATATTGAGGCCCCAGCAATACGCCGCCCCGCTGGTCGTCACGCCACAGGTGTGATCGAACCCGTCACTGACGGAGACGAACGTCAACCCGCCAGACACCATCACCGGGATTGAGCTGTTCGTCGTATCGTCGTTGCCAAGTTGACCAGAGAAATTGGCACCCCAGCAATAGGCGACCCCACCGGCCGCCACGCCACACGTGTGGCGATACCCGGCGCTCAGTTGCGCGAATGCCAGCCCACCTGACACCGGCATCGGCGTCGTGATGCTCGAATCTGCAGGGTTGTTACCAGCCTCACCATACGAATTGTCACCCCAGCAGTAGGCCTGGCGCTGAGTCGTCACGCCGCAAGTGTGAGGACCTTCCGCGGTTACGGTGGCGAAGGTCAGGCCGCCGGATACGAGCATTGGCGTGTTGCTTTCCCCGCAAGAAAGGCAGTCAAGTGTGGCGATCATCCCGTTGCCGAGGTCACCACCGAAGTCGCCCCCCCAGCAGTACGCGGTGCCGGCCGTGGTCACCCCACAGGCGTGAAGCTCGCCTGAGGTCACCATGGCAAAGATCAACGTGCCCGACACAGGGACGGGCACGGTGCTCGCCCCGTCGACCGTACCGTTGCCAAGCGCGCCGGAGGTGTTCGTTCCCCAGCAGTACGCGGCCCCGGTCGTCGTTACTCCGCAGGTTAGATGGGTCCCGGCACTCACTGTGGTGAAGCTCAGTGGCCGGGCGGTCTTTGGCGGGGAGGTATTCGGCGGGGAGATGTCAGGCGGGGCGGTCATCGTCGGACTGCACGAGGCCAGACTGAGGGCCAAGAAGGCGATTGCGGCGGAGAAGGCAGCGGGGCGGAGCGTGTCGGAGCGCATGGGGGATCTCCTCATTGGGAGTGTTGTCCGTTCCTGCTGCATCAAGGTGGCGGACAGCCATTCCGTGGCCGTCCGTTGAGCGTTACCGCAGCATGACCTGGTGCTGGGCGCGCCCTCGAGCGGAGGACGTGGTTTCGACGTGCAGCCGGTCGGTACGCTCGTGCGGGCCGCGCTCTGGGGCCAAAACGTGAAGGCGCCCGGCTCGGGACTCGGTGTGTCCAACCTGCGCATGGCCGACCAGGGAATGGAGCGGCACTGTGCGCCACCGGTCGGTTGGATTCACACCGGTGTCGTGCTGCTGGATATCGCGACAGGTCGCTACTGCTTGACCAGCGTGATCGCGACAGTATCGAAGAGCGTCCCGTCCCGATTTTGGAAAGCCACCGCACCGCTCATGCGGTTGTTAGCCGCGCCTGAAATGGCGCCGACAAACTCCACGAGGACCGAGGGCGCGATGTCAGCTGTCTCTGTCGCTCCCCCAAAGCCATAGGGACCGAGGTTATACGTGCCGCCGGGTGCGAACCCGGCCTGCACGTCGATTGTCGAGTCAGCATATAACGCGGCGGTGATGTTCCCGCCGCAGCCACCGAAGCCGACGCTTTGCGGCTGTCCGAGAGTCACGGTGAGACTCACGTGAGGTGCAGCGCCCTGCCACGTCCCCTGAACATTGACGGGTGGTAGCGGTTGACATGTGCTGGAAAAGGGTGCCGTTCCGCTGTGGCACGCTGCTACCGCCGCAGCAAGGATGGGAGCCAGAACCGTGATGAGTCGCCCGCGAGTTCGAGCCGTGCCGCGCCGCGCGCCAGGAGTCGTTCTTCCGGCGTATGGGGGGCATGCGGTGGCAGGTGCGGCAGCGGCTCTGACCATCGACGTCGTGGGCAGGATTGGTGACATGGTGTCTCCGAAGTGGGTGACGTCGAGCAACATGGCGCTGACGAGCACTGTCAGAAGCGGACAGCGACGCGAACGGCAGGCCGGGGACCCATCGAGGATGGGATCAGGTTGACGCCGGCCTGCACATGGCCGACCAGGGAATGGAGCGGCACAAGTGTGCGCCACCGGTCGGTGTGGACTAAGGCGCCAGTGACGACACCGATGAGGGCACCTGGCACTGCCCCAACGAGGGCCCCTTCGGCCGCCAATGTTCCGCGGCTCTGGAAGAGGCTAGTCGGGCCGTAGCTCCCCTCAAAGGACGCCGCGCCCGCTAGTGCGCCGACCGCCAGTCCGATCCCGAGCCCGGCAAGAGCATGGGCGGAGCGACCTTGGCTCACGTCGAGCTGCCGGAGATGGGCGAAGGGGATCGAGAGGCTCTCGTCCCGGCGCTCGCCACGAAGGACGATGCCATCGTCGCCAATTGCGGCGATCGTGCCGATCCGTGCGGTGTCGCCGGACTCCGGTGCAACCACGCGCACGCGATCACCCGGCCTGATGTCGAGACTCGTGGCTGTCGGTATGCCGGTGACTTGCGACGAAGCAACCGAACTGGTAATTGCGGCCAAGGCAATCACCATTGTCGTTATGTCACGAGCTGCACCGTGTGTGCGCGGGCGAGGAGTAAAGTTGTGCATGCGACCTCCCATGGTGGATGCGAGAGCGTCTTGGCTTGCGCTCTCATTCCGCACCAATGTGAGGCGACGGCGTCCCGTGGCCGTCCGCTGGCCGTTACCCGGGCGTGACCGCCGAGATGTTCGTGTGAGATTCGGGCTCAGCGAAAGAGCGTAGGAGGCTCACCGTCCGCCGCGTAGGCGTAGTAGGGCACGATCTTGGTGACGTAGACGTCGTCCTCAGCGCCGATGGTGATGTTGACGGACCACATCGAGTGGCCCGCGGCGTCTTCAATCTTGTGGCACGGGTGTTGGCGACCGCGTCCGCTGTCTTTGAATTCGACAAGGCCCTCGAGTTCCAGGACCCGTATCAGGTCGGCCTCGCTCGCGTTGTCGATTCCCGTCGCACTGAAGAAGATCGTGACCATCGTGACCTGGTCCTGGACCCACGTCTCCGCCCGAAACGGACGACCGTCATAGAGGACGCCTTCGCACCAACCGAGGTCGGCGACCCCGTCGTCGTCCCTATCCCGGCGCACCGATTGCCCTGATCGGTTGGGTGCGGGGAACTTCGAGTCGAGAACGATTGCTGTCATGCTAGCCTCAGGGAACGCCGCGGTGTGGCGCGTCTTTGGATGCAGCCGATACGGGTCGTTGCGGACCTCTCCCAGGCTATGCGTGCGTTTGCATCGGTCGCCGTCATCACAAGGGACCGCGAGGTGGGGGAACCGTGTGCCGGCCGTGCCTCGCCAGGGCTCGACCGGATGCCGGACGGGGGGATATTGCGGTCTGGTCGCCGGCAAGAAGGCGCCCACCCGCAGCACGGTGGATACGACGGCCCGCAAAGATGTGCTGGTCGCGCGACTCACGGAGACGTTCACGTTCTGTACGACCGTGCTTGCGACGCAGGACGATTCCAAGCTGGGTGAGCAGCTGCCGTGGTTCGGCGGCGGGACTCAATCACGCGGCGTCGCCATCCTGTCCGCAACTCTCGACTGGGGAGACCACTACAGCCAGGCGGCAATCTATCTGCGCCTGAATGGCATCCTTCCTCCGACCGCCAAGCCGAACTAGCGGAATCGTGACGAGCGATTCACGGCATCACAGTCAACGTGACTGACTGTGCGCACAAGGGTACCTGAGCCACGCCTTCCGGCGTCAGAGCGCTCTCGATCCACGCGCACGCGGCAAGATTGTACCGACCGGGCGGCAGGTTCATTGCCTCCGATGCGATCCCGGTCGCAGGATAGACGCCAGCCGGCGGGATGTGCAGCGTGACCGGCTGAAGATCGGCGTGGCCACCAGAAGCAAGCGAGATCGTGTCGGGGCCGGTCAGCGTGATGTTCGAACCGTACGTCGTGCTCCCCTGAGTGACCTGTGCGTACGTCACCCGCGATCCGTAGATGAGCGTGAGACCGAGAAAGGTCGGGTTGGTCACGCCCAAGGTGACGGTGGTCGAGTCTTCCACGTGAACGGCGGTAGCCGAGACCTGCGTATCCAACCGTTCGCCGGACGGGCCGGCGACGCCCGCGGCGTCCGAGCACCCGAGGGCCCAGACCGTGGACACCGCGGCCCACGCCGTAGCCGCATACGAGGATCGTCGCATGAGTGTCAAGCTATTGGCTGCGCCTGGGCGCGCCAGCCAAACGTCCGGAACCAGGAAGCGCGTTGTAACCGAGTGTTACATCAGGTAACGGCTCTGGATCGTGCGGCCGAACCGGCAAGTGAAGGCGCCTCGGCAAGCGTTTCTCACGGTGCCCGATCGAACTAGCTCCTCTGGCGCGATGTGCCTGCCACACGGGGCTTCGCTGAACGCCACGCGGCTGCAGCCAGACACACCGTAATCACTCCAGAGAACATCACCGGCAGGATGAACAGGTATCTCCAGCTCACCGCTGTGACGACGGCGAAGCAGAGGGCGAGGGCCCACGCAACGACGCGCATCGATGCCAATGTCGTTGCCGGCAGACCGCCGAGTTGCCACGCCAATACGCCGGCGAACAGGAAGAATACGCCTACGGACAGTCCGGCCCCCACAAAGAAGTCCCAATAGGTCCGGCTGAACCCTTGCACGTCGAAGTGAACCGACCGCATCGAGCCGACCACCGCCTCCACTCCCCACGCGGGATCGGACTGGCGAAAGCCCGCTGTATGTGCGACGGCAAAAATGACAAGGAGAGCAGCGGCGATTCGATACAACACGGAAGGTGTCATGGTGAATCCTCCTTGGCTTAGTTTCGTAGGGTACTGTACATATCGACCGCTGCAAGTGGGTGAAACATTCTTCTTCGGGCCGATCTGGCCGCGCAGCGTTGCGCAGGCACTGGCCTACTTCCGAAATACACGAGGTATCCAATCATGGCGTCTCCGATCCAGCCTGAGGAACACCACGTCCCCGGCGATCAGCTATTTGCTCGTGCGATGGACCTCATTCACGAGGGCAACGTCCGGCGTCTCATCGTGAAGAACGATCAAGGGCATACCATCGTCGAGCTGCCGTTGACGATGGGCGTCGTCGGAGCGTTGCTGGCGCCGGCGGCGGCCGCGATCGGTGCGATTGCCGCGGTCGCTGGACACTATACGCTCGTCGTCGAGCGCCGCACGCCGCCCGATGCCGATGCGACGACAACTCCCCCCGCCCCTAAGCTGTCGGCGTAATCCTCACGATGAGACCGCCGTCGATGCCCAGGTATAGCGCGCCATCGGGTCCTTGTTGCACGTCGCGCACTCTCCACTTTCGATCGAGGAGCAGGCGCTCTTCGTGGATGACGTGGTCACCGTCGACGACCAGCCGGTCGAGGTGTCGCGCGAACATGGCTCCGATGAACATGTCTCCCTTCCACCGCGGAAACGCGGTGCCCGAATAGAAAATCATCCCGCTTGGCGCGATGTCCGGCACCCAGTAGAAGACGGGTTGCTCCATCCCTGCATGGTGTGTATTGCCAGTACCGACCGGGGTCCCGCCGTAGTTCACGCCGTAACTGATCACGGGCCAGCCGTAGTTGAGGCCACGGCGAAGGATGTTGACTTCATCGCCGCCCTGGGGGCCGTGCTCGTGCTCCCACAATGCCCCGGTGGCGGGATCGATCGCGAGACCCGCCGAGCTGCGGTGGCCGAGAGTCCAGATCTCCGGCAGCGCGTTGTTCCGGCCCGCGAAGGGATTGTCTTTGGGCACGCGACCGTCATCCCACAGGCGGATGACCTTCCCGAGATCTGACCCCAGGCCCTGCACGCTGTCAGGCGTGTCTCGCTGCCCGACCGTGATGTAGAGATACCCGTGATCGAGGACCATACGTGACCCGTAGTCCTTGTTATTGGGGAGTGCGGGCCGAGCGGCGAAGATCTGGCGGCGGTCCGTGAGGTGCTGGGCCACCAGGTGGGCCCGATCGACGACCAGTGTATGGCTGTCCGCGGTGCCGCTCGTGTACGCCAGATAGATCCATCCGTTGCGAGCGTAGTCGGGGTGCACGACGACGTCGACGAGCCCGCCTTCGCCCTTGCCGTAGACCTCCGGCACGCTGTCGATCGGCGTCATCGTGCGTGTCGCCGGCTCCAGTACGCTCAGGCGGCCGGTGGGACGATCGGCGATGAGCAAGCGGCCATCGGGGAGGAACGACATTCCAACCGGTATTTCGAGCCCCGCGGCGATCACCTCGACCCGGAACCGTGCGTCGGGTGTGTCGTAGGTCCATTGCGAGCCTACGGTATCTTGCGTTTGCGCTCGTGCCGCCGACGACAGGGCGAGCACCAGCGCTGGCAACAGCGTGAGCCCCTTCGCGTATGGCGTCATGGCCGCCAAGCGTACGACACGGGCCACCGCGAGGCAATATCCCGGGCAACGCGCTGTGGACGCCCAGCGGTGGCGGATCTAGCGCGCGTGCTTCTCCAGCACTGCCGCCATGCGCGTTTGGTAGCCGCGACCGCCGGCTTTGTATGCGACGATCGCGCTTTCCGCGACGCGTAGCGTCACTGTCACCTTCCGCGGCTTCTTCTGTGGTCCGCGCTGCCCACGTTTGCGGCGGGCGGATGCCTCGGCCAGGGCAGGAAGTGTCTCAGCCAGTGGCTGCAGTTCCGCCAACTGCTCGGCGGTCAATGCGGGTGAGTCGACTGAATCCCAGTCTTTGCGGCGGATGCTGCCGGGCTTCTTTCTATTAGGCATGGTAGGTCTCAATTTCTCTGCGGTTCGCTTTGCGGAGACTGATTACTCGGACAGCAGCACCACGCATCGTGAAAACCAGCACATACACTCGTCCCCGAATGAGACCTACGGCGATGTAGCGGTGCTCACCGTAGCGGCGGCGGGTGTCTGGCCTCATCAAGGCAGTGTCGAATTCGAAATTCGCGACTTCAGCCATATCCACGCCGTGCTTTGCGATGTTGGCCTGATTCTTCGCGTTATCGAACTCGAGATGCACGATTTAATTGTACATCTAATTAAATCGCGACGCAATGATTTCTTGCGCCATCGTGTGCGGGGTCGGTCATCGAACGGCCGCCGCCACCCTCGTCTGCGAGGATTGTGAGAACCAGTGGCCGCGCCGCTCATTTGGCGGCGGTCGCCGCGACGCGTTCCCTCAGCTCTGTGATCCAGTTCGGCACTACCACATCCCTGCCAGTCAGCGCTTCGAGCTTGATCCCGAGCAACGCCTCCGGCCGGAAACGCTGGATCAAAGGGTGGCAAGACGCCCGCCACACCAACAGGTGCGTGTCCTGCTGGCCGAGGCTGGCGGGGGCGCCTATCTTGTTGGCATTACCAGCCACTTTAGGACACTTCCGTGACCGCCGGCGGTGAGCGGGACACCCTGCAGGCAGCGCTCGGCGCGACCTACTCGCTCGAGCGCGAGATCGGTCGCGGGGGTATGGCCACCGTCTATCTGGCGCAGGACACCAAGCATCACCGGCCGGTGGCGCTCAAGGTGCTCCATCCCGAACTGGCGGCCTCGCTCGGTCCAGAGCGATTCCGACGGGAGATCACGTTTGCCGCGGGGTTGCAACATCCGCATATCCTGACGGTTCTCGACTCGGGTGAGACCGCCGATGGGCAGTTGTGGTTCACGATGCCGTACGTCGAGGGCGAAAGCCTCCGCGCGCGGCTCACGCGTGAGCGGCAATTGCCGATCGAAGAGGCGGTGCGCATCACGCGTGAAGTCGGCGGCGCGCTCGATTTCGCGCACCGGCGCGGGGTGATTCACCGGGACATCAAGCCCGAGAATATCCTGCTCACGACGGACGGCCAGGCACTCGTCGCCGACTTCGGCATTGCGCGCGCGCTCGGTCCGTCGGGTCCGGAAACGTTGACGGACGCGGGGACTGCCGTCGGCACGCCGGCGTATATGAGCCCCGAACAGGCGGCGGGCGAGCGGGCGCTCGATGCGCGCACGGATACCTATAGTCTCGCCGCGGTGCTCTATGAGATGCTCGCGGGCGAGCCTCCGTTCACCGGACCGACGGCGCAGGCGGTGATCGCAAAGCGGTTGAGCAGTGAGCCGCCCTCCGTCAGGCGCTCGCGGCCCACGGTGTCTGATGGAACCGACACGGCCATCCGGAAAGCGCTGGCGGTGGTGCCCGCTGATCGCTTCGGGACCACCGCCGATTTCGTCAAGTCGCTCGATGCAGCGCAGTCCTCCGCTACGACGGCGGCGCCGGCGGCCGCTCGCGCAGCGCCTGCCGCGACCAGCCGGCGCGCGCCGGTTGGCGCGGCACTCCTCGGACTCGGTTTCCTGATCGGAGTCGGGGTGCTGTTCGCGTGGCGGGAGCGTGCGGCCGGCCCGAGTGATGCGGCCGGGCCGGTGCGGGTCGCCGTGCTTCCGTTCGAGAATCTCGGTGACACGGCCGACGCGTATTTCGCCGACGGGCTGACCGATGCGGTGCGAGGCAAGCTGACGGCGGTGCCAGGGCTCGCCGTGATCGCGCCCGCGAGCTCGGCGCAATACCGGCATACGACCAAGACGCCTCAGCAGATCGGCGCCGAGCTGGGTGGCGTGCGGTATCTACTCGTGGGCAAAGTCCGCTGGGCGAAGACCGCGAACGGCGGCAGCCGGGTGCAGGTGAGTCCCGCTCTGGTGGATGTGACTACAGGGACCGACAGTTGGGAGCAGCCGTTCGACGCACCGCTGACCGATGTCTTTCAGGTGCAGGGCGACATTGCGGGGCGCGTGGTGCAGGCATTGGGCGTGGCGCTCAACGCGGGGGCTCGGCAGACCATCACCGACCGGCCGACGCAGAACCTCGAGGCGTACGACGCATTCCTCAAAGGCGATGCGGTCTCGAGTGGCACGAACGACGCGAAAGCGCTCTCCTTCGCGACCACTTATTATGAGCGGGCGATTTCCCTCGACTCGACCTTCGCTCTGGCGTGGGCGCGATTGGCGCGTGTCAACGCGGCACTGTACTTCGATGGCAATCCGAGTGCGGAACGGGCGAACGCCACGCGGCGAGCTGCGGATCGTGCCAAGGCACTCGCCCCAGGGCGGGCGGACGGCTATCTGGCCGAGGGAGACTACTGGGAGCTCATCCGCGGCGATCACCATCACGCCTTGGACGAGTACATGGCCGGTGTCAAAGCCGCTCCGTCGAGCGCCGAACTCCTGACCGCCGCCTCGCTCGCCGAAGAGAGCCTGGGCAACTGGGACGGCGCGCTCGCGCATCTCCGCCAGGCGGGCACGGTCAACCCGCGGGATGCGACGACTGCTCGCCGGCTCGCGACCGCCTATCTCTGGCTCAGGCGGTATCCCGAGGCGACTGCCGCTGCGGATCGGATGCTAACGCTGAATCCTGACAATCCGAGCGGCGTCGAGACCAAGGCTATGGTTGCCGTGGCGCAGGGAGATCTCGCCGGCGCGAGGGCCGTGATTGCCGGCGCGCCGAGCACGATCGACCGCGGCGTGCTGTTGGCGCAGTTCGCGAATTTCTGGGATCTGTACTGGGTACCCAACGATGCCGAGCAGCGGTACCTCCTGACATTACGGCCCGACGTATTCGGAGGCGAGCGCTCGCCGTGGGCCATTTGTTTGGCGGAGACGTACGCACTGCGCGGAGATGTCGAGCACGCCAGGATCTACGCGGACTCGGCGCGAATCGCATTCGGCGCGGTACTGGCCTCGACTCCGGAAGACGCTCAATCGCACGCCGAGTTCGGTGTGGCGCTGGCGATTCTCGGCCGTAAGTCCGAGGCGATTGCCGAGGTCCAGCGCGCGGTATCGGCGGTCCCGATGTCGGCAGATGCATATTCAGGACCCTACTACCAGCATTTGCTGGTGCGGGTGTACCTGTTGACTGGTGAGCCGGACAAGGCGCTCGACGCGCTCGAGCCGTTGTTGAAGGTGCCGTACTACTTGTCGCCGGGCTGGTTGCGGGTCGATCCGACGTTTGCACCGCTCCACGGCAATCCGCGCTTCGAGCGATTGGCCGCCGAGCCGGCGGGGGCGAAGCCGGCGGCGTAGGCGGGCGGTTGCACCGGGCGCTGATTCTGGAGGATTCGCATGGCATCCGCGGTGCTGCAATTCCCGATGGAGCGTGGCGAGCGCCAGCTGTGGGCAGGCGCGCCCGGGCAGGGGGTCAGGCTGCGAGCTTCAGATCTCTTCATGATCCCGTTCAGTCTGATGTGGGGCGGGTTCGCCGTCTTCTGGGAAGTCGGGGTGTTTCGAAACCCCGCGCCATTCTTTTTCCGCTTGTTTGGGCTGCCGTTTGTTGCGATGGGACTCTACATCACGATCGGGCGGTTTCTGGTTGATGCGCGGCGGCGGGCACGCACCTCATACGTCGTCACGTCCAACCGGGTCGTGATCATTGGGGGTGCCTTCACCCAGCAGACGAAGTCGCTGTTGTTGGCGACGTTGTCCGACGTGACGATGACTGAACGGCCGGACGGCTCGGGGACGATCAATTTCGGTGCCGTGAATCCCATGATGGCGATGTACAGCGGGATGTCGTGGCCCGGGGTGCCGCAGGTGCCGAGTTTCGAGATGATATCCGAGGTGCGCCGCGTCTACGGGATCATCCAGACTGCGCAGCAGGACGCGCTGGCGCACCGGAGCACGTGATCGCGAACGCGATGGTGTTAGAACGTGCACGGCGATCGCGCTGCGGGACCGTTGGTGGTGCGCGGGGCAGGTGATGGTGTGGGCGTTGCCCGAAAAGGGCGACCGATGGTTCTCGAACGGCCCCCGCTGCCCTCGTCAGCAAATCCTGAGTTAGTTCTACCTGAACGCCAGCGCGATCGGCAGGGCAAGAGCGCTTCCGCTGATGGTGAGCGCCGCGGCTGGAGCTCCGGATGTCTTGAGCTGGCTCGCAAGGAATTCCGAGACGGTGTTGGTAACACTTGTGACCCAGAGGTTGCCGCTTCGATCGAACGCGATGGCAACCGGCTCGCTCAGGCCCCCCGTCTTGCCGGACGCGTTCAACGCCGTAGCGGGGGCCGGGTTCCCGCTAGCCAGTAGCTGGCTGGGTGTGAACTCATACAGCGCGCTCGTGAGATTAGAGGACACCCACAAGTTGCCATCGTGGTCGAACGCCAAGCCTGATGGCGAGATAGTTCGCGGACTTGGGTAGTCGAGTGTGACCGCAGGTACGGGGCTACCACTCGAGCCGATCTGGCTCGCCGAGAACTCGACGATATCGGCCTCATTGGCTACCCACAGATTGCCAGCGCGGTCGAAGGCGATGGCTTGAGGGTCGCTGACCGAACCACCGTTGCCGGTGATGGCGACAGCCGGTCTAGGATTACCCGAAGCCGCGAGTTGGCTCGAGGTGAATTCGAGGAGCGTACCGCCCTGCGGACCCACGTTTGCCACCCACAGATCGCCGCTGGCGTCGAAAGCGAGGGCGAACGGCCCGAACAGGGCTGCTGAGTCAGTCGCGTCAAACGACGTGATGGTGACGGCTGGCTTTGGTGTGTTGCTCGCTCCGAGTTGGCTGGAGGCGTACATGACCAGCATGTTGGGGCTCGTTCCGCCTTCGGCTACCCAGAGATTGCCACTGCGGTCGAACGCGATGCCGGTATTGCCGCTGATCGGTGGGGCGCCGGCGCCGGGCGGTGTGCCGATTACAACCGCCGGCGCCGCGTTGGTGCTGGATTTGAGCTGTGTAGCCGAGTAGCCGAGAATCGTATTCGCGTTGATATTCGAGACCCAGAGTGAGACGCCTCCGGTGCCGGGTCCCGTCGAGGAAGAGCAGGCGTTCAGCACGAATGCGGCGATAAGCATCGACGCGAAAATGGGAACTGCCACTCTGCGGCTCGCTGGGCTACGGCGGGTGCTCGCGACTCGGCGATTGTGGCAATTTCGCATATGCAGCATCTCGTCCCCTCGGGCGATGCCTATTTCACGGATCAGGCCGCCACAACATAGCCCAGAGAATCAGCGCGAGGGACCTATCATTGTAACGCGGCGATACTGCGAGTAACCGGCGTTATTCGGCGCACAAGCTAGACCGCGTCGCTGTCATCCGCCTCCGGCTGGCCTGATCCACATTTCGGCCGCTTCCGAGAAGAGAGCTGGTAGCTGGTGAGAGAGAAGAGGACGCCGAAGGTGATCAGCAGCCATGTCCCCACTTTGTCGGACGATGCCGGGTCGCTGACGAACGCCTTCACACAGGCGGTCAGTGCCAGGTAGAAGATCGCGAAGAGGAGCCATATCATGATGCGGCGCCGCTCCGTGGGGGCTCTCTGTGGCGTGGCCGGCCCGTCCGCAGTTTGGCGCCTGCCGAACAGGAGGGTGCGCGCGAGCCATGCCCAGTTCACAGCGATCACAGCGATCGCGCCGATTCCGATGATCGACGAAATGGATCTGGCCAGGTCGAGCCGGGCGAAGAGGAACAGTGCCACATCGGCGACACCGACGAGGACCAGAATCCAGCCGGCGACGCGCTCGGCGGCGGTCGTGCTCGCGGGGTCACCGCCTGGTGTGTTCAGCGGGCGCATCTTCGGCAGGAAGTTGCCGGTGAGGACGAACATGGCGCCGACGACCGTACCGACCCCGCGTCGGGCGAGCGAGGCATCGATGACACCGTACCGGGTGCCGAGTCCGAACGCGGTGGCGACGGCGGCCAGGGCGAGGAACCCCAGCACCATCGTGGTCACGCTTTGGGCACTGCGGGAGCGTGTGTTCATCATTTGAAGGCCTCGCTGTCTGCTCGAGTTGATTTCGTCTTGTTCGCCGTGGTCTTGCCGGTCTTCGTCCCGGCGTTCGTGCCGTTCTGCCATTGCCAGCCGAATGCCTGCGCGAATCCCAGGATCGCGTCCTCCAGCACCGAGAGCTGGAGCTCGTACACGACCGATTTCCCGTGTTTTTCGGACGCGATGAGACCGGCTTCGCGAAGCACGGCGAAGTGGGCCGACATGGTGGGCTTCGACACATCGAAGTGATCGGCCAGCTCGCCGGCGCTCATGGGGCGTTTGCGCAGGAGCTCGAGGACGCGGCGCCGGGTGGGGTCGGACAGGGCCTTGAAGACCATGCTCATGGTTTGATATTTAGCCAACTATCGAAATGATGTCAATAGCGATGTTGGGAGGCGGCCGATCCGTGGGTCAGGGAGTGCGGCGCAGAAGCCGCGCCAGGAGCCCGGACGGGTTCATCCATCCTGAGCGCGGATTCGCGGCGCGCGTGAAGGCGCGTCCGAACTCCAATGCGGTGGCGTACCGGTGGTTGGGATCGTACGCCAGTGCCTTGGTGAGCACCTTCTCGACGGCAACCGGAATATCCAGGTCCGGACGCCTGGTCCGGATCGGGATCGACGTGCCCTTGAAGCGGGCGATCATGAGATCGCGCTGTGTCGGTCCGTCGAATGGCAGTTGGCCCGTCAACATCTCGTACACCATGAACGCGAGCGAATAGATGTCCGAGCGGCGGTCGAGCGGGTCGCCTCGCAACTGTTCCGGGCTCATGAACTCGGGCGTCCCGACGACGAGGCCGTCCGCGGTGAGCTGCATCGAAGGGCCAATCGACTCCTCCGTCGCGAGACTGAAGTCCATCACGACCGCGCGCTCCGATCCATCGGGCGCCGGGGCGATCATGATGTTTTCGGGCTTGAGGTCGCGGTGGATGATGCCGTGCTCGTGGGCGACGTCGAGGCCTGCCGACATGTCTCGCACGAACGCGGCGGTCACATCGAGCGGCAACTGTCCGGCGCGGGCCGTGCGCACGCAGAGGAGATCTCCCTGCACGTACGGCATCACGATGTAATCGAAGCCGGCGGACGTCTCGCCCAGGCGAATGATGTGGCAGACGTTGGGATGGGCGAGCTTCGAGCCGAGCGCCGCCTCGCGCCGGAGCCGCGCCATCGCGGTCCGGTCGGTGATGAACTTCGGCAACAGCTTCTTGATCGCGACCTGTTCGCCGGTGCTCGTGTCGCGGGCGAGGTAGACGAAGCACATCCCGCCTTCGCCGATCTTCTGTCCGACCTGATAGCGATCGGCGAGCAACTGTCCCGTCAGATCACCGGGATCCGCGGATGGCGGCGTGACGGCGCCGGGCGCCGAAACGTTCAGATCTGATTGCGATTCGCTCAACACCGGTACAGCGCGACGGGATCGGGTGCTACTTCGGCTCCGGGGGCGATGCAGAACCGCGTGTGAACCAGCGTTGGCGGGGGATGCCGGTCGCTTCGGACAGCCGCCAGAGCAGATTGATCGGTCCGCCGCCTTTCTTCACGTCGTCCGGCGTGAGCTCGATGGCATCGATGTTCTGGCCTGACAGGCGGCGGACCGCTTCGCGCTGCTCGGGCGTGAGGACGATGCGGACGGGTTCTTCGTCGGCCATTGGACCCTCAATCGAGAAAGCGGATCGCAAGCGCAGTGATCTTAGCGCGAATATATCACGGCTTCGTAACGAGCAACCGCGAGGTCATTCCGAGGCGGCGACAGGGCTTTCGATCTGTTACCCGGCGGTTGCGGCCCGGGCGTGTATCAGCGACCTCAGCAATAA
>Ga0182024_10005653_pt1 | contig 27897 bp, 29 predicted proteins | sample P32metaG_FD_120480 | JGI IMG/M metagenome (GOLD analysis project Ga0182024, IMG submission 120480) | Permafrost microbial communities from Stordalen Mire, Sweden - P3-2 metaG (Illumina Assembly) | ecosystem: Environmental > Terrestrial > Soil > Wetlands > Permafrost | place: Sweden: Stordalen...
AGGGCATCGCCCAGATCGGCGGCATGGCGGCAGGCGCGCTGCCGGTTACCGATGCGATCGTCAATGCGGCCTTCGCCCGCGGCTATGACCTGACCGGGTTCTTCGTGCGCAAAGAGACCAAGGCTCATGGTCTGCAACAGCAGATTGAGGGCGCCTTCAAAAAGGCGCGTGCGACCGCGGTGGTCGACGACACCATCACGACCGGCGGCTCGAGCCTGCAGGCAGTCAGTGCGATGCGCAATGCCGGCGCCGTCGTGCGCAACGCGTTTGCGTTGGTCGAGCGCGGCGAAGGCGCCGCCGACGCGTTCGCGCGCGACGGCTTGAAGTACGTTTATCTATTCACTGCCGAGGAAATCCGCGCGGCGCGCACCGCCGGCGGGTGACCGCGATGGAGTCCGCTCATACTTTGAGCGGACGCAGTCTGTTCACCGCGGTCTACGGCGATCCTGTCACCCATTCGCTTTCGCCCGTGATGCATAATGCGGCCTATGCCGCATTATCGATGGAGCGGGCCTACGCTGCCTTCCACGTTCCGCCGGAGCGCCTGCGCGAGGCGATTCGCGCAATCCCCGCGCTCGGCCTCCTCGGTGTCAATCTGACCGTACCGCACAAGGAGCGGGCGCTGCGCATGATGGCGCATCTGAGCGCGGAAGCACGCATCTTGCGGGCCGTCAATTGCGTGATCAACCGCAACGGGGTGCTGCACGGCGACAACACCGACGCGCGCGGCCTGGAGGCTGATCTCCGCGATCATCAAGTGGCGATCGAAGGCCGGCTCACGGTGATAATCGGTGCGGGCGGCGCAGCATCATCGGCGGTGCTCGCGTCGCTGCGCCTGGGCGCTACACGCATCGTGATTTGCAATCGGACGGTTGCGCGTGCGAACCGGCTGGCTCGCGGCTTTGCGCAATACCTGGGTGCACGCGGTGGCGGACGCCCGCGCCAGACGATCGAGGCTCGCGGACTCGACACGCTGGTCAAAGCGACTGCGATGAGCACGGCGGCGATTGTAATTAATGCTACACCGATGGGGCTCAAGACCGGTGGCTTCGCGCCGCTCAGGTATGCCGCGGCGCCGTCCGGGTGCGTCTTTTACGACATGATCTACGCGCGCGAGGCGACGCCGTTTCTCGCCCCGGCGATCGCGATCGGACGGCGCGCAATCGACGGCGCCGGGATGCTGCTCAATCAGGGAATGCTTGCGTTCGAGCTCTTCAATGGGGTCACGCCACCGCCGGGCGTGATGCGCGCCGCGCTGATGTCGGCGCTCGGCCGCAGCTAACAGGTTGTTGATGAGCGCAAAACTTTTAGTTTCTTTCCAGACATTGAAACCTCACGAGGTTTCAAGCGGCCCAACAGTCTTGACCTAATTTTTAGGACTGAACTTCCCGTTTGTAAGATGCGGGCTGCGCCCTGTGAAAACCTAATGATTGAAGTCTTTCACCGATCGATGAACAGTCCACAGTCTTGACCTGGCTTTCCGGACTGCTCGCGATGCTCGGGTGGGCGGCCAAGTCACGAGGGAATGGGGCGCGCGAGCGATCTCAGAGGGCCCGGATAGGTTCCCTCGGAACCGCGAAGATCTCGGCCTGCAACTGCTCTTTTATTCAGAAGGGAAGTCTGAAACCTCATGAGTATCTTTAAGTTTGAGGAGGAGCGATAGCCTTCGCTGCGGGTGCTAGCCGAACATTTCCTTGAGCTTATCGACGAAGCCCTTGGACATCGGATGATGGGTATCTTCGCCCGAGACCTTGGCGAATTCCTCGAGCAGTTCACGCTGGCGTGCGGTCAGGCGTCGCGGCGTTTCCACTACGATGCGGACTAACTGATCGCCGCGTCCGTAGCCGTGCAAATCGACGAAGCCCTTAGCCTTGAGTCGAATCACTTTGCCCGACTGGGTTCCAGGAGGAACCTTTAGCTTGATCTTGCCTTCGAGTGTCGGGACTTCGATTTCCGCGCCCAGCGTGGCCTGCGGGAAACTGACGGGAACCTCGATAACGACATCGTTGTCCTGGCGGACGAAGAGTGCATGCTCCTTGACGTGGACGACGACGTAAAGGTCACCGTTCGGGCCACCGCCGAAGCCGGCCTCGCCCTCGTTGCGCAGCTTAAGGCGCGAACCGTTATCGACACCTGGTGGAATCTTTACCGAGAGCGAGACCGCCTTGCGCACGCGCCCTTGGCCTTGGCACTTGGGGCACGGATCGGCGATTATCATACCCTCGCCACGACATTGTCCGCAGGTCGTCGAAATCGAGAAGAAGCCCTGCTGCGATCGCACCTGTCCGGTGCCGCGGCAATTGGGGCAGGTGCGTGCACCATCGCCACCGCCGCGTGCGCGGCTGCCGTTGCATGACTCGCACATCGTCAGACGCTGGAACTTGACCACCTTTTCGGTGCCGCTCGCGGCCTCTTCGAACTCGATTTCGAGATCGTACCGCAGGTCATCGCCGCGCCGGCTGCGCGAGCGCGATCGTCCGCGGCCGGTGCCGAAGAAATCGCCGAAGATGTCCGAGAAGACTTCCTCGAAGCCCTGGGTGAAATCGAAGCCGCCGAAACCCCCGGCGCCCTGGCCCTGAAACGCCGCATGCCCAAAGCGGTCGTACTGAGCGCGTTTCTCCGGGTCCGAAAGGACCTGATAGGCTTCGTTGAGTTCTTTGAATTTCTCCTCGGCTAGTTTGTCGCCGGGATTGCGGTCGGGATGAAACTGGATAGCGAAGCGGCGATAGGCCTTCTTGAGGTCGTCTTCGCCGGCACTGCGTCCGACGCCGAGCACCTCATAATAGTCGCGCTTTTTATCGGGGGGCATCGCGCAGTTATCCTATTCTACTTTCACGGCAGAAGTAAGAGTAAGCGTTTGATTGACTAGGCATAGTCGCAAGAGGTTGCACGCACACGACGCCCTCGTCTTATCAGATGAGGGCGCCGCGGCTGATTATCAGTTGCGGTTGGGCTTCAACGCCAGACTGCCGCTACTTATTTCACTTCCTTGAAGTCGGCATCGACCACGTCTTCCTTGGGAGTTTCGCCGCTTCCATCTGGGCCGGTCGCGCCGCCATTGCCATCGCTCGCATCGCCGCCTGTTTGGCGGGTCTTGCTATACATGGCTTCAGCCAGCTTGTGCGAGGCGGTGCCGAGAGCCTCGGCCGCACGATCGAGCTCTTCTGGCTCCTTACTTTCGAGCTTGCCCTTGGCCGTGGCGAGCGCGTCCTCGACGCCCTTGCGTGACGTTTCGTCGAGCTGCGCGCCATACTCGGCGAGAGTCTTTTCGGTGGTGTAGATGAGGTTGTCGAGCTTGTTGCGGGACTCTGCGAGCGCGCGCCGCTGCTTGTCGTCAGCCGCGTGCTGTTCGGCCTCCGTCACCATTCGCTTGATCTCTTCCTCGTTGAGTCCAGAGGATGCGGTGATCCGAATCGACTGCTCCTTGTTAGTGCCAAGGTCCTTGGCGTGGACGTTGACGATGCCATTGGCGTCGATATCGAAAGTTACTTCGACTTGCGGCAGACCGCGTGGCGCTGGCGGGATACCAATCAGATCGAACTGGCCGAGCAGCTTGTTGTCCGCAGCCATCTCGCGTTCGCCCTGAAAAACCCGGATGGTGACTGCGGTCTGATTGTCCTGGGCGGTTGAAAAGACCTGGCTCTTACGCGTCGGAATCGTAGTGTTCTTCTCGATTAGCTTGGTGAACACGCCGCCTAGAGTCTCGATGCCGAGCGACAGCGGAGTCACGTCGAGCAGCAGAACGTCCTTGACTTCGCCCTTGAGCACGCCGGCCTGAATTGCGGCGCCGATCGCGACTACCTCGTCGGGATTGACGCCCTTATGGCCTTCGCGGCCGAAGAGTTTCTTCACTCGCTCCTGCACGGCCGGCATACGCGTCATGCCGCCCACCAGCACGACTTCGTTGATGTCGCTGGTGCGCAATCCCGCATCCTTGAGCGCGGTCAGGCAGGGCCCGTCAAGCCGTTCGAGCAAGTCTGAGCAGAGCGCTTCGAGCTTGGCCCGCGTCAGCTTCATATTCAGATGCTTGGGACCCGACTGATCCGCCGTGATAAACGGCAGGTTGATGTCGGTCTCCATCACAGTCGAGAGCTCGCACTTGGCTTTTTCGCCGGCTTCCTTGAGCCGCTGCAGCGCCATCCGATCCTTGCGCAGGTCGATACCCTGATCCTTTTTGAACTCATCGGCAAGATAGTCGATAATGCGCTGGTCGAAGTCTTCCCCGCCGAGGAACGTGTCGCCGTTGGTCGCCTTGACCTCGAAGACGCCTTCGCCAAGCTCCAGAATTGAGATGTCGAAAGTGCCGCCGCCAAGATCGAAGACCGCAATCTTCTCGTCCTTTTTCTTATCCAGCCCATAGGCCAGTGAAGCCGCGGTTGGCTCATTGATGATGCGCAGGACGTTCAGTCCCGCTATGCGGCCCGCATCTTTGGTCGCCTGGCGCTGGCTGTCGTTGAAGTAGGCCGGCACGGTGATCACCGCCTCGGTCACTTTTTCGCCGAGGTAATCCTCAGCGGTCTGTTTCATTTTTTGCAGAACGAACGCGGAAATCTCGGCCGGGCTATAGCGCTTGCCGCGGATTTCGACCCAGGCTGCGCCGTCGTCGTTCTTGATGACCTTGTAAGGCAAAACCTTGAGCGCCTTCTGCACTTCCGGGTCTTCAAAGCGGCGCCCCATAAGGCGTTTGATTGCGAAAATAGTATTGGTCGGATTGGTGATCGACTGACGTTTGGCGATTTGCCCCACCAGCCGTTCGTTTGAATCGGTAAAGGCTACGATCGAAGGCGTCGTGCGTGCGCCCTCAGAGTTTGCGATCACCACTGGATCGCCGCCCTCCATGATCGCTACGCAACTGTTGGTTGTGCCCAGGTCGATTCCAATTACTTTGGCCATTTTTCAGAAAACCTCTTAGACAGATCGATAATCACGTTTCAGCCGTTTTCAATACCGCTGTCGCTGGAATTGTTGCCGCTATGCGGCTTGCCAGAGCTGCTGGCCACGGCTACCCGCGCAGGCCGTAGCGTGCGGTCGCCCATCACATAACCGCGATGAAATTCGCTGACGACAGTGTTCGGCGGATGCTCCGTGCTGTGCACATGATCGACTGCCTCATGTAGTTGCGGATCGAATTGCTGACCTACCGCGCTAACCGGTGTGACCCCATGGGAGCGTAGAAAGTCGAGCAGTGAGCGCAAAGTCATCTCAACCCCTTCGACAATCGGCTGATCCGCGCCACTGCCGCCGCGCGCAGCCTCGACCGCACGCTCAAGGTTGTCAACGATCGGAAGCAGGTCGCGTAGGAAGTTCTCGCGCTGGACGCGAACGCTGTCCTCACTCTGCTGGCGGATCCGCTTACGCGCGTTATCCGTATCCGCAAGAACGCGCAGGTATTTGTCTCTTAACTCTGCTAATTCCCTATCTTTCTCGGCTATCTGCTCGTGCAAACTATTGACGGCGGATGGCGCAGGATTAACGCTCTCGGCGTCGGCGCCTCCGGCCGCCGCAGGATCCTTTGAGTTTTCAGCTCCCGGGGTATCGGCGAACTGAGACGAGACGGCATCTTTTTTGTCGTTATCCACGTCGGATCGATTGACCATCTTTCGAAATTTCACCTGTTGGAAACCTAAGCACGATAGGGCCTCGCGCCAAGAGCGGCGCGCAAACTTTCTGCGAAAAGGTCACCGATCAGCAGCGTGGCTCGCCGGCCAATCGTGCCCCGCTGACGTCTCAGGCAGGATTCGCCGACTATCGCAAATACGCTGCACACGGCTACTCGGCAGCTATTCGCGCCTTTGATGATGACGCCAAGGTGGCAGCGAAGAACAGGCAAAGCTTCGCCCCTGGCTAGTATAATTGCATACCCCTGGAGAGACTTTGTAGTCGAGGAAGGTGTAGACGCTCGATGATACGGAGTAAGCGCAGCTTAGCGTACAGGTCCCATTGGAGCAGCTGTAGGAGGCTTCGGCAAAAGGAATCAGCGCGTCCTGATTCGAAGAATCCGACCATGGGGAAGGAGCGCCGACCGCCTTCACAGCAATCATCTGGGGGCAGTTCAGGATGACGGCACCGGCCGTACCATAAGTAGCCAGCAACGCCGCGGTCGTGGCGATCGTAGCGGCGGATATCCGGGATAGCTTCAATGCAGGTAACTTCATGATTCAGGTTTCCTCCCGGCGCCAGCATATACATGCAGTTAGCCCGATCAACCTGCTCAGCGCTTTTTCCACCGGATTCACTGGCGGACAGATATATGTGTCCTCAATCTCGCTACGGGAGATGTCGTAGGCGGCAGATATTCTGAGTACGGGAATATACTTAGCGGGGCGGTCAGCGACTCGCCAACAGGGATCGGTCCACCGCTAGTGTTCGAGCACGCGGGAAAGGGCGCGGGCAGTATAGCTCACCAACGGAATAACGCGATCATAGTCCATTCGGACCGGACCGACTACGGCGAGGCTTCCCAGCGGCATCGACCCGCTCGCGTAGGCCGCGGCGACCACGCTGAAGCCGGACAGGCGCGCATCGAAATTCTCGGAGCCGATCGAGATCATCGGGCCGGTATGGCTGAGGCTCTGTTCGAGCAAATCGAGCAGGGCAGTGCGGTCCTCGAGCGCGCGGAGCAGTTCCCGCAGGCGAACGGGATCGGCAAACTCGGGTTGATCGAGCGCTTTGCTGCTGCCGTCAACGTAAAGCTCGGCTGGTGACGTGCCGCGCGCGATCGTTCCGCCGAGAACCAGAGCGGTATGCATGAAGCGATCGTAATTCGCGCGGTCCTCCTTGAGCCGATCCTCGATCCACATCCGTGCCTGATCAAGCGTGCGGCCACGCAAGGATTCATTGAGGTAGCCCGCCATCCGATCGAGTTCGGCCTGGCTGTGATCGGCATCGGTCTGGACGAACCGGTTTTGGATCCCGCCCGCGACCGCGACGAACACCGCCAATACTTCGCGCTCGCGCAGCCGCACGAATTGCACTCGTTCCAGCACTATCGCTTCGAGCCGCGGCGCCATCACCAGCGCCGCCTGTCCGGTCATCAGGGTGAGCAGGCGCGAGGTATCGCGGATGATCTCGTGAATGTCGCCAGTCGGCGCCGAATAGTGTAGCTCGATTTGACTACGATCTTCGAAGCCAATTCGCGGCTGCGGCATCAATTGATCGACGTAATAGCGGAAAGCCTTGTCGGTCGGGATACGTCCGGCGGAGGTATGCGGTTGCGAAAGATAGCCGGCATCTTCGAGCTCGGCCATCATGTTGCGCACCATCGCGGCGCGCACACCCAACTGATGGCGGGCGACGAGCTGCTGCGATCCAACCGGCTCAGCGGTTGTAATGAATTCCTGCACTGCTGCCAGCAATAAAGTGTGCTGACGGCGCGTACGTTCTACATGTGGGTCGCCGCTTTGCATATTCGGCGTGGGAAGGGAATCGCGGTGCGGCGCCGATAGCGGCCAAATATAATGCGGAAACAACCGAACGCGTTCCCGAACCCGCCTAGTCCAATCTTCTAACGTTGCCGCTCGCCGCACAAGCGGCGAGCATAAGATAGCTAATCAGTGCCGTCCTTGCACATTTGCGTAAGATCTAATTGATTTACGCATCACAAATTGAGAACGCCGTTTGAAAATGCGACGCGCGTGTCCGCGAGCCATAAACTCGTCAACCGCACGCGTGACGCCATCGTCCCAGAAGCCAGCGTGATGATAGTCGTCGCAGACCATGAAGCCGCCCGGCTTGAGTTTGCGATAGTAAAGCTCCAGGTCCTGGCGGACGAATTCGTAGCTGTGATTACCGTCGATATAAACCCAGTCGAAGAATTGATCAGAGAATTCCGCACCGGCGACCTCGGAATTAGCCCGATGGAGTACGACGACGCCGCCGGCGATGTCGCTGGCGAAGCGATCGCGGACGACGCCATGACGCGCGACCGTGTCGAGCTTGCGCGGCGACTCCACCGACGGCTCCGAGGTGCCCGTCACGCGTTGGCGGTACTCGCCGCTTTCAATCGTCCACGGGTCTATCAGGTGAAGCTCGCGAGGGCGGTTGAGCGCCAGGATTTTCTCCGAGAAGTCGCCCAGGTCGACGCCGATTTCCGCGACCACGCCACGCCTTGGCATCCGCCTCAGGATGAACTCGCGGATCTGCTCGCGGTCGGGCCGCCGCCCAGCAAAGCGCAGTCTCCAGAATATCGGATGCATCGCCAAGAATTTGCCGACGCGGTCCTCAATACGCAAGATGCTGGTGCGGAACCGGCCTCGGACCGACGGGCCGCAACCGAACCGGCGCCGCCACCGCGAAGGTGAACATGGCGGGATTCCAGACATAGCGGATGATGCCGAAGCGCGGTCGCGGGCCGATCGATTGATCGCGATAGAAAGCGCTAATCGCGGTCACGTGGCCGGTCAAATCGTGGTCGAAGCGCAGCGCCACTCGATATTCGTCGTCGCTATCGAATGCGCCGGCGCCACCCGTTTCGCCCTTGGGCGCATTAGGCCGTTCGCGCGCGGTCACCAGCGCCAGCACGACTTTGGCCGCGGCCGCGGAGTTGCCAATCACCACGAAGCGGTTCTCAGCCTTACGGGCTGACGCGGTGGGAGCTTCCGAGGCGGAACTATCTTCGGCGAGAGGGCCTCCGGCGTTATTGCTCGCGCCGCCGCGGACGCTCGAACCAACCGCGAACACTTCAAAAGCGGCCGAGCTTTCGGCGTCCCGCAGCTCCAGCGTCTCCGCGAAGCTGACGTGGTAGAGTGTCGCGCCGGTGTCTTCATGGGCCTTGAGATCGAGGAACTGGATCGTTCCGCGCGCCGTGGTGAAGACCGCGAGCTGTTCACTGTAGTGGTTCTCGAACCGCACTATACGGGAATCGCATCGCCAGGCGAGCCACGCACTGCCGCTGGCCACTGCGAGAATCCGTATCGAGAGTCGTGAAGTGCCACGTGCCGCGGCGCCCCAGCTATCGACCATCGCGGCACATCCGGCGCGAAGCTCTGCCGGGGCGTTGTGCAGTAGAATTTCCTCGACCGCTGGGGGCAACGGTCCGGCGTGGTAGGGCGGCGAGAAGTACGCGGCTAACCGGCGCGCGTCGGCCGATACAGGTGTGACTATCTGATCGGATTGCGCGAGATTGACGGGCGCGGCGATGGCGCGCGCGGGGAGAGACAGCGCCGCGAGCAGGACGGTCACGGCAAGTGGAATCGGGAGGCGGCTGAGCGTCGGCTTCATTCGAGGGCATAGCTTAGTCGTCGCGTCGGTTGAAATCTCGTGGAGATTTGGGCAGCGGGCGGTTTAGATTCAAAACCGCCGACTGCCAATCCAAGAAACCTAACCCCCGCTTCCATCAAGAAAGAAAAAGAAAGGTGGTTCAAGAACGCAAAACCTTTAGTTCTTCAGACCTTGAAATCTCACGAGGTTTCAAGCGGCCCAACAGTCTTGACCTGACTTTTAGGACTGAGCAGCCCAACAGTCTTGACCCGATTTTTCGGCCTGAGCTTCCCTTTGGTTAAAGATGCGGGCTGCGCCCTACAGAGATCTGTGATTGATGAGCAGACCAACGTCTCGGATTGGCGATAGGGACCGCACTTTCCCTTGGGCCAATAGTTAATCGGTCTTGCGACATTTATCGATGAGATCCCTCCATGAGCAAGTAGGCGCGCTGTTTCCAAATTGGCGCGCGCAAGAACCGCCCACTACCGAGATTTGCGGGGACGCGGCGAAGTTATGAGGCCGCGTGAGGCGGCGCGAGTGTGAACTGTCGCACGGCGTCGTGGCTTGATACGCTTTGAATCGAGGCAGATCCGATGGCGCGCAAGCGCAAAACCATCAAGTCCCGTGAGCTCTATATTCCCGTTGTGCCCGCCAACGCGTCGTGGATCGAGAGCGACAGCTACGACCGGCGGGCCTGGGCGGAACTCGGATTGACCGCGCCGACGATCGGCGAACTGGTCGAATCGGGCGAGCGCCTGGTGCCGGATTTTGGGGCGCTGCTGCACGACCTCTTTCTCGGCCTGTTCAAGTACAACGTGGTGTGGCTCAAGCCGGACGCGGTGCGCCGCAGCGCCGCGCTCAATCGCACGATTCTCGAACGGCTGCTGCCCTCGCCGGGTTTCGAGATGCTCAAGACGCGCACGCTGCTGGAGGAGGATAAGGCCGTAATCGCGGCGCTGGTGCTGGGTGAGCAGGTGCTGGAACTGGTGCGATCGGAAAAGCTGATCAACCGGCGCGAGATGCTCGATTTGTGGGACCTGAAGCATCAGGAGGAAAACCTGGCCGAGAGCGCCGCGGCGCTCAAGAATGCGGCCGAGTTATCCGAGCAGAATCAACGCGAGGCCGATGCGGACGACAAGACCCCCGGGGACGACTCGCAAGATAAAGCGAAGCTGCAGAAGAAGATCGACGAGCTCAAGGAGGCGGCTGAGCGCGCCACGCGAGTCTCCGAAGCACGGTTGAATCAAAAGGCGCGGATGTTCGAGGATCAGCTTCGCCATAGCGATCAGAGCGAGCTCAAGCGGATGCAGTTGCGCAGCGCACAACTCGCCGAAGAGATCGATCGGGTGGCACAGGACAGCCATGATTTCAGCCTCGAATTCGGCCAGGGCGGACGGCTCTCGGCGGGCGAGCGGCTCGAACTAGGACGGCGCCTGGCGCGCAATCGGAAGCTTGGAGAACTTGCGCGGCTGGTCGGACGCTTCAAGCAGGACGCCCGCGCGCTGCGCCGCAAGACGCTCGATCGCGGCGTGGCGGAAGCCTACGACATCGAACGCGGCGCGGACCTTGGCCGCCTGATTCCATCGGAATTGCTTGCGCTGCATCATCCGCAATTGCGCGGGGATTTCCAGCGCCGCCTGCTCGAAGGGGCGGTGCTGCAATATCGGCTGCGCGACGACGAACAGAAGGGCAAGGGTCCGATGGTCGTCTGTATCGACGTGAGCTCCTCGATGCAGGGTGACAAGGAATTGTGGGCCAAGGCGGTGAGCCTGACCCTGATGGATATCGCGCGACGGCAGCGGCGGCTGTTTCGCGCGGTGCTGTTCTCGTCGGGACCGGAGAGCATGAAGGTGATCGATCTCAACCGCGAGCGCCGTTATCAGCCCGAGTTGCCGAAAGTGATCGAGCTAGCCGAATACTTTCCCGGCGGGGGCACCGACTTTCAAGCGCCGATCGACGCCGCAATCGAATTGATCGCCGACAAGAAGCTCAAGCGCGGCGATATCGTGGTCATCACGGACGGCGAATGCCAGGTTGCTCCCGAATGGTTGACGGAGCTCAAGCGCCGCAAGGACGATTTGCAATTCTCGATCTTCGCGGTGCTGGTCGATGTCGGTTCGAGCGATTTGTCGACGCTGGCGCAATTCAGCGATCGCGTAAGCTCGGTGACGAAGCTGACGGTTGAAGGCTCGCGCGAAATCTTCTTGAAAATCTGAATAGTAGCGCGCGGTTGGCGATAAGATATTCCAGCTTACGACGGGCGGGTACGGTGGGATTACCTTAGGGGCTCAGGAGACTGCGCAAAATTGCAATTGGACCAGACGAAGAGTCTAGTCGTCAGGTAAGGGCTTTTCGGGAATTGATGCGAAAACCCAACAAGTGAGGCAGTGAGCGAATGCAAGACTTGGAAGCATTATGGTCGGTCGAGTTCGTCGCACCCGGCCAACAAAATACCAACGCTGGTGTCGTGATTTTAGAGACCAACAGGCTCTTTGGTGGCGATTCCTGGTACTATTATACGGGCACCTACAAAGGTGAGAACGAAAAGTTGAGCGCGCAACTCAAGAGCACCCACTATGCGGGACTGCAGGGTTCGCCCTCAATGGGTAATCGACCGGAGGGGACGTACCTATTCAAAGAAATCCGACGTGGGCAGGACCAGAACGGCAACAGGACGATTGATATTGAGGGAACGGTCGTTGAGGTTCCTGGAGCAAGGGTCTTAGCTCGGCTTACTTGGAGGGCCAACCTTCCGTAATGGTCGAGAAGGGAATCGAAGCAATCGCGCGACCTTCGTCGGGGTTGGCTTCGGCCACGTCACAACTCGTCGATAGTGCTGCCGGTCGCCGCTTTCAAATCGCGAAGGAAATTCCGATCCAACGACGCGCTGGCCAGCAGGTTTTCGATTTCGGCGCGCGCGACGAAAGTGCGGCGGACACCGGCAATCGGCATGAGGTCAGCAACGGGGCGTCCGCCGACAGTGATGCGCATCTGTAGACCTTGCTCTACTTCGCGCAGTATCGGAGATATTCGATTGCGCAGTTGATGATGAGAAACGGTTTTCATTGTACCTACCAAATTGCTGGCAAGATTCTACCGCTTGTATCAAGAAAGCAGCAATCGCAAATTAGCGGCGGGCGCGGAAGAAGTTGCGCAGCAGCTTGGCGCATGCGGATTCCATCAGGCCGCCGTACGCCTCGATGCGATGGTTGAGGCGGCCGTCGCGCCCGATGTCGTAGACCGACCCGAGGGCGCCCGCCTTGTCGTCGCGCGCGCCATAGTAAACGCGTGCGATGCGCGCATTGATGATTGCGCCGACGCACATCACGCACGGCTCGAGCGTGACGTAGAGCGACGCGCCGTCGAGACGGTACGCGCCGAGCGCCATCGCAGCCGCGCGAATCGCTTCGACCTCGGCGTGCGCGGTCGGGTCGTGCGCTGCGATCGGGCGGTTGTGTCCAGTGCCGACGACGTCACCGTCTAGGACGAGTATGGCGCCCACTGGGACTTCGCCGGCTTGCGCCGCGCGTTCCGCTTCGGCGATCGCCAGTGACATCATCTCAAAATGATCTCGACTCGTGTCGAGGTCATCTTGCTTCGAGTTCAAGATGACCTCGCTCCAAGCTCAAGATAATTTCGCGCCGGGTTGAGAGGCGTTTTCCGCGTGTCGTTTTCGTTCCCCACCATTTCGATGGTAAATTCTTTGCGGCGGGGGCGAAACCCAATTGAAGGCCAAACGCGACGCACGAGTCACGAAAGGAATGGGAGACAGGATGGCGGATATCGGTGAAATCGAGCCGGTGGAATTGAAAGCGCGGCGCGAGCGCCACGATCCGAACGACAAGCTCGCCGTGCTCGACGTACGCGAACCGGAGGAGATCGCGATCGCGCCCTTCCCGGACGCGACGCAGATTCCGATGGGCGACATTCCGTCGCGCATAACCGAGCTTGATCCGGACGCCGAATGGGTCGTCGTGTGCCATCATGGGATGCGTAGCGCGCAGGTCGCGATGTATCTTGCGCGCATGGGCTTCGAGCGTGTGAGCAATCTCAACGGCGGCATTGAGGCGTGGTCGCTAACGGCGGATCCGGCGACGCCGCGCTATTGATTGTCCCCATTATGAAATCATCACGCTGTTGGGTAATGCGATTCAGTCTGGCGGGAAGAGCTTAACGATGACCCACCTCGTAGCCGCAATTCAGATGACGAGCGGGAGCGACAAGGCGGCCAATCTCGAAAAGGCCGAGCATCTGATACGACTTGCCGCGGCGCGCGGTGCGCGGCTCGTCGGCCTGCCGGAGGTCTTCAACTGGCGTGGCAAGCGCGTGGAAGAGGCTGCCGCGGCGGAGTCGCTCGAGGGTGCGACCCTTACGCTGATGGCCGGATTGGCGCGCGAACTCGAAATTCACCTGGTCGCCGGATCGATTACCGAAGACGCTCCCGGTCAGCCGAAGCGCTACAACACCTCGGTGCTCTTCGGCCCCGACGGCCGCCGGCTCGCGGTTTATCGCAAGATCCATCTGTTCGACGTTGACCTGCCGGGCCGCGTCACGATTAAGGAATCCGACGCGAAACTTGCCGGTACGGAAGTGGCCTCGGCACCGACCGCCTTCGCAACTATCGGCCTGAGCGTCTGCTACGACTTACGCTTCCCGGAACTCTACCGCCGTCTTGCGTTCGCTGGCGCACGCATCATCACGATTCCGAGCGCCTTTACTTTCCCCACCGGCGAGGCCCATTGGGATGTTCTCATCCGGGCGCGGGCGATCGAAAACCAATGTTATGTCATCGCGCCGGCGCAATTCGGCCCGAACATTCACGGCTTCAGCGACTATGGCAATTCGATGATCGTCGATCCGTGGGGACGAGTGCTGGCACGCGCTGCCGATATGGAGGGCGTCGTGGTGGCGCCCGTTGATCTGGATTATCTCGAACGCGTGCGGCGCGAACTACCGTCGCTGGCGCATGCGCGTCTACGTTGAAGGAATTGGCCCAGTGTGGGCGAAGATTGACGATCTCGCTTGACGCCCGCACGCGGGCAGGTTAAGCAGGCTTCACCCTGGAGATTTCTCACTGGACGAATCGATTCCAGAATATCAGAACCGCACTCATACTCGGGATGTAATATCGATGACGGCGAGTTCAATGAGGCGGAAGCGAGGCGCGCATATCGTGGACGAGGAACAAATCAATGGCTGATGGACCGCTGGCAGGCTTTCGAGTACTGGACCTGACGCAAGTCGTATCGGGACCGTTTTGCACGATGCAACTTGGCGATCTCGGTGCCGATGTCATCAAGATCGAGCCGCCCGAGGGCGACTCGACAAGACTGTTTGGCCGTCCGACCAAAGGCGGCGTGACCGCAAGCTTTCTCAACTTCAACCGCAACAAGCGCAGTATCGTGGTTGACCTCAAAAAAGAACACGGGCGTGACCTCGTGCGCCGGCTCGCGGTCAAGGCCGACGCCTTTATAGAAAATAATCGGCCGGGCGTCGCCGATCGCCTCGGAATCGGTTACACCGACGTTCGCCGGCTCAATCCCAAGATCATCTACTGCTCGATTTGCGGGTTTGGGCCCAAGGGACAGTACGCTAACGCGCCCGCTTACGATCCGGTGATTCAGGGATTTTCCGGTATGGCTTTCCTGCAGGGTGGTCGCGAGGGTCGGCCGACCTCGGTCAAGATGGCGCTGGCCGACAAGATTAGCGGGATGACCGCGGCGCTCAGTATCGTCAGCGCGCTGCATGCGGCGCGCAATCGCGGGGTCGGTCAGTATATCCGCGTCGCGATGACCGAAGCGATGATGGCGTTCACCGCCAACGACGCAACCTACCTTGGCTATACCTTCCAGCCCGACGACGACTATAAAGACAAGGTGCCGAAAAGCGGTAGCCTGGATCCCTTCAGGACCAGCGACGGCTGGGTAACGATCGCGCCCTTTACCGACGAACAATGGGAACGGCTGTGCACCGGTCTGGGGCATCCCGAATGGTGGCAAATCGAGAGTCGCGCCGATCGCATGCGTGCCGCGCTGCGCGGAATCGCGAAGCAACTGCCTGAACGCGAGACCGCGCATTGGCTCAAAGTATTCGAAACGGCTGACGTTCCGCACGGTCCCGTTCATAGTTACGACACACTCTTCACCGAGCCCGAGGTCGTCGCCAACGAGAACTTTACCGTGTACGAACATCCGCAGGGCGGTCGAGTCCGCACCGTAAATCCGGGCATGCGCTTTAGTGAGACGCCGGCGCGGATGTGGAGGACGCCGCCGCGGCTTGGCGAACACTCCGAGGAAGTGTTACGCGAGGCCGGCTTCGAGCGCGATCAGATTGAGGAACTGCGCAAGGAAAAGATCATCAACTAGCGCGCTGCGTCATCGTTGGAGCGATACGAATATGCCACGTACATTTACCGCTTATGTTGAGTTCGATCCGGAAAGCAAACTGTACGTCGGTACTGTTCCCGGCCTGCCCGGTGCGCATAGCCAGGGTGCGACGCTCGATGAGCTGCAGGAAAACTTGCGCCAGGTGATCGCGTTGGTGATTGAGGAAAAGGCCGCCCGCGGCGAATCTGTCGACGTTGAGCCTTTCGTTGGGATTCAGCAGATCGTGGTAGATATGTGAGCAGGCTGCCCGTCGTCGACGCACGGTCGATGGATCGAGTGCTGCGCGTTGGGGTTCGTGTCGGTCCGCCAGAAAGGAAGCCATGTTTTCTATCGCCAGGCGGACGGTCGGACCACAACCGTTCCTCATCATGTTGGTCGCGATCTGGCCCGTCCACTAATCCGCGAAATTCTGCGCCAAATTGAAGTCTCGCCAGAAGACTTCGAGCACCTCCTCAAGGGCTAGTGCCACGCATCAGCAACTGGATTGTCATGCCGGCTTCGGCCTGAACTGCGGTTCGTTCGATCACGATTTCGGCATCGGTGATGCGCTCCGGCTCGACGGCTATCGGAGGTTCGGTTGGTAGCTCCCCAAGACCTGATGCTGATGGTCAAGGTTTTCGCCGTCGCCCTCGCCGTGGGACTGGACGTACTGGCGGTCTCCGTCGGAGTCGGTGTGATGCGGCTCGCTATCGATGCGCGGTTGCGGCTCGGATTCGCATTTGCCGCCTCCGAAATCCTGATGCAAGTCGTCGGCTATGAACTCGGCGCAGGTGCCGGAAAGATGTTGGGCGAGGTCGCTACCTACGTCGGATTGGCCCTGCTTGCATCGATCGGCGGCCTGATGATCCGAAATTCCTTTCAGCATCCCACCAAAACAGAATTCGACGCCACGCGGGGCGCCGGCCTACTCATCACTTCATTATCGATTAGCCTCGATTCGCTCGGTGTAGGGATCGCGCTGCCCGCGATGGCGATACCACTATTGCCGCTGCTTATTACGGTCTCGATCACCACCACCGTTTTCACCTTCATCGGATTGGCCTTCGGCGCCCGCCTCGGTGAGCGTTATGAACGAGGGGCAGAACGTTCCGCGGGCGTGCTGCTCATTGTGCTAGCCGCGTTGTTCGCGATCGAGCAGCTCGCTTAGTTGGATTCAGTTAGGAGCGTCAGGGTTTAGGCGCCGCCGATCTGATTTTTCGTGGGGTCGATTGCGACACCGGTAGGATCTTTCCGGCCCCTGGCGGGGCCGATCGTCGAGCCGCGCGCAGCCACGGCGGCTTGAGCCGTGCGATCGTTCGATAGACCGGACAAGTCTCGTCATGCGCCCCCGGGAGATACCCTGTGCTGAGCAAAAACTCGCCGGTAATTTCGCCGCCGGTGAACGCAAAAGTTTGCTTGAACAGCTTTACCCACGCGGGTTTGTCGAGCGGATGATGCGCGTCGAGCCACCCGGCGAACGATCCATGAGTCTGGCGCAACTCGATCAGCCGGCGCGCGTTGGTGATCGCGGCGTCGACCTTCAGGCGATTGCGAATGATGCCCGTATCGGCGAGCAGGCGCGAGCGTTCGCGCGTTCCATAGCCCGCGACTTTGTCGATGTCGAAGTTATCAAACGCGACGCGGAAGTTCTCGCGCTTGGTCAGAATCGTCAGCCACGAGAGTCCGGCCTGGTTGATTTCGAGCACCAGCCGCTCGAATAGCGCGGACTCGTCATCAATCGGGAAGCCGTATTCGTGGCCATGATACGGACCGTGTACGGGATGGTCCGGCGCGAAGGTGCAATAGCTCATCGGTTAGGTGTCCATATGCGCAGACGCTCGTGAGAGCGCAACTGTTAATCAGGGCGTCACCACAATTAACGCAACCATTTAAAGTCTTTTTCAAACGCCTGCAAGGGTTCCAATTGTCATATCCAAAACATGTCGAATTGACTCAAAGCTCTACAAGACACTACTGTTTGAATCTATGGCGCATGAGGGGGCGACGGTCGAATGGAGGAGCACGGGCGCAGTGGCAGGAGCCGCGGCCTCGATTCCTGAAATTACGCCCGCGATCGAAATGCCCAAGGCTCCGCCACACATCTCGGAGCCCGATCCCGAATTGAAGCCGAGCGTGCGCTATCGGCACGCCATCGGCAATGTCTGCCTCGCGCTCCTCTTCTTCACTGCCCTGATACCCACTAAACCGAATTACCATTCACCGCTTGCAAATGATATCTGGCTGGCTGGCGCAGTCCTGATGGGTGTGCTTTCGCTGGTGCGAGTCCCTGCGCGATCGGTAATGGTCAATCCGCGATCGCTCTTGACGACGGCGGCGATGATGACGATTCCCGCAATGATGCGGCCGGGGTCGTCCACCACCGGGGTGATCGTCTATCTCGCAATCTCCATCGAGGTTGTAGGAATCGCCTTTACTCAAATCTCGCGAATCTACCTTGGCCGGCGCTTCGGTCTGCTGCCAGCCAATCGGGGAATCGTAGCGGGCGGACCGTTCCGTTTGGTGCGTCATCCGATTTACTCGGGATGGTTGGTGCTCACGATCGGTTTCCTGATGGCTTATCCGACTCTTTGGAATATCGGGGTCATCCTCCTGTCACTGCCGTTCCTGGTTTGGCGCATGGACCTCGAAGAAGAGCACCTGACTAAAGATCCCGAATATCGGAAATATCTCGCGAAGACCCCGTATCGTCTAATTCCCGGCATTTACTAGCTTGTCGTCTAAGCGGCATCTAAACCGGCAAATCGCTAGTCCCTGAAAGGTGCGCGGGCGGGACGGTTGCGCGTATCGATTGGGTGGGGCAGTCGAGATCGGTGTGAGGCGGCCATACCCTAGGTAAGCTCTGCACAAGCGGGCGCGCCGATTAAGAAGTTTAACTGATGCGCACCTCGCAGACTCGTTTGATCGGGTCGCAGGGGTGCCTGGCGACGCTCAGAGTTGATGGTTTTGCAGGCCTCCAAATCGGGAAAGTGTAGGAAAGTGCTAGGGAAATGTAGTTTGTTTTGTAAAAAAGACTTTGTACCTCTTCGGCTCCCCTTATCGTGGCTCGTCGTTCCGCAGCGCACTTAAAACTCGAAACAGCATACTCCCTTTGAGCGAGTCGGCGCGGCCAAACGAAGGAAACTTGTGCAGAGCTTCCCTAGATGATCAGTGACAGGAGACCGGCGGCGATCAGTGCCACCGCCCAGATGGTGTCGAGATTGATCCAAGCGCTGCGCAGGATTTGCAGCCCAATCCATTGGTAGACTGCGATCGCGACGGTGCCCATCACCAGGAGCATCGCACCGGTATGCACCAGCACGACCGTGATCGCCTGCATCAGGCCGATGCTGCCGTGAGTGGCGATCATGGGCATGTGAGGATGATGCATCACGGGCATGCGGGAGGCGCTGGCTGGCATGTCCATCAGGATCGGAAACAGCATCAGCCCGGCGCCGTGTGCCGACGCCATCAGGAAGGACCAGGTCGCAAGATCACGCGCATTGACACGCATCGCGACCCAGCGCGGATGAGCCTGCGGCCGCCATAGTCGGAACAAACCGAAAGCGATCAACGCGATCGCGCCCAGCGGACGAAGGATCCCCACCCCCCTGACCATCGCACCGGCGATCAACGCGACCGTCAGCCCCACCGAAATTAAGTGGCCGGCTGCGATCGGCAGCAACGCCTCGAAGACCTTGCCGCGGCGGCCCTCCTGGAGCCCGAGCGCGACCGCGAACAGCCAGCCCATCGAAGGATCGACGCCGTGATAAGCGCCGAGCATCGCGACCGCGAGCCACGGCCACGCGCCGGTCACGGATAGCAGTACGAATCCGAGGAGGAGTCGCCGCCTTCAAGCCGCAACTGATGCGGCCGCTCGCCGGTGAAGGGGATGTAGAAGTCGGGGTCGATCGTCATCGCGCCATTGGCGGCGACATTGACCAGCGAAATCCAGCCGCGAATACCCTCGGGGTAGAACGCCTTATCCCACGCGCCGTATAGCGAATTGGTAACATAGATGCGCCGGCCGTCGCGGCTGACTTCGAGCATCTGGGTGCCCCCATTTAGCGGGCCGGCTTTCGGATGCGGGGCGTGAGTGACGATGCCGCCGAAGCGCACGGCGCCGATGAACTTCGGGTTGAAGGGATCGCTCACGTCATACTGGCGCAATTGGCCGGTGCCGAAGCAGGCCGCGTACAGATATTTGTCATCGGTGCTGAGCGCGATCTCGGTGACCAGCGGCGGCACCGCCTTGAAGGACTTGAGAGCGGGCGGCAGCAGGTCAGGGTCGGCTGGCTCGGCGGGAATGTCGATGATCTTGCGGACGTCCCAATCGCCTTTGCCGCGATGCCACATCCAGATCGATGCTGACAGGTCCTTGGTCGAAATTACCACGCAGACAAAGCCGTAAGGACGGGTCGGATCGTGCGCGGGACGCAATTCCAGCACGAGTTGATGTTCCGCACCGAGGTCCCAAGTCTTCAAATGGCGGCGCCTGCGCAGATCCCACAAATGCAGGCTATGTCCGTACTTGCCGTTCACCAGCAGGTCGAGGTCGGGGCCACTCTCAATCATGTTGGGCGTGCCCCATTCGCTGGTGATGGCAACGTCGTAGCCGAGATGCCACCAGAAATCGTAGCCGAGGAATTGCGGGCCGCGATCGACCTCCCAGCGGCCGCGCACGTCGAAGCTTTCATGGTCGAGCAAGAAGATTCCGCCCGGTCCGTCACCTTCGGCGTTGCCCAGCGCACTCACATAGATGGCGTCAGGTCCGCAATGAATCGTATGCGGCCGGCTGTATCCGGCGCGCTCCGCGATCTCCTTCGCTTCGATCACCTTGACCAGCGTAGGATGGCGCGGGTCGGGTTTGGTATCGATGATGTGCAGGCGCGACGATCGTAGTCCGGGCGCCAGCAGGTAGCGCCGCTCGACGTGTGGATGCGGCGCATATGGGCAGAGCGCCGCACTGCACGCGTTCCAGCCAAAATGATGGATCTCGTCGCCGACCCCCGGCATCTCGAGCCGGCCGACGACCTGGCTGTAGCTCGACGACACGGGATCGGTGTCGATTACGCACAACGAATCGTGCTTGCCGTTTGACGGATCGGGATTGAATACCCCGACGTAGGCGAGTTTCTCGCGCGGCCCTTCCGCGGCCATGCGAGGCGACGGATAAAAAGTGGGATCGGGTTTCCACAATGCCATCGGGGTAACCTGCCAGGTTGAAATTGACGCCACGATAATGGTCTTGGTGCCGGCATTCAACCGCACACAACGATCCGCGCTTTTGCTTCTTGCCAGCCCGAATCGCCCCTGCGATACATCTGGCTAACGCCTTGCAATCCTACGCATGAATATGGTGACGTGCGACCGGACTGCGGACATCGCGAAGGCACTGCAATCGTCAACTGCTAGACCTAACCAGACTCCGGTGGTGCGGAGAGTCACTTCGGTGGAGGCGAGTTATGGACAGATTCCGTAATCTGACTTCTTTGGCGGGAAGGGTTCTGCTCGCCGTGATCTTCGTAGTGTCAGGCTTCGGCAAGCTGACCAGTATGGCTGGCACGGGCGGCTATATGGCTCATATGGGGATGCCGCAGGCGCTGATTTATCCGGCGTTGATCATAACCATCGCGGTCGAACTCGGTCTCGGCCTGCTGATTGTTGTCGGATTCAAGGCGCGGATTGCTGCCCTGGTGATGTTCCTGTGGTTCATCCCAGTGACGATCATGTTCCACTTCCTGCCTTACCGCGCAGCCCTCGCCAACGGCGATAAGATGGGCGCGATGATGCAACAGATCAATTTCATGAAGAACATATCGATTATGGGTGGGATGCTGCTGATCGTGAGCTTTGGTGCGGGCGCATGGAGTGTCGATGGCGGCGAGTGAGCGGCGTTCGCATGTGATGCTGCGTGATATTACCCATGATGCATTGCGAATAAATTAGTGTCGGCGGAGTCCGCGAGGCTCCTAGCTTCAAGTCTACGTGGGGCCCGCCGCCTATCAGAAAATCTGAAGCGGATAACCGAGCCGAGCGTCGAAAGTCCCGGTTCGCGCTTTACGCGTTTGTCATGGCTCTCGAAATGGGACTACATTCGGCGTCAAATTCCCATTGCGCCATCCGGCGCGCAGCGTAGAGGAATCGGCGATGCAGGAGTTGAAGGACAAGGTCGCGCTTATTACCGGCGGCGGTTACGGAATCGGCAAAGAGATCGCCCTGCTCTATGCGCAACAGGGTATGAAGATCGCGCTTGCCGCACGCACCGAAGGTCCCCTCAACGAGACCCGCGCGGCGGTGGAAAAGTTCGGTGTTCAGGCGATGGCGGTTCGCGCCGACGTTGCGAAGGAGGCCGACTGCGCTCGCATGGTCGATGAAACCCTCAAGGCTTTCGGCCGCATTGATATCCTGGTGAACAACGCGGGTATCGCCGGACCGACCAAGCGCACCACTGAGATGGCATTGGCGGAATGGCAGGAGGTCCTCGATATCAACCTGACTGGCGCGTGGCTGGCGTCGCGCGCCGCGATTCCCGCGATGGTTAAACAACGCGCCGGCAATATTCTGATGATCTCCTCGGGTGCGGGCCGGCGCGGCTATCCATTGCGTTCGCCCTACGCCGCCTCCAAGTGGGCGATGATCGGCCTGACGCAGACGCTCGCCGGCGAATGGGGTGCCGACGGTATTCGCGTCAACTGTATCTGCCCCGGCGCGGTTGAGGGCGATCGCATCGAACGCGTCATCCGCGCGCGCGCCGAGGCGATGGGCGTGCCCTACGAACAAATAAAAAAGGGCTTTACCTCGACCGCGGCGTTGCAGCGCATGGTTACCGAGCACGAAGTCGCACGCGTCGCGATCTTCCTGGTGAGCGACCTGTCAGCGGGCGTAACTGGACAGACTATCAACGTCGACGCCGGCAGCATCATGAATTGAGCGGCGTGCGATCGCATCGATGCCTGGCGGCGGGGCAATCAACGTGCGATGTCGTGGTCGCGCACGATCGCTTCGAAGCCGGCCCGCGCCAGCCATTCCCGCAATTCGCGGACGAGCACGGGTGACCGATGGCGGCCGCCCGTGCATCCGAGGCCGATCGTCAGGTAGCTCTTGCCCTCGCGCCGGTAGAGCGGCAGCAGGAATTCCAGCAGGTTCCCGACCTCGTCGATAAAACGCCGCGCCTCCGGCTGCGTCATCACGTATTCAACCACGCGCTGATCGAGTCCGGTCAGCGGTCGTAACTCCGCGACGAAGAACGGGTTCGGTATGAAGCGCACGTCGAGCACCAAGTCGAGGCCGACCGGCTGGCCGTATTTGTAGCCGAACGACACCAACGCGATCGCCATGCGCGAGCCGTCGGCCGCCCGCAGCACCGCTGCCGTCATCACCTCACGCAATTCATGCACCGTGAGCGTGGTGGTGTCGATTATCCGCGTCGCGCGCTCGCGCATCTCGGCCAGCGCCATGCGTTCAAGCCCGATACTGTCGGCCACGCTTGATCCGCTCTCGGCCATCGGATGGGGCCTGCGGCTTTCCGAGTAACGGCGCGAAAGCACCTCATCGGAGGCGTCGAGAAAAATTATCTCGGGGGTGAAGCCGTCCCGCTCGAGGTCGTCGAACACCTGCGGCCATTGTGGAAAGAAGATGCGCTCGCGGGCGTCGATTCCAAGCGCCACATTCGCGATCGCGGGCTCGCGCTTGCGCGCGAGTTTCATCACCGTGGGTGCCAGCGCGACCGGCAGGTTATCGACGCAGTAGAAGCCCAGATCTTCGAGCACGCGCATCGCGGAGACGCGCCCTGAGCCGGAAACCCCCGTCACTATAATCAGCCTGGGCTCGCGATGCGTCTGGCTTGCGCTCAAGCTCATCGGATAATGCCATCGCGGCGCGCGCGCCTAGCCGACGATCGCGAGTAGCCGCTGCGGCTTGGACTCAGTAACGGCCGTCCTCCTCGACGATCAGGCGATAAATCACATCCGCGTCGGGGGCCGCGAGCAGCCGCTCACGGAAGGCCGTGTCCTTGAGCAGACGCGAGACGCGGGCCAGCGCCTTCAAGTGCAGGCTGGTCGAATCCTCGGGCGCAATCAGGACGAAGAACAGATGGGTCGGCCCACCGTCGAGCGAATCGAAATCGACCCCCCCGGCGTGGCGGCCAAACGCACCGACGATCTTCGTCGCGCCGCGGATCTTGCCGTGTGGTATCGCGATGCCGTCGCCAATCGCGGTTGATCCCAAGCGCTCGCGCTCGGCCAATATTGCCGCCAGATCATCGATCTTGATTTCCGTGAATTTCGCTGCCAAACACTCGGCCAATTCGCGCAGAATTTCGGACTTGGTCGTGCCGTGCAAATCCGGCGATACCAGATCCGGAGTCAGAATTTCAGTAATTTTCATCGGCTCAGACGCGGTTGGGGCCGCGGTTTGGCGTTCCTTCCTCAGCAGCGCTGAGAACCTCTCCGGCCGACAGCGCACGCAACTTCCTATCCTTGACTTTGGCCAGATGGCTTTTCAATTGGCGTCCAACTTTGTCCGCCAGCAAATCGATAACCGAGTAGAGGTCTTTGGTCTCCTCTTGCGCGGTCACCGCCAAGCGCCCGGACTTTATCGTGATTTCCCCATGTTGCCGGTATTTGTCGACTGTGAGAATCAGATGCGCTTCGCAGGCGCGCTTAAGGAATTTCGCCAGATGCGAGAACTTGCGCTCCGCGTAAGTCCTGATCGCCACGCTCGGTTCGACGTGGCGAAACGTTACCGTTACCACGACTGGCGGAATCTGCGCCTTGCGCGCGGTCCTTGAGGCCGCTCTCGTGGCGACGCGCACTTTCTGTCCAATTTTGGCCTTGTTCATACACCTACGCCCTCTTCCTCTCAATGAGGCTAGCCTAGCCGCTTGCGGCGGCCCGAAGGCAGGATGCCCAGCGCTTGCCGATACTTCGCCACGGTGCGCCGGGCAATATCGATCTGATCGTCGCGCAGGATGTCGGCGATTGCCTGGTCGGAGAGCGGGTCTCCCTGCGGTTCGCCGGTCACCAAAGCGCGAATCTTTTCCTTTACCGTCTCGGCGCTGACGTCGCCGCCGTCGGTCCCCTTGACCCCCGAGGTGAAAAAGAACTTGAGCTCATGAATGCCCTGCGGCGTATGGGCGTACTTGTTCGCGGTCGCGCGGCTGATAGTGGACTCGTGCATGCCTATGTCTTCGGCCACGTCCTTCAACACCAGCGGCTTCAACTGGCCCACACCATGCTCGAAGAACGCCCGCTGAAACTTCACGATCGAATTGGCCACTTTGAAGATCGTCTGCTGGCGCTGAAAAATCGATTTCACCAGCCATCTCGCCGAGCGCAGCCGCTCCTGCAGATACTCCTTGGTCTCGGCTGTTGCCGCGCCGTCGTTCAGCATCCGCTGATAGGAATTCGCCAGCCGCAGGCGCGGCACCGCACTCTCGTTGAGGGTCACCATGAACTCGGTGCCAATCTTCTGGATGTACACGTCAGGCACGATATAAGCTGGCTCCTGACCGCCATAATCACGCCCTGGTTTGGGCTCGAGCAGCGCAATCACCTTGGCCGCTTCGCCCACCATATCGAGCGAGATGCCGAGGGCTTTCGCGATTTCGTTGTAGCGATGTTTCTCGAGCAGCCCAAGATGATTGAGCACGATCCGCGCGGCAAGCGACTCTTCCATTCCCAGGTTGGTCAGTTGCGCATAGAGGCATTCACGCAGATCGCGCGCGCCCACGCCCGGCGGATCGAGCCGCTGCACGCGCTTCAGCACCCGCTCGACCAGCGCCACGTCGCATTCGAGTTGCGCCGCCAGCTCTTCGAGCGGAGTCTCGAGATAACCGTCGTCGCTCAAGTTATAGATGATCGTCGCGCCGACGCGCTGATCGGTCTCGTCGAGGTTCGACTCCCTAAGCTGCCATATCAGATGATCCTCGAGCGAGGTCTTGCGCGTCAGCGTGTTTTCGAGCGTCTGGCGGCGGTCGTCGTCGGAGTCGGGAGCTTCACCGTCCTGCCAGTTGTTGGAGTAATTTTCGAGGTATTCGCGCCAATCGAGCTTCTCCAGATGGTTGAGCTCGCGGATCTCCACCGCGGCGTCGGGCGCTTCGGTGGCGACCATCTCGGCCGGCCGGTCCTCGGTCACGGGCTCCCAGTCGCTCTCGCCGATCGTGCCTGCACCGTCGCCGTCGGGCTCGGGTTGCAACGGCTCCGGCTCCGCCCCAGCCTCCGAGGCCTCCGTGGTCTCGCTGTTGGCCGCGGCCTCCGCCACGCTTTGGTCTAGCGGCTCGAGCATCGGGTTGGAGTCGAGCTCGTTCTGGACCACCGCTTCCAGATCGGGCAATGACAGTTGCAGGATCTTGATCGCCTGCTGCAACTGCGGCGTCATCACCAGTTGCTGGCGCAGCCGCAGGTCCTGTCCGAGTTTTACTTCGAGCGCCATCTATCCTAACGCCGTTTATTCGTCTGGGTCCGTTTTCTTGGGCAAGCTCTCGAACAGCGCTTCCAGCGCGGGCAGTTGCAACTGCGCCGTCATCACCAGTTGTTGACGCCGATGTGGGTCCTGTCCGAGATTTATTTCGAGTGCCATCTACCCACCCATTGCCCCAACGCCGCTCAATTGCCCGCGCCCACCTGAGCAGCCTCGGTGGCTCCCGCTTCACTATTATTCGGTTTTTTCGCCTCGTGAGGGAAGATCACTGCTTTGGGTTCGGTCACTTCGCTCATGTTCGTTTGCAAAAAGACCGTGATCTTCGTGCCAGCGATTTGATCTTTGCCGTCGTGCACCACCGGGCTCCCGGTCAGCACTAGTGTGTGAATCGTTTCGTCGAGCACCGCATGGTCGCCGGTCGCCCAGCGCTGTCCCTGGCTCATGCGCACGTTGCCGTCCGCGATCATTTCCTGGATTTGGCTCTGCTTGTTCATTTGCACGTGCAGCGTGTTGGAGTCCAGTTCGTTGTCGTTGATGGTCTGCACCGCGTGGACGTGACCCGAAAAAAGAACCGCATTCTTTTTGTAGTCGAACGACATGGTGTCCGACTTGATATTAATCGGTCCGTGATTTGAGCTGGTATCGAAGCCGCCAAATGCCGAGGTGTCGGATGCATTGTCCTTGCTGGCGCCTTTGGTTGAGTCGGTTTTGCCATGGCGGGCGCCCGCGGCAGGCGCAACCGGAGACAGCGCCGCTGAGGTGTCCGGCACCGGTGCGGAAATCGTGCTCGTCGGCGGCGCTTGGAGCTCGCCCGAAGGCGGTGACATCTCGACCGCCGGAGTGTGGTTTACCGCCGCTTCCTGCGCGTACGCGGACTGCGTCAGTACATTTCGGATCTGCGCAAACCCGGCTATCGCACCTGCGACCGCAGTCGCTATCAATACTTTGCGCTTCACTGCTTCAGGAAACTTTGGCGTCGCCGCCTTTTTGTTTCGGTACAACCTGGGTGTTCACTTCCTTGAGCAATTCGAAGGTTTCGGTCTTAGTATGGCCACGCATGCCAATGCCGCTGACGGTCATCCCATGCCCCTCGATCTTCACCATCCCTGGCGCCTGGAGCTGATCGTCGTCCGGGAGAAAGTCTGCCTGATCGGTAGTCACGGTGTAATCACCATAATGCACCACGATCCCGCCGCTAAGCTGCGCCCGCTTTACATGATTCCCCTCCAAGGTCAGCAGCGCGGCCGGGGCCGTCAGCGTCACCTTCTTACCATCGTCCGTCGTCAGCGACACGGTGGCTTCTGTGAGCGTCACAGTGGTCTTATCGTTCGAATAACTCGCGTCTTTGGCCGCCAGCACCCATTGGTTTGTCTCACCCTTCATCTGCGTCCAATGGAAATTGTGCGCGTGCAGCAACGAGGTCGGCAACAGCCCGGCGGCCGAGACCAGCTTATGCTCGGAGGTGCGATGCTTCACGATCCAGATCGTGCCAACCAGAATCGCGCCCAGCGCGACGCTGCCAAAGAGCGCGAGCGCCTTGGCGATCCGCTTAGGGCTCATCTAGGTGCCCCGTCCGATTGAAGGCTATCAAGCAGCATTTTTAGAGTAAACCGATGATAAAATGAGGTGCGGGTCGCCGCGAATCTCAATACGATACGCCCGCGCGGACTCTACGACAACGCCGCCGTGCGCCTTAGCCGCGCGCAGCGCTTTCGCGCGCCACTTCGTCGATTCGCCGCAAGTCGCTCAGCAGCACCGCCAACGATGCGAGAGGGTAGGAATTCGGTCCGTCGCTCAAGGCATGGTCGGGGTCTTCATGCACTTCCATGAAAACCGCGTCGATCCGCACCGCGGCCGCCGCCCGCGCCAGCGGCGCGACGAATTCGCGCTGGCCACCGGATCGCTCACAACC
>Ga0182024_10005654_pt1 | contig 27896 bp, 36 predicted proteins | sample P32metaG_FD_120480 | JGI IMG/M metagenome (GOLD analysis project Ga0182024, IMG submission 120480) | Permafrost microbial communities from Stordalen Mire, Sweden - P3-2 metaG (Illumina Assembly) | ecosystem: Environmental > Terrestrial > Soil > Wetlands > Permafrost | place: Sweden: Stordalen...
GAAAGCGTCGGACAACCAGGTGGTTCCGCTTCGGTTGGTCCTTGGGGCAGTGCTTCGCGGCAGTAGCCGACCGCCAACTTCGTCAACACGAGCCTGTGTCGATTCTGCTGCCTCACCTTCCGAGAGATGCACTGCTGCACGGTGGTTCGATCGATCCCTGCATCGCGAGCCAATTTCGACTTGTTCATGGTTTCGATTAACGGCGCGACGTTGGAGGCGACGACGGGAACCTGGCACTTTGAGAGACGTTGCGTGGCGAGGAGACCGATGAGTTCGCGGTCATCCGATCGCCGCGCTGCCGGCGAACAAGCGGCGGGATCAAGCGCCGCATTCGACGCTGAACGGCGGCTCGAATGGCGGGGGTCTATCGACCCAACGACGTCATTCGAGCGACAGGCGCTCCTGCTCGCCCTGGGTGGGTGCCGTGTGCGACGCGTCGTTTAGGACCTTGAACGCGATCTGGACCGAGCCCTCAGCATCGAGGACTCTTCCTTGCTCACGCTCATGGTCGAATCGGACGGCACCAAGCTGCCCGTGGCACTCGGCGAGAAGCTCTTCGCGCAGTTTGGCGTCCGCCGCGTACAGCGACACCCCAGCCTCGATAAGCAGACGATCCGCCGCGCTTTGCAGCCGGGTTGCCGCCTCGTAGTCGTCCTGCGCCGCTGCCAGTCGCGCGGCCATGATGTAGCCGTACGCGATGTCCCGGCGCCGACCGGTCTGGAGGCCGAGCGAGAGGCTCTCGAGCTGACGGCTCGCTGCGGTCGCGTGGTCGCCGACTCGCCAAGAGGCCTCTGCCAGGCTGCTGAGCAGCAGTGAGGCAATCTCTAGGTCGCCCCGCTCCTGGGTGAGCGTGAGTGCCTCGTTGCCGGCCTCGATCGCCTCGGCGGCATCGCCGAGCTCTAGCGCGGCGAGCATCTGAAGTTCGAGCACACTGGCTCTCCCCCTCGAGCCGGTGACCCTCCCAAGTCCTTCAAGAGCAAGCTCGCGTGCACGCGTCGGATTGCCGCGCAGCAGCTCCACGATGCCGCGCTCCTGCTCCAGTCGGCCCTCGAGCCACGAGGGCACGCCGACCTCGTCGGCAAGTGCCTCAGCCGCGGCCAGTGCGGGCTCCGCCTCCTCGGGCCGTTGAGTCTCGTCGAGAAGGAACGCGACCTGATGCAACAACGCGACGCGAGCAGGCGTGCGTGCTGGAAGGACGTCGAGCAAGCCCCACGCCTCGGCAATCGCCGCCGAGAACGAAGTCCGTCGGATGTCCGCCACGACGGCGTACCCCAGGGTCTGTGCCAGCTCGGGCTCGTCGGATGCGATCACGGTGACTAGGCCCCGCAGGTTGTGCGCCTCGCGAGCGCGTTCGGCGATGACGTTCGCATCGACATTTTCATTTGGTCCGAAGCGTCCGAGGAAGTGTCCAGCCACGGCGACGGCGACGGCCACGGTCTCACCCGAGCGGTCGAGGTCGCGTCGCGCGGCATGACGGATCGTCTCGAGCATTCGATAACGAGTCGAACCACTGGCGAGTTCACTAGTGACTAAGGACTTAGATACAAGCGACCACACGAACTCGGGGGCGTCGTAGGGGGAGAGTTCGTCGTCGCCTGTCGAGCGAGGCACCGTATTGGCTGCCACGGCACGTGTCGCGGCGTCTAGATCGAAGCCGTCCACGAAGACACCGAGTCGGCGGAATGCCGCCTGTTCGTCCGGGGTTAGAAGATGGTGGCTCCACTCGATGGTTGCCTCCATGCTTCTTTGCCGTGCCGCCACCGTGGGGTCCTGGCTGCGCAACAGGTCCCGTCGATTCCCGAGCTGGGAGAGAATCTCCGCAGGACTCATCACGTCGCAACGACTGGCAGCGAGCTCGATCGCGAGCGGCAGACCGTCGAGTATGCGACACAGCGCGCTAACGATCGATCGCGTCGCCGCATCGAGCTCGTCGGCATTGCCGAGTCCGGCGCGCTGAGAGAACATTGTGACGGCTGCGACGTCGAGATCCAGGGGCTCGGGGCGGAAAAGCCGCTCGTTGCGCAGTCCGAGCGGTTCACGGCTCGTGGAGAGGATGCGGACGGCGGGACAGGTACCGAGCAGCGCGTGCACTCGCTGGGCGACCTCGACGCGGAGGTGCTCGCAATTATCCACGATCAGCAGCAAGCGACGCTCACGAAGTTGCTCAACCACGGCGTCCCACGGCTGCTCGTCGCCGTCGAACTTCGTACCGACCGCGTCTGCCACGGCCTTCGGGATGAGCCCACCTTCACCGACTCCGGTGAGGTCCACCAGCCAGACGCCGTCGTCCCACTCGACAGCGTGACGAAGGCCGAACTCTGTGGCAAGGCGCGTCTTGCCGACCCCGCCAGGACCAACGATTGTCACGAGGCGATCGGCGCCAATCAACGCGTCGAGTTTTTGCAGATCCGACTCCCTGCCGAGCAGCTCGTTCGGTGGCACAACGAGGTTGTGACGATCCGCGGGCAGGACCCGGAGCGGCGGGAAGCTGGCCCTAAGGCCGGGACTGACAACCTGGAAGAGCAGGACGGGCTCGACGAAGTCCCGGACTCGGAACCGTCCGAGGGCGCGCAGCTCAGTCCGCACCGAATCTTCGGAGCCGGGCTCCCTCAGCGCTCCGTCGCGGACGGGAACGCCCGATCGCTCGGCGACCTCCGACGTGGCGATCACCTGGCCACCGTGGGCGGCGCTCACCACGCGGGCGGCTTGGTGGACCGCCAGTGCCACGTAGTTGTCACCGCGCGGCCATGCGAGACCAGCGTGCATCCCAACGCGTACGCGGACCTCACCCTCGTCGGGCCAGGTGCTCGACCCCAGAAGACGTTGCGCAGCCGCGCACGCCTCGATGGCCGCACCGGCGTCCTCAAACGCCACGAAGAATGCGTCACCCTCAGTCGCGACCTCGACGCCGCCGTGGACTTGCCACGCCGCCCGCAGCAGGGAGCGGTGGCGCTCGAGGAGCTCGACATACTGAGCACCCCACCGCCGCAACAGCTTGGTCGAGCCCTCGATGTCGGTAAATACAAACGTAACCACGCCGGACGGCATGGCTCGAGCCGAAGTCGGTGCGGGATCACTCACCATTGCTCCCCCTTGCACCTTCGCCGACGTCGACAGCGCGCCCGCGCGGATCGATCGGCTCAAAACCCAACTCAGCGTCAGTGCTCAAGGGTCAGCGTCCGGATAGGCAAAGCGTACGAAGAAGCCGGCACTCTCGCGGCTTATCGTGTCCGTTGCCCATCTCGTGTCCATCTCGTGCCCATCTCGTGCCTAATGCGTGTCTAATCCAGAGCGCACGGGCTGTACCCGGCTGGACCATTTCGTACCAGACAGACCGTCTGATCTGCACTGGCACGAGTAAGCGCAGGTGTGGCCAATTCGAGTTGCCAAGGTGAGGGTCGCGGGTTCGAATCCCGTCGTCCGCTCACCGTTGTCCGCTCCAGGGATAGGTGATAGGCGCCCCACAAACGTCCGATCGGCGTGAGGCATTCCCTTGGCGCTGGTCCGCTCGCACTGGTCCGCTCAAACTAAGACTTCAGCCGACTCTAGCGATGACGTGCACAACGATGCCCGACGAGAACGCATAGACGAAGTCGTCACGCGTCCCCGAGACCGGCCCTATGAGGTCCGCCGCATCAGACAGCTGACCACCTGGAAGATGCAGCTGCACTGATCCGTGGTGGCCGAAACCGAGGAGGGGCTCACCTGCAGACGAGAGGTCTTGGAAGTCGAGATCCCCGCCCGGCCCGTAGGACGAGACGACCAAATCTCCGTCGCCGACTTGGACTGCGCTCGAGAGGGAGGGATGCCGTCCCGTGAGACGGAGATCTGCGGCTCCAACGACGCCGTAGTCCGGGTCCGGTCCAAGTTCGCTTGAGGTGACGGCTGCAATGGCGCGCTCGCTCAGGTCAACTTGCTCGACCGAAGCCAGTCCCCCGCCCCAAGTCGGGACGAAGACTGAGTCCTCCGTCCCACCGTGGCCAACGGGTGTCACAAAGTGGTACAGATTCGCCGCCAACCGCGGGATCGGCTGGCCGGAAGGACCCAGCACCTTCACCAAGGTGGTGAAGTAGCCACCGCCGCCGATGTTGCCAACGGCGACGACGACTCCATCCGGAAGCTCTACGAGCTGGCCGACGTATGCCGCGGATCCGAACAACCGGACGTAGCCGTCGTGCCCCCAACTCAGGTCCGGACGTCCGCCAGGTGTAACCGCCAATGCGAAGGAGAGCGTGTCAGCGTGGGGCCGTGCGTCGTTGCCAGCGGCGATGAGCTCGCCAGAGGGCTCTTCCACCACGGAAACGACATTCGGATACTGATACTGGGACTGCGCGCCCGGAGGGAGAAGCGGTACCCACCCGTCCGACCCGAAAAACCGGTCAACGGAGCCATCAGGGTTGAATCGTCCGATCCACCACGACCTTCGGTCGTCTGCCGTCACCACGAACCCGCCGCCGTGAAGTGCATCGATGCCGTTGATGTCCCAACTCGGCCGACCGTTGGGTAGATGGGGACGGACCACGCCACGGAACCCGAACCCGCGCTCGACTCGACAGTGTGGCCCGATCGCATAGATGGCGAAGGGCTCGATCACCTTCTCGTACGGGCTATACGGGTCGCGCACTTCAAGGAACCCGACCAACGTTCGCGTCGGCGACTGCGAGACCAGTTGCAGGTCTTGGATGATGCCGGCTCGCTTGGCTCGAATCTGTAGACCGTGTCCGCCGGCGCAGGCCGGATCGATGTTTCCAAGCCCTGATGGTGTCTCAGCCGCCCCGACGGGCGTCGGGGCTTGGACCAACGGAGCGACCGTCGAGAGCCCTAGGAGGAGCGCGAGCCCGGGGATCCATCCCATTCGCACCCTGCGCGACCAGCGGAACCTCGAAGAAGTCACGGTGGCATCTTCACCGCCGGGGACGCGGTTTGCAATCGACTGATGCGCTTGCCCTGTGAAACCGGCCGCCGGGCGTGAGGTCAGCTGGATCTATAACCAGTCGAGCCCGTACGACTGGATCGACCCGCAGAAGCGCGCACGTGGACTCGGCTCCCCCGCAACGGGCGTCCAAGTCCTCCGCCGGACGAGAATCTGGTCGTGACTTCCCGTCCTGAGTTCTGCCATCGGTACATAGCTGAGGTATCTCGTTTTGACCAGGTCTCATTGCTCGAGGAGCTAGCCCGGAGTTCCCTCGATCTCCAAGAGCATCTGGCTCAAGCCGACGCTGGGAAGCAGCTGACGGACGATCGTTATCTAATGCACGCTTTCGCTAGTCCAAGAAGTCTGGATCGCCGACGCGGTCGTAGTAGAGATTGCTGGGCCAGCACCGTTGCATAAGCAAAAATGTGAACTCGGAACTGGGAACCGGCCGCCGATCTCGACGAGCGGAAGTGCGGTCAAGGGATTGAAGCGGTACTTCTCGTATCCTCGCGGGCTTGGCTGGGACATCGAATGCGAGTCGCGGCAGCGATGATGCGGACGCTCGAAACGTCGGCCTGACCTTCCTGATCGATATGGGGGCGAGGCACTTTCGGGCTAGGTGTGCAAACGAAAGGCCTATAACCTGATTGCTGGTGCAGATCGTCCGAATGCCTTGGAATAGCGGCGCTTAGATGGCGGACCGCTTCCGAACGATGGCCTTTTCGATCGACACCGAGCGATTGTCATTGCGACTGCGCACGAAGGATGACGCTCAGTGCAACCTCGAACTCCTTCGAGAGCACGAGGGGGGCACGACGCTGTCGATCGATGAAGTCGAGCAGCGGATGGTCGAGCGGAACGTGCAAGCACAAGTGGAAGGTTTCGGGATACTGGGTATTCGAAGGCGCAACGAGGAGCGCCCAATTGGGTATTGCGGACTACATATTGGTCGAGCCTCCTACGATGAGCCGGAAATCGCCTATGAGATCCTTCCCCAATTCCGAGGCCACGGCTACGCAACAGAGGCCGCTGGCGCTGTGATCGAAGCAGCCTTCGCGACTGGTAGGGAGCGTCTTTGGGCAACAGTGGGCAGCTGGAATGCACCGTCGTTCAGAGTTCTTGAGAAGAATGGGTTTAGCGCGCATCACAGCGGTACCGGTGAAAATGGCGAATTTGTCTGGATGGTTCGGAACGCACCAGCGTGATTTGAACTGGCTGCCCCCAATCGCCGGCGCGCCGGGTGGGTGACGCTCAGTCTCGAAGGCGAACCGCATCGGTCGTCATTCGTGATCTTCAATCACATGCCGCCGTCGCGCCGAGTCGTCCTCGGGGAATCGATTCTGAGATAGGCCGGATCTATCGCGTTGACCACTCCGCCCAGGGTCGTTGCGTCGGGATTCCCCCCGTCTCGCGGGCCCATCAGGAACCACATCGGGAGCAGGACCTCTCCCTTCTGCGACTCGAAGGTTCGGTATCCCAGATCAGCGGAGGTGATCGCGCCCGAGCAAACGTGGATCCCTTGCGCATTGTCGGGGCAGTCCGTCAAGAACGCCAGGGGTTCGCTGGCCGGCTGCGACTGAAGGAGGCCGACCGCTGACGTCTGTGAGATCGTCGGATAGTCACCAATCAAGGCGACAGCGGCGAACACTCCCGTCGCCATCTCGAGCGTGTCACCCGGACCGTAGATGAAGTTGAAGCTCATGTTCGTCTCCACCGAGTTGGCAACGATCGGAATGACGACGCCGACTTGACCGTTGAAGTCCGAGATCTGGGGAGAACCGAGGTTGCTCGCCAAGTTCAACGTTGCAAGATACGCGCGCGTCTGGGCAATGGCCTCAGCGTTGGAAGGAGGAGTGCCCGCTGAGGACGATGCACCTGTGTCACCTGACGGCGGTGTGCTCAGTGGTGCCCTCGTCGCCGGTGATCCGTCGTACTCCCACGTGAGCAGTCCGTCTTCTCGCTCGACCCGGACAGATGGACCGCTCGACGGGCCGAACGTGACGCCACCGACTACAAACGGCGCCTCTGGGTTGGTCGGAACACCGAAGGCTTGTGCCAGTTGAACTGCGGATGTATGTGCGTCCATCGGCCAGGTGACGGAGTATGCCGGGCTCGTACCGGTAGCGGATGACAACGATGGATCAATCGTGAGTTGGAACTGGACGGGGTAGACGGGCTCCGGCAAGCCGAGCCCATCATTTGACTGCTGCACAACCACGATCCTCTTGAGCGCAGAGTTCAGCTGAACTGGTCCCGGACTGGCTCCGACCGCCAACAGGATGACAGCCACCAAGCTCAGAACCGCGGCTCCAATGGCTGGCTTCAGGTATCGCGGTCTCTTGGTGGCAATCGATGAGCTGGACACGAGATCAGGAGCGTCGGATTGGCCCCTGACGAGAGCCAGCGGCACGGCACGTTCGACCGGAGTTGTCTCCTCGGAAAGAATCGATGCAAGCAGGTCGCTTCGCTCATTGGCGTCCGCAAAACGCGACGCGCCATGCGTGCGCCGCGGCTTGGCCAACGCCACCTGACTCAAGGTTTCAGATGTCTTCATGCGGTTCGCTCCTCGGCATTGGTCACGGGCGTAGAAGATGGCGGCCTCGTTACGTCCTTGGCACGCTGCGACTCCTCGCCTAGCGCGGCTCGGAATCGTCGGCGGGCCCGCATGAACCGCACCCGGAATGCTCCGGCCGAGCAGCCGAGCACCGATGCAGCTTCACGCTGGGAGAGACCGTCCCAAGCCAGGAGGCAGAGCAACTCGCGATCTGCCTCAGAGAGCCGACTGAGGGCACTGCGTGCTGCGTAGACGGAACCCCTGGGATCTTCGATACCAACGTCGAGTACGGCCTCTCCGGATCGTGGCCCCATCTTCTGGGCGAGCGCGCCCTGCCTCGAGTGAGCTCGGCGTTGGGTTGCGAGCGTCCTTCGCGTCACGGCAAGCAGCCAGGGGAGGGGCTGGTCTGGGACTTCTGCGAACCTTCGCCAGGCGACAACAAAGGTGTCGGCTACGGCATCTTCGGCGGTCTCGGGGTCAGTCCGGGCCAAGGCGTACGCCAAGACCGCGTCGAAGTGCGAGCTGAAGAGCATCTCGAAGCGCTCCCGCTCATGACTGCCCTCCACTGAAGCCATCTCACTTCATCTATGGCCAACTCACACGGATGTGTTACAGATCCAGGGGTCCACTTGACACAATCCCAACTACTCGATTTGTTCGACCAGAGTCCCCCGTGACACGGCACTTTCGATTGTGAATAACTCCGGTCGGCTTCGCTCCGCCGACATTCCGGCCGTCGTCAGAACGTGCGGGACCCTTACTCACGTGGCCGAGAAGTAGTGCGCCGATAGTTCTCGGTCAACTGACAGGACGACGACGTTGGGGAGCGAAAAGCTTCCGGATGTCCCAGATCGATGCTGCTGGCTCTGCGGATGCTGAACTTGGAGAACTGGCGTCGCAGGCGATGGAGGGCGCACCCACTGAGGCCCACCCCGGAGGCAGTTGCGGTAGTTCGCTAATTCGCTTAGTATCGAGGTATGGGTGATGCAGATGCCGATGCGGGCGTCTTCAAGGCGCTGGCAGATCCGACGCGTCGCCAGATCCTCCAAGACCTCAGAGACGGCGAGCTGTTCGCTGGCGAGATCGCGGGCAGGTTCGCCATCACGCCCCAGTCCATCTCCAGGCACCTGTCGATCCTGCGTGGGGCGGGTCTAGTCGTGGAGCGCAGGGAGGCGAATCGGATCTACTACTCCCTTGTCGAAGAACGCCTCGCGTTGTGCATCGGCAACTTCCTCTCCACCGTCTGTCCCGAGCAAGTGGCCCTGCGACACCGTCGGACGAAGGCGCGATCATGAGGGCACCGACACTGGAGGGCACCATCGAACGCAGGTTGCTCATCAATTATCGGGTTGACCCAGAGGTCGCTGTCGGACTACTGCCCAAGCCGTTCCGCCCACAGCTCACCGCGGGCTGGGCGGTCGCGGGGATCTGCCTGCTCCGACTGAGTGAGCTGCGTCCTCTCGGATTCCCTCGTCTCGTGGGTCAACGAAGCGAGAACGTCGCACACCGCATCGCCGTGGAGTGGGATGGAGCCGACGAGATCCGCACAGGGGTGTACATCAATCGGAGGGACAGCGACTCGTTGCTCAACGTCGCTGTCGGAGGCCGAATCTTCCCGGGTGAGCACCAGCGCGCGACCTTCACTGTCGTCGAAAGCGCTAACGAGTTTGAGATCGGAGTCCGCAGTCGGGATGGAGAGTCGAACGTCGAGGTCCACGCCCGTGTCGCCGAGGCGCTCGAAGGCAGCCATCTGTTCGAGGATCTCGATGCGGCGTCCCGGTTCTTCCAGCAGGGCTCTATCGGCTTCTCCCCGAGATCGAGTGTGACATCACTCGACGCAATGAGGCTCTCCACCGCTGCATGGGCGATGGATGCCCTCAGTGTCCAGTCGGTCAGCTCCAGCTACTTCGAGAGTCTCAGCCGCTTTCCCCGTGGCACGGCGGCACTTGATTGCGGGCTCGCGATGCGAAGGATTCCTGTGCAGTGGCGCGACGTGACCACAGAAGTGACGCCCGACTTCGCGTCCGTCGTTCCGGGGGCGACATGAGATTGGCACGACCGCCCGTCTCGCCCTATCGCCTCGCCTAGAGCTTTTCGAGCTCCTCTTTGATGCGCTTCAGGATTGACTCGTGCGCCTCATCGCCTACGTGCGCGATCGTGGTCACAGCCTCGCGGTGGCTCGGGTGATTCGGGTCAGCGAGAGCATCGCAGTCGACCTTCGTCCCTTCCGATGCGTCCTCTGCGTCATCGTCGCGCTTCTTGTGATGGAAGAACGGGATGCCGCCCACGTAGGCCGAACCAGCCGCCGGATGGTGGCACCTCCAGCGGCAGCAGCACACTGCTATGAGTTCGTCTCGTCAAGAATGTCGAGATTGTAAAAGCGGGTATTGCCCTTCATGAGCGATCCCAGCTTGGCGATGCGCTCATGAGTTGCGTCACTCTCTGAATGGCGCATGGCGTCCTCGTAGGAGTTGAAGCGGAGGATCGTGGCGAATGTCCCCGGACGATCTCGGTCACGCACAACGATCACCGAGGTCGGCTTCGGCACTTCGTCGGGAACTGGCACGCTATTCGCAGCTCTGATGACTGCATCGATATCGTCGGACTCGTACTCAACGATCTGGATGTATTCCGTCACGAGTTCCTCCTCTGCATAATGCCGGCATCGAGATCTTTGCGGACGGCGCCATCGAGGTCAATCAGTGTCCCGGACCAAGGCACGCCGAGGAGAGCGCGAAAACTGCTCGCAGGGCCACATGCGATGGTCAAGGCGGGCCGGTGCTCGGCGTTGCACGGGTGCCGAGTCTGGCGAACTTGAGCTCTCGATTACGTTCGATTGTTACAACCTTGAAGACCTACACCCGTAGCTCTCGGCGTGCAGAATCCCGGCCAGGGACACAGGGGATCCGATCACGTGACGTTGGGGCCGATCGGCGCCCTCGGATCGCCTTCCATGAACTCCGATGGCAATCGGTAGGGTGACCACGTGACCAGCGTCTCGTTCTACGTCGATCCGAGCTGTCCATGGGCATGGGTCACATCACGTTGGCTGGTCGAGGTTGCACCGGATCGGAGCCTTGACATCACCTGGAAGTCGTACTGCATCGAGATTCGAGACGACTACGACCTCGCTCCCGGGTATCCGGCCGAACGTCGGGCGCTCGGTCTCGCCGCTCACGAGAGCTCCCATCGCATGCTCAGGGTCTTCGAGGCAGCGAGAGCCGAGCTCGGTGAGAGTGCGGTCGACCGTCTCTACTCCGAGTGGGGGTCCCGTTTCTTCACCGCGAGCCATGAAGCACCGCTCGATGACACGGGATCGTTGATCGAGGACTGCATCGAGGCCTGCCAACTCAACTCGTTCCTCGCGGACGCGCAGCATGAGGAGAAATGGGACCGTCCGATCGTTGCCTCGATGCAGGTCGCGTATGCCTTTGGTGGCAACAAGACGCAAACCCCAACGATTGTCATCGAAGGTGACCCGCCTCACGGATTCAAGGGACCCGTGATGTCGTGCGCCCCGACTGGCGACGCCGCCGTTCGGCTTTGGGATTCGATCATCGTCCTCTCCGAGCATCCTGGTTTCTTTGAGTTAACGCGGCCACGCACGATGTACCCGATGCCGTAGATCGAGATATCGGGCAACTCGGCGATTGTCAGGGGACACCGATCGCGAGGCTGCACTCGAGGGTCAGTTTTGGATGTCCTGGTCAGCACCCAGCCTTGGGGCGACCTCGGGGACCACAGACAGCCGCGCATGCCTCGAGGAGTGTTTTGGGCACCGCCTGCATTGGTCGGCCTCCTCGCCGCGGCCGCGCTCATCGCCGCCCTCATCAAGTGGCTGGTGGCAGTCCTCCGAGGGTGCGGATCCAAAGTGGCCGGATACCTGATGCCGTCGATCGACGCCGGCAGAGCCGAGCTCGTCGCGGGTGCCCAAGTCGCACCGGAGCCCGTTGAAACCACGACGAACGCCGTGATCTCGTCCGAGATTCCGTGCGCTTGCGAATCTGCCCGTGCGGGAACCGGGTAGAACGGAGTTGATGAGGGCACATTCGGACACGGACCGCCGAGATCGTGGGAGAACGCCGCGTTGTCGGAGAAGTGCAGCATGCGCGTCGGGCGACTGCGCCATTGTGCAGGGGTGCCATGTGAAGTCTCCGAGATATCTCCGAATGGATTCGAAGTGACGTCATCCATCCATCCAAAAGACAACACCTATCTATCTCGATTTGCGTCACCGCTAGTGCAGGTCGCCAATTTGAAAGAATGGAATCGGTTGTTAGGCTCAATCTGGACGCTGGATACTATAGATGGCCTGATTGATGAGGTTCCCGATTATTCGGTTGACGAACCGCTCGTCCCTCTCACTCTGTGCTGGACGCTCTCGAGTCTTGCTTCCTCGATTGATGCAAAAATTGTCGTGATGGAGCACGTCTATGGTAGGGAGAAGGTGCTCGTCACGAGGGGCTTTAATCCCGACAAGAAGCACACATCCATCGTACGTGACGGGCCGGAATTCAATCCGGATCGCCTGTGGTGGCAGCTCATCGATCTTGGAGCCAATCGATTCAAGGCGCCGAATCAAGTCCCAGCTTCGATAGCCGCTGGTTGCGAGATATTCGACGTCCTGTGCCAGCATCCCGTATATGTGGGACAGCAAGACGGAGTGGACACTCCGTACCTCGATGTGCCAGGTCTGAGCGTAAAGGTTCGGGGAATGTCAGGTCCTGAAACGCCGGACGCAGCCGGCGGTCCCGTGGGAGGTGTCGCCATCCGAGTGCATTGGGAGGGAACCATCTACACGGATCATGCCGAGCCGGTGAGGGAACCCGGCTCGTGAAGGTTGGCGGTCTGAGCGCTGTGTAGCACTCGACGACGCAATAGCACGCGATCGAAACCAAGGACGTGCGCCCGCCTGTTTGCGGGGCCTTCCGAGCGCCGGCAGCATGTTGGCGTCGTCGTTGGCACATTGGTTGGAGTCGGCTGTCGAACCTGGTGGGTTGCCTCTGAGGCGTCTGAGTGCCCAACTTTGTCTCTCTGCCTGACGGCGGCCTGCCATCCCGCAGCGCTTCGACAGGTGGTGGATCTCTCGTAGTCGACGAGAATCAACTGCACTCTATGGCAGGACGCACTGCGAGAGTGCGTGACGGGAAGCGTCGCCAAATGTCGGCCTTTGACGATGCAAGCACGACCTGCCTCGCCCAATGTGCGGTGTCGCCGCGCATCGAGGAAGGGCGAGCTAACTGATCTGGGCCTCTTCGTATGAAGGCCTCTCTTCGTGAGGCATGAGGCCCCCGAGGGACGCGTCTACGACTCGGCGCCACTCCTCGGCCGAAACCTGATCGTCAACGTCGCGCAGAACGCGCGCCATCGAGACGGCGTGCAGGAACAGTGCGAAGGCTCGGACATCAATGCCCTCTGCCAACCACCCTCGATCCCTAACAGTGCTCGCAACACTCTGGACGGCGTCCATGTGGGCGACCTGTATGGCGACAACACCGGCGAGGCTCCCGGGCTTTGCCGCGATCGAGCCGATGATCTCGAAGCGTCGCCCTCTGGCCGTCGCCGACTGGGGATCGTCGCTCCAGTGAAGCACCTCATCAAACCGCTCGATGAACTCCTCGGACGTCGATGACTTCATCAGGTGGACCGTCGCATCACACGTATCGCTGACGAGTCCATCGAGAAATTCATGCTCGCGCGCTGCATCGACGAGTCCTTCGCGGCTTCCGAAGTGGTGGTACAGCGAGCCGATCGATACATGAGATTGCCGTGATACATCGATGATTCGTAGAGAGATCTCACCGCCCTCATCGGAGATCTCGCGCGCAGCAGCGAGGGCGCGCATCGTCGCCGCGCCCTCGGATCCGCTGGCCTGGGGCCTCCGGCGAGAATGTCGTTCGTCACTATCAATGATGGCAGTTGTAACAGTTCGATGTTTGCCCCCAGGACGGAGCATTGCACTGAAGACTTCGAGCGCGAACACCTGGGGACGCAGGTCGCTCGGATGCGTATAAGAGCGACGTTGCCTGGCGATAATGGTGTTTGCCTACTGATTACTGCACGGGAGTATCTGGTTCGTGCCCTTGGTGGGCAGATGGTTGGTGAGAGCTCCGCGATCACCAGAGGTGTTGGTGGTCGGTGACGAGGTGGCTCTTCTGAGACATGCTCATCTGGACCAGGTCTTCGACGACACTCCCCGCAGACTTGTCAGCGAAGAGCTCGTAGATTTGGCTCGCGAAGTGAGCTGAAGTCAGCCATCGTCGTCGTTGCATGCCATTGAAGCCACTGCTTGAAGGTCAAGGTGGACTGGTAGGTTGCAATCGAGGGCGTCTAGACCCAGCTTCCTCTTAGCCGCATCTGGCAGAGAGCGAGAAGAGGTGAAGCGCGTGGACCTCACTTCCCAGGGTGGTCTTGAGCGCGATCGCTCGTCCGCCTGGCGCCATCATGTGACAGACGGAGACACATCAGGTCACGGGGGTGCCGGGTCTCAAACTCCAGTTTCGTTCCGATGCCGCCGCCGTCATCAGGTTCCGAGCGTCAATGACGGGGATCGTCGCCCCCCGACGATTCATGGCCGCGGGTTCGTCAGGCCGGGTTGGCCCCGGGAGACTCCCGCTCCCTGGCAACGAGAAGCGCGAGGAGGCGTTCAAGTAAATCGTTGATCTCCCGCACGTAATAGCCGGAGCATTCGCCGGCAGAGATTCTCCGTCTCGTGAGGCAACCCGCGGACCGCGATCTGCCTCACGACAAATGCGCAGCCTCCTAGCTCCTTCTGAAAGTGGGTGCTCGTCATGAGCCATGGCGACGGTGGTGCGCCCCGCGGCACAGGTGGACCCCCTGAGAGGTGGCAGAGGACCGGCACCGATCGGTTGATCCAGATCCTCGAGTTGATGTCGCACTACAAGCGGGGGGACGGACGCGATCCGCGCACGCTCTGTTCCACTGCGGCGGAGATCGTTGGCGTGAGCGGTGCGGGCATAGCTCTTGTATCGTCACGAGGGACCTTTACCTGCATGTGTGCGAGCAACGACGTGTCATCCAAACTGATCGAGATTGAGGTGACCGTCGGAGAAGGCCCATGCGTCGACGTGTGTGGCTCGAACAGTTCGGTGGATGTTCCGGACGTGCTTGCCATTCCAGGCTCGCATTGGCTTGCTTATGGGCCACTGGCCGCGTCGGCCGGTGCGAACGCCATCTTCGGCTTCCCGGTTCGCATCGGTGCCGTCAGACTTGGCGCCCTGTGCTTCCACAACGAGCGAGCCGGACAGCTCACCGACGTACAGAGGTCCGATGCGTACCTGATGGCCTCCGTCGTGAGTAGGGCAATCCTAGCGATGCAGTCAGGTGCTCCCCCTGACATGATCGCCGCTGAGTTGGAGCAAGAGGCCACCTTTGACTTCGCAGTCCACCAGGCCGCCGGCATGGTGGCGGTCCAGGGATCGATGTCCATCGGCGATGCACTCTCCACACTTCGGGCGCACGCGTTCTCAACGAACGCCACGTCCTCGGCACTTGCCCGACGCGTCGTCGCTCGTGAGACGCGCTTCGATCCTGCAGCCAGGGAGTGGATGGATGGGGCGATTCCGCCATGATTTGGGGTACTAGTATTGATGACAGTTGGACACACCGATTGCGTCGCGTCGGCGCTCATCCGCGTCTGTTCTCTGTGGAGGAAGCATGACCAGAGAGTCGCTCCTCATTGCAACACTTGTCGAACTGGCAGACAATCTTGTCGATGACTTCGACGTCATTGACGTCCTCACCGTGCTGAGCGACCGATGCGTTGAGGCAATGGACGTCGATGCCGCTGGCGTCATGTTGGCCTCGCCGGGAGAGGAGCTTCAGTTCATTGCCTCTTCAAGCGAGTCGATGCGCGTCTTGGAGCTGTTTCAGATTCAGGCCAACGAGGGTCCATGCGTCGACTGCTTCAAGGACGGCAATGCGATCGTGAACCATTCACTGACGGGGTCCGATCAGCGATGGCCCAGGTTCACGCCGAGGGCTTTGGCTCATGGATTCCGATCGGTCCACTGCCTGCCGCTGCGGTTGCGCGGCCGAACGGTTGGCGCACTCAATCTGTTCAACTCCGAGGAAGGTCCCCTGGATCCCGACGATGTCCTCGTCGCCCAAGGTCTCGCCGACGTCGCGACCATCGCCATCCTCCAGCATCGTTCATCGCTTGACGCAAGAACGCTGAACGACCAATTGAGCAATGCCCTCAACAGCCGGATCATCATTGAGCAGGCAAAGGGCATGGTCAGCCAAGCAACGGCTTCTGACATGGATCGCGCATTTGGCAGACTCCGTACCTATTCTCGGAGTCACAATCTTCGGCTGACCGATGTCGCGATGTCGATCGTCCAAGGAGAGATCAAGCCGGAGACCCTTGGCTGATCGATCCGTCTGTTCTGCGCCGAGTCACCCGTCGGTGCCCGTCGACATCCCGGGCGCGATGAGAACCGAAGGACCGACGGCCGACTGTCCAGTTAGCACCGGATCAGGCAGAAGGTCATCGGGGCCACGCTCAGGTATCGATGCGTCGCGGCCTGCACGAACAGGATTGAGTCGCGTTCTCTCGAGCGGCCTGATGGTTCCGAAGACGTGGTGCCGACGCGTCGCCGACCGAGCGAGCTGCAGGGCACGTGCCTCCCTCGCCATCGCCCGCACGGCCTGTGAAGGCGGCTGCTCATCGGTATCGACGAAGTGATGCCACGCCGCGAGCCAGTCCTCCGGAGCAAAGTGCGGATCGTGCTCGTACGGCGTCGCGCGCGCGTGCGCCTCCAGCCTGGCGATCACCGGTAGAAGCGACCAAGGGAGCAGGAGCACAACCTCGGACCGGTTCGCGAGCGGTGAGTTCGAACTTCCCTCGAGAACGTCTGTGAAGCTCCCCCCCGCGTAGCCCAGATCGGTGAGGGTGAGGATCACCGCGCTCGGGACCGCTCGTTGCTCGTCGAGGGACATCAGCCTCAGCGGCGCAAGTCGGGCCGCCCCCTGTGCGGAGGTGAGCACCCAGGGATCTGAAACCCCGATGCAGGCGGCCATCATGAGGAGCGATGGTCGGGTTGCGCTGCTCATGGCTCACTCCTGCCGCTTGTCCGCCTCACCAAGGGTCTGGAGTGAGCACTGCCCCCCCGAAGCGCTCCGAAATGTGTTTCAGGGGACTTGCAGAACCTACACCTCGGAGAACGCTTGTTCCTCGGCAGGTGCCTCTCGATCTTCGGACACAGGCTCAAGGAGTGGCGATTTCGGTCGATGTCGCGATGCCCGCATCACGACGGAGTTCATCGAGCGGCTCGCAGTTCGCGCACCGTCCGTCCCGTCGTGGCCGCTCGGCAGGCTGACGGGCGGTCGATGTCAAGTACTGCCGGGGTTACTTCGAGTGCGGCCCGCTGGTTACGGTCACGAAGAGGTACTGGTACGGCGCAGCCGCGCTCTCGGAGCGATTGCCAATCGGGTCCATGTGGATTGCCCGGACCACCCGGATGCACCCTGACTTCATCCTGGCGGCCCGGGAGCGAGCAGGTGCACAATGTCCCCACGGCCGCTGCATGCATTGCAAACTCTCGCCCTACAGTGGAACTGAGGGCGTCTAGACCCAGCATCCTTCTCGCCTGACAGTTGGTCAGGGAAAAGAGAGCGAGGAACAGATGGGTCTTCCAGGAATGGTGCTCAGTGCGTTCGCATTCGTTGCGGGCGCCATCATGTATTGGGCTCTAACCGCCCAGTCCACTGTAGTCGGGCAAAACCACGGGTTCCGACTGACGACGGTTGGTCTCATCCTGATGATCGCTGGCGGCATTGGATTTGTGGTCTCTTCGGCTGTGTACGCAAGTTCCCGCATGGCCGCGAGATTGCCGGCTCGAACGTTGGATCGGCAGGCGACCGACTCCGAAGGTCACTCGACCGCGGTGCATGAAGAGCAGCACTGAGTTGTCCCTGGTCCGCTAGGCGGTACGCCGCAGTGGCGACGACCTTGAACTGAATGGTCCGTTACAGAACACATGTAGCAATGGAGGCAAAGTGGTCATCATTGGAGTAGTACTTGTCGTCATCGGCTTTGTTACAGGCATCCCATTCCTTTGGGCGGTCGGAGCGATCGTCTTGGTCGTCGGCCTGGCCCTGTGGCTCCTAGGATCGATAGGTCACGCTGTCGGTGGACGTAGCCACTACTACTGATCCACGCCAGAGATGCGCCTACGAGGCCATGCAAGGAGCCGAACGTCGGTAGAACTCGATTCGAACTGAGGTAGTAGCAATGACGACATCAAACGACATCAAGAACACCGCTCAAAAGACGAAGGGCAAGTTTAAGGAAACGACCGGCAAGCTCACCGGCAATGACAGAGCCGAGAGGAACGGGAAGATCGACCAGGTGAAGGCCGGCGCAAAGCAGACCGGCGAAAAGATCAAGGACATAGTGAAAAGGTAGGACGCGGTCAGCCGGAGAGATCAGCGGAGGACCACGTCGCGAGATCGCGAAGAACGACCCGCGACGGTGCTGACGAGCTGCCGCAGCCCGAGAGCTGCTTTCAGAGGGTCTCGAATCCACGATCCGGTGTGTCAAAAGGTTGATCATGTCGGCGTTGACAGATCCTCGCGCGTACGAACCGCCGCCCAGAGGCGACCGGTCGGCTTGCTGCCGAGCGTGGTGAGCTAGCGGCAACGATGGACGACGAGAAGCGACGGGCGAAGGAGACGTACAACGCGGCGGCTGAGTTCTTCGACGAGCCGGCGCTGGGCTTCTGGGACCGGTTCGGTCGTGCGACCGTCGACCGGCTCGAGCTGCGGCCGGGAGCCATCGTCCTCGACGCCTGCGCCGGGTCGGGGGCTTCCGCGCTCGCCGCGGCCGAGCGCGTCGGTCCTAGCGGCAAGGTCGTTGCGGTCGATCTGGCCGACAACCTGCTCGCGCTAGCCCGAGCCAAGGCCGAGCGTCTCGGTGTTGGAAACCTCGAGACCCGCCACGGAGACGTCGAAACCCTCGACTACGCGCCGGCCTCGTTCGATGCCGTCATCATCGTGTTCGGTGTGTTCTTCCTCCCCGACATGGCCGCCGGGACGGCCGCGCTGTGGCGGCTGGTGAGTCCAGGCGGCCAGCTGGCGGTGACGACCTGGGGCCCCCGTCTATGGGAACCGGCGAGCTCGGAGTTCTGGGATGCGGTGGACCAGGTACGTCCTGATCTGACACGGGCCTACCACCCATGGGACTCACTCATCGATCCCGACGCCGTGGGCGTCTTGCTTGCCGGGGCTGGAGCTGAAGACAGCCGGGTGGAGGCGGTCGCCGGCTCGCACGCCTTGCGCTCCCCAGAAGACTTCTGGACGATCGTGCAAGGCAGCGGCTACCGAGCCACGTCTGACGCGATGAGCGACGATGAGCGCGACGCGGTTCGCGCCCTGTGCCTCGCTGCCATCGCCGATCGCGAGATCACCGAGATCGAGACGAACGTCGTCTACGCCCGGGCGACCAAGTCACATGCCGGCACCTGAACCCCGTGTCCCACGTCGCCGTCTCGCTGACGCCCGTTCGCAACGGCTCGCTCTAGACGTACGCGCCGTGTACCGGTTCGAGAGCGTCCCTCGTGACCGGCAATGCCGGCACCAGCTGGCGGGAGCGGCCCGGCTTCAATCTTCGAGATCGACTACCTGGCATGCCCCCAGCAACCTTCTGCTTCGCGGAGGGATTCAGCTCCTCGATCCACATCGCGTTCCTCATGCTCGGCGCGACGGGTGTGCCCAACGCTGCCGGGAGTGAGCCAGCGAGCGGCCGACGTTGATCTGTGTGCCCCGATCGCTGCCAGGTCTGGGCATGGGTCATCTGGCACGACCCACGACGTGGTCGCGTGACTACTCGCCCGCTGGGGAAGGTTCTATAGATGCAATTCTGTCTGTCGAGGTGGCGGCACGCTGCGGCTGCCGCCGGTCGACGTTCGCCGAGAAGTACCGGCGGCCCTCGCCCTTGAGGATCCGCCCGAACTGCAGTCCCGGGAAGTGCGCCCCCGTCACGAGCGCCTCGGAGCCCTCAAGCTCGCGCCACAGCGCCTCGCGTGTCCTGGCGGCGAGGTCGGGGTCCACGTCCGACATTGCGTAGAAGTCCGGCTCCTCCAGCTGCAGCGGACACTCGACGGCGTCCCCCAAGATGAGCGCTCGGTCGGTCCCCGACGAGACCACGAGCCCGTAGTGGCCAAGTGTGTGCCCGGGGGTGTGACGAGCCGTTAGACCGGGTGCGATCGGGATGTCATCACCGTCGAGCGGCTCAAGCCGCCCGGCCGACTTCAATGTCTCCATGATCTCCTTCGTGCGACTGTCCCCGACGGGCGCGTCGACGAACTGGGCCCAATCAGCGTGGCCATAGCGCACGGTTGCGTTCGGGAAGAAGGGGCGGCCGTCCGCCACGAGCCAGCCGATGTGGTCGATGTGGAGGTGGCTGCACACGACGATGTCAACGTCCTCAGGCGTCGATCCGGTTGCCCGCAGAGCCGCCGGGAGATCTCCACCGCGCGCCCAGCCGACGTCGACGTCTCCGAGACCAGCGTCGACGAGCACGGTGGTGCCGCCGGTCCTGAGCAGGAAGCACCCGATCGGGATGTGCACCCGCCCATCGTCGTCCAGCATCTCTTGGTGTGAGGCGAAATCAAGCCCTACGTAGAATTCCGGAGGTAACTTGCACAACCCGTCGTTGAGCGCGACGAGTTCGAGGTCGCCGACCCGCATGGCGGAAGCGTCAGTCATCGACCAAGACGTATCACACCTCGCGTGGTTGTGTGGCCTTCGGGCGGACCGCTTCACTTGGTTGGCAAGCATCGTCTGCTCAGCGCCACTGCAGCGAGGCTGAGGCGTGGGGACTATCTGAGTCGTGGCTTTCGCAAGTCAGCTCGGCACGCTGAAGGTCTCGGGATGTCGGTCGATGACGGCGTTTCGCACGTCGCACTCCGCTCGGACCACGAGGTGCGAGGCGTCCAGCTGTCGTGCAACGAGTCGCCCTTGTATGTGCCACCGGGACAGCCTCGCAACCGCCGTCCGACGGACAACCGCAAGATTGCGGCGATCGAGGTAACGACATCGAGTCGCATGCGCTGCCAATCGCGAATCGCGAATCGCGAATCGCGAATCGCGTCGGATTGTCAAAACTGCGGTTGCACGGCGCTCGAGACCGACAAAGAGCTCGTGAGGCAGGAGACCAAATCGGAGGCTTGGACGGGCTAGCCCCGACCACGACCCGATGTGTCACGTCCGAATGATTTCGCCAAATGGAGTCACGCGTGCGAATGCGTTGTCGTACAGTTGACATTGGTGCGCAGTCGCCGAGGCACAAGAGTACGGGGTGCGGTGGTCCTCTCCGTGGTGGCCGCGTTCGTCCTGCTGGCTGCCGATGTCGCGTGGGCGGAACCGGGGTTCTCTCCCGTCGAGCAGTTGCCGGTGCCCGTCGGCGCCAGTCCCCAGTCGACTGGCTACAACTCGATCTCCTGCCCGTCGCAGACGGCGTGCACGGCGGTGGCCGAAACCGGTGCCGGCGCTCCCTACGTCGTCGCCGAGTCTGCAGTGGGCTGGGCGTCGCCGGAGGCGATCACCCTTCCCTCGAAAGGCGACACCGGCTCTCTCGCCGTCACGTGCGCCTCGGTCGGCGACTGCTTAGCCGCGGGGAGCTACACGACGCCGACCGGAATGGTCGTGCCACTGCACGTGGAAGAGTCCTCGGACAGCTGGGGCGCGGCCGTTCCCCTCGCGCCGCCCGCGGGCGGGCTCACTGGTCCCTCCGAACGCGCGCTCTTGCTGCGTCCTTGGTGCACATCCGCAGGGAACTGCGAGGCCATCGGGGTCTACGAGACATCGCACTCGTGGGCCCTGATGTCCGCGACGGAGACGGCGGGCACCTGGGGCCAGAGCGCGTCCATCCCGAGCGACGGGGTCGACGGTGGAGTGCCTGGGATCGGAGCGAACGGGGCGCTCGCGAGTGGTCTGGCGTTCAGCTGCTCGGCCCCCGGCGACTGTGTGGCGGTCTCCGACACCGCGACCTGGTCCGAGAGCGCCGGCTCCTGGAGCAACTCGACCGCCTTGCCCGCGCCGACCCCCATGTACGCCGGCACGGCCATCTTCCAGGTGACCGACGTCGCCTGCACGCAAGCGCCCACGTGCATCGCCGTGGGCGACATCTACTACTCGTGGTGCTCCTGTCGACCAGTCTGGATCGCCGCCGCGGCCACCGAGGCTTCAGGGACCTGGGCCGCGCCCGAGAACGAGGAGGGCTCGCTGTCCGACTTCACGGCGGTCTCCTGCGAGTCGGGTGGCTGTGTGGCCGTGGGCGACACGGGCTCCTACGACGACTTCGACACCTACTGGCTGCCGCTCGCAGTGACCTGGTCGGACGGCACATGGAGCGGGGCGGTGACCGAGCCGATCCCTCTCGCAGGATCCCCCCACACGGAGGCGGCGTGGCTGAACGCCGTCTCGTGCGCCGCGGCGACCCAGTGTGTCGCCGTCGGCGAGGGCGGCGAGTACCAAAGCGGCAACGGTCCGATCCCGGCTGCCCCGTTCGCAACGGCGATCACACCCGTCAGCACCGCATTGATGCCCGGGCCGGTGACCAACGTCGTCGCCACCCCGCAACGTAACGGCGCCTCGGTCTCTTGGACCTCTCCGACCGACGACGGCGGTGCCCCGATCTCCTCGTACACGGCGTGGGTCATCGAGACCGAGGGCAATGTCCAGGTCAGCTGCACGGTCACGGCCACCAGCTGCACGCTGCCGGACCTAGCCAATGGTCGGCAGTACGTCGTCGCCGTCACCGACAACAATGGCACGATCGGCTCGGCGCTGGCCCACTCCAACCACTTCTTCGCGGGGGCCGTGCCAAGCGCGCCGACCGACGTCCAGGCAAGCGCACCGGCCCACGGGGTTACCGTGACCTGGCGTCCCGCCTCGAGCCCGCAGGGCGAGTCGATACTGCGATACAGGGTCGACGTGACGAGCGGGAGGCGCGCGATGAGCTGCATCGCGAAGGCAACCGACGATTCGTGCACACTGCGCTCAGCGGTGAAGGGCCGTCGCTACCGGATCAGCGTTTCCGCACTCGACGTGAACGGGTGGTCTCGGGCGGCCGTGATCGTCGTCGTTCCGCGCAGGAGCATGTCGGAAGCTGCACTGTGATTGCCACCTGGTACTCGCGGCACGTGACCCCCACGAACGCGGAGGGAGCGGTCCCGGGACATGGCGCTGCATCCAGGACCGCATGGGACGTCGGCTTCCAGGTGTAGCGCCCCGACCTGTGCCACGCCACGCTGCCGGGCGAGGGTCACGTCCTGCATGAGGTTGTTCGTGGCACCTGCTGGTCACCCGGTCGAGTTCGCCATACAGATAGGACGCGGTCACCCCACCGTCCACGCGGAAGTCGCTGCCCGTGATGAAGACGCCGTCGGGCCTATGAGACGCGGCCGACGGGGTCCGATGGATACAGTTTCCTCCGACGTCATCCTGGGATCGGTCGGGCGAGGTGGCTGCCGTCGAAAACGGGGCAACGCGCGGCGGACGCCTCGGTGCGCGAGGGGAGTAGCTGTGGTTGCAGAGCACGGAAGCGAAGCCGAGGACGAGCTGCTGCGGGCCTTTCTGCGCGGCCAGCGCGAATCGGTACTGGCGGTCGTGGGGGAGCTGGACGAGGAGGACTGGCATCGATCGGTTGTGCCCACAGGATGGACGGCCGCCGGGCTGCTCGAGCACCTTGGTGGCGCCGAGTGGCATTGGTTTCAAGGCGTCGTGGCGGGGAGGCAGCCTGAGTTGCCTGGCGACCTTGCCGACGATCAGCCGCCCTACGACCCGATGACGGTGGTGTTCACCTCCGATGAGCCCTCGGCGGAGGTCGTCGCCTTCTACCGAGACCAGTGCGCGCAGTCCGAGGCGGTACTGGCGACGACCCCGCTCTCGGCTGCACCACTGGGCAAGCACGGGCGATACGAGCCACCGAATGTTCGTTGGGTCGTGCTGCACATGATCGAAGAGACGTCGCGGCATGCCGGGCACTTGGACATTGCGAGGGAGCTGCTCGACGGCACGACCAGGCTGGGTGGACGCTGACGCGCCTGTGCCCGGCGCCCTCGAGGCGACTCTGTTACTCGACCTAGGAAGAGTCCGCAGCGCGTCGCTGACGGACTCGACACTCGGACGCTTAGAGGCTGGAAGCCTCGGGCACCCGCAGGCACCCAGTCTCTGGCATCCCCGGTCGTCCCGGGCTCCTCTCACGTGGCGATCAGGGACGGTTGGCGTGCCTCCTGCGTAGCGTTGAACCCGTGATGGGATTCGTCTTTCGCCTTGTGGGACCTTGACCGTCGTTTCCAGCCGACATGTCGCCCGACGAGCGCACCACGATGGTGGCGCATGTTGCGTACTGGTCGAACCTCGTGGCGCAAGGGCGGGTCTTGGCCTTCGGACCTGTCGATGACCCGAGGGGCCCATACGGCATCGGCATCATCCTCGCCACGACCCGCACCGAGGCAGAGGGGCTCCGTGATGGCGATCCAGCCGTGCAGTCGTCGCATGGATTCACCGCTGAGATCGCCGCCATGCCTCGGCTCGTGACACCATCGGCGACCTACGACGCGCCGTCGGTCTGAAGGATCCTGAGTGCCGACGGCGAGCTCCGTGAGAGCGCCGAGTCACGTCGGTGGCGACGTCGGGCCGGACGATCGCCGAAGGGCGGCGCGTCCGGACCGCCGTGGCCGAGGTGCCTCTCCGTATGATCGCAGGAATGGAGTATCGACCCCTTGGTGCGAGCGGCCTGAAGGTCAGCGAGATGAGCTTCGGTTCGTGGGTCACCTTCGGCAAGCAACTCGATGTCGGGCTCGCCGTCGACTGCATGGCCGCCGCCTTCGAAGGTGGCGTCAACTTTTTCGACAACGCCGAGGTCTACGCGCAGGGAGAGTCGGAGCGGGTCATGGGAGCCGCGCTCACGCGCCTCGGGTGGGCACGCGAGGACTTCGTCGTTTCGACGAAGTTCTTCGGTGGGATCCATCCCGGCGTCAACACAACCGAGACGCTGAACCGCAAGTACCTCCTCCAGGCGATCGGACCGTCCCTGGATCGGCTGGGGCTTGACTTCGTCGATCTCGTCTACTGCCATTCCCCGGATCCCGAGACGCCGATCGAAGAGACGGTGTGGGCGATGAACGACATCGTCGCGAGCGGCCAAGCCCTCTATTGGGGCACGTCGAACTGGCCGGCGGAGGCGATCAGAGAGGCCGTCGAGCTCGCAGAGCGCCACCACCTGCGTAAGCCGGTTGTCGAGCAGCCGCAGTACAACCTCTTGCACCGCGATCGAGTTGAGAAGTTCCTCGTTCCCGTGTGCAGTGAGCTGGGCATCGGACTCACGACCTGGAGCCCGCTCTCTTTCGGTGTCTTGACGGGCAAGTACCTCAATGGCGTGCCGGAAGCGAGTCGAGCACGTGTCCCGGGCGTCGAATGGCTTGCCGCGGTGGCGGAGGACGAAGCGTCGGCCAGAATGGCGATGGAGGTCGTCAAGCTGTCGGAGGAGATTGGCTGTACGCCGGCGCAGCTCGCCATCGCATGGTGCCTCCGCAACCCGCACGTCTCCTCCGTCATCACCGGCGCCAGCAATGTCGCGCAGGTCCGCGAGAACCTGGGAGCACAAGACGTCGCCAAGGTGATGGACCACGACGTGTTCGGTCGCCTCGATGCCGCATCAGCGAAGCCCGCGTCGTAGTCGGCGCCTTCCGGCATCTGTCTGCGCGACCTGCCGGCACGGTCACGAGGTACTCGACGCCGAGCGGCGTCGCGAGCTAGTCGAGCGCGGCTGGCGGTGCTGCGGGGTCGGTCGATGGAGACGGGCGGTCCAGCCCAGATATCGCGTCACACCGGGAGGTGGACGCCCTGAGTCGGTGCGGGCAGTCGCAGGCCGGAGGCGGGAGTGGGGCCGCGCGCTGCCTCCGCCCGCGTCCCCATCGCGCGACACCGTCGGGTGACGACGAGGTCCGGTGGGCGCTGGGCTCCGCCGACACGTGAGGTCTCGGCGTGGTGGTCCTAGCCTTGGACCCGAGGTTGCACAGAAGGGATTGACCATGGACGCTCAGACCTTGTTGAGTCGGGTAGGAGACACCTTGTCGGTACGTCGAGCCTTCGGTGATCCCATCGATCGGAACGGGTTCCTTGTCATACCGGTGGCGCTGGTGGCCGGCGGGGGAGGGGGTGGCGAGGGCCAGATGGCGCCGTCGTCGACCGACCTTTCGTCCGGCAACGACAAGGAGGTGGCCAGCAACGGAGCGAACAGCCCGCCGATCGGTTCCGGAGGTGGACTCGGCGGCGTGATCGTGCCACTGGGCGTGTACGTGGTTCGTGAAGACAAGGTTGTCTGGAAGCCGGTCGTCCAGCCGATGCTCTTGGCCCTCGTCGCGCTGAGCCTCGTGCGACTGATCACGAAGCACGTCTTGAAGTGAGCCGCCTCTCGACGGAGGGGTGAGCAAGAGCGGTCGCTGGCTCAGTGCGTGTCAGCCTCCGGCCAATGTGGCGCCGCTGGCGCTCGCAGAGCTGCGCCGACATGTGCTGGTTGAGGGCGTCCAGAGCCAGATGGTGACGGGACGAGGCGTGGGAACCAATCGCCACTGGAGCCGCCTGTCGGGCCTGGCGAGAGAGGCGGGCGGATCGGCGCGACCGTGGACTTGCCAGAGACTGGCGCACCCAACCGCGTGGCGAGCGCGCTTCTCGACGCGAGCCCCCGAGGGTGCACGCTGCTCCGGCGCGGCGCTGCTCCGTCGCGGCGCGGCGCGTCGCGTCGATGGGCGATGCGCTTCGTGACGGGGCACGGGGGCCCGGACTGCCCGAGGTCGGCACCGACGGCTGGATGCTGGCGCGCACACGATCGCTGCGGCATGCGTGCAGTAGCGTGCTGCCCAGGCGATGGAGTCCGCCTGAACCGCCAACCCGGCTGATGACTCCTACCAGCTCTAGGCGGGCGAGTACGCCCGAGATGGTAGGTAGCCGTGACGCCACGCAAGTCCGCACGTCGGGGGGCCGCGCGCCACGACGTCGGCCAGCACCACCTTCACCCGAGGTCGATCGCCCTCGTCGCTGTCGGGGGACTCCTCGGGTCCTGGGCGAGGTCCAGCGCAACATCCAGTCCGCTCGTCCCGCCGGTTGGCATGCCGCTGGGCACGCTCCTCATCAATCTCTCCGGGGCGATGGTGCTCGGGCTCGTGATCGAGGCGCTGGTTCGGTCCGGTGACGACCACGGCCTTCGGCGATCCCTCCGCCTCCTCATCGGCACCGGACTGCTCGGAGCCTTCACGACGTACTCGTCGTTCATCGTGCAGACGGATCTCCTCATCCGGTCAGGGCGCACCGGCACGGCGGCCCTCTACGTCCTCGCGACGCTCCTTGGCGGGCTCCTCGCGACGAGCCTCGGCATCACGCTCGGAGGTCTACGAGGTTGGTGGAGAGCCCCCGAGAGCCCGATCGACCCGGATCCCGACGTCCTCGAGGCGGGCGCATGACGTCCGAGGTCCTCGTCGCGAGCTGCGGCGGCAGCGTCGGTGCGGTCACCCGCTTGGTCGTGGATGGCGCACTTCGCCGCAGGTACCCGGGCGTCGCGACGGCCGGCACGATGTTCATCAACATCTCCGGGTCACTGGTGCTGGGCGTGCTCGCAGGGCTCACGCTCTATCACCACGTGAAGATGACGCCGCTGGTCGTCTCTGGCGTGGGATTCTGCGGCGGCTACACGACCTTCTCAACGGCAAGCTTCGAGTACGTCCGTCTCCTCCAGGCGCGCAGGCTGCGGGCGGCGGCGCTGAGCGGCGGGGGGACGCTCGTGGTCGGACTGCTCGGGGCCGCGATCGGGATGGCGATCGCGGCGCTGTAGTCCCGCCCGCGTGCGAGCTTTCAAGATCGGGCCGACGTACGCGGACCGTCGACTCCTCACGGCTCCATTGATCGCGCAGACGAACCCGCGAGCGACGCTCGTGCCTCGCGCATCGCGTAATACAGGAGCACATAGCCAGCCGCCGGATCTGCCCACCACCACCCCACGACCGCATTGAGGACGAGTCCCAGCAGCACCGCGGTTGCGAGCACCGCGTCGATGAGCGTGACGCGACTCTCGGCCACGAGGACCGGATTCCCCAGGGCGGCGCCGGTCCTCGCCTTCCCGCGTGCGAGGGCGAACATCACCGCAGCCGTCATCGCGGTCCATGCGATGCCGAGGCGGCTGTGGTGCGGGTGGAAGCCGACGGCGAGGACGGCGGTGCTCTGGATCGACAGGTAGACGGCCAGTGCGACGAAGGCGAGCCCGATCAACCGCAGGGCCAGACGCTGTCGGCGCTTCGACGCGTCGGCGAGCTCCCACAAGACGACCGTCGAGGCTCCGATCTCGATGAGGCTGTCCAGTCCGAAGCCTGCGAGCGCGACGGATCGTGCCTCGAGCGCTGCGAC
>Ga0182024_10005655_pt1 | contig 27896 bp, 34 predicted proteins | sample P32metaG_FD_120480 | JGI IMG/M metagenome (GOLD analysis project Ga0182024, IMG submission 120480) | Permafrost microbial communities from Stordalen Mire, Sweden - P3-2 metaG (Illumina Assembly) | ecosystem: Environmental > Terrestrial > Soil > Wetlands > Permafrost | place: Sweden: Stordalen...
ACGTGCGCCACGCCCGAGGTGATGTTCTTTCGCTCGCGCTTTTTGACGCGCGCCGGTTCCTTGGCCATTTACAGGGCTCTCTTACTTCTTCTTGCCGGCGATCGGCCTGGCGGGGCCCTTGCGGGTGCGGGCGTTGGTGTGCGTTCGCTGACCGCGAACCGGCAAGCCTTTGCGGTGTCTCAATCCGCGATAGCAGGCCAGATCCATCAGTCGCTTGATGTTTACCGCGGTTTCGCGACGAAGGTCGCCTTCGACCTGGTAATCGCGGTCGATGGTCTCGCGGATGTGGATCACTTCCTGATCGGTCAGCTGATTGACCCGGCGGCCGTCGTCGATGCCCACCTTGTCGACGATCTGGCGCGCCTTCGCGCCGCCGATACCGTGAATGTACTGCAGCGCGATGACGACGCGCTTGTTGGTGGGAATGTTGACGCCTGCGATCCGGGCCACGCAGCTTTTCTCCTGGTCACGCCGACAAGCGCGAAAAGCGCACCCGGCCCAGCCGCCCAACGGGGACGGGGCCGGCGCGCCGATCGCGCCCTTTCGCGGAAGGGCCTTGTTATAGGTATTGTTTGAATGAGGTCAATGGCGTGAGGGGCGAAATCACCGCAAAAAAGCGACGATCGCCGACCGTGGTCTAGGCGAGGTCCATGGCCGCGTCGATGGCGGCGGCGACCGCTTCCAGGCTCGCCATGCCGTCGACCTCCACCAGCTTGTTGTGCGCCTGGTAGTACGGGAGCAACGACGCGGTGTCGCGGTTGTAGGCGATGAGCCTCTGCTCGAAGGCGGCGGGGTTGTCGTCCGGCCTGCCAGTTTCGGCGAAGCGGCCGGCGATACGGCTTTTCAGCGCTTCCTGGTCCACCTTCAGGCGGATCACCAGGTCGATCCGGTGGTCACGGCGCTCGAGCATGGCGTCGAGCGCCTGAGCCTGGGCGAGGGTGCGTGGGAACCCGTCGAAGATGGCCCCGCCGGCCGCGTCCAGTTCAGGCAGGCGCTCTTCGATGAGGCCGATGACGATCTCGTCGGGAACAAGATCGCCGCGCTGCATGATGTGCTCGACCTGCCGGCCGAGCGCCGATCCCGAGGCGATGGCGGCGCGCAGGATATCGCCGGTGGAGAGCTGGACCATGCCCCGTCTCTCCACCAGACGCTTGGCCTGGGTCCCCTTGCCCGCCGCCGGCGGGCCGAACAGGATCAGGTTCATGCTCCCCCCCTACCCGACGCGACTCACCCTCGCGCTCGTGACTTCTCTTTAGCTTAGCGGCGGCCGCCCCGCAGTTTCGACTTTTTGATCAGACCTTCATACTGGTGGGCCAGCAGATGCGATTGGATCTGGGCCACCGTATCCATGGTCACCGACACCACGATCAGGATCGATGTCCCCCCGAAGGCGTAGGTCCCGCTCGAGCCGGCCAGGAGTTCCGGCAACAGGCAGACCAGGGCGATATAGATCGCCCCGATCAGGGTGAGACGGGTGAGCACATAGTCGATATACTCCGCTGTCCGCTTGCCTGGCCGGATGCCAGGAAGATTGCCCCCGTATTTGCGCAGATTCTCGGCCGTATCCTCGGGGTTGAACACCACCGAGGTATAGAAGAAACAGAAGAAGATGATCAGCGCGCCGTAGAGGGCCATGAACAGCGGCTTGCCGTGGGTCATCTGGCCGACCAGCAAGGGCAGCCATTGCCCCCATTCCGGCAGCTTGGCGGTCGACAAAAAGCCCATGGCCGTGGCCGGGAGCAATAACAGGGAAGAGGCGAAGATCGGTGGGATGACGCCCGAGACGTTGATCTTCAGGGGAAGAAAGGAGTTCTCACCGCCCATGATCCGGTTGCCGACCTGGCGCTTGGGATAGACGACCAGGAGGCGCCGCTGAGCGCGCTCCATGAACACAATGAAGAGGATGACCCCCGCCGCCAAGGCGAGATAGCCGAAGATCTGCAGCGTCTTGGACGAATCGAGGCGGGCCTCCTGCAACAGGTTCCAAACGCCCACCGGCAGGCGCGCGACGATCCCGGCGAAGATGATCAGCGAAATGCCGTTGCCCACCCCCCGGCTGGTCATTTGCTCGCCCAGCCACATCAGAAACATGGTGCCGCCCGTGAGGGTGACGACGGTGGACAGGATGAAGAATATCCCCGGCTGATCGACGATGCCTTGACCGTTGGACAGGCCAACGGCGATCCCGAACGACTGGAACACCGCCAGGAAAACGGTCAGGTAGCGAGTGTACTGGTTGAGTTGCTTGCGCCCGGCCTCGCCGCCTTCCTTGCGCAGCTTCTCCCAGGGCGGATACGTCGTCTGCAGGAGCTGGACGATGATCGAGGCCGAAATGTAGGGCATGACGTTCAGGGCGAAGATCGCCATGCGCGACACCGCGCCACCCGAGAACATGTTGAACATGCCCAGGATGCCGTTGGACTGCCCCTGGAAAGCGTGCTGGAAGGCGAGCAGATTTATCCCAGGGATGGGAATGTACGTACCCACCCGGTAGATCACCATGGCAATCAGCGTGAACCAGATTCGCTTGTGAAGCTCGGTCGCCTTCTGGAAGGCGCCGAAGTTCATGTTGGCGGCGAGTTGTTCGGCGGCCGAAGCCATTCATTTCCCTTTGGGCTGGTTCGCTTGGGAGAGTGAGATAGGACGCCCGTGGTCCGTAAGCGAGGCCGAAAACGCCTCGGGCGGGTCTTTATGCCTCTGCGGGCGGCGCAGGCGCCCTCGTCTCGGTGAGCTTGCCGCCGGCCTTTTCCACCGCGGCGCGCGCCGAGGCCGAAGCGGCATAGACCCTGATGTCCAGTTTCGACGTCAGCGCGCCCTTGCCCAGCAGCTTCACCCCGTCCTTCTGGCGACGAAGAACTCCGGCCGCCACTAAGGCCGCCCCGTCGATGGGCTTTTTGGCGTCGAGCTTGCCCGCGGCGATGGCCTGCTCCAGACGCCAGAAGTTCACTTCGGCGAATTCCTTGGCGAACGGATTGTTGAAGCCACGCTTGGGCATGCGCATGTGGAGCGGCATCTGGCCACCTTCGAAGTGGGCGATGGCCACGCCCGAGCGCGCCTTTTGACCTTTGACGCCGCGGCCGGCCGTCTTGCCCTTGCCCGAGCCGGGACCGCGGCCCACACGCATGCGGTTCTTGGTCGAACCGGGGCTGGGTGAAAGCTCATTGAGCTTGGTCATTGGCGCCTCTCCTTAAAGAGATCTGTCGCCGGGCGCATCGCCCGACTCGGCTGAACGGGTTGGAAGGGGGGTAGACTAGCCCACCACCTCGACCATGTGGGCGACCTTGGCGATCATGCCGCGGACGCTGGGCGTATCGTCGAGGACCGAAGTCCGGCCGATACGATTGAGGCCGAGGCCAACCAGCGTTGCGCGCTGATCGGCCTTGCGGCGGATGGGACTTGCCGTCTGGCGAACGGTCACCTTGGCCATATGCTCTTTCCTTTAGGCTTCCGCGCTGTCGCCGGCGCCGTCGACGCGCCGGCCGACGATGTCGCCGACTTTCTTGCCTCGCTTGGCGGCCACCTGGCGGGGCGAGGCCTGGACCTTGAGAGCTTCGAAGGTGGCGCGGATCATGTTGTAGGGATTGGACGAGCCCACCGACTTGGCGACCACGTCCTGAACGCCCAGCGTCTCCAGGATGGCGCGCATGGGACCGCCGGCGATGACGCCCGTGCCGGCCGGCGCCGAGCGCATCATGATCTTGCCTGCGCCCCATCGGCCTTGGCCGTCGTGGTGCAAGGTTCGCGACTCGCGAAGCGGCACGCGGATCATCGACTTCTTGGCTTCTTCGGTCGCCTTGCGGATGGCTTCGGGCACCTCGCGCGCCTTGCCATGGCCAAAGCCGACCCGGCCCTTCTGGTCGCCCACCACCATCAGCGCGGCGAAGGAGAAGCGGCGACCACCCTTCACAGTGGCGGCCACGCGGTTGATGTGCACCAGCTTTTCGACGATGTCGCCCTCGCCACGCTCCTCGGGCTTGTTACGGTCGCGCCGGTCGCGTCGATCGCCGCCGCCGCGCTGTTGTTCTCCACGGGCCATGCTGTCTGCTCTTCCCTTAGAAATTGAGGCCGGCTTCGCGCGCCGCGTCGGCAAGCGCCTTGATCCGCCCGTGATAGATGTAGCCGCCGCGATCGAAAACCACGTCCTTGAGGCCCTTTTCCATGGCGCGTTGGGCGACCAGGGCGCCGACCCTGGCGGCCGCCTCCTTGTCCGAACCCTTGGTGTCCTTGCCGGCTTCGAGCGAGGAGGCCGCGGCCACCGTCACGCCGGCCCGGTCGTCAATGATCTGAGCGTAGATGTTCTTGGACGAGCGGAACACCGACAGCCGCGGGCGGCCGCCGGCCAGGCTCTTGAGCCGCCGGCGGACGCGGCGCGCCCTGTGCCGGGCGGTATCGCGGGATGAAAGGGCCATGGCCTACTTCTTCTTGCCTTCCTTGCGGCGAACCTTCTCGCCGGCATAGCGGACGCCCTTGCCCTTGTAGGGTTCGGGAGGCCGGATCTTGCGGATGCGCGCCGCCGTTTCACCCACCAGCTGCTTGTCGATGCCGGCGATTCTGACCTCGACCGGCCGGGGCACCGCGAAGGCGATGCCGGCGGGTGGCGCGATGTCCACTTCATGCGAAAAGCCGAGCTGCATGGCCAGGGACTGGCCCTTCAAGGCGGCGCGGTAGCCGACACCCACCAGTTCCAGCGTCTGCTCGTACCCGGTGGTGACGCCGACGACCATGTTGTTCACCAAGGTGCGCGAGAGACCCCACATGGCGCGGGCGCGCGTCGTCTCGTCGCGCGGCGCGAAGGAAAGGGCGCCGTCCTCGTGCTTGACGACGATTTCGTCGCTGACGGTCCAGGAAAGTTCGCCCTTGGGCCCCTTCACGGCGACGCTCTGGCCGTCGAGAACGACGGTGACGCCCGCCGGGATGGAAATCGCCTTTTTGCCTATCCTGGACATCTCAATAGACCTGACAAAGGACTTCGCCACCAACATTGGCGTCGCGCGCGGCGGTGTCGGACATGACGCCCTTGGGCGTCGACAGAATCGAGATGCCGAGCCCGTTCTTGACCGGCTTCAGATCGCCGATGGACGAATAGACGCGCCGTCCAGGCTTGGACACGCGGGCGATCTCGGCGATCACCGGCTCGCCATCGAAATACTTGAGCTCGATCTCAAACTCGGGGAAGGCGCCAGGATGCTGCACCAGTACGAAGCCCCGGATGTAGCCCTCCGACTGGAGGACGCCCAGAACCCGCTCGCGCATGCGCGAAGCCGGCGTGAGCACTTTGGAGCGCTTGCGCATGGCGGCGTTCTTGATGCGCGCGATCATGTCGCCGATGGGATCGTTGACCATAGCTTAAGCCCCCCTCACCAGCTCGACTTCACGAGGCCGGGAATCTGGCCGGACGAACCAAGATCGCGCAGCGCTATGCGGCTCATCTTCAATTTCCGGTAGAAGGCCCGCGGACGCCCGGTGATCGCGCAGCGGTTGCGGATGCGGCTGGGCGCCGAGTTGCGCGGCAGGGCCGCCAGCTTCAGGCGGGCGTCGAAGCGCTCCTCCAGCGACAACGCCTCGTTTTCAGCGGTGTCCTTCAAGGCCTTTCGCTTGGCGGCGAACTGCTTGACGAGCTTGCGGACCATTTCGTTACGATTGACGGCGCTTTTCTTGGCCATGTGCGGTTCTTTCTGCCCCGTTCCTTAGGCGTTGAACGGGAATTGGAATTCTTTGAGGAGCGCGCGCGCTTCCTCGTCGGTCTTGGCCGTCGTGCAGACGACAATGTCCATGCCCCAGACCTGGTCGATCTCGTCGTAGTTGATCTCGGGGAAGACCAGGTGTTCCTTCAGGCCCAGGGCGTAGTTGCCTCGGCCGTCGAAACTGGTGGGCTTTAATCCCCGGAAATCCTTGACCCTGGGCAGCGCCACGGTGATCAGCCGATCGAGAAACTCGTACATGCGATCCTTGCGCAGGGTGACCTTGGCGCCGATGACCATGCCTTCGCGCAACTTGAAGGCGGCGATCGACTTGCGAGCCTTGGTCGACTGGGGCTTCTGGCCGGTGATGGCGGCCAGATCCTTCATGGCCGACTGGGTCTTCTTGGAATCGGCCACCGCTTCGCCGATCCCCATGTTGACGACGATCTTGTCGAGTTTGGGTATCTGCATCTCGTTGGTGTAGCCGAATTGGTCCTTCAGCACCTTGCGGATCCGCTGACGGTATTCGGACTTCATTCGTGGCTCGTAAGCCGCATCAGCCATTGATCACCTCGCCGGTCGTCTTGGCGAAGCGAACCTTGGTTTCGCCGTTGACGCGAAAGCCGACCCTGGTCGGTTTGCCGTTGGAATCGGCGATGGCGACGTTGGACACATGCACGCTCGCCTCCTTGGTCTTGATGCCGCCCTGCGGGTCGGCCTGAGTGGGACGGGTGTGACGCTGGACAAGGTTCAGGCCGGCGACGAACACACGTCCTTGCTTGGGCAGCACCTTGGTGACCTGGCCGCCGCGCCCCTTGTCCTTGCCGGTGAGCAGAACCACCCGGTCGCCCTTCTTGATCTTGGCGGCCATCACAGCACCTCCGGCGCGAGGGAAATGATCTTCATATGGTTCTTGGCGCGCAGTTCGCGGGGAACCGGGCCAAAGATGCGGGTGCCGATCGGTTCGGACTGCTTGTTGACGATGACCGCCGCGTTCTTGTCGAAGCGGATCACCGAACCATCCTTGCGTTTGATGGCCGAGGAGGTGCGCACCACTATGGCCTGAAGCACATCGCCCTTCTTCACGCGACCGCGCGGGATCGCCTCCTTGACGGAAACAACGATCTTGTCGCCCACCGCGGCATAACGGCGCTTGGCCCCGCCCAGCACCTTGATGCACATCACCCGGCGCGCGCCCGAGTTGTCGGCGACTTCCAGATTGGTCTGCATCTGGATCATGGCTTAAGCCTTCCCGCCCGAGGCGGCGGCCTGGGCGTCGGACTTGGGCATAACCTCCCAGGTCTTCAGCTTCGATTTGGGCGCGCACTCGACGATGCGCGCCTGTTCGCCGGCCTTGTAGGCGTTGGCCTCATCGTGAGCGTGATATTTCTTGGAGCGGCGCACGGTCTTCTTGAGCAACGGGTGCAGGAAGGTGCGCTCAACCTTCACGACCACCGTCTTGTCGCCCTTGTCGGAGACGACCAGGCCTTCGAGAATTCGCTTTGGCATGCTTAAAATCGCTTCTTTGGTCTTAGGCCGCCGGGGCCTTGGCGCGCAGCACGGTCTTGATGCGCGCGATATCGCGGCGCACCACTTCCACGCGGTGGGTCTTTTCCAGTTGGCTGGTCGCCGCCTGAAAACGCAGGTTGAACTGCTCTTTCTTCAATTGCAGCAAGCGGTCGCTGAGTTCGTCGGGCGTCAAGCGCCGCACCTCGTCGATCTTCATTGAGCGGCCTCCGCGGCGACGACCAGGCGCGTGACAATCCGTGTTTTCACCGGCAGCTTGGCGGCGCCCAGGCGGAGCGCCTCGCGCGCGACCTCGTCGGGCACCCCATCGACTTCAAACATGATCCGGCCAGGCGCCACGCGGGCGGCCCAATACTCCACCGCGCCCTTGCCCTTGCCCATGCGAACCTCGGCGGGCTTGTCGCTCACCGGCACGTCGGGGAAGATGCGGATCCACACCCGGCCCTGGCGCTTCATCTGGCGGGTGATGGCCCGTCGGGCGGCCTCGATCTGGCGGGCGGTGATCCGCTCGGGCTGCACCGACTTCAGGCCGTGCGAACCGAAGTTGAGCGCGAATCCCCCCTTGGCCAGGCCGTGAATCTTGCCTTTGAACTGCTTGCGGTACTTGGTCTTCTTTGGAGAGAGCATGGTTTTCTAAGAGCCCCTAAGCCGCCGGCGCGTCGCGTCGATCGCGGCGTGGCGCGCGATCTGGGCGATCGCCGCGGCCTTCGCGTCCGCCGCCCTCGCCCGCCGGACCCGACTCGCTGGCCAGGCGTTTGTCCAGCGCCATGGGATCGTGTTCCAGCACCTCGCCTTTGAAGATCCACGTCTTCACACCGATGATGCCGTAGGTGGTCTTGGCTTCCGCGAAACCATAGTCGATGTCGGCGCGCAGGGTGTGACGGGGCACGCGGCCTTCGTGATAGGATTCGGCGCGGGCGATTTCGGCGCCGCCGAGGCGTCCCGAAACCTCGATGCGCACGCCCTTTGCGCCCAGGCGCATGGCCGATTGCATCGAACGCTTCATGGCGCGGCGGAACGCGATCCGCCGCTCGAGCTGCTGGGCGATGTTCTCGGCCACCAATTGGGCGTCGGTTTCGGGCTTGCGAATTTCCACGATGTTGAGATGCACTTCGCCCTCGGTCATCACCGAGAGGTCCTGGCGCAACTTTTCGATGTCGGCGCCCTTTTTGCCGATGATCACCCCGGGGCGGGCGGCGTAGATGGTCACGCGGCATCGCTTGTGCGGGCGCTCGATGATGATCCGCGATACGCCGGCCTGGGCGAGCCGCTTCTTCAGCATGGTCCGTACCCGGATGTCGTCATGCAGCAGTCGGGCGTATTCATGGCCGGCGGCGAACCAGCGGCTGTCCCAGGTGCGATTGATGCCCAGACGCAGGCCGATCGGATTGACTTTCTGACCCATCAGGCGGCCTCACCCAGCTCGCGGACCACGATGGTGATCTCGGAAAACGGCTTCTCGATACGCGACGAGCGGCCGCGCGCACGGGCGGAAAAACGCTTCATCACCAGGTTTTTGCCGACGAAGGCTTCAGCCACGACCAGATTGTCGATGTCGAGGCCATGATTGTTTTCGGCGTTGGAAATCGCCGAATAGAGCGCCTTGCGCACATCGATGGCGATACGCCGGGGGCTGAACTCCAGTTCGTTCAGGGCTCGCTGCACCTTCAGGCCTCGGATGGATTGAGCGACGAGGTTCAGTTTGCGCGCGCCCGTGCGCAGGGTCCGCACCTTGCTCATCGCCTCCGCGGGTTTCAAGCGCCGCTCTTTGGCTTGCTTGCTCATGCTACTTCCTCTTGACCTTCTTGTCGGCGGCGTGGCCGGGGAAGTAGCGGGTGGGCGCGAACTCGCCGAACTTCATGCCGACCATGTCCTCGCCGACCAGGACCGGAACATGCTTTTGGCCATTGTGGACCCCGAAGGTCAGGCCCACGAACTGCGGCATGATGGTCGAGCGCCGCGACCACGTCTTGATCACGTCCTTGCGTCCCGCCGCCTGGACGACTTCCGCCTTTTTCAGCAGATACCCGTCGACGAACGGACCTTTCCAAACCGAGCGGGTCATCGCCTAGCGCGCCTTCTTCACGTGTCGGCTACGGATGATGAATTTGTCCGTGGCCTTGTTGGATCTCGTCTTGCGACCCTTGGTGGGCTTGCCCCAGGGGGTGACCGGGTGACGGCCGCCGGAGGTGCGGCCCTCGCCGCCGCCGTGGGGATGATCGATGGGGTTCATGGCGACGCCGCGTACGTGCGGACGGCGGCCCTTGTGACGAACGCGGCCGGCCTTGCCGAGCACCTCGTTCATGTGATCTGGGTTGGACACCGCGCCGACCGTGGCCATGCAGGTGTCCTGGACCATGCGAAGCTCGCCCGAGCCCAGACGGATCTGGGCGTAGCCGGCGTCGCGGCCGACGAGCTGGGCGTAGGCGCCGGCCGATCGGGCGATCTGGCCGCCCTTCATGGGCTTCAATTCGACATTGTGGACGATGGTGCCGATGGGCATGCCCCGCAGAGGCGAGGCGTTGCCAGGTTTCACATCCACCTTTTCCGCCGCGATCACCTCGTCGCCCGCCTTCAGCCGTTGCGGCGCGAGGATATAGGCCAGCTCGCCGTCGGCGTACTCGATCAGGGCGATGAAGGCGGTGCGGTTGGGATCGTACTCGAGATGTCGCACGGTGGCCGTGACGCCCCATTTGCGGCGCTTGAAGTCCACGATCCGGTAGAGCCGTTTGGCGCCGCCGCCGCGGAACCGCACGGCGATACGCCCCCCGCCGCCGCGCCCGCCGGACTTGGTCAGTCCCTCGACGAGGGCCTTGACCGGCCGACCCTTGTGGAGTTCGGAGCGATCGACCAGGACCAGGGCTCGGCGCGAAGGCGATGTCGGATTGAAATTCTTCAGAGCCATGACCTAGAGCCCCGTGGTGATGTCGATGGATTGGCCCTCTTGCAGGGTCACGATGGCCTTCTTGAGATCGGATCGGCGCCCCGGGCGTCCGCGGAAGCGCTTGGTCTTGCCCTTCTGGATCAGGGTGTTGACCTTGGTCACCTTGACCTTGAACAGTTCCTCGACGGCCACGGCGATTTCGTCCTTGGTGGCGCCCATGGCGACGCGGAAGACGACCTTGTTCTGCTCGGAGAGCACGGTGGCCTTTTCCGTGATCAGCGGCGCCAGGATGGTGTCGTAGTGTCGGGCCGTCACAGCCATCACGCGGCCTCCTTGTCGTCGAACCGCGCCTGGATCGCTTCCACGGCCGCTCTGGTCAGCACCAGGGTCTCGCGGCGAAGCACGTCGTAGACATTCAGGCCCGCGTTGGGCAGCACGTCCACATTGGGAATGTTGCGCGCCGCGAGCTTGAAGTTGGCCTCGACTTCCGGTCCGGCGATGACCAGGGCGTTCTTTAGCCCCAGGGCGGCGAAGTGGCCGCGCAGGGCGGCGGTCTTGGGTTCGGCCACGCTCGCGGCGTCCAGGACCATCAAGGTTCCGGCCTTGACCTTGGAGGAAAGCGCATGGCGAAGGGCCAGGCTGCGCACCTTCTTGGGCAGACCGATCTCGTGACTGCGAACCACCGGGCCGTGAGCCTTGGCGCCGCCGACGAACTGCGCGGCGCGGCGCGAGCCGTGCCGGGCGCCGCCGGTGCCCTTCTGCTTGTACATCTTCTTGCCCGTCCGCGAGACTTCGTTGCGGACCTGGATCTTGTGGGTTCCGGCGCGGCGCTTGGCGAGCTGCCAGGTGACGCAGCGCTGCAGGATGTCGGCGCGAATTTCGGTGATGCCGAAAATGTCGTCGGGAAGCTCCAGCGAGCCGCCCTTGGCGCCGTCCAGGGTAATCATATCGATCTTCATGGCTCGCCCCCATCGGCTGTCGCCGGCGCATCCTCGGCGGGCGTATCGGCGGCTTGGACGGGCGCCTGTTTGCCGGCGGCCTGCTTGAGCGCGCCCGGCTTGGGCAGATCGGCGGGCGCGGCGCTCTTCACCGCGTCCCTGATCCTGACGAAGACGCCCTCGGTTCCCGGGACGGCGCCCTTGATGAGAATCAGCCCACGCTCCACGTCGACGCGGAACACGGTCAGATTGAGGGTGGTCACCTGGTCCTGGCCCATGTGGCCGGCCATGTGCTTGCCCTTGAACACCTTGCCGGGATCCTGCCTCTGGCCGGTGGAGCCGTGGGCGCGGTGGGATACCGAGACCCCGTGGGTGGCGCGCATGCCGCCGAAGTTCCATCGCTTGATGGCCCCGGCGAAGCCCTTGCCGACCGTTACGCCGGCGACATCGACCTTCTGGCCGGGCAGGAAGTGGTCGGCCGTAAACTCGGCGCCAACCTCGATAAGGTTCTCCTCGGAGACGCGGAACTCGGCCACGCAGCGCTTGGGCTCGACCAGAGCCTTGGCGAAATGGCCGCGCTCGGCCTTGGACGTGTTCTTGGCCTTCTTGGCGCCCGCGCCCAACTGGAGGGCTACGTAGCCGTCCTTGTCCTTGGTCCTTTGGGCGGTGACCTGGCAGCCCTCGAGGCTGAGCACGGTCACCGGCACATGGGTCCCGGTCTCATCGAAGAGACGGGTCATGCCCAGTTTCTTGGCGATCACGCCGGTGCGCATCGGCCCTCGCCTCCCCTCTACAGCTTGATCTCGACGTCCACGCCGGCGGATAGGTCGAGCTTCATCAGCGCGTCCACGGTCTGCGGGGTGGGATCGACGATGTCGAGCACACGCTTGTGCGTGCGAATCTCGAACTGCTCGCGCGACTTTTTGTCGATATGCGGCGAGCGGTTCACGGTGAAGCGTTCGATCAGGGTCGGCAGCGGAATCGGGCCCCTGACGGTGGCGCCGGTGCGCTTGGCGGTGTTGACGATCTCACGGGTGGAGTGATCCAGCACGCGATGATCGAAGGCCTTGAGCCTGATGCGGATGTTCTGACGATCCATATCGCTCTTACATTTCCCTTCAGGCTGCGAGGAGCCCGCGTGCGCCAGACCATTTCAAAGACCGGCCCGCTCGGCCACGACGGCCGGGCGAACGCGAAAGCCCGCAAAAACGAATGGCCCGCGCGGAAAACCGCGGGGGCCGTCTCCCAACCTAAACGACCGCGAGGCCGCTCTTGCTCAGGTTCGCCTCGCGAACCGCGTCTGCCTTTTCGAGGATCGCCCGTCCAGGCACAGCCGGTTCAACAAAGAGGATGGGTCTCTAGACGCGCCACCCCTTGCCGTCAAGAGCCAGCGCGGCGACACTGCGGGTCACGAATTCGCCGCCGGCGCATTGCATGAGGCGAACCATCGAAGCCGGACGGGCGGAGGCTGGGGGCATTGAGCGGCAGGAAAGACAAGGGCCGCAACCTCATCGCCCTGGCGCTTTCGGCGGCCTTCCACGCCATTCTCCTGGGCGTCGTCATCAATCAGGCGCCGCCCGACTACACCTTTCTCGAACCTACCGCGGTCCCCGAACCCCCCACGCCGGCCATGGAAGCCGAGATCGTCACCATGCCGCAAATCACGCCGCCGAAGATCGAGCCGCCGAAAGCCCAACCGGAGCCGACCCCCGCGCCGACCCCCAAGCCGGCGCCGCCGAAGCCGGAACCACCCAAGCCAGAGCCGCCTCAGCCCGAACCGGCGAAACCCACGCCGCCCAAGCCGACGCCGCCAAAACCGACGCCGCTGCCCACGCCGGCCGCGCCGGCCCCCGCGCCGACCCCCCGGCCCGCGCCGAAGCCGCAGGCGGTCGTCACCCAGGCGCCGGCGACTCCGACCCAAGCCGCCGCCAAGCCGGCCCCCGCCGCCCCGGTCGCCAGACCAAGCCCGCTCAACATTCACAAGGCCGCCAAGGAGGCGCCGGCCGGGGTTCCGACCCTGCCCATGGCGCCCTCCGCCGGAGCGGCCGGCAAGCCCGGATCGCCGGCGGCCGGAGCGGCCGCGGCCTCCGCGGGGGCGGCGGGCCAGTCGCGCCTGAACGGGCTGAGCCCCTACCCCTATGGGACCATGCCCAGCGGCGGTCCGGGCCTGCGCGGCACCCTGGTCGGCTGCGCCAACGCCGACGCGGTTCGCCTGAGCGGCGCGGAACGCGCGCACTGCAACGAACGCTTCGGCGAGGACCTGACCCACGCACCGGTGCTGGACCCCATCTCCCGGGCCAAACGCGCCGACTTCGACAAGGCCTTGGAGCGTCAGGACGCCGATCGCAAGTATCTGAACTCCACGGCCGTCAACCGCACCCCTTCCGAGGAGGGTGGGATCGCCCATGGGCCGGCCTCGTCAATGGCCACTCAGCACGATCCGGGCGAGTATCCTCCCAAATGATCTCCGCAAGACGCAGCGAAGGGCCGATCGCCATTGCCCTGATCGTGGCGGCGCTCGCCGGCGGCGCCCGCGCCCAGGACTCCATCCTCCCAGGCTACTGGGAGACCACCGATCGCTCGCCCGTCGGGACCAAGGTCGAACGCCGATGCATTCTACCCAAGGACATCGCCAAGGTCATGAGGGGACCCAGCAATCACATCTACGCCTGCACCTATCCGCGGGAATCGATCGGGGAGGGCAAGATCAGCTTTCGAGGCGAATGTGTCGACAAGAAGGGACGCCGGTATCCGCTCTGGGGCCATGGCGTCTACACCCACACCACCTTGCAGATGTCCGCCGACGTCACCATCCGGCTGCTCGGCCTTCCGCTCACGCTCAGCGCCTCCACCGACGCGCACCGGATCGGGGATGCATGTCCGATCGGCTCGCCCGGCAGCACGCCCGAGGCGCGATAGCGGCCCTTCAGCGGGCGCCGGAACAGGCGGCCGCTTGACCACGGCGGCCTCGCCCGCCACGACGCAACGGCCGTTGATCCTCGAGGAGTCGCCCATGAAGCGCGCCGCCATCGTCTCGCCAATCCGCACGCCGGTGGGAAAATTCCTGGGCGCCCTCGCACCCATGAGCGCCGGTGAATTGGGTGCGGTCATTCTGCGCGCGCTCGTCGAGCGCACCGGGATCGATCCGGAACGGATCGACGACGTGGTCTTCGCCCAGGGCTATGGCAGCGGTGAAGCGCCGTGCATCGCCCGCTGGTCGGCGCTGGCCGCCGATCTGCCGATCACCGTGCCCGGCTACCAGCTCGACCGGCGCTGCGGCAGCGGGCTGCAGGCGGTGATCGACGCGGCGATGATGGTCCAGACCGGGGCCGCGGACATCGTCGTGGCCGGGGGCGTCGAGAGCATGAGCAACGCCGAATACTACACCACCGACATGCGCGGCGGCGCCCGGGCAGGCTCGGTCACGCTTCACGACCGCTTGGCGCGCGGCCGGGTGATGTCGCAGCCGATTTCCCGCTTCGGGGTGATCTCCGGTATGATCGAAACCGCCGACAACCTGGCGCGCGACTACCAGATCTCCCGCGAGGCCTGCGACGCATACGCCGCGGCCAGCCACCAGCGCGCCGCGGCGGCTTGGGCGGCGGGTAAATTCGACGACGAGGTGGTCCCCGTGGCCGTGCCGCAAAAGCGCGGCGATCCCATCGTCTTCGAGCGCGACGAAGGCGTCCGCGCCGACGCGACGGCCGAGAGCCTGGCCGCGCTGAAGCCCCTGGAGAAGGGCGGCGTGGTCACCGCCGGCAACGCCAGCCAGCAGAACGACGCGGCCGCCGCCTGTTTGGTGGTCGCCGAAGACAAGCTGGCCGAACTGAATCTCGAACCCATGGGCTGGTTCGTGAGCTGGGCGGCGGCGGGGTGCGATCCCTCGCGCATGGGCATCGGCCCGGTTCCCGCCGTGGCGCGCCTTTTCGCCCGCACCGGGATGAGCTGGAACGATATCGACCTGGTGGAGCTCAACGAAGCCTTCGCCTCGCAAGTTTTGGCGGTGCTAGAGGGATGGGGCTGGGACGAGCGCGACCGGCTGAATGTCAACGGCTCGGGCATTTCCCTCGGCCATCCCATCGGCGCCACCGGCGGCCGCATCCTCGCCAACCTCCTGCGCGAACTGCATCGCCGCGGCGGCCGCTACGGGCTGGAGACCATGTGCATCGGCGGCGGCCAAGGCATCGCGGCGGTGTTTGAGCGGGCGTGAGCGCGGGCGGCGCCTCGCGGCGCCCTCGGCGTAGGCATATCCCAGTGCTTTGACCTTAAGGACGCAAAGGCAAAAGCCATGAACGAAGTGATCGATTTCGAATGCGACACACCCACGAAGGAAGCGGTCGAGGACAGGATCGCGCTGATCCATGCGGGCCGCGGCTTCGATAAGGAGGGATACGCCCAGCTGATGGCGCCCGGCCTCGGCCGCTCCGCACAACGACAGGAGCGTGAAGTGCGCCGTAATGCAACGTCCGCTCCGCACCCCTAAACCGAAGTTGCCCGCGGAGCGGCATGGGGCTGGCGCGCCGCGAGCGGCTGTGACTTGATCCGCCCCATCGCTCAAGGGAGCCGACCATGTCGCGACCCGTCCACTTCGAAATCCACGCCGCCGACCCGGAAGCGGCGCAGCGCTTTTACGCCGCGCTGTTTGGCTGGTCGTTCGCCCATGTAGAGGGCATGGACTACCACCTCATCCACACCGGCGCCGATGATGGGCCAGGCATCGACGGCGGCCTGGTTCGCCGCATGGGTCCTAACCCCGACCCTCAGGCGCCGACGCCGGTGATCGGCTATATCTGCACCATCGATGTCGACGACGTGGACGCCTGCGTCGCCACGGCGCTGGCGCTGGGGGGCACGGTGGCGCTGGCCAAGATGCCCGTGCCGGGCATCGGCTGGCTCGCCTACTGCAAGGATAGCGAGAGCAACATCTTCGGCGTCATGCAGCGCGACGCCTCCGCGTCGTAAGGCCCATAGGCGCCCGGCCCGGGATCGCTCCCGGGCCGCCGCCGCTCAACAGACTGGACCCAAGGCCGTCAGACCGAGACCTTCTCCGCCTCCGCCGCCGCGGCGATGCCGGCCGGCAGCGGTTCCATGACCAGCGGGACTTCGCGGCTGGCGGCGAGAACCTCGTCGCGCTTGGCGGCGATGCGCTGGAGGCCGCGCAGGTAGGAGCCGGTGCCGGCCGGGATCAGACGCCCGACAATGACGTTCTCCTTGAGACCCTCCAGGGTGTCGCGCTTGCCATGCACCGCCGCGTCGGTGAGCACGCGGGTGGTCTCCTGGAAGGACGCCGCCGAGATGAAGCTGCGGGTCTGCAAGCTGGCTTTCGTGATACCCAGCAGGACCGGCTGAGTAAGGGCGGGGCGGCCGCCCTTTCGGGCCATGGCCTTGAGGTTCTCCTCATCCACCTCGGGCTTGTCCAGATGGTCGCCCTTGAGGAGACCGGTGTCGCCCGGCTCCATGATCTCGACCTTTTGCAGCATCTGGCGAACGATCGTCTCGATGTGCTTGTCGTTGATCGGCACGCCTTGCAGGCGGTAGACCTCCTGGATCTCGTTGACCAAAAAGTCGGCCAGGGCTTCGATGCCCAATATCCGCAGAATGTCGTGCGGATCGGGGTTGCCGTCGATGATGTACTCGCCCTTGCGGATCGAGTCGCCGTCGTGGACCGCGATGTGCTTGGCCTTGGGGATCAGGAACTCCACCGCATCGCCCTCTTCGGGGGTGATCTTGATGCGGCGCTTGTTCTTGTAATCGCGGCCGAATTCCACCCGGCCGTCCATCTCGGCGATCACCGCGCAATCCTTGGGACGCCGCGCCTCGAAGAGCTCGGCCACCCTGGGCAGGCCCCCGGTGATATCGCGCGACTTGGCGCTTTCGGTGGGAAGGCGCGCCAGCACTTCGCCGGGCTTGGCCTCGTCGCCGTCGCCCACCGACAGGATCGCCCCGACCGGAAGAAGATAGCGCGCCTCGCCGCCGTTGGCCAAGCGCTTGTAGGCGCCGTCCTCACCCAGCACCGCGACGCTGGGGCGAAGATCGGTTCCCCGCGTCGAGGCCCGCCAATCGATGACCACGCGGTTGGAGATGCCCGTGGCCTCGTCGGCTTCCTCGCGCACCGAGATGCCTTCCACCAGATCCTCGAAGCGCACCTTGCCGGGCACTTCGGTGATGATCGGCGTGGTGTAGGGATCCCATTCGGCAAAACGCATGCCGCGCTTGACCGGGGCGCCGTCCTTGACCTTCAGGCGCGCGCCGTAGGGCGGCTTGTAGGATTCGCGGTCGACGCCCTCGACCTGGACAGTGATGGCGAGGTTGCGGCTCATGACGATGACATCGCCATCGGGCGCGACGACGGTGTTGCCCGGTGACAGCTTCAAGACGCCGTCATTGGCGGCTTCGAAAAAGGACTGCTCGGCGACCTGCACCGCGCCGCCGATGTGGAAGGTGCGCATGGTGAGCTGAGTGCCCGGCTCGCCGATCGACTGGGCGGCGATGACGCCAACCGCTTCGCCGATGTTCACTGGCGTGCCGCGCGCCAGATCGCGGCCATAGCAGGCGCCGCACACGCCAACCTTGGATTCGCAGGTGAGCACCGAGCGCACCTTGGCCGATTGCACGCCGGCGTTTTCGATGGCGTCGATGGCGTCCTCGTCGAGATAGGCGTCGGCGGGGACCACGATCTCGTCGCTTCCAGGCGCCTTGACAGCTTCGGCGCTGAAACGCCCCAGGACACGCTGACCGAGCGACACCTGCACCTCGCCCCCTTCGGCCACCGCCCGCAGGGTGATGCCGCGCGACGTGCCGCAGTCCTCCTCGGTGATGATGCAGTCCTGCGCCACGTCCACCAGCCGGCGGGTCAGATAGCCGGAATTGGCGGTCTTGAGCGCGGTGTCGGCCAAGCCCTTTCGCGCCCCGTGGGTGGAGTTGAAGTACTCCTGGACGGTGAGGCCTTCCTTGAAGTTGGAGATGATCGGCGTCTCGATGATCTCTCCGGACGGCTTGGCCATCAGGCCGCGCATGCCGCCCAGCTGCTTCATCTGGGCCTGCGAGCCCCGGGCGCCGGAGTTGGCCATCATCCACACCGAGTTGATTTCGTTTTCGCGGCCGGACGCGTCCTTGGCGCTGGTGGATATCTCGGCCATCATCTCATCGGAGACGCGGTCGGTGGCCTTGGACCAGGCGTCGACGACCTTGTTGTACTTCTCGCCCTTGGTGATCAGGCCGTCCGCGTACTGCTGCTCGTACTCCTCCACCAACTTGCGGGTGGTGGCCACGATGGTTTTCTTGCGGGCCGGGATGATTATGTCGTCCTTGCCGAAGGAGATGCCCGCCTTGGCCGCCTCGCGGAAGCCCAGGCCCATGATCTGGTCGGCGAAGATCACCGTCGCCTTCTGCCCACAGTGGCGATAGACGGCGTCGATCAGATTGCCGATCTCCTTTTTGGTCAGGCTGCGATCAATGAGCCGGTGGCCGATGGCCGGGTGTTGCGGCAGCAGGGCGGCGATCTTCATGCGGCCGGGCGTGGTCTCGATCACGCGGCGCACCATGACGCCTTTTTCATCCATTTCGGTGAAGCGGGCGCGGATCTTGCTGTGCAGGGTTACGATGCCGGCGCTCAAGGCCGCCTCGATCTCGCCCACGTCGGAGAAGGCCTTGCCTTCGCCTGGTTCGCCGTCCCTGGCCTGGGAGATGTAGTAGAGACCCAGCACGATGTCCTGCGATGGGACGATGATCGGCTTGCCGTTGGCCGGCGAAAGGATGTTGTTGGTGCTCATCATCAGCACCCGCGCCTCGAGCTGAGCTTCCAGCGAGAGGGGCACGTGGACCGCCATCTGGTCGCCGTCGAAGTCGGCGTTGAAGGCGGTGCAGACCAGCGGATGCAGCTGGATCGCCTTGCCCTCGATCAGCTTGGGCTCGAAAGCCTGGATGCCGAGACGGTGCAGGGTGGGGGCGCGGTTCAACAGGACCGGGTGCTCGCGGATCACCTCCTCGAGAATGTCCCACACTTGCGGCTGTTCGCGCTCGACCATGCGCTTGGACTGTTTGACGGTGCCGGAAAGACCCTTGGCGTCCAGGCGCGCATAGATGAACGGCTTGAAGAGTTCGAGGGCCATCTTCTTGGGCAGGCCGCACTCCTGCAGCTTGAGTTCGGGACCGACGACGATCACCGAACGTCCGGAATAGTCCACGCGCTTGCCCAGCAGGTTCTGGCGGAAACGGCCCTGCTTGCCCTTGAGCATGTCGGCCAGCGACTTGAGGGGACGCTTGTTGGCGCCGGTGATCACCCGGCCGCGCCGGCCGTTGTCGAACAGGGCGTCGACCGATTCCTGCAGCATCCGCTTTTCGTTGCGGATGATGATGTCAGGCGCCCGCAACTCGATGAGGCGCTTGAGGCGGTTGTTGCGGTTGATGACCCGCCGGTAGAGATCGTTGAGGTCGGAGGTGGCGAAACGGCCGCCATCCAACGGCACCAGAGGGCGCAACTCGGGCGGAATGACTGGGATGACCGTCATGATCATCCACTCGGGCTTGTTGCCGCTCTCGGTGAAAGCTTCAAGAATTTTCAAGCGTTTCGAGGTTTTCTTGAGCTTGATTTCCGAGGTGGTGGTGATGAGCTCCTCGCGAAGCTTTTCGGCCTCGGTGGTCAGGTCGATGGCCTTGAGCAGGCCCTGAATGGCCTCGGCGCCGATCTCGGCGGTGAAGCTATCGTCGCCGAATTCCTCCTGAAAGCGCATGTACTCGTCTTCCGAGAGCAGCTGGTGTTGCTTCAGGCTGGTGAGGCCCGGCTCGGTGACGATGTAGTATTCGAAATAAAGCACCCGCTCGATGTCCTTGAGCGGCATGTCCAGCATCATCGCGATGCGGCTGGGCAGCGACTTGAGGAACCAGATGTGCGCGACCGGCGACGCCAGCTCGATGTGACCCATGCGCTCGCGCCGCACCCGCGCCAGGGTGACCTCGACGCCGCATTTCTCGCAGATAATGCCTTTGTATTTCATGCGCTTGTACTTGCCGCACAGGCACTCGTAGTCCTTGGTCGGACCGAAGATGCGAGCACAGAACAAGCCGTCGCGCTCCGGCTTGAACGTCCGATAGTTGATGGTCTCGGGCTTCTTGATCTCGCCGAACGACCACGAACGGATCTTCTCGGGGCTCGAAAGGGAGATTCTGATCTGATCGAAGGTCGGCGCGGCGACCACCGGATTGAAGATGTTCAGGACTTCCTGGTTCATTTGAATTTCCAGTTCGGCGGAAAATATGGGGCGATGGGGAGCGGCCGGCGGCCCCTCCCCTCGCGTTCAGGTTTCAGATGCGCCGTTCGCGGCCGTTTCAGGTGTTTTCGAGCTCCACGTTCAGGCCCAGGGAGCGCATTTCCTTGACCAGGACGTTGAAACTTTCGGGAATGCCCGCTTCGAAGGCGTCGTCGCCTCGGACGATGGACTCATAGACCTTGGTCCGCCCGGCGACGTCGTCGGACTTCACCGTGAGCATTTCCTGCAGAGTGTAGGCGGCGCCGTAGGCTTCGAGGGCCCAGACCTCCATTTCTCCGAACCGTTGACCGCCGAACTGCGCCTTGCCGCCCAGCGGCTGCTGGGTGACCAGGCTGTAGGGTCCGATGGAGCGAGCGTGGATCTTGTCGTCCACCAGGTGGTGAAGCTTGAGCATGTAGATATAGCCCACCGTTACCGCCCGCTTGAACTCCTCGCCAGTCTGGCCGTCATAGAGCATCACCTGGCCCGACCGGCTCAGGCCCGCCGCTTCCAGCAGGTTCTCGATGTCGTTAATGTGCGCGCCGTCGAACACCGGCGTGGCGATGGGAATACCCTTGGAGAGATTCCTGGCCAGCTCGATCAGTTCCTCCTCGTCGGTGGGGAGGATCTGGTCCTTGCCGTAGATGGTCCGCAGGCGATCGGTCAGAGCCTTTTTCTGACCGCCATGCTGCCAGGCCTCGAGGAGGTCGGCGATCTGGCGGCCGAGGCCCGCGCAGGCCCAGCCCAGGTGGGTTTCGAATATCTGGCCGACGTTCATCCGCGAGGGCACGCCCAGGGGATTCAACACCACATCGACGGAGGTGCCGTCCTCCAGATGGGGCATGTCCTCCATGGGAAGAATCTTGGAGATCACGCCCTTGTTGCCGTGCCGGCCGGCCATTTTGTCGCCCGGCTGAAGCTTGCGCTTCACCGCCACGAACACCTTGACCATCTTCATGACGCCGGGGGGCAGTTCGTCGCCGCGCTGGAGCTTGTCGACCTTGTCCTCGAAGCGGCGATCCAGCCGCTTGCGGGCGTCGTCGAACAGGCGGCGCATGGCTTCCAACTCGCCCATGACCTTCTCGTCCTCGAGGGCGATCTGCCACCACAGGCCGGGAGCGATTTCGTCGAGCTTTTCGGTGGTGACTTCGCCACGGCCCAGGCCCTTGGGTCCCGAGACCGCGTTGCGGCCGATCAGCAGCTCGCGAAGGCGGGCGGTCATGTTCCGGTTCAGGATCGCGAATTCGTCGTCGCGGTCCTTGCCGAGGCGGTCGATCTCCTCGCGCTCGATGGCTACGGCGCGCTCGTCCTTTTCGACGCCGTGGCGATTGAACACCCGCACTTCGACTACCGTGCCGGCCACGCCGGGTGGCAGGCGAAGGGAGGTGTCGCGAACGTCCGAGGCCTTTTCACCGAAGATAGCGCGCAGCAGCTTTTCTTCCGGCGTCATCGGCGATTCGCCCTTGGGCGTCACTTTGCCGACCAGGATGTCGCTGGGCAGAACCTCGGCCCCGATAGCGACGATCCCCGCCTCGTCGAGATTCCTCAAGGCTTCCTCGCCCACATTGGGGATGTCGCGGGTGATTTCCTCTGGGCCCAGCTTGGTGTCGCGGGCCATGACCTCGAATTCCTCGATGTGGATCGAGGTGAAGACGTCATCGCGCACGATGCGTTCGGAGATCAGGATCGAGTCCTCGAAGTTGTAGCCGTTCCAGGGCATGAAGGCGACCAGGGCGTTGCGGCCGAGCGCCAGTTCGCCAAGGTCGGTGGAGGGGCCGTCGGCGATGATGTCCCCGGCGGCGAGCTTGTCGCCCACTCGAACCAGGGGCCGCTGATTGATGCAGGTGTTCTGGTTCGAACGCTGGAACTTGGACAGCCGGTAGATGTCGACCCCCGGCTTGGTGGGGTCGGTTTCCTCGGTGGCGCGGATGACGATCCGGGTGCCGTCTATCTGCTCGACGACGCCTGGCCGGCGCGCGATGACCACGGCGCCGGAATCGCGGGCGACCACATCCTCCATGCCTGTGCCCACGAGCGGTGCGTCCGATTGGATGAGCGGCACCGCCTGACGCTGCATGTTCGAACCCATGAGCGCGCGGTTGGCGTCGTCGTTTTCCAGGAACGGGATCAGGGCCGCGGCCACGGAGACCACCTGCTTGGGGCTGACGTCCATCAGATCGACCTGGTCCTTGGCGAGCAAGGAGGGTTCGCCGTTCACTCGACCGGGGACCAGATCGTCAACGATCTCGCCATCTTTGAGTTGGATGTTGGCCTGGGCGATGACGTGCTTGGCCTCTTCCATGGCCGACATATAGACCACCTCCTGGGTGATCTTGCCGTCCTTGACGCGCCGATAGGGGCTTTCGATGAAGCCATATTTGTTGACCACCGCGTGGGTGGCCAGGGAATTGATCAGGCCGATGTTCGGGCCTTCCGGCGTCTCGATTGGGCAGATGCGGCCGTAATGGGTGGGGTGCACGTCGCGCACCTCGAAGCCGGCGCGCTCGCGGGTGAGGCCGCCGGGGCCGAGCGCCGACAGGCGCCGCTTGTGGGTGATTTCCGACAGCGGGTTGGTCTGGTCCATGAACTGCGAGAGCTGAGAGGAGCCGAAGAACTCCCGCACCGAGGCCGCCGCCGGCTTGGCGTTGATCAGGTCGTGCGGCATCACCGTGTCGATATCGACGCTGGACATCCGCTCCTTGATCGCCCGCTCCATGCGCAGCAGGCCGACGCGGTATTGGTTTTCCAGCAGCTCGCCCACCGAGCGCACGCGGCGGTTGCCGAGATTGTCGATGTCGTCGATTTCGCCGCGGCCGTCGCGCAGTCCCACCAGGGTCCTGAGAACCTCGAGCACATCCTCATTGCGGATCACCCGCACGTCGTCGGGGCAATCGAGTTCGAGGCGGATGTTCATCTTCACCCGGCCCACCGAGGAGAGATCATAACGATCCTGGTCGAAGAACAGGCTCTTGAACATCGCTTCGGCCGCTTCGATCGTCGGCGGCTCGCCCGGACGCATGACGCGGTAGATGTCGAACAGAGCGTCCTCGCGAATGGCGTTTTTGTCCACCCTGAGCGTGTTGCGAATGTAGGCCCCCACGGTCACGTGGTCGATGTCCAGCACATCGATGGTGGTGAAGCCCTGCTCCTCCAGGGACGCGATGGATTCGGCATCCAGCTCGTCGCCGGCTTCAGCGTAGATCTCGCCGGTGGCGGGATTGACCTCGTCACGGGCCAGGTATCGCCCGATGAGGGCCTCCGGTGAGAGCAACAAGGTCTGCAGGCCATTGTCGCCCAGGCGCTTGGCCTGACGGGCGGAGATCTTGGTCCCCGCCGGAGCGACCTCCTCGCCGGTGTCGGCGTCGATGAGCGGAAACTCGGGTTTCACGCCGCGCCAGCGCTCCGGCTTGTAGGGCGTGGCCCAGCCGCCGCCGTCACGCTTCACGTAAGGGACCACGTCGTAAAAGGTGGTGAGGATCTCCTCTCCGTCCATGCCCAGGGCGTAGAGGAAGGTGGTGGCCGGCAACTTGCGGCGCCGATCGATGCGGCAATAGACGACATCCTTGGCGTCGAACTCGAAATCGAGCCAGGAGCCGCGGTAGGGGATAATCCGGGCGGCGAACAGCAGCTTGCCCGACGAATGGGTCTTGCCCTTGTCGTGATCGAAGAACACCCCAGGCGAGCGGTGCATCTGGGAGACGATCACCCGCTCGGTGCCGTTGACGACGAAGGTTCCCTTGTCCGTCATGAGCGGAATGTCGCCCATGTAGACATCCTGTTCCTTGATATCCTTGACCGAGCGGGCCTGGGTTTCCTCGTCGATCTCCCACACGATCAGGCGCAACTTCACCTTCAACGGCGCGGCGTAGGTCATGTCGCGCTGAATGCATTCTTCGACGTCGTATTTGGGCTCCTCGAACTCGTAGGAGACGTATTCGAGCATGGCGCGCTCGTTGAAGTCCTTGATCGGGAAGACCGACTTGAACACCGCCTCGATGCCCTCGTCACGGCGTTGGCCGGGGCGAACTTCGCGTTGCAGGAATTGTTCGTAGGAAGATCGCTGAACCTCGATCAGGTTCGGCATTTGCACAGCTTCGGGGATGCGGCCGAAGGACATCCGGATCCGCTTCTTGCCGGTGAACGATTGCGCCATCGTGGCTCCCTGTGGACGCGCGCCAGAGGGTTCTGGGGCGTCATGTCGATGTTCCGCGTCCACCCTCGGACCGGACGGGCGTCGAGCAGGGTGATCCCTGGTCGCGAGCCGTCCGCCGGACGCTGGAATGTTCCGCGGGCCTCCATGGGCCGCGGCGCCCCTTCGCGCTGGTCAGAGGGCGGCGAACCGCGCCTCGGGGCGTAAGACGCGCACGGCCGGAATCCCGGGCGCGCGCGTGCGATCTGTGTCTCTTGGTTTGAGAGGAACGCGTATCTAGGCAATCGGCGCGCAAATGGGAAGAGGCGCGGATGCGATTTTTTTCGGACTCGGACGCGCGTCTTCGCCTCTCTCGGACCGGTGAGGCCGAAGGAGGGAAAAAGACTGGAGCTGGAAAGCCGCCTACTGAACCGTGACGCTGGCGCCGGCGGCTTCGAGCTTGGCCTTGACGTCGGCGGCTTCCTGCTTGGAGACGTTCTCCTTAATGTTCTGGGGCGCGCCTTCGACCAGATCCTTCGCCTCCTTGAGACCCAGGTCCGGGCGTACGGAGCGGACTTCCTTGATGACGTTGATCTTCTTCTCGCCCGCGCCGGTGAGGACGACGGTGAATTCGGTTTGCTCCTCGGCGGCTTCGGCGGGACCGGCCGCGGCCGGGCCGGCGGCGGCCATGGCCACCGGGGCGGCGGCGGAAACGCCCCACTTTTCCTCCAGCAGCTTGGAGAGTTCCGACGCTTCCAGCACCGTCAGGGCGGAGAGGTCATCGACCAGTTTCTCGAGTTTCGACATCGGGGAGTTCCTTGTGAAATTGTAATGGCGGTTGAGGGAGGGCGCAGGTTACGCGGCGTCCTTGATGGCGTAGGCGTTGAGCACCCGGGCGATCTGGCCGCCGGGCGCCTGCAGGACGGCGGCGATCTTGGTTGCGGGCGCCTGCAAGAGGCCCACCAGACGGCCGCGGATCTGATCGAGGGAGGGAAGCTTGGCCAGGGCGGCCACGCTCGCCTTGTCCAGGAGCTGATCGCCCATCATGCCGCCGACGATGGTGAATTTCTCGTTGTCCTTGGCGTAGGCCGTGGCGACCTTGGCGGCGCTGACGGCGTCCGGCCCATAGGCGATGGCGACGGGTCCTTGGAAGAGCGCGTGGGCTCCCTCCCCCGCCCCGTTCAGCGCCTTGCGCGCCAGACGGTTCTTGACCACCTTGAGGCTCGCACCTTCCTGACGAAGACGATGCCGCAGATCGCTCATCTCGGCGACCGTCAGACCCAGGTAATGGGTCACCACGACCGCCCCCGCGCCCGCGAACACGCCTTTCAGCATTTCGATGGATTCGGATTTCTGGGCGCGCTCCATGGCGGTCTCCGTGCTGCGGCCGGCGAACCGGCCGTGGGCCAATGACGATCGCGCGCGGAGGCGCCCACGCGGCGTAGACAAAAACTGTCCGAAGGACGCATCAAGCGGCGCCTCCAAGGGATCGGCGCCGGGCTCTCAGCTCCCCATCTCCCCGCGGTGAAAGGTTTAAGCCCCAGGGGGCCCGCGGTTCTCGGACAGGATCGGCGCGGGACAAGCCCGAGCCGGACGCGGCCCTTTACAGGAGGGTTCGGGAGAAATCAACCGCGTCGCCGCCCGACGCGCGTGGCCCGCCGCGCCGATCATCCCCCTTCCACCAGCCGCCCGTCCTTCAGGGCCAGCACCCGGTCCATATGCTTGGCCATGCCCAAATTGTGGGTGGCGACCAGGGCCGCGACCCCGGTGGCGCGAACCAGATCGTGCAAGTTCTGAAACACCGCCTGGGAGGTTGCCGGGTCGAGATTGCCGGTCGGCTCGTCGGCCAGCAGCAGGCGCGGCGCATTGGTCAACGCGCGGGCCACCGCGACCCGCTGCTGCTCGCCCCCCGAAAGCTGGGCCGGTTGATGGCCTAGACGGTCGGCGAGGCCCAACTGGCCTAGCAGCGCCTCGGCGCGCGCGCGCGCCTGCCGCCGGCTCTTGCCCGCTATCATGGCCGGCAGCGCGACATTCTCCAGCGCACTAAGTTCTGGCAGCAGGTGGTGGAATTGATAAACAAAACCTATGAATTCCAGCCTAATCCTCGTGCGCGCTCGATCGTCCAGGGCGCCGCAGTCATGGCCGCCGATCAGGATCTCGCCGGCGGTGGGGTGCTCAAGCAGGCCCGCGGCGTGCAACAAGGACGACTTGCCCGATCCCGATGGGCCGACCAGGCCGACGATCTCGCCGGCGGCCACGGAGAGATCGACTCCCTTGAGCACCTCCAGCGTCTTATCGCCGGTGATATAGGTCCGCGCGAGTCCTCTGACGACCAGCAAGGCCCTACTCATAGCGAAGCGCCTCCACCGGATCGAGGCGCGAGGCCCGAGCCGCCGGCAGCAGCGTAAAGACGAACGAGGCGCCCAGCGCCCACATGAGCACCATGACCACTTCGCCCCAATCGACCTTGGCCGGGACGTGGGGGAGGAAATAGACGTCGGAGTTGAACACCTGGGCGCCGGTCACCCACTCCACGAAATCTTGGACGGCTTCGATGTTGAGACAGAAGAGCAGGCCGAAGATCAGACCGCACAAGGTGCCCAAAAAGCCCAGCATCGCGCCGGCCATGAAGAAAATGCGCAGGATCGCCCCCTGCCGCGCGCCCATGGTGCGCAGGATGGCGATGTCGCGTCCTTTATTCTTCACCAGCATGACCAGCCCCGAAATGATGTTCAGAGCGGCAAGGGCGACGATAAACAGGAAGATGAACAGCATGACGTTGTGCTCCACCTTCAGGGCGCCGAAGTAGGCCTGGTTTTTTTGAGTCCAGTCGGTGACCACCGCGCCCGGTCCCGCCGCGGCGGTCAGGGCGGCCTTCAGGGCGGGCGCCGCGTCCGGATCGGCGAGCTTCACTTCGATGAAATCGACCGCCGCGTCCCGGCCGAAAAACAGCTGCGCCTGGCTGAGCGGCATGTAGATGAAGGTCTGATCGTACTCGCTCATGCCCACGGAAAAGAGACCGGCGACGGTGTAGGTCTTGCTGGTAGGCAGGGCGCCGAAGGCCGTGGCGTTCCCGGTGGGCGCGATGAGCGAGATTGGATCGCCGACGCCGACGCCAAGGCTCTCGGCGAGCTTGCGGCCCACCAGAACCTCGTCGCCGCCGTCCTCCCCCTCGCCGAATTTGGCCATGGATCCGCGCACGATGGCGCCGGCGATGATCGGCGTGGAGCGAAGATCGGCCGGCGCAATTCCCCGCACCACTGCTCCGGCCGCCGCCGACGGGCCCTGCACCAGGGCCTGGGATTCCACCACCGGCAGAGCTTGGATCACGCCAGGCACGGCGCGGATGCGCCGCACCATCGCCGCCCTGCCATTGGTGTCCATCGCTCCCCCGACGACATAGGCGTGACCGTTGAAGCCGAGAATCTTCTGAGTGAGCTCGGTGCGAAAGCCGTTCATGATCGACATGGTGATGATCAGGGCGGCCAC
>Ga0182024_10005656_pt1 | contig 27895 bp, 26 predicted proteins | sample P32metaG_FD_120480 | JGI IMG/M metagenome (GOLD analysis project Ga0182024, IMG submission 120480) | Permafrost microbial communities from Stordalen Mire, Sweden - P3-2 metaG (Illumina Assembly) | ecosystem: Environmental > Terrestrial > Soil > Wetlands > Permafrost | place: Sweden: Stordalen...
CCCCCTTCCCCCCCTTTTTTCCTCTTTTTCCCTTCTTTCCTTCTTTCCCCCTCGAAAGATTGGGACTTTTTTGCGTTCCGGAGGTCGAGTTTTTGGAAGCACGCGGGTTTTAGCCCCGGGTTTTCCCGAGATTCACAATCGTGCCTACCCATAATACTTTGAATATTCACGAACATTTTCTGGGCCAGGGAGATCTATTTTGCAGAATACATGCCTAGGTTGCTTTCAGATTGACTTCGGCGTCGGCGCCGAGTTGTGTTGTAGGTTGAGAAGGGAGAGGATGCGGATGCCTTCATTTTTGTCTAACTCGCTTAGCGCGCTTCAAGTTTCCGGCGTAGCGTACTTTGCTACGTCTTTCTGCTTGGCACAAACTCCTGCCATCACGAGCGGAGGAGTTGTGACTGGGGCCGCATATACACAGATGGTCTCGCCGGGGACGGTGGTGAGTGTTTTTGGGGCCAATTTGGCGCCTTCCGCCGCAACGGCGCCTGGGGTACCACTGCCCACTTCTCTAAATGGCGTTTTCGTTACGGTAAACGGAATGAAGGCACCGTTGTTTTATGTCTCTCCATCGCAAATCAATTTGCAGATTCCCTGGGAACTTCAATCCAGCATCCCAGGCATAGCCACGGGGACATTCCAGGTCGTGGTCACCACCCCCGCTGGGCCGAGCGCCCCGGCTCCTGTCTCTGCAACATCTGAGAGTCCGGCGCTATTCACCCAGGATGCAAGCGGTTGCGGGGCCGCCGCGGCATTGAATGCCGCTCCTGATGGAACGCTCTCGGTGAACACGCCGTCGAACAGTGCCGCTCCAGGAGACACCATTGCGCTCTTCGCAACGGGCTTGGGCGCGGCTCTTTTTCCACAAGTTCCAGCCGACGGCGCTCCACCCTCGGTTTTGACACAGTTCTACTACGGCGGAGGAGTCTTTCTTGATGGTAGGGATGCAAGCCAGTCATTTCGGGGTCTTGCACCTGGGCTGGTTGGCGTGGATCAAATTAATGCTCAGATCCCTCTTGGAATTCGCGAAGGCTGCGCCATTCCCGTGGCTGTCTATACCGATCCATTCGTGAGCCAGACTGCTGCAATCAGCATCCATTCCGGACGCGGCCCCTGCGTGGATCCACCTGTTCAATCGTATGGAAGCGTTACGCTGAGTAAGACAATCAGTTCCGGAACGAGTTCTGACGGTGAGGTTGATCTACTAACCGCTGACTTTCCGGCCGCGCCAGGCCTGCCGGCGCCCGAAGTTCCAGCCGTCTTGCAGCCGGGTGCCGTTCAGGTTCTTTCCACCGAAATTCCGCCCTCCCGTTCTTGCCCCTTTCAGGGTTATCAGGAGTTGTCCGCCGGAACCATACAAGTGCAGCCGAAGGGCGGCAACGTCGCGCAAGCGAGCCCGCAAGCAACCACTTCGGGCGTGACATACCAACAGACGCTGCCGCAATCCTTCGTCGCCCCTGGACAATACGCCATCAGCGCATCCGGAGGCGCGGTCAGTCTCTCCGGAACGTTAACCGTCGGATCTCCAATCCAGATCCAGACCAGCCTGGCAAAGGGCACCACGATCGACGTCAGCAAGTGCAGTTCCTTTGTGCTCAACTGGACAGGCGGCGACGCCGGGACTCTGGTGAGCGCCACATTTATTTCGGAGACCCAGAATGTCTCCGATGCCGCTCTGGCGGAGGCGGACGCAGCGGCGGGAACGATTGTGTTCCAGCCGGTCTGCAGCCCTGGTGTTCCTGGGAGCCTGGGGGTAACGGGCGGACCGGTCCGGCTGGTTGTTGAGGTTGGCCCTTATCCATCGAATCTCACGGCCTTCGCGGCGGCGGGTACAACCGGCGCTGTTGTAGGGGCTTGGAAGTACCGCTATATATTCGACGGCTTAGCTTTACTGCAATAGAAGGACATGATGAATTCAATTGGAGGCCATAACCCTATGCGCTTGCACACATTTGTGCTTTTGGGAGCGTTGCAGTCGGCTGCGCTCATTCACGCCGGCGTCTCTCCGACTATTACGGAGGTCAACCTCGGCCCAATTCCCCTTGACCTATATACGACCGGTAACGGCAACTCGTACTACCCAAGTTGTCCTTCTGGCTACGGCTACACGGTTCGGCAATGCATCCAGTACTTCGTTTCCACCGCGCCAAATAGCTACACGGCTCAGGGCATCACTGGAGTTGCAATCTACTTAGGTGTGGCTGGAGGATTTAACAACACCACTTGGGACAGCAGCGGAAACGTACAAGGCACCTGGGTTTCGAACCTCCAAACGCTCCTTTCAGACCTAAAGTCTTGGGGAATTCAGAGAATTACGATTCGCGTCAACCTGTGGGGATGGGGCGAAAGCTTCAGAGGGTCGCCACAGCCGCCACTGATGCCGATACCGGACTACGGCAATGGGACCACCTTGTACTTCTACCCGTGGATACCCTTCGGATTTCTTTCTTCAGGAACCATGTACAGCTGCAAGGATTGCCCGGACGGCATGGACTCAAATGGAGCCTACGCTAATGCCAATAACAATAGCTTTAATTTTTGGGGATGGAGCCCTTTCTTCAACCTCGTGCAGCAAATTGTGGCCACCGTCAAAACGACGGGCATTTCTTTTGAGGAGTTCGTCTTTCTTGATGAAGTTAACGTGTTCGATTTCACAACGGAGGCTCGTTTTTTCTACGACAACACACGACAGGTCGACGTTCTGAATGGCGCGCGGTACTACATGGGGTACTACGGCTTCGATCCTTTGACCTTGACGTTCTCCGTAGCCGCATCCAATCCCAGCGCATCGGGATCGGACTGTGCCTCGGCATGGGGAGATTCAGCGACGTTGTACGCGCAATCCGCCATGACTGGCGCTTTCGCCGGCGGCGGCGGGAGCTTTGGGTTTCCCGTCAACCCCAGCGCACAAGACAACCTTTGGTGCGGAGGAACGATAACAAGCGCGAACCCGCAGCTGCAACTCAGCTATCCGCAGCCGGACGTCACCGATGTTCACGTCTACCCATGTGTTTTTCAGATCAACGGCACGCCGTCCAACTGCAACAGCACCGCTGACGCCACGCAGAATGCAGGAATGGAGTATTCAGATCTCTGGGCTTTCCTGAGCTATCGTGGCCTCACAGGTAACACAGTAATTATCGGCGAGACGCAACCTGACCAGAACTGTGATGGCTTCACGACGGCGATGGCCCCACAAAACGTTACAGGGTACGAAGGCAGCTCGCTGTACGGGAACGACGCATCCCGCGTAGTCTTGAGAGTCTGGAATTTTCCGGCGCTCAGCATGTGTTATGTTGCGCCAACTTTAATCGCCTATCCAAACGGACCGTATGCCCAGTAGGCACATGGAGAACTGGTAAATAGGAGAATCAACGATGAAACTCAATGCGGCTTCTCTAATGAACAAGCACATCGTCATTTGTGTACTCTCTGCGGTGAGCGTTTGGAGTGCCTCAACAGCGCCGATTACCGGAACGGTGGTGGATGACTCCGGAAACCCTGTAGCGGGCGCGGCGGTCATCTATCATGGCTTCGTTCCAATGACATTGTCGACGAAAAACAACCATCCCGTTCCGGCGGGCACAGCCATAGGTGGGTCGGTAACTGCCAATTCTGCTGGGCAGTTCACGACTCCCGCGTTGGCGCCGGGCCCGTATTCTTTATGCGTGTATGCACCCGACCCTCATTTAATCTCGAACTGCGATTGGGCGACTTCGCAGCCGCCGGTCACCATCGGACCGACCGCGATAGACACCCAGATAACACTTCGGCGAGGAGTTGTTATTCACGTTGCCACCTCTGACCCGAACGGCCGTCTCGTCGACAATGCGAGGTATTATCTCAGTGCGATGACAAAAACGGGTGCATATGCGACTGCTCAGAAAGATCCCACGGTTGCGAATGCGGGCAGCGGAACCGCGCTCGCCGTCACGGTACCCAAGTCCACGGACGTCTACCTCTTCCTGGACACTGAGCTCACCGTTATCAACAGCGCGACGGGCGCGACCGTCCTGCCGGGAACGGCAGGTCTTCTCGTCGCCGCGAGTTCGGCGTCTGATTTGCAGGTTTCGCTGGCAATTCAATAACTGAGCGCGAAAAGAGGGCATGCTCGCTCTCTTAAACCGAAACCCGAAAGCGAAACCTGAACCTGGGAAGCCTGAAAAAGGGGAAAAAGGGGACCGGCGCGTTTTCAATCGGATAGGGGACATATCCTCCCGCCGACGCGATTCCGGGCGCTCGACGGTACGCCGGAGTCGACCCGAAGCGGCTGGCTGCTTTGCGCTGGATCTACCACATAGACGTGGGCTGCTGAGTCCCCATTCAGGGTGGAGTAAGCCAACGACTTGCTCTCGGGAGAGAACCGCGGGCTGTACGCACCCTTGGCGATCAGCATGGACGCGCCGCCCTGGGTCGGCACCATCCGAAGGTTCCGGCCCAAAGTCATGGCCGGGCCCATCCGTAAGTTGGCGCGGTGGACTTTTACCCGATTGAATCCAGATGTGAACGCGCCCGTCCTCGCCGCGGTCGGACGCGTACGCCATGGTGTCTCCATCGGAGGAAATGGTGGGCTCCGCCGTGTAACCATCACCGAAGGTCAACTGGACGGGTTGCGTGAATCGGTTCGTGGGCGCCTTACGCCACAAAAGACCGGCGAGGACGGTGGGTAACATGACGCCGCCGGCCAACGCAAGCGCCTTGAGCAGAAACTTCTTGCGGCCTGGACGCTGATGTTCGGCAGTCTTATATTGGAAAGATGCGACGTAGCTGCCTCGCGGGATGCAAATCAGGACGGCGTCGCGAGCTCCGTCGGAGGTGTAATAGCGATCGAGCTTTTTTCTGAGGTTGTTGACATCAACCCGAATGTTTGAGTGTTCGCTCGGGTTATAGTCCTTGTCGGCATGGCGAAGCGACGCAAGGGCTACTTCCTTCAAGGCACCGGGCTGATTCTCGCTGGTCTGCGTGACGATCGTCTGGAGCAGCTTCGAGAGGCTTTTGGATCGGACGAAGGTATGGTGGGCCAGGATGCGTCCGAGTTGTTCCCGAACCTCTTCCGGCCTGGGTGTTCCCGGCGGCACTTCATCACTATATCAAAGCACTCCAAAGCGACTTGAACGAAGCCTTCCGGTCGATTTTCCGTCGATTTAGACACGGTCCATGGCCAGAAATTCCTGGATATGCGGATGGGGACAATTCTCCAGTTCCGAGACCGGGCCGAAATAAATCGCGTGGCCTTCGAACAGAAACACCACCCGGTCCGCGACCTTGCGCATCAGGTCCAGGTCATGCGTCACCACCACGCTGGTGAGACGTAAATGAGTCTTCAGGCGCAGCATGAGGTTGCCGACGTGATCGCTCATAATCGGGTCGACCATGGTGGTCGGCTCGTCGTAAAGGATGCATTCGGGCTGGGCGGCGAGCGCCCTGGCGATGGCCACCGCGCGCTTGTGCCCGGTGGATAAATCCGCCGGATATTCGTCTTTGTAACCGAGCAGGTCCACCATATGCAGCAGGCCTTTTACCACGTCCTCTTTGTTTTTTTCGTCGTAATCCTCGCGCAATTCGAGCGAGAATAGAATGTTTTCACCCACGGTCAAGGAATCGAACAACGCGCCGGATTGAAAAACCATGGTGACTTTTTTGCGGATGCGGCGCCATTCGGCGTCGGTCTCGTCGGTCATGTCGGTGTAAGCGACGTGAATCCGCCCGGAGTCCGGTTTGATAAATCCCATGATGTGGCCGAGGCTTACGGACTTGCCGACGCCGCTGCGGCCGATGACGGCCAGCGTCTCCCCGGCGTCGATGTGGAAATTGACATCGACTAAAACGGGCCTATCGAACGTCTTATTAATGTGTTCGAACTCAATGTAGTGGGAGTGGTGCGCCGTGGTCATCTCGCGGTCCATTCTGAGGGAGTATTGACGTTCGAGAGTGGCCGGGGATCGAGAACGGGCCAGCGGGAAGTCCGAAGGGTGGATATAAAATCTTGCATTTTGAACAGTTTACGATGAATCGCGGACTCCGCGGCAGCAGCCACGCGGGCGTGGTAAACGGCGCAGAGAGGGTCGAGTTTTCCGTCGGTTTCGGGGACCAGACAGTCGGCATCCGAGCCCTCGGCCGCCGCGATCAACTGGGTGAGGAAAGTCGCGGTCACCTCCGGCATGTCGCAGGCGACGAGCAGGTTCCAGTCGGCCCTGGTGATCGAAAGAGCGGTGTACAGCCCTCCGAGAGGCCCGCAATTTTCGATTTTATCGGGCGCCACGGGAAAGCCCAAGTGCGCGTACCTCTCGACCGGCCCGATGATGGTCGCGTCTCCGGCCGCGTTTCGGACGGCGATGGCGATCTGCTCGACCATGGTCCGGCTTCCCAGCGGCAGCAGGGCCTTGTCGCGTCCCATGCGCCGGCTGGCTCCCCCGGCCAGAACGTACCCCGAGCATTTTGGAGACGGTCGCACAACGGAGGCGGCCGGCGTTTTCTTTCCTTCAACAAGGCGGCCGCCCGCCCCTGTGCGACTAGTCATGAGATGATATTAGCAACGTCCGGAAGCGCGTGCCCGAAGGAGCAGCGTCGAATAGTGGAATTAAACAAAAAGGTGTATATTTGTTTAATAGCAACAGTTGCCATGCTGGCCGCCTCCCCCAGTCGCGCCGCAGATTCGAGCCCCGTCGCGACCAGTGTGCCCGCTCCCGTGGTGCACAAGACCCAAGTGGTGAAGGCCGATCCGCGCACGGGAAAACTGGTGCGCAGCGTGGTGGTTTCCTCGAAACCCGTGCTCACGAAAATTGCGCCGGCCAAGCCGGCGGCGGAGCGAACCAGCAGCGAGCTGAACGCGATTGTCGATAAAGCCGCCCGCGCCCACGACGTGGACCCGCTGCTGATTCATTCGATGATTAAAGTAGAGAGCAACTACAACGTCCACGCCGTTTCGAATAAGGGCGCCGAGGGACTGATGCAGTTGACTCCGTCGACCGCGCGGATGCTGGGCGTAAGCAACAGCTTCGATCCGCAGCAGAATATCGAAGCGGGCGTGAAGTATCTGAAATATTTGAAGGATCTTTATAAAGACGACCGGCTGGCGCTGGCGGCTTATAATGCGGGTCCGGGCGCGGTGGACAAGTATAAATGGATTCCACCGTACGCGGAGACGGAGAATTACGTTTATCAAGTGGGCAAGCGTTACGGCGAAGCGCGCCGCGCGGCGGATGCGGCCAAGCCTGTGGAAGAGCCGGTTGCCGGGGCAATGACGCTGGAAGTGAAGCCGGTGGAAATCAAACCGGCGGCGGTAGTCCAGTTCATCGATGAACATGGCAGGCTGCACCTTAAGACTGCGCAGTAGGTCGAAACTCGTTGCGGGTTTCCTGCTTGGAGCAGCGGTGTCTTTCGCGGCATCCAAGCCGGCTACGAGTAAGGTCCCCCCAGGTAAAGTCAGCGCGGTTCGTTTCTGGTCGCTGGGCGATATGACGCGCGTCGCGATCGACGTTTCGGCCGGTTTCAAGTTCCGTTCCGAACGGCTGACCAATCCCGACCGGCTGTTTTTCGACATTCAGGGCGCGACGCCGGAGATGACCAGGGGCCTGCGCACGATTGCCGTGAGCGATGGAGTTTTGAAGCAGATCCGCATCGCCGAGACGCAACCGGGCGTCACGCGCGTGGTGCTGGATCTGGAGCAGAGGGTGGAGTTCACGGCGTCGCAGCTCAGTAGTCCGGACCGGTTGATGATTGAGCTGCACGCCAGGGATCGTCCGGCACCGGCGGGAAACAAGGTGACCGAAGCGGCTCCGGCGGCTCCGGTCGCGCCGCCTCCTTCCGTCACGCATCCGATCGTCATCGTGGACGAAACTCCCGCGCCCGCAATGGCGAGAAAGGCGGGGCCGCGCAAATTTGAGCCTCCGCCGCACATCGAAATCGCGCGGGCTGAGATGGTGTCCGGCCCGGCTCCGGAACTGACTCCGCCTCCGCCGATGCCGGTGATGGCCAAGACCAGGCTTCCTGGGCCTGCCATCTCGTCGATGAAGAGCGAGCTGCCTCCGCCTCCGGGCACGGAGCCGGTCGCGCCCGAGTTGAAGCCAGAACTGAAGACGGACAAGCCCGCGACCCTTTCCGGCGTTGCCGCCGAGCCGGCCAAGCGTAACGCGAACGGCGACCGTTCCCTGACCCGCGTGTTGGGGCTGAAACTGGGGCGCGTGGTGATCGATCCCGGTCACGGCGGCAAGGATGTCGGCACGCACGGGCCTTCGGGGTTGTATGAAAAAGAAGTGGTGCTCGATGTCGCGCGGCGGCTGGGGGGCCTGATCGAGGACCGGCTGGGGAGCGAGGTTATTTTCACGCGCTCCGACGACACCTTCATTCCGCTCGAAGAACGGACGCGCATTGCCAACGATCGCAAGGCCGATCTGTTCCTGTCGATTCACGCCAATTCGTCTCCGATCCGGACGGTAGCGGGCGTGGAGATGTACTATCTGAACTTCACCACCTCCAAGGCCGCGCTGGATGTGGCGGCGCGTGAGAACGCGGGTTCCGCCAGTTCGATCTACGATCTGAAAGAGCTGCTGCAAAAGATCGCGTTGAAAGACAAGATCGACGAATCGCGCGAATTCGCGGCTCGTCTACAGACGTCGCTGAGCACGCTCGAAACCAAGGGCAACGCGGCGGCGAAGAATCGACCCCTCAAAAAGGCGCCCTTCATCGTGCTGATCGGCGCGGCCATGCCGAGCGTGCTGGCCGAGATCGGGTTCCTGACCAATGCGGGCGACGAAACCCTGCTCAGAAAGCCGGAGTACCGGCAGAAGATCGCCGACGCGCTGTACAAAGGGATCGCGAACTACGCGGATACGCTGAGCCATTTCCAGGTCGCGCAGAAGCACGAATAGTTTTGGGCAGGTATTTAGACGATCGCTCCCTGCGGTCGCGGCTCGGTAAGCAGTTGCGTTTGCATAGCGCTGATTCCGAGCCGCGACCATAGGGAGCGATCCGTAGCCCGCCCTACAAGATGTCTCGAATTCGACTGGTTTGTTGGAACGCGGAACTGGCTTCAGAGCGCGCGCGCGGGCTCAAGAAGGCTGGTCTCGATGTCGATGCGTCGCCGTTCGATCCGGCCGGCATGATCGGGCGGCTGCGCGAAAATCCTCCGGCGCTGATGCTGATCGATCTCGATCGGTTGCCGTCGCACGGGCGGGAGGTGGCTGGCGCGCTGCGCAACAGCAGGGCGCTGCGGGAGATTCCCATTGTGTTCGCGGGCGGTCTCGAAGAGAAGGTGGCGCGCGTTCGCGCGGAATTGCCCGACGCGATATTCACTTCTTGGACGGGCGTTGGCGCTGCCATAAAGAGGGCGATGAAGAACGCGCCTGCTGTTATCGCGCAGCCCTTGCCGCATATGCAGCGGTTTGCGGGGTCGCCTTTGGCGAAGAAGCTCGATCTGAAGGCCGGGGTGAAGGCTGCGCTGATCGGCGCGGAAGAAGGATTCGTCGAACTCCTCGGCGATCTGCCCGAGAGCGTCGAATTCGAGACGCGTATCGCTCCGAACACGAAGCTGGTTTTGTGGTTCGTGCGGGCGAGCCATGAATTGGCGGACGCGTTCGAGCTTGCGTCGGCGCGCATGCCGGAGGGTTGTTCACTGTGGATTATTTATCCGAAGAAAGCGGGCCGGTACAAAGTCGACTTCAATCAAAACGACGTGCGGCTAACGGGGCTCGGTGTCGCGATGGTCGACTACAAGATTTGCGCGGTGGATGCGGATTGGTCGGGCATGAAGTTCGCGCGGCGCAAAACCTAGCGTTATGTGGCGCACGCACTCGTGCGTGCCGTGTCGAGACTCGTCTCGACATCTTCCCCTGGGTGACGAAAGCGCTGGCCGGGCATCGACACTCTCGAAGACACTTCGAGCGTCTCGGTCAGCCCCAGGCGTCAGCTTGGGGCTTCGCTCGGTCGTCGAAGTAGCCCCAAGCTGACGCATGGGGCTGGACGAAGCATTTTCATCGCCATCGTTGCCCCGAGATGCGTCCAAAACAGCACGCCGAGGGCATGCGCCACGTCAGCGCAGCAAAGGCGGAGTCGACGGCGGCGGGTGGCGATGATGCGTCGCCTGTTCGTACGCATAGGCGAGTTTGATCAGCAGCGGTTCGGACCACGCGCGGCCGAAAATCGTCATGCCGGCGGGAAGCGTGCCGCCTCGCGAAAATCCCATCGGGACGTTGATCGCCGGGAAGCCGGTGGTGGGCGAATAAAACTGGCTGTTGTCGCCGGCGGGAGTGTTCAAATCGCCGATCAGGCGCGGGGGATTGCTCCAGGTTGGATAAACAAACGCGTCGAGCTTCAGCTTGTCCATCGTTTTGTCGACGGCCTCGCGGACCAGTTCGCGATAGGCGGCGTCGGCTTTGCAGGCGGGCGAATCGGGGCCATTTTCCGGGCCCTGCTCGGCCTGTTCCAGGCGCCGCTGCGCGGAGGGATGGAAGCCGCCCGATTTGATAATATCGGCGAGAGTTTTCACCGGCACGTTTCGCCCGGCAAGGAAATGATTGAGGTCGTATTTGAATCCCTGGCACGGGCCGGCGCCCCCCCGTTCGCGTCGGACCTGATCGACAGTGGCCGGGTCGACGATGGTGGCACCGGCGCGGCGCAGGTCTTCTATCGCGGTCATGAAAATAGTGACGATTTCCGGGTCGGTCGATTCGCGTTCATAGGCCTGGCGGAGAATGCCGATGGTCGCGCCGCGCAGTCCGTTGCGATCGAGCGACGCTGCATAATTCTGCGGAAGGTGCGCGGGCGCGGCCGACGTGACGGGGTCGTCGGGATCGGCGCCGACGATCGCTTGAAATACTTTCTCCGCATCTTCCATGGTGCGCGCGATGGGGCCGGCGATATCGGCAAGCAGGCTGAGCGGAAAAACGCCGGCGCGGCTGGTCAGTCCCATGGTGGAACGAATACCGGCCAGCGATTGATGCGAGGAAGGTCCGCGGATGGAGTTGCCGGTATCGCTGCCGAACCCGACGAGTCCCAGGCTGGCGGCGATGGCGGCCGCGGTGCCCCCGCTCGATCCAGCGGTGACGCGGCTCAGCGCGTACGGATTTCGGGTGTAGCCGGGCAGGATGGAGCTGACGGTTTCATAAGGACTGAACGCCCACTCCGCCATATTGGACTTGGCGAGGACGAGGGCGCCCGCGTCCTTCACGCGCTTGACCAAGAACGCGTCCTTGTCGGGAATATATTTCGCGAAAACGAGCGCGCCATTGCTGGTGGGAAGGCCCTTGGTCTCGAAGTTGTCCTTCACGATCATCGGGACGCAGTGCAGCGGTCCAGTTAAACCGGACTGCGCGAAACGCCGGTCCAGCTCGTCGGCTTCCTTCGTGACGTTAGGATTCACCAGGACGATGGAATTGATCGCCGGGCCGTTCTTGTCGTAGGCGTCGATGCGTTTCAGGTATTGATCGACCAGCGCGCGGCAGGTGAGGCGGCCTGCCTTCATCGCGTCGTGGACCTGGGCGATGGTGGCTTCCTCGACTTCGAATGGCGATTGAGCCGCAATCGGAACGGCGAGCAGCAGAAAGGGAAGTGGGCGGATCACTGAATCAGGATACGATGATCCGCTCCAGGCCGAATCCCACGTTAAAACCCCGTCACCTCGATCGCACCTTGTAGGGCGGCCAATTCTGGCTGCAGCCGCGTTTTCAGGCGGCTCTTGCTGATTGTCGAAAAAGCCCGCCCGAAGGCGGGCTGCAGCCAAAATTGGCCGCCCTACAAGCGATGCAAATGCTGACTGCTTCGCTATTGAGGGGTCGCCACGACGGAGGGCACCGTTTCCACGCGGCCCAAGACGACCAGTGTCCGCCCGCTGGCGGTATCGAGCATCTCCAGCGTCGGGATCAGAGTGCAGGAAGGCGCGGAGACGATGGCCGTGGGGGGAAACATCGGCGGAATCGTAATCGTAGCGCGGATCTCGCGTCGATCCCCCGCGGCGAGATTAAGATCGGTGTCGCTTCTCAAAGAAAGCGACATGCTTTTGCCGGGCGGGACCACAAGCGTCGCCGATTTCAGAACCGTTCCCGTGGAATCCACAAACGAAACAGCGGTCGTGCAGATCACCCCGAGAGCGGGAGCCAGCACGCCAGGATTCAGCAGGTTCAATTGCGCGGTCTGCGCGTCCGCGATTCCGACCATGCCCGTGGTTTGCACGGTTTGCGAAACAGGTACGGACTGAGCACTGAGAGCGAAGGCGCTCAGCGTCATGGCACACGTCAGGTTAACGTATTTGAGCATACATCTCTCCTATGATTTTGTCGATTCAACCGGCGGGCAGTGCATACCGGTCTGATTCCTGAAACCCGTCTCCGCAGGAGTAGTTTTGGCGGTTAAGAAGATTTAAGTCAGTTCTGGTCCTGCCAGGAAAAGACGCGGTCCAAATTCTCGGCCGGTTTCCCGTCGACTTCCGCATAGGGATAAATGAAATAGTTCAGCGGTTCTCCGGCCTGCCGCGGCGTGAGCTGCAAATCGCGGCCGCGCGTGAATTCGACGCGGTTTTCATCGTGAGCGCCAAAAAAGTATTCGCGTTTGGAGGGATCCTTCGCCGCTTCCGAGGCGTCGATGGGAATCCAGCCGATCCCTTGCGCGTAGAATTCCGCCCAGCAATGATAGCCGGCAATGGCGCCATGGCCTCGCTCCGATGGAATGGGAAATCCGATCGAGAAGCGCGCCGGAATGCCCATGGCGCGCGCATAGCCGATGAAGATGGCGTGAAAGTCGGTGCAATTTCCGCGCCGCGCGTCGCACGCGTAATAAATGTCGCCGCGGCCCCAGCCTTTTCCGGTCTTGTCGTATTTCACCGTCGCGACCACGTGATTGTAGATCGCCCGCGCCATTTCGAGGTCGGTATGCGCGCCAGCCGCGGTCACCACTTCGCGAGCCCATTTCCGGATGGTGTCGTCGAGAGGCACCATGCGATCGGGCTTCAGCCAGCGCGAAAGGTCCGCGTCGCTGAGGGAAGCAGCACCGGTGGGCGCCGGCGCCAAGTGCTCCTTCCGCGCGCAGTCGAAGGTCACCTTGATCGACGGAGGCGTGCTGGATTCGATGCTGACGATCCGGTTCCCCAACTCATCGGTCGCCACCTTGTAGGCTGACGTAGAATCGATCCTCAAATTGGCGATGCGTTGATACTCGTCATCGTGGGGGATGGGAACCCAGAGTCGAAAAGTTTTCGCGGCGGTCGTGGCCGGCACGGTTGCTTTATATTCGAAACTGAAGTGACGCTCACGCGGTTGAGCGAAGAGCGTCGCCGCGAGCATGAATGTTGCGGAAACGCGCCATCCCAGCATCAACTGATGATACTCCATTGACAACGGCCCATTTCTGGGATACGCTCATCGAAGCTTGAACGGCGCTTGAGTCGTTTCAAGCCCCCAAAACCACGTGCAGTTGAAGGGAGACGGCGTGAACGTTCCAAAAGCTCTTCTCATCAGTCCGCTGGTATTCTCAGCGGCTTCGCTTTTCTTGATATACGGGCAGCAGCCTCCGGCAGCCGGAAGCCCAGCGGGTCCCGGCCGGGGCCGAGGCGGGGGCGGATTCCGCCAGCCCGATCCGGTCGATTTTAACGACCACCCAGGCTGGATCTCCATGTTCGACGGGTCGACGTTGAACGGTTGGGACGGCGACAAGAATTACTGGCGCATTGTCGATGGAGCCATCGAGTCGGAGTCGACTTGCGAGAAACCGACCGGCACCATCTACCTGATCTGGCAAGGCGGCGAAGCAGCGGACTTCGAGATGAAACTGGAGATGAAGGGCGAAGGAGCGCACATCAACAGCGGCGTCCAATACCGCGGCGCGATTCAGGAACCTCGTCCTCCTGGAGGCGGCAGAGGGCCCGGCGGTGGACGCGGTCCGCAAGGCACATGTCCCAGCGGCCAGCCGCGCGGCACACCTCCCGATCAGGCGGGGCAGGCCAAGTGGAACATGCTGGGCGCGCAATTCGATTTCGACGGCCAGAATCGCTACAGCGGCCAGTATTACGAACAAGCCACCGGCCGCGGCATCATCGCGTGGAGAGGGCAAGTCGTCCGGACTGAAGAGGGTAAGAGCCCGCGCCTTCTGGCCACGCTCGGCGACAAAGATGAACTTGGCGGGTACGTGAAGGTCGACGATTGGAATCAACTGCACATCATCGCGCGCGGCACAACGATGACGCACATCATCAACGGCCACGTGATGTCGATCCTGATCGACGAAGATCCGACGAAGTTCCGCAAGAGCGGGCTGATCGGGTTTGAGATCGAGGGAACGGGAAAAATCTTCATGCGGAATATCTGGCTGAAGAAACTGTAGGAGCGTGAATCGAAGTTTCGTTGTAGGGCGGGCTATCAGCATGCAGCCGCCTTTGCAGGCGGCTCTTCTCGAACAGGGAAGAGCCTGCTCAAAGCAGGCTGCAGGCTAAATAGCCCGCCCTACAAGATCTCTCGGCGATTGTGAAATCCGCGCGAGCTACTCGTATCGCAACGCGATCATCGGATCCACATTCAGTGCTCGCCGTGCTGGAATTGCGCTCGCGATGGCTGCGACTACGATTAGAAACGCCGACAATCCCAAGAACGTCGCCGGGTCGTAAAAAGGGACGCCATAGAAAAAGTCGGACGAGCCAGGGAGCGCGAGCGTCGCATGCAACAGCGCCGACAACGCCGCGGCTCCGGCAACGCCCAGCACCAGCCCGCAGAATACCGGCCGCAATCCGCGCACGATTACCGAGAACAGAACGTCGCCCGCTCTGGCTCCCAGCGCGACGCGGACTCCGATCTCTTTCACGCTCCGGCTCACCAGGTACGACATCACGCCGTAGATTCCGACCCCCGCCAGCGCCATGGCCAGGGCCGCAAGGATGGCGGCGAACAGCGCGCTGATCTGTGCAAACGACCGCGACAACTGCACCGGACCTGCTTCCAGGTTCATAGTCGACAAACCGGCTGCGAGTCTCGGGTCGATGGTGCCCGCGGCGGCTCGAATTGCCGCGACTGCGCGGCGGGAGTCGCCTTGGGTTCGCACCAGCAACCCCGTGTTCCAGCCGGCCGGCTTGGGCGCAAGATAGACCCGCGATACGTCGACCCGCGATAAACTCGCGAATCTAACGTCCTTGACGACGCCGATAATCGCAAAATCGGTGTAAATCTTGCGGTAGTTCATGTCCAGTTTGAAATGTTTGCCGATCGGATCTTCGCCGGGCCAAAACTTGCGCGCCGCCCCTTCGCTCACCAGCGCGAGATTCAAGCCTTGTTCGGATTCGAGCCGGATGAGATGCCGTCCGCGGACAATCGGGATTCCGAACAGGTCGAAATAGGTGTCGGACGCGGAACCGGCCAGCGTTCTGCCAAGCTCCGTTCCGGCCATGATTGGTAAAGTCCAGGTTCCCATCAGAGGCGTCCTTCCCAAGGCGACATTCCGGACCTCCGGTAAATTCTGGAGCCGTTCCATCAATCTCTTCTCCAGTGCGTCCGCTTTCACTGGATCGGCGCCGAAATCGCCGAAGACCGAGTAAACGCTCTGCGTTTCGTAGCCTGGCTCCGCAACCTGCGCGCGACTGAGTCCGCGCATCAGCAGACCTGCGCTGATCAGCAGCACCATCGACACCGTCACCTGCGTTGCAATCAATAAACTGCGCAGCCGCGACCGGCTCCATCCTGTTCCGAATCCTCCGTCGGTCTTCAGCGCGACCGTCAGATCCGGCCGGCTGAATTGAAGCGCCGGCGAGAGTCCGAATAGCAGTCCGGCAAGCAGGGACAGCGCCATTGCATACGCGAGCACCCGCCAATCCGGGCTCAAATCGATGCCGACCGCCAGATCGAATCCGAGCCCCTTGGATGTTCTTTGAAGGAATTGTTCTAGAGCGATCCAGAGCAGTTTGCTGGTCCAGATCGAAAATAGCAATCCTCCCGCTCCGCCGATCAGCGACAGCAGCAAGCTCTCGGTCAGCAGTTGGCGGACGATGCGGCCGCGGCTCGCGCCCAGCGCCAGGCGCACGCTGATTTCTTTTTGCCGCGCCGCTCCCCTCGCGAGCAGCATGTTCGCGATGTTGACGCATCCGACCAGCAGCACCATGCCGACGATCAGCATGATGGCCAGTACCGAGGCCTGAAAGCGCACGTCTTCTGTATTGCCGAGCAATGACGTGGGTTGCAGAGTTACGGTGGTAGTCCCTTCGGCTTCCTTAAAGGTGGCTGCGAACTGCCGGATGAGCGTGGCAACCTCGGCTTCCGCGCGACGCGCCCCCACCCCGGACTTGATCCGCGCCAGGATCTGGAACTGCTGATCGCCCGGCGTATTCAGCCAGTCGCGTCCCGGCGCGAGTTGCGCCTGCATCGAAACCGGCGCCCAAAAATCAGGTGTCTGAGGAATCACGGCGGTGCCGGAAAACTCCTTCGCCGCCACGCCCACCACCGTGAATGCGACGCCGTTCAGTTTCACGATGCGCCCGGTCACTTCACGGTCGCCATGAAACCGCCGCTCCCAAAACGCATTGCTCAGCACGATCACCGGATTCCCGCCCGGCGTACGATCCTCTTCCGGCAGAAAGGTCCGGCCGATCTGCGCGGGCACGCCGAGGTCGGTGAAGTAATTCGCGGTCACCAGTTGCCCGCCGATTTTGTCCCCGTCGCCGGCGATCACCGTATGCGACCCGGTTGCGGCGGCCAGGCCGGTGAACACATCGTTGCGATCCCGGCAGTACAGGTACTCCGGGAAAGAAAACCCATACTGGAGGTCGCCATGGCTGCCATTCGCGAACCATCGCTCCAGGCGAACCACCTGGCTCGGATCGGCCACCGGCAGAGGTTTCAGCGCCACGGCATTGTAGGCGGTGAACACGGTGGTGACCACGCCGACCCCCAGCGCCAGCGTCAGCGCCGCGATCAGCGTGAATCCCGGATTCGCCCGCAACGTCCTCGCGCCGTATTTGAGATCGGCGAACAGGGTTTCGATCTGGGGCAACCCGCGCGATTCCCTCTGAGTTTCTCTCACGCGCGTGACGTTGCCGATGCTGCGCAACGCAGCCTGCCGCGCTTGGTCAGGCGTCATTCCCCGGCTGATATTTTCCTCGACCAGCATTTCGACATGAGCTTCGACCTCAGCGTCGAAATCCCGGTCAAGAGTGCGTCGGCGGAACATCGCCAACAGTCTCGAAAGCAGAACGCGCATAAAAGTCAGTTCTCCGGCTCCAACGCCAGCACCCGGGTCATCATGTCCGAGGTCCGCTCCCAGCTCCTGGTCTCCGCGGCCAGCTTTTTTTGCCCCGCCTTGGTGATCGAGTAGAATTTCGCCTTGCGATTATTTTCAGAAACGCCCCAAGCCGAGGAAATCCACCCATGCTGCTGGAGCCGCAGCAGCGACGCGTAAATCGTCCCTTGATTCAGCTCCATCAGACTTGCGCTGATCTGCTCGATCCGCCGCGCCAGGCCGAAGCCGTGCAGAGGGCCGAGCACCGCCAGCGTCTTCAGGACCATAAGGTCCAGCGTTCCGGGAAGGATTTCCGGCTTCTCCTGTGGCATATCTACAGGAAGTATGCCAGAGTTCCTGTGGCCTGTCAACAGGAGAGATTTTTGGTTGACAATAAAAATATGAAACTACGTTCGATGTCGTTGCTGTTTTGCTCCGTTCTGCTGCTCGCCGCCGAAACCGTGGCCGGCCTGAAATGGACCGCTCCCGCCGGCTGGAAAGCGGAAAGCGGCGCCCGCCCCATGCGCGCAGCCACCTATACCGTGGGCGACGCCGAGTGCGCCGTCTACTTCTTCGGCCAAGGACAGGGCGGCGCCGTTCAAGCCAACCTGGAGCGATGGAAGAACCAGTTCCAGGGCGGCCCTGAAGGGAAAACCGGCAAGCGGACCATTCATGGCCTCACCGTCACTACCATCGATGTCTCCGGCACATATAGCGGTATGACCGGCCCCGGGTCTGGTGGCGGCGCGCCGAAGCCGGGCTACCGCATGCTCGGCGCCATCGTCGAGAATCCCGCCGGCAACGTGTTTTTCAAATTCACCGGTCCCGCGAAAACCATCGCCGCCAATCAATCGAAGTTCGACCAGATGCTCGATTCCGTCACCAAATAAGATCGGTATACTCGGTTCATGAGCAAATCCATTCAAATTTCAGCAACGCTCGCGGCCTGCGCGGCCCTGTCCTTCGCCGGTAATCCGCAAAGCCCCTCGGCGGAAACGTCAGTCGCCATCGGCGGAAAATCCATCACGATTAAGTATTCTGCGCCCTCGCTGCGCGGCCGAAAGATGTTCGGCCCCGACGGACGCATCAGCCAGGATCCCACCTGGCCCGTCTGGCGCACCGGCGCGGACGACGCAACGGCCCTGCACACGGACGCGAATCTAATCATCGGCGGCTTGAACGTTCCCGCCGGCGATTACACCGTATTCACGCTGGTGAACGTCACTCCCTGGCAGCTCATCATTAATAAGCAGACCAAGCAGTGGGGCCTCACATATAAAAAGGACATGGACCTCGGCCGCGTCCCGATGACCGTGACCAAACCGTCCGCGCCCATTGAGACGTGCAAGATCGTTCTCTCCGCCGCCGGCGGCGATAAAGGCAAACTGCAAATCGAATGGGAGAATGTCATCGCCTCCGTTCCCATCACGGTGAAATGATCCCTCGCCCTGCCGAATTCCTGCGCGAGGGCTTCTCCAAGTGGATAGATGACTTCAACGAGATCCGTGGCCTCTTCTCCGAAATGCTGGAAGAAGAAGGCGACGCGGATCTCGCTGCGTTTTTGCGCTCCTGTTTCGATGAAAACGGCGGACAGGTCAAGCTCGCGGCTCTGCCCGCCGAATATTGCCAGGCGCTGTCCATCGTTTTTCAGCTTCTCGATATCGTCGAGGAAAACACCGCCAATCAGGTGCGCCGCCGCGCCGACGATCCCCGCCGTCAGGAAGGCGAGCCCGGCTTGTGGCAGTATAACCTCGGCGATCTGCGCGAGCGCGGATTTTCCGAAGCGGCTTTGCGAACCGCGATGGAGCGGATTTCCGTCGAGCCGGTCTTAACCGCCCATCCCACAGAAGCCAAGCGCGCCACGGTCCTCGAACATCATCGGGCGATCTATCTTCTCTTGGTGGAGCGCGACAACCGCCGGTTTACGGAAGTCGAAGCCGCCATTTTTCGCCGGCGCCTGAAAGCCGCACTCGAACGCCTCTGGCGCACCGGAGAAATCCGCGCCGAGCGTCCGCAGGTCGACAGCGAAGTGCAAGGCGTTCTGCACTACCTGCGCTGGGTGTTTCCAGATGTTGTGGAATTGCTGGATCAAAGATTCCAGCACTCCTGGTCCGCCGCGTTCGGCACTACTCCTCCTCATTTGCCGAAGCTCGCATTCGGAAGCTGGGTCGGTGGCGATCGCGACGGTCATCCTTTAGTGACTCCCGAAGTGACCGCACGAACTCTGGTGCTGTTGCGCCAAGGAGCATTGGCCGTCGCGCGGGAGCGTCTGCGCCAGCTCGGCGCGCGCTTGAGCCTTGCCGAATCCGAAGTGCCCGTGCCCGCCATCCTGCGCGACCGCATCGCGATTCTGGGCGGGATTCTCGGCCCGGAAGTCGCTCGCAAAGCCGTCGATCGCAATCCGCGCGAGCCCTGGCGACAACTGGTCAACCTGATGCTCGCGCGACTGGAACGCGTGGACCATCCGGGCGGCTACGCGACGGCCGCTGAATGGATCGAGGATTTCGAAGTGCTGGAAGCATCGCTTCGCGAAGCGGGCGCGCACAATGTTGCCGAGATGGACGTGCGTCCCGCTGTCGCCCAGGCGCGCGTGTTCGGATTTCATCTGGCGACGCTCGACATCCGGCAAAACAGCCAGTATCACGATCGAGCCATGGCCGGTCTGCTGCGCGCCGCGGGTTTCTCGAAATGCGATTTTCCGAACTGGAGCGAAGCAGAAAAACTGGAATTTCTCAACAGGGAGCTGACGACCCTGCGCCCGTTCGCCGGTCCATACATGGATCTCGATCCCGAGGCTGCGCATGTGACGGCTTTGTTTCGCAACCTGCGTGAGCACCTCGCCGCGCATGGCCCCGAAGGACTGGGGCCGGTCATCGTCAGCATGACTCGCAGTGTCGCGGATCTTCTGGTTGTCTACCTGCTGGCCCGCGAAGGCGGATTGCTGGTCGAGACGCAAGGCGGACTCGCCTGCGAACTGGCCGTCGCGCCGTTATTCGAAACCATTCGCGACCTGGAAAACAGCGCCGGAATTCTGGACGCCTTTTTGAGCCATCCCGTCTCCATGCGCCGTCCCGTGAACGACGTCGTGGTCATGCTCGGCTATAGCGACAGTAATAAGGACGGAGGCGTCCTCGCCAGCCAGTGGAGTCTGCATCAAGCCGAACGCGAATTGACGGGCGTCGCGAAAAAACATAACACCCGCCTGACGTTTTTTCACGGCCGCGGAGGCACCGTCGGCCGCGGAGCCGGTCCCACGCACGTATTTCTCGAAGCGCTGCCCGAAGGCTCGCTCACCGGGAAAATGCGCGTCACCGAACAAGGCGAAGTCATCGCGCAAAAATACGCCAACCGCGTCACCGCGACCTTCCAACTGGAACGCCTGCTGGCCGGCGTCACCCGAACGACGCTGCTGCATGCCGCGCCGCATCGCGAAGCCCCGGCCCTGGAATCCATCTGGCCCACGGTGGTCGAGAAAAGTTTTCAAGCGTATCGACAACTGGTCGAAACCAACGGGTTTTTGACGTTTTTCCGCCAGGCCACGCCCATCGACGCCATCGAGCAGACGCAGCTCGGCTCGCGCCCGTCGCGCCGCACGGGAGCCGGGACGCTGGACGATCTGCGCGCCATCCCCTGGGTGTTCAGTTGGAGCCAGGCGAGATTCCATCTCCCTGGCTGGTACGGCGTCGGCACTGCTTTAGATTGGCTGCGGTGCGAGCGTCCCGAAGATTGGGCGCGATTGCGCGAGCAGGTCCGCGTGTGGCCATTCTTATCTTATTTACTCCACAACTCCGAAGCGAGCCTGATGATGGCCCATCCCGAACTCATGCGGCTCTATGCATCGCTGGTGGAGGACGAAGCCGTCCGCGCGCGTCTGTTCGAAACAATCTTCGACGAATATAAATTGTCGGTATCGGTGATCGAAGAATTGTTCGGCGATTTCGCGACGCATCGCAAACGCCTGGCGCAAGCCGTCCAACTGCGCCGCAGCGCGCTCGACCAGCTGCATCACGAACAAGTCCGCCTGCTGCGAGTGTGGCGAAGGAAACAGAAAGAAGAAACGCTAACGTCTCTGCTGTTGACCATCAACGCCATCGGCATGGGGCAAAAAATGACCGGCTAGGCGCATCCCCTCCATCACTGTCGGGGTTCCATTGCCGATATGGAACCCCGACAGTCATGGAGGGGATATGCGCGCTAGTTGCCGAGAACAAAATTGACGTCCACGTCCGTGACGACTTCCACCGGATTCCCATTGAGCAGCGTCGGCCTGTAAAGGTACTGCTTCACCGCGTCCCGTGCCGCCGCCACCAGTAGCGGATGCCCGCTCAATAGCTGAACATTCTGCACCACGCCATCTTTGCCGATGATGACGGTGAAGCGGACCAGTCCCGAAATCCTCGCCTGCATCGCTAGCGGCGGATAAACGGGGTCAACCTTCGTGATCAGGTTCGCCTGCTGCACCATGCCGCTGACTCGAACACGCGTCGGAGGCGCTGGCGTACCGGCCGACTGTGGAGGAGGAGGGGGCGGCGGTGGCGGAGGCGGAGGCGCAGCAACCATGCCCGATGCCGTCTGCGACTTCTTTGCCGCGAGCGCCTTATCGACCCATTCGTCGGCGACCCTGACATCAGCCAGGTACTCGGCCTTCGTGTCCCGCAAATCGGCGCGTTCGCGGATGAGCAGATTCAGGTACGCCATCGCATCGGAATAATTCGGATCGATCAGCAGCGCTCGATTCAGGTTCTCGATGCCTTCTTCGAGCAGCGCGGAATACTGCGCCTTCAAACTCTGCCTCTGAGGAGCCGGCAAAGGCCCCGGATCCTCGGGCTTCATATTGAGGCTTGCCCGCGCCGCCATCAACGCTGGATACCACTTCGCCCACGCGATGACGCCCATCGAGTACGGCGCTTCTTTATTGGTCGGAGAAACGGTCGCCAGGCGCTTGTACCAGTCCATCGCTTCGTCGAATTTGCGCATCTTCTCTTCGCCCTTGAGCGGTGTTGCCGAGTTGTAGGCCAGACTCGCCAGAGACGCGACCGCCGTCTGGTTGATCGGATCGAGCTCCAGCACTCGCTTAAACTCCGTTTCCGCCGACCGTGCCAGCGCGTTGTTCTCCGGTGAATTGGCTCCGGGAATCCACTGGCTCATCAGCGCGGTCCCCAGGTAGAGGTGCGGATTCACCGCGTTCGGGTCCAGCGACACCGCCTGCTCGAATAAATCAACGGCTTCGCGATACCGGGCATTCTTGAAGGCCGCGACGCCCCGATTCAAAACATCCCGGGAATCCTGCGCGCACAAAGCGGCCGAAAGAAAGGCAAGTAACACTGCACAACGACGCATATTTTGCCACCCTGTGATATTTTAAGCCATGCAACGCTTTACCGTTCTCCTGCTTCTTGCCGCTTTGCTGCCCGCGCAAAACGTCCAGACCGCGACTCTGGCCAACGGGATGAAAGTCATCATCCAGGAAGATCACAACATCCCCAACGTCGCGATGTATTTTTTCTATAAGATTGGCTCGCGCAACGAACGGCCGGGTATCACGGGCATTTCGCACTTCTTCGAGCACATGATGTTCAACGGCGCGAAAAAATACGGGCCGAAACAGTTCGACAACGAAATGGAAAAAGCCGGCGGCAACAACAACGCCTCCACCGGCGAGGACCTGACGACCTACACCGACTGGTTCCCGTCCAGCGCCCTGGAGCTGATGTTCGATATGGAATCGGACCGCATTCGCGACCTGGCTCTTGAACCGAAAATGGTCGCCTCCGAGCGCGGCGTTGTGTATTCGGAGCGGCGCACCTCGGTCGATAACAGCAACGGCGGCATTCTGCATGAGCAATTGCAGGCCGCCGCGTTCATTGCCCATCCGTATCATTGGCCGGTGATCGGATGGCCTTCCGACATCGAAGCCTGGACTCAGCAGGACCTGAGGGACTATTTCGCCATCGGCTATGCCCCGAATAATTGCACCATGGTCGTGGTCGGCGACGTCACGGTGGCGCGCGTGATGGAGCTGGCGAAGAAATATATCGAGCCGATTCCGTCTCACGACCCTCCTCCGCCGGTTCGAACGAAGGAGCCGGAACAGATCGGCGAGCGGCGCATCGTCGTAAAAAAGGCCGCGCAGTTGCCGCTGCAAATGATCGCATATCATGTGCCGGAGGCGAAGAATCCGGACTCGATCGTGCTGGACCTTTTGTCGACGGTACTGTCGACTGGGCAGAGCTCGCGCCTTTATAAAAGGATGGTCGACGAAGAGCCGCTGGCGCTTTCAGTGAACGGCAGGGCGGGCGACGCGCTGGATCCGACGTTGATGATCTTCACCATTCAGCCTCGCAACGGCGTGGATCCGGCGCGCACGGAGAAGGCTCTCTATGAGGAGCTGGAACGGTTACAAACCACCGAAATTTCCCCGCGCGAATTGCAGAAAGCGAAGAACCAGCTGCTCACGCAGCACTACAGCCGGATGAAGACCATTGCCGGCCGGGCGTCGTTGCTGGGTCATTATGACGTAATCTTTGGCGACTACCGGAAGACGTTCACCATCGACCAGGATTTTCAGGCGGTAACCGCGGCCGATATCCAACGTGTGGCCAAGAAATATTTCACAGATAAGAATCGCACCGTGGCGACGTTGATTCCCGACGGCGCGCAGGGTCCCCGGCGCAGGAGTGACAACCAATGAAAACGCCGATGGTCTTGCTGGCGGCGGCGTTGGTCGCATGCGGGCAGGCGAAGCTGCCCCAATATACGAAAGAGACGCTGCCTAACGGCGCCGTGATCGCGATGATGCCTCGCGCGGGCGTGCCGCTGGTGCATTTCCGGGTGCTGATTAAAGGAGGCGTCGAATCGGAGCCGCCGGAAATGGCCGGACTCGGGAGCGTTACGTCTGGTCTGTTGCGCCGCGGGACGACGAAACGCTCCGCAGAGCAGTTCGCAGAAGAGTTGGATTTTTTGGGAGGCACCTTCGGCGCTGGGGGCGGTCGAGGCGGCGGCGGAGGGCTCGACTCGGCGACGGCGATTTCGTCGGAATTTCTGAGTAAGGATTTTGATGCTGGACTGGATCTTCTCTCGGACGCGATCCTGCATCCGGCGTTTACCGAGAGCGAAGTCCGGAAGGAACTGGCGCGAAGAGTCGACGGCGCGAAGGCTCTGAAGGACAACGCGCAAGGCTCGATCGGTTCCTATTTCCGGGCAGCGTTTTTCGGTCCCGCGCACCCCTACGGTCATCCGCCGGATGAAACGACGTACGCCAGGATCGGGCGCAAGGATATCGTGGAGTATCACGATAAGTTTTACTGCGGGAAGAACATGCTGATCGTGGTGACGGGAGACTTCGACCCGGCCGCGGCCAAAGCGAAGCTGGCTCAAGTTTTCGGCGCGGCGCCCGCCGGCGCGGGTTATGCATGGGCGAAGGCTCCGGCTTTGACGCGCCAAGGGAAGTTGCTGCTGATCGACAAGCCCGACGCGACGCAAACTTATTTTGAGATCGCGCAACCCGGCATCGACAATAAAAATTCCGATCGCACCACGCTGGAAATCATCAATACGCTGTTCGGCGGGCGATTTACCTCGATGCTGAATGACGCGCTGCGCGTCAATTCGGGATTAACCTACGGAGCCGGTTCGCAACTGGAGCAGAACCGGCTGCCCGGGGCGATCGTCATCAGTACCTACACGAAGACCGATACTACGACGCAGGCGATCGACATGGCGCTCGATGTGTTGAAGCGGCTGAATGAGAAGGGCATTACAGCGGAGCAGCTCGCTTCGGCAAAGGCTTATGTGAAAGGCCTCTATCCAACCAGGCGTTTGGAAACAATGGACCAACTGGCGGCGTTGGTCGGCGAGATTGAGCTTTACGGGCTGGGCCGCGACGAAGTGGACGGATATTTCGCGCGCATCGACGCGATTACGCTCGATCAGGCCAACGCGACTATCAAGAAATATTACAAGACGGACGATCTAACGTTCGTGATTTTGGGCGCGGCGGACAAGATTCGCGAGCAAGTCAAAAAGTACGATCCGCACGCGACGGAGGTGTCGATTAAGGCTGTGGGGTGGGTCAAATAAGGCGTTCGTTGGGTGGCTTTTTAGCATATCTGCGCTTGACTTACGCGTCTTCATCCGCGTAATCTGAGTTTTCTTGAATGATGTTCCGAAACTTGCTTATTTACATTGCGATAATGACCGTACTCTGGATGTGCGGCTGTAGCGCTCCTTCATTCGACAGCGACGCCGTCAAGGGGATGCTGGAGAACACGCCGTTAGAGCTTTCGAATGAACAGGTTGCGATCAATGAGTCGCAGATGGACTGCGGCGTGAGGGACGAGCTATGGGATCCGCCGAACGGCAACATGGCGCGCCTGACGCAGAAGGGCAGGGAACTGAAGTTCACCGACGATATCCGGCTGAACGATCCCGAAATTCATGCGCCCTACACGCAGGTGAATGGGAAGTTTTCCGTGCAGGTGGCCGATGTGTCCAGAATCCGCGATACCGATGGTGGAAAACTGGCCGACGTGAGGCTGGGAATCATGATCTCCCAGGAGTGCTTCACGTCTCCTCTCCCCTTGATGGGAATCCGCAGGGGTAAATTTTCGCCCGACGCCGCGGTGGTGTTCCGATTCAAGGGCAGCGACAAGGAATTTACCTTCGATAAGCTGATGCATTGATATCGTTACTCGCGAATCCCCGCCCTGACGGACGGGGTTATAACCCCTGGCGTCAGCCAGGGGATGCGTCCACTAGCGCCGTTGACGTGCGCGATCCCAATATGGGAACATTGATTTGAGGCTGATCAGCAAACGGGCGCTCAAGGCATTTTGGGAGGCGTATCCGCTAGCAGTCTCTCCGCTCACGGCGTGGAAGGATGCGATTCAGCATGCCAGCCCTCAAAACCCAGCGGAATTGCGTGCCGTCTTCGGTTCCGTGGATTTCGTGGGAGAGTTGACCGTGTTTAATATCGGAGGAAACAAGTTTCGTTTAATCGCGGGCGTCGACTATCGCTGCCAGATCGTCTACGTCAAGCATATTCTCACACACAAGAAATACGATGAAGGAAGGTGGAAGACATGAGGCGTGCGCGAAGCCTTGATCCGCGTCGTTACCGGCGGCTGGTGGCGGAGGTTTCTCCGGCGATGATCGAGACCGAGGAGGAGAACGAACGCGTCCTCGCAATCGTGGAAAAACTCATTGCGAAAGGCGAAAAGCGGTCGCCCGAGGAAGACGCCATCCTGAACCTGCTGGTTCATCTCGTCGAGGAGTTTGAGGGGAAGGCCTATCCGATGGGCGAGGCGGCGCCGGCGGAAATGATTGCGTTCCTCCTAGCGCAGAGGGGGCTTAAGCCGGCTGCATTGGCGGTCGTGCTCGGATCGAGGGGCCGCGTATCTGAAATTCTGGCGGAGAAGCGCTCCATCAGCAAGGTGCAGGCGAAGAGGCTTGGGGATTTCTTTCGGGTTTCGCCCGCCGCGTTCATCTGACGGCGTTTGACACGCTCCAGCGCGATTCGGTACTCTGAGAAGGTCTAAGAACTCGCACGGAAAAGGTCTGTCTAAATGAAAACCGCAATTCCATCAGCCCCCGGGATCGAGCGCCACTGGCACTTGATTGACGCCGAGGAAGCTGTGTTGGGGCGCGTGGCCAGCAAAGCCGCCCTCCTGCTGATGGGCAAACATAAGCCCAGTTACACACCGTTTATCGATGCCGGCGACCACGTGGTTGTGGTCAATGCCGAGAAGGTCCGCTTGACGGGCCGCAAGGAAGATCAGAAACTTTACCGCCGCCACTCCGGTTATCCGGGCGGCTTAACGGAGACGAAGGCGCGCAAAGTGCGCGAGACTCGCCCGACGCGGATGATTGAAGAAGCCATCCAAGGTATGCTTCCCAAAACCAAGATGGGGAAGCAGATGTACCGGAAGCTGCAAGTTTACGCAGGTCCGAAGCACCCTCATCAGGCGCAGAAGCCCGTCGAATTGACGATGGTCGGTTAAGGAAGAATTATCAGAATGGCGTTGGTACAACATTTGGGGACGGGCCGCCGCAAGAGAGCGGTGGCAAGAGTATTTCTGCGGTCGGGCAAGGGCACCATCACGGTGAATGGCCGCACTTTCGAAAATTATTTCCCGAGCGAAGCGTCGCGCGCCGTGGTCCGGCAGCCGCTTCTGGCGACAGAGACGGCCGATAAATTCGATATTTTAATCACCACCGCGGGCGGCGGGCCGAACGGGCAGGCTGGCGCGGCGAAACTGGGAATCGCGCGGGCGCTGCTGGAATTCAACGCCGAGTTGCGCGCGAAGCTGAAGGATCTGGGAATGTTGACGCGCGATGCGCGCCAGCACGAGCGCAAGAAGTACGGTCAGAAGGGCGCTCGCAAACGCTTCCAATTCTCGAAGCGCTAGGGCCTCTGGCCCTTTCTGCGCGGCCTTCGCCGCGAGGCGTTTTGAGAGATGTGATGGTTTGGTTCTCACGTTTGTTTTTGGGGCGCATGTTCGCGAATGCGCCCTTCGTTTATTAACCTTCCCTTGCTGCAAATTCCGCTTTGGGCCGCAGCACGGGCTTACCAGGCTCTTTCCCAAGAGTAATGGAGGCATTTTTGCCGTCGATTAGCATGAAAGAATTGCTCGAAGCAGGCGTTCACTTCGGGCACCAGACCAAGCGCTGGAATCCAAAGATGAAAGAATACATCTTTGGCGAACGTAACGGG
>Ga0182024_10005657_pt1 | contig 27890 bp, 19 predicted proteins | sample P32metaG_FD_120480 | JGI IMG/M metagenome (GOLD analysis project Ga0182024, IMG submission 120480) | Permafrost microbial communities from Stordalen Mire, Sweden - P3-2 metaG (Illumina Assembly) | ecosystem: Environmental > Terrestrial > Soil > Wetlands > Permafrost | place: Sweden: Stordalen...
GTGCCCCGGCGGGTGTCCTGGCCGGTGAGTCGGACGTCGACCCCCTCGAGCACCAACGAGCCCATGGCCAGCGCCTCGGCCAGGGCCCAGTCGACCTGGCCGCTCTCGACCAGCGAGTCGCGTTGGAGGAACTGCCGCTCGAGTTTGGGGTGGAGCGTAAAGCCCTCCGGAATCGTCCGTGTCACCGCGGCGAGGGCCAACAAGACGTCGCCGGCCACTCCCGTCTCAATGCTCGGGAGTGGAATTCCGGTCCGGTCGGCCGACAGGTGGGGAGGGGCGGGCGGCGCTTCGGCCCGAACCTCGTCGAGCGCTACCTGCAGGCGGTTGTTGAAGTCGTCGAGCGCCTGCTCGGCCTCTTCGATTGTGATGTCGCCCCGTCGAACGAGTGCCTCGGTGTACAGCTTGCGAACCGATCGCTTGGCGTCAATCCGCTGGTACATCAGGGGCTGGGTGTAGCTCGGGTCGTCTCCCTCGTTGTGGCCATGGCGGCGGTAACACACAAGGTCGATCACGACGTCTTTGTGGAACGCCTCGCGAAATCCGAAGGCCAATCGGGCGGCCCGCATGCAGGCTTCGGGGTCATCCCCATTCACGTGGAAGATCGGGGCCTGGACCATCTTGGCCACATCGGTCGGGTACACCGAGGTTCGTGCGGCCTCGGGAGCGGTGGTGAATCCGAGCTGGTTGTTGATGACGACGTGGACGGTGCCGCCGATGCGATAGCCCGAGAGCCCCGAGAGGTTGAGCGTCTCGGCCACCACCCCTTGACCGGCGAAGGCAGCGTCGCCGTGGACCAACAAGGACAAGACCGGAAAGTGGTCGGCTCGGGCGGCCATGGCCGAAGGGGTGCCGTCGGTCGGCGGGGCCAACCGGTCTTGCTTGGCCCGGGCCATGCCTTCGACGACCGGATCGACCGCTTCGAGATGAGAGGGATTCGACGCCATCGTGATTGGCAGGTCGATACCCGAGGATCCGGTGAACTTCCCGACCGCGCCCTTGTGATACTTCACATCGCCCGATCCCTGTACCGAGTCGGGGTCGAGGTTGCCTTCGAACTCCTCGAAGATCTCCCGGTAGGACTTGCCCACTATGTTGGCCAGCACGTTCAGCCGGCCCCGGTGGGCCATCCCCATCACCACCTCGGCCGTGCCGGTCCGGGCCGCTTCGTCGAGCAAGGTGTCAAGCAGGACGATGGTGGACTCGGCCCCCTCAAGACCAAAGCGCTTCTGCCCGACGTAGCGGGTATGCAGGAAGCGCTCGAAGACTTCGGCCGCGTTCAAAAGTTCGAGGAGGTGGCGCTGCTCTTCGGGTGTGATCGAAGCAGGCACTCCTTCGATGTTCTGCTGGATCCACCGCTTTTGTACCGGGTCCTGGATGTGCATGTACTCGATCCCGAGCGTCCGGCAATAGGCGTCACGCAGGATATGGAGGATCTCATCGAGGGTGGCGATCTCGCGCCCGGCCAGGCCGTCGGTCACGAATTGGCGTGGCAGGTCCCAAATGGTGAGTCCGTAGGTGAGCGGGTCGAGTTCGGCGTGGATGTGAGGTGGCTCCACGTCTAGCGGGTCCAGGTGGGCGATGAGGTGGCCCCGGACTCGGTACATGTTGATGAGGGTCTGGACATGGGCCTGGGTGATCAGGCGTTGGTGCGACCCCTCACCTGGATCGGCCACCCCGTTTGTGTCCGGGCGCCAGCGCGCCGGCTCGTAGGGAACGCCCATCGACTCGTAGACATCGTCGTAAAACCCGTGTCCACCGGTCAGACATTCGGCCACGTGGGCCAAGAAGATCCCGGATTCGGCCCCCTGGATGATGCGGTGATCGTAAGTAGAGGTGAGGGTTACCACCTTGCCCAGACCGAGCTCGGCGATGATCCGGGGATCGGCCGCCTCGAAACCCGAGGGGTAGCCGAGTGCCCCCACTCCAATGATCGCTCCCTGTCCGGGCAGAAGTCTCGGCACCGACTGCACCGTGCCGAGGGTGCCCGGATTAGTGAGCGTGACCGTCGTCCCCGCGAAGTCGTCGGGGGCGGCCTTGGCTGAGTGGATCTTGCGCACGAGCTCCTCGTAGGCGACGACGAAGGACCGGAAGTCGAGACGGTCAGCCTCTTTGATGCAGGGCACGAGCAGGGTATGGGACCCGTCGGATTTCTCGAGGTCGACGGCTAGGCCGAGTCCGACGTGGGAGTGCCGGACGATCCCGGGGCCCCGCTGCTCGTTCATCTCGGCGACGTAGGACGAGTTGAGGGCGGGGACGACCCCGAGAGCCTGCACAACGGCGTAGCCGATCAGGTGGGTGAAACTGACTTTGGCCCCGGTGGTGCGAGCCAGCTGGTTGTTCAGGATCTGGCGGTTGACCTCGAGCAGCTTGGCCGGCACGGTGCGGACACTTGTCGCCGTCGGAACTGCGAGGCTCGCCTCCATGTTGGTGGCGATGCGCGATGCGGCCCCACGTAGGGGGATTGCTTGGTCGCCGTCTGGTACGACCCCTTCCAGCGCCGCAGCCGTCGCCACCGGTGCCTTGGCGGGTGCGCTCGATTCCGCAGCGCCGGCCTGAACGGTCGAGGGCGGGGCGGCGGGGAGTGGTGGGACGGCAGCGGGACTGGCGGGCACCGGGGCGGGGCGGTAGTCACTGAAAAACTCCCGCCAGCTCATGCTCACCGAAGTCGGGTCGACCAGGAACTGGTCGTACATGTCGTCGACCAGCCAGGCATTGGGCCCAAAGGAGCCCGCTTGCTGCGCTGCAGCGCCGTCCCCCCCACCGGCGGCGCGCTCGACACCACCCGCGTCGGCCATGGCTCTACCCTACCGGCGGGGATCTCCTTGGTGTCAGGAATGCGTCGCCCCGATAGCGTCAGATCCATGGCATTCCCCTCCGCTCTACGCGTTGTCGAGCACCAAGCAACCGAACCCGGACGCAGCGGGCACGGTGAGGTCGTGGTGTTGGTGCACGGCTCGCTCGACCGAGGTTCCAGCTTCACCCGAGTCGTCCGACGCCTCCCCGGGCTGCGCATCATCACCTACGACCGCCGGGGTTACCAGGGTTCACGCGATGCGGCAGCACCCGGCGGCCTCGGCGTCCACATCGCCGACCTGCTCGAGGTGGCGGCCGCCGCCGGCGAGGGCGGCGATCGCGTCACGGCGGTCGGCCACAGCTACGGAGGGGATGTGGTCATCGGGGCGACGATCGCCGAGCCTGGCCGGTTCGCCTCCATCGGCGCCTTCGAGCCGCCGATGCCCTGGCTCGGATTCCGCCGGAACGTCACGGGTGCGGGTTCACCGGCGAAGGGGCCGGCGGCCCCGGGCCGCGGGTGGAGCCCACTGACAGAGGACCCGGCGATCGAGGCCGAGCGCTTCTTCGCCCGGATGGTGGGCGAATCGTCGTGGGAACGGCTTTCTGAATCGGGACGGGCGTCGCGGCGGGCCGACGGGCCTGCTCTCGTCGACGACCTCATGGCGCTGCGCACCGCCGCCCCCTTCGACGTGCGGACGCTCTCGGTGCCCGCCGTCTTCGGCCGGGGCGGACCGGCGAGCGGGGCTCACCACCGAGACACGGTGGCCTGGCTGGTCGAACACGTACCCGGGGCGACGCTCTTCGAGGTGACTGGCTCGGGCCACGGCGCCCATCTGTCCCACCCCGACGCTTTCGCCGAGTTGGTCACGGTCGCGGTGGGCCTCGGCCGGCGCGAACCGGATGCCCGCCTCGAAGGTGCACTCAGATGAGGGTTCTTTTGAGCGGTTCGCACGGGCTGATCGGGCGCGCCTTGGCCGACAGCCTGACCGCCGATGGTTGGGGTGTGGTCGCGCTGGTCCGGCCGGGCGCCGGCTCCTTGGACTCGGTCGCCTGGGATCCCGCGGTCGACACAATCGACCACCACGGACTCGAGGGCCATGGCCCCTACGACGCGGTCGTACACCTCGCCGGGGCCGGGATCGGCGACCGACGCTGGAATGCCGACCGGCGCCGTGAGATCCGGCGGAGCCGAGTCGCGGGCACGCGCCTGTTGGCTGGCGCCGTGGCCCTGCTCGATCCGACGCCCTCCGTCTTCGTCAGCGCCTCGGCCATTGGCTACTACGGGGACCGGGGCGAAGAAGAGCTGACCGAGGAGAGCGGAGCTGGCACCGGATTTCTCGCAGAGGTCTGCCAGGCGTGGGAGAACGCCACCCGCTTCGCCCAAGGCGCCGGGATCCGGGTGGTCATTGTGCGCACGGGCATCGTGCTCAGCCCGACGGGAGGCGCGTTGGCCAGGCAATTGCCGCTGTTCCGGCTTGGAGTGGGAGCGCGGCTCGGCCGCGGGAGCCAATGGGTGAGCTGGATCACGCTGGTCGACGAGGTGGCCGCGATCCGCCGGGCCATCGATGACGACACGCTGCATGGACCCCTCAACGCCACTGCGCCGGGCACGGTGACGAATCGGAAATTCACGAGTGCACTGGGGGCGGCTCTCAGGCGGCCGGCATTCCTTACGGTACCAACGATCGCCCTCAACGTGGCCCTCGGCTCAGAAATGGCGCGCGAACTCCTCCTCAGCAGCCAACGGGTGCGCCCAGCGGCCCTGGAGGCATCGGGCCATCGCTTCGCCTACCCCGAGATCGACGGCGCGCTGGCGTTCCTCGTCGGGTCATGAGGCGGGTGCCACCAACTGCGGCGCCACCCCTCGACGTCCAACCGCCCGAGGAGGCAATTCAGCCGTTCGGCAGCTGCCCCATGACCTCGGGTGAGATGTGATCGGCCAGTCGCTTCGAGCGCGACCGCAGCGAGAGCAGCTCGTGGTCCTCCCCGTCTTCACCCTTGACCCCGCTCACCATGGGCGACTGACACAGCGTCACCGCTCCGGAGAAGAGGACGAGCAGTGAGATCGCCTCGAGGGGGCCCCACGCCCCTCCTGTCCGCAGGTTGTCGCCGAAGAGACCGATCCCGATGAGGATGCTGGCCAACGGGTCGATCAAGACCAAGGTGGACTGAGATGCCGCGATGGGACCGGCATGATAGGCGTTTTGCGTTAAAAACACCGCGAGCAGCCCGGTGACCGCGAGTCCGTAGGTCTGCCAGTGCCCGAACATCGACACCCAGTCCTTCGAGATGTAGTCGGTGACCACTTTGGTCAACGCAGCGGTGAAGGCAAAGCTCACGGCGGCGGCCGAACCGAACATGGCCGCTCGCCACCAACGCGGGCCGCGCAGGGCCAAAACGACCGCGAGAACCACCACGCCGGCACAGGGCAGTCCAACTTCCAACCAGCTGATCGTGGACGGCGTCTGGCCACCCCCGGACGGGGAGGCAAAGACGAGGAAGCCAGCCAGACCCCCGGCTGCAGCCAGCGCGCCGGACCACTCCCTCCAGCCCACATGGAATCGAAACCAGACGCCGAGGATCAGCACCAAAAAGAGTAACTCGGTCGTGAGAATCGGTTGGACTTCACTGAGCCGTCCGAGATGGAGGGCTACCGCTTGCATCAGGAAGGAAGCGATCATCAACGCGAAACCCAGCAACCACACCCCTCGCTTCAGGGCGTGGGCCATCAGGCTCAGCCGGAGGGTGTCCGACGACGGAGCGTCCTCGACCCCCATTCGTTGCAACACACTCGTGAGCGCATTGGCCAGGGCGGCAGCCACGGCGAGGATGTAGACCATGGGACGGCCCTATTCTACGTCCCGGCCGTCGGCACGATGCGAGAGCTCCGGCCATGCAAAGGACAGGTGACCCGGACGACAGGGGGCAACTGGTGCCAGACCACATCACGCTTGAGGAGTTCGACGCCGAGGGTCAGGCCTTCCTCGAGGCGAACGCCGAGCCGCGACAGGACTCGGGCTTTCGCTGGGGCCAGGGGTCGGATCAAGTGGCCCTCATTCCCGAGAGCACGCCCGAGGAGGACCGGCGCCAACTTGCCGCTGCCCAAGGGTGGTCCAAAAAGGTCTTCGACGCCGGCCTCGGCTGGATCACTGGGCCGCCGCAGTATGGGGGCCGGGGGCTGACCCGGGACTACGAACGGCGGTGGCGGACTGCAGAAGCACGTTATGACACGCCGTCGACCACCATGTTCGGCATCGGCCTCGGAATGGTCGCCCCGACGATCCTGGCCCACGGCACCGACGAGGTGAAGGAGCGCTACCTCGGTGCCCTGCACCGTGGAGAGGTGCTGGCCTGCCAACTCTTCAGCGAACCTGGGGCGGGCAGCGACCTGGCCGGCCTCCAGACCCGGGCCGAGCGCGACGGCGACGAGTGGGTGGTCAACGGGCAGAAGGTGTGGACGTCGTTCGCTCACCTGGCCGACATCGGTGAGGTCATCTGCCGGACCGACCCTGACCTCCCCAAACACAAAGGCCTGACCGGATTCATCGTCGACATGCACGCACCGGGGATCGAAGTCCGACCCCTGCGTCAGATGACCGGCGGGGCCTCGTTCAACGAGGTGTTCTTCACCGATGTCCAGGTTCCCGACACCCACCGGTTGGGTGACGTCAACGGCGGCTGGGCGGTAGCGCTCACCACATTGATGAACGAGCGTGCCGCCATCGGGGGCGGGGGCGGGGTTCCGGGCGCAACCCGGCTCGTCGAGCTGGCCCGCCACCTGGGCAAAGCCCACGACCCGCTCGTCCGCCAGCAGCTGGCCCGGGTCATTGTCCAGGGCCGGGTGGCCAGCATGAACAACCTCCGGGCCATGGCCAAGGTCGCCGCCGGCCAGGCACCTGGTCCCGAACTCTCCATAGCCAAGATGTCGCTCACCCAAACGGTGACCCAGACTTGCGACCTGGTCTCGACCCTTCTCGGATCGGCGCTCGTCGCCAACACCGGTGAGTGGGGCACCTACGCCTGGTCTGAGCTGATCCTGGGATTGCCGGGACTGCGGCTGGCCGGCGGCACCGACGAGGTCCTGCGAAACATCGTGGGGGAACGGGTCCTCGGCCTCCCAAAGGAGCCGATGGCCCGCTGATCCAGCCTCCCCCGTTGCCGTTCGACGACCAAAAATTGCCCCCAGGCTGGGAGTGGGCTGGGGAGGCCCGCGCCGAAGCGGGCTGACCAGCCCAGATTCGGCGCGGATCCCCGCGACGCCGCAGTATTCAGTTTGGGTCTGCATGCAATGTGGCGATTGCGTTACGGTAGCGACCAGCCGGTGTCGTGGGTGACGACGGCTGGGCAGTCAAAACAATCCGGGAGGCAGAGCCGAATGAGCACCGTTGGGTTGATCCGCAGGGCGATCACGATGTGCATCGCCACCAGTTCGCTGTTGTTGGGCCTTGTGGCCTTGTCACCGCCGAGCGGTGCGGCGTCATCGTCCAGTACCACGGCAACCTGGGCCGAATTGGCACAGACGCCTCCCAATTACATCTTCCCGTTCATGAGCTTGGCCTTCTTCAGCGTCAGCAACATCAACCAGTTCCAGTACCTCATGTTCCGGCCGCTCTACTGGTTCGGTCAGGGGACGACCCCCAACCTGAACCCGTCGCTCTCGCTTGCCGATGAGCCCCAGTACTCCAACAACGACACGACGGTGACGGTCAATCTCAAGAACTACAAGTGGTCGAACGGCGAGGCGGTCACCGCCACCGATGTCATGTTCTGGATGAACATGCTGCACGCCGAGAAGGCCAATTGGGCCGCCTACGCGCCGGGTGGTTCCAACATCCCCGACAACGTGAAGAACATCACCATCGACAGCCCGACGCAGCTCACGTTCCAGCTCACCGGCTCGTTCAACACCTACTGGTACACCTACAACCAGTTGTCCCAGATCACCCCGCTGCCGCTCGCCTGGGACACGACGAGCGCTACCGGCGCGTCGGGTTCTGGCGGGTGTGCCGAGGGCGCCTACGGCACGGTCGACACCCAGTGCGCTGCCGTCTACACGTTCTTGTCCAACCAGGCCGGCTACAACCCCTCGAACCCCAAGGGCGCCAACAACTCGTTGTCGACTTACGCCACGAACCCGCTCTGGCAGGTGGTGGACGGACCGTGGCGGCTTACCCACTTCGACGCCACCGGTAACGTGACCATGGTCCCCAACCCGTCGTACTCGGGCCCGACCAAGCCGACCCTCAAGTCGTTCCAGGAACTTCCCTACACCTCGGACACCTCGGAGTACAACGCAATCGTCGGCGGCAAGGTCAATGTGGGCTACCTTCCGACTCAGGACGTCACGGGCAGCACGTCAAACCCATTGAAGGCCGGCCCCAACAATCCGCGCCTGACCAACTTTGCCCTGACCCCGTTGTACAGCTGGTCGATCAACTACTTCCCGTACAACTTCAACTCCACCGGCGACGGTGGGAACGCCGGCAAGATCTTCAACCAGCTCTACTTCCGACAGGCTTTCCAGTATCTGGTGGACCAGCCGCTGTATATCGAGAAGCTGAACCACGGCTACGGCGTGGGCACGTACGGACCGGTGCCGGTGGTCCCGCAGAACGCGTTCGCCTCGAGCTACGAGAAGGCGAACCCCTACCCGTACAATCCGGATCGGGCGAAATCCCTCCTCACGTCCCACGGCTGGAAGCTCGTCCCCAACGGCACCAGTACGTGTGAGAAACCAGGTTCGTCTACGACCGAGTGCGGGGCAGGGATCCCTTCGGGCGCCAAGCTGGCCTTCCAGCTCCAGTACGCCACCGGCACGACGGTCGTCACCAATACGATGAACGCCGAGAAGTCGAGCTGGGCCCAGGCCGGTATCAACGTCAGCCTCAGCTCGGCTTCGTTCAACACGGTGATCGGCAACGCCACACCGTGTCCGACCGGGTGCAGCTGGCAGCTCGAGAACTGGGGTGCGGGCTGGATCTTTGCCCCGGACTACTACCCGACCGGCGAGGAGATCTTCCAGACCGGCGCCGGGTCGAACTCGGGGAACTACTCGAACACCACGAACGACGCCAACATCAAGGCGACGAACGTGTCCGACCAGAGCCTGACCACCTACCAGAACTACCTGGCCCAGCAGCTCCCGGTTGTCTTCCAGCCCAACTACCCGTCCGCTTTGGTCGAGATCCAGCACGGGCTCGGCGGGGTCACCCCGTTGAACGTCTACTGGCAGCTCAACCCCGAGAACTGGCGCTGGTCGAACTAGGGCATGTAGGAACGGGGTACCGAGGCACGGCCGAGTCTCGTCGTGCATCCTCACCTCTTGACGGCGCAGCACTCCCGTCCTCCGGCAGACATCCGGGGACCGGGAGTGCTCCCGTCCTAGAGGAGAACGCGGGATGTTGGGGTTCCTCTTCCGCCGGACCATTCAGGCGATCGTCGTCATCCTGGGCGTCGTGCTGATCGTCTTCGTGCTGAGCCAACTCATCCCCGGTGGCGAATGCAAGGCGGTGCTCGGGCCGAAAGCGACGATCGGCAACTGTGTTCATTTCAACAGGCTCAACGGCCTCAACCTGCCGGTCTGGGACCAGTTCTATCATTACGTCGTGGGATTGCTGCACGGTAACCTGGGCTACTCCTATAAGTTTAACCAGGGCGTCACCGCGGTGATCAAAGAGCGCCTGCCCAAGACCCTGGTGCTGGTCGGCACCGCGACCGTGGTGGCCCTGATCATCTCCATCCCGCTCGGTATCTTCCAGGTCGTCCGGCGTAATCGGCCGAGCGACTACGTCGCCACCGGGTTCTCGTTCATGTTCTATGCCATGCCCTCCTTTCTGCTCGGCACCCTGCTGATAATCTGGTTCGCCTTCGACCTCAAGTGGTTTCCCGTCTCGCCTCCCTCCACCGGTTCGGCCTGGGAGATCTTCAGCAACCCCCGCGCTTTCTTCCTTCCGGTGATCACGTTGGCCGCTGTGACAATCGCTGCCTTCAGCAGGTACATGCGGTCCTCGATGATGGACGCCCTGACCGAGGACTACGTGCGTACGGCCCGGGCCAAGGGCGCGTCGAATCGTCGGGTGATCTACGGCCACGCATTGCGCAACGCCCTCATCCCGATCCTGACCTTGCTCGGCCTCTCTCTGCCGGCCATCGTGAGCGGGGCCGTCATCACCGAAGACGTCTTCAACTATCCGGGTATGGGCCAATTGACGGTCTATGCAGCCTCCAACAGTGACATCCCCCTAGTGCTGGGTACCACCTTGGTGGTCACGGTGGCGACGGTCATCGGTTCCTTGCTGGCTGATCTGCTCTACGCAATTGCCGACCCACGGATCCGATTCGGGAGCACCGGCTCATGACCGACCCAGAGGGTGTCCACGAGGACCCCGTTTTCGGCTTCGACACCACCAAGACTCCGGTACCGATCGGTTTTGAGGCCATCTCCCCCGACGAGATGGTCCCCGCGGGCGGGGAGTCGACCAGCACGGGCGGCCTCGGGTTGCAGATCGCCCGGGTGTTCGTCCAGAACAAGCTGGCGGTGGCCGGCTTGATCGTCATCGTGGGCATGGTCCTCTTCTGTTTCGTCGGACCGTTCCTCTACCACACCAACCAGACAGACCAACAGGCCGTCCTCAACAGCAGTGTGGTGGCCAACACGGGTCCGGCGAAGGGTCAACCGCTCGGCACCGACGGGACGGGGTTCGATATCCTCGGCCGGCTCATGTACGGCGGTCAGACATCGCTCATCGTCGGCTTCGCGTCGGCGGCCGTGGCCACCATCGTCGGTGTGATCTACGGCGCCTTGTCCGGGTTCTTCGGTAGCTGGCCGGACGCCGCGTTGATGCGCTTCGTGGACATCCTCTTGTCGATCCCGGTTCTCTTCCTCCTGATCGCGCTGGTCACGATTTTCCACGCTTCGGAGTTGCTCCTCATCATTGTCATCGCATTCGTCAGTTGGCTCGTCCCCGCACGACTCATACGCGGAGAAACGCTGTCTTTGCGCGTCCGCGAATACGTCCAGGCGGTCCAGGTGATGGGGGGCAGCCGAAGACGCATCATCGGTCGGCACATCATTCCCAACGCGGTTGGGACGATCGTCGTCTTCGCCACTTTCCAAGTCGCCGACTCCATCCTCCTGCTCGCCGCCCTCGGTTTCTTGGGCTTCGGGGTACCCGCCCCTGGGACGGACTGGGGCACCATGCTCTCCAACGGCGCGGACGCGGCAGGCAACGGCTGGTGGTGGCAGATCTACCCGGCGGGTATCGCCATTGTCCTCGTGGTGGTGGCGTTCAACTTCGTGGGTGACGCTCTGCGCGATGCCCTTGAAGTCCGGCTCCAGCGTCGCTAACCCCAGGGGGGGGTCAGCCGGCCGCCGAGCCAGCTGAACTTGAAAGTTGGACGGGTGTTTCGAGGGGGAAGTGGCACGCCGCGACGTGGCCCTTGCCGTACTCGGCCAGCGGGGGCTCAATCTCGGCGCAGATCTCTTGGGCCCTTGGACACCGGGTCCGGAAGCGGCAGCCCGAAGGCGGATCCACCGCCGAGGGAAGCTCGCCTTTGACCGCCGAGGTGCCTGGGGTCCGGTCGAGGTGACCCACCTGGGCGACCGGGACGGCATCGAGAAGCCCTCGGGTGTAGGGGTGGGCCGGGCGCTCGTAGAGATCTGCTGCCGGACCCAGCTCGACCAGCTTGCCCAGGTACATCACGCCGATATTGTCGGCCATGTAGCGAATTACGGCCAGGTCGTGGGAGATCATCACGAAGGTCAGCCCGTGGCGCTGCTGGAGATCCTTCATGAGGTTCAGGATCTGCGCCTGAATCGAGACATCGAGAGCCGAGACCGGTTCGTCGGCCACGATGAGCTTGGGATCGAGCGCCAGAGCCCGGGCCAGCCCAATCCGCTGGCGTTGGCCACCAGAGAATTCGTGGGGATAGCGATCCACCGCCTGGGGGCTCAAGCCGACCTCGCGCAGCAGATCCTGCACCCGCTCCTTCTGCTCGCTCGAGTTGCCAACGCTTTGGACCTTGAGGGGCTCTCGGATGATCGCTCCGACCCGCATCCTCGGGTCGAGCGAAGCGTAGGGGTCTTGGAACATCAGCTGGAGATCTCGTCGTCGGCGACGCAGCTCAGTGGCGCCCAAGCGGTGAATGTCTTCCCCCTCGAAATGCACAGCGCCCGAATTCGGCTTCTCGAGTGCGACCAGAAGACGGCCGACGGTCGTCTTCCCGCACCCGGACTCCCCCACCAACCCGAAGGTCTCGCCCTTGCGGATCGAAAAGGAGATGTCCGACACCGCCTTTACCGTGCCGACCTGGTGGCGAATGATCCCGCCGGCCAGAACCGGGAACTCCTTGACCAGCCGCTCCACGGCCAAGATCACCGGTACCTGCTCGAGGGCGGCGGCGCGGGCAGCCAACGCGGGGTCGACGCCGGCGACGGCGGTCGACGTTGCCGAGATCTCGTGGGTGACCGGGTGAAAGCAAGCGAACCGGTGCACGGTCTTGGTCGCACCAGGCGCATCTTCAAGCGGAGGATCCTTCTCACGGCACTCCTCGGTGGCGTACCGGCAGCGGGGCGAGAACCGACAATTGGTGATCGTCTTTGAGAGGTCGGGGGGGAGCCCGGGGATACTCAGCAACCGCTCTGATGGGCTCTGATCGAGCTTGGGTACCGAGGCCAACAGGGCCTCTGAGTAGGGATGGCGCATACGCGTGAACAGCTCGTCGGTGTCGGCCTCTTCGGCGATCTTCCCGGCGTACATCACGACCACCCGGTCGGTTCTCCCGGCGATGACCCCCATGTCGTGGGTGATCAGCACAACCGCCATCTTCAATCGCTCGCGCAAGTCGTCGATGAGGTCCAGGATCTGCGCCTGGATGGTGACGTCGAGAGCAGTAGTGGGCTCGTCGGCGATGAGGAGCTTCGGCTCACACACGAGCGCCATGGCAATCATTACCCGCTGGCGAAGGCCGCCGGAGAGCTCGTGGGGGTACTGGGCCAGCCGCTCGGCCGGTCGCGGCATCTCGACAAGGCTCAGCACGTCGAGGGCCCGTTCGCGGGCCTGGCGCTTGTTCGCGTCCCGGTGGAGCCGAAAGCCCTCGGAGATCTGCTTGCCGATGGTCATCGTCGGGTTGAGCGATGTGAGTGGGTCCTGAGGGATGAGGGCCACCTCGTCGCCGCGGACCTGGCGCATGTCCTTCTCCGAGAGGGGAGCCAGGTCGCGGCCGTTGAGCCAGATGCTCCCGCCGGTGAGGTGCCCGTTGCCCGGGAGAAGGCGCATGATGGAAAAACCGGTCGTGGACTTGCCGCAGCCCGACTCGCCGACCACGCCCACGCACTCCCCCTCGTCGACGTGGAAAGAAACGCCGTCAACGGCGACCACATTCGCCGTGCGCAACCGGAACTCGGTCCGAAGGTCCTTGACATCGAGCACCGCGCTCATCTCGGCCACCCTATCGCTGAATGTGGATAATTCCCTTGGCGCTCGGTATCTCGCCGCGCCGGGTTACGCCAGCGCGACCCGACCCTCACCGCCACGGGAGGTCGCCCACGAAGGACCAGCTTCGGCGGTGAATGGCCGAGAGCCCGTAGCCGCGCAGGGCGATCTTGTGCAGCGGCGAGGGGTAGCCCTTGTTCCGCTCGAAGTGGTACGCGGGGTAGTGGATCGACTCCTCGCGCATCAGGCGGTCCCGCACCACCTTGGCCAGGACCGACGCCGCGGACACCGCCGCGCAACGGGCGTCACCGTCGACAATGGGGATGATCGTGCCGGGCAGCGGCACCTCGGGGAGGGGGAGCGGCCCGCCATCCGAGCGCCGCTCGAAGCCGTCGTCGAGGGCCAGCGCTCCTTGGACGGCTACCGGCGGGGCGCCCAAGAGGTTGTACGGCCCGTCGATGATCAGGGCCTGCGGCCGGAGCTCAAGCCCGGCCAGTGCCCGGAAGGCGGCCAGCCGGAGGGCGGCAGTCATGCCCCAGCGATCACACTCTGCCGCGGTGGCGTGTCCGACCGCACCGTCTGCACACCAGTCGGCCACCTCGGCAAAGACGCGTTCGCGCCGCTCCTCGGCCAGGAGTTTGGAGTCTCGCAGCCACAGCGGCAGGGACCGGGTGCGAATGTTGGGACGGAGCACGGCAACGCCAACACTGACTGGCCCGGCCCAGGCCCCCCGACCCACCTCGTCGAGACCGGCCACCCAGCGGTAGCCTTCCTTCCAGAGCCGCCGCTCCTCACGGAGCGTCGGGGTCAACACCGTAGGTGCGGTGACGCAAGGAAGTGCCTCAAGGTCCGCATGGCAGGATCGAGGCGTGCCGGCACTGATCGCGCCCCGGTGTCGGTCAGGTGTCCGCGCCGCTCAGTGATCCTTCGCCGACGTCCATCGAGTCCGACGGGGCCCCAAATGAGGAACGTCGCCACGGCCTTACGCTACCGCAGCGGCCGCAATGGCCATGGGGACAAGACCCGACCATTGAGTCGGCCCTGACCCCCGCTCAGTATCGGCCGGCAGCCAGGCGTTACCCTCGACTCGTGAGCGCTGAACTGCAGTTGTGGTTGGCTACCACCCCTCGGTCATATTCAACCGGATCGCTTATCGGGTTGGCCTTCATCGTGGCCTTTGGCTACGCCATGATCGTCTGGCGGCGCAACCGCGAAAACGCCCGCAAGGCGCTGCGTGATGACCGGACCGAACGGCGACCGAATTACCGCCATCCTGATTACGACGCCATGGAACTTCGACCGGAGCCCACCGCCGACCCCAAACCCGGACCACCGGTGCCCGATCCCCCCGATGCCGGCTCCCGCGCATCCCCGCCCGATTGCTGACCACCGCGACGAAGCGATCCGGTTGTCCGAAGGATCGACCGATCAGTCGGGTTGCTCGACTCGGGCCACGAGGCGTTCCTCGTCAACATCGAAGTCGGTGGCCAAAAAAGCCTCGAGCATGTTGGCAGCAACATCCACGTTCGTAGACCCGAGACCAAAGGCCAAGACGTTGGCGTCGTTCCACTGGCGCGCGCCGATCACCGTCTCGACGTTGGTGCACAGCGCGGCACGCACGCCGGGCACTTTGTTGGCCGCAATGCAGACCCCTGTACCGGTGGTACAACAGGCCACGCCCCGCTCCGCTCGACCGGTGGCCACCGCCTCCCCGACGATCCGGCCGGCATCGGCCACTCGAGGCCATCGGCCACCACCATCACCTCGTGGCCAGCCGCTCTCAGGTACGCCACCGCGGCTCGAGTCACCACGGTCGGTTCGTCAGTGCCGAAGGCAATCCGCATCGCACGACCGTAGCGAATGGCTGCCCTCGATGGTCCGGTCTCGGTGGGGGTGTTCGGTGGACCAACATTGCGTCATGGCCTGGACCGTGCGGCGAGTGGGCGCCTCTGAGTGGCGGCTCATCCGCGCCCTGCGTCTCGAGGCGCTCGCAGACTCCCCGCGGGCTTTTGGTTCCACTTTCGGGCGCGAAGAGGCCTTCTCGGATGCCGAGTGGATCGCCTTCTGCGCGCCTTTCTCCTGGTTCGCGGCCGAAGAGGACGGCCGCGCCGTCGGGCTGGTCGCCGGGTGCATGGGTGGACGGGCGGCCCCAGGTGCATGCGAGGTGATCTCCATGTGGGTGGAGGCGGCGGCCCGCGGGGGTGGCGCGGCGGTGGGACTGATCAGGGCGGTGCGCACCTGGGCAGAGGCCCAGGGTGCCTCGATGATGCTCCTGTGGGTGAGCGACGGCAATGAGCGGGCCCGGCACTTCTACGAGCGTCTGGGCTTCGGGCCGACCGGACTTCGGGAGCCGCTGCACTCCTACCCGAGCATCTCGACGAACGAGTACTGCCTGGTCCTATGAGCCAGCCTAGGCCAAGTCGGCTCGTTGGACCTTGCCCATGGCATTCCGAGGCAGCGCATCGACGAAGCGCACCGTTCGGGGGCGCTTGTAAGGGGCCAACCGCTCGGCCCCAAAAGCGAGCAGCTCATCGCTCGAGGGCGCGTCACCCGACGCCACCACCCACGCGGTCACCTCCTGGCCCCACTCCGCTGATTCTGTGCCGGTGACCGCTACCTCCAAAACGCCGGGGTGGCCCAACAGCGCGTCTTCGACCTCGGCCGGGTACACATTGAAGCCGCCGCTGATGATGAGGTCGCCACGGCGCCCCCGGATCGAGAGATACCCGTCGGCATCTGCCGCGACGATGTCGCCGGTCTTGAACCAACCCTCAGCGAAGGCGTCGGCGGTCGCAGCCGGGCGCTCCCAATAGCCGGCGAACACCGAGGGACCGCGGACCACGAGCTCCCCTTCGCCTTCGGGCTCGAGCCGCACTTCCACACCCGGAAGTGGGAAACCGACGGTGCCCGGGCGTCGCTCGCCCTCGTAGGGATTCGAGATCGTGAGGAGCGTCTCGGTCATGCCGTAACGCTCGAGTACACAGACCCCGGCCAACTCCTGCACTCGGTGCCACAGGGCCGACGCCAGCGGAGCCGATCCCGAGACGCACAGCCGTAACCGCGCCAGCTCGCCCACACTGCTCAACGCCACAAAGCGGTGGTACATCGTCGGCACTCCGAAAAAGAGGGTCCCCCCGGCGCCGCAGGCCTCGAGGACCGTGTCGGCGTCGAAGTACTCGACCAGCACGGCGGAGGCACCCGACGCCAGTGTCCCGAAGAGCCCGGCGCACAACCCGTGGACATGGAAGAGCGGAAGGGCGAGAACGAGGCAGTCTTCGGGTTCCCAGCGCCAGGCCAGACCGAGCGTCGCTGCCCCGGCCAAGAGGTTCCCGTGATCGAGCACCGCGCCTTTGGGGGCCCCCGTCGTGCCCGATGTGTACACAATCAACGCCGGATCGCGTGGACCCGCCGAGTCGAGAGTTAACGGGGTGCCGTCTTGGGTGCGACCGGGGAGAGCGGCGCGCCGGGGCTCGAGAGCCGGGGTGAGGACCGCGGCCTCGGGGACCGACGCCCTGACCCAGCCTGCTTGATCGGTCCGTTCGACAACTGCCCCTCGGGGCCGGACGTCGGTGAGGACGTGGGTGAGTTCGTGCTCGCTGTAGCGGGGGTTGACCGGGACGACCACCGCCCCGAGCCGGAGGGCCCCGAGACAGGCCACCACGGCGTCGAGCGACGTTGCGGTCGACCACACGACCCGGTCGCCGGCCCCAATACCCACCGCGGCGAGCCGGGCCGCCGCGAACCGGGTCCGCTCATCCAGCTCGGCCGCCGAACACCAGGGCTGATTCAGTATCCGCAACGTCGGAGCCTCGGGTTCCGCCTCCCAGCGGGCCGCCCACAGCGCCGGCAGGGAGCCCGCCGCGGTGAGCTGAGTCGACGTGAATTGGCTCCCGGGCCCGAGGTGGGGGCTGGGCGGTTCGGGTACCACCGGCGCATGCTAGGACCCGAGCGGGCGCGGGCGGCCGTAACCTGTTTGCCATGAGCCCACGCCGCGTCGCCATCGTTCCCCACACCCACTGGGACCGTGAATGGTACGAACCGTTCCAGACCTTCCGCATGAACCTGATTGAAATGCTCGACGGGTTGCTGGCCCTGATGGAATCGGACCCCTCCTATGCCCGATTCCTGCTCGACGGCCAGATGGCGGTGGTCGACGACTACCTCGAGATCCGCCCCGAGGCCGAGGAGCGGATCCGAGCTCTGGCGGCCACCGGGCGTCTCACCATGGGGCCGTGGTACGTCTTGATGGACGAGTTCCTCGTCTCGGGCGAGACGATCATCCGCAACCTCCAAAGAGGTATCCGCCGTGGTGCTGCGTTCGGCGGCGTGATGGACGTCGGTTACCTGCCGGACATGTTCGGGCACATCGCCCAGATGCCCCAGATCCTGCGTCTCGCCGGTTTCGAGCACGCCGTCGTCTGGCGGGGAGTCCCTTCTTCGATCACCAAGACCGGGTTCTGGTGGGAGGCACCCGATGGGTCGACGGTGCGGGCTGAATACCTTCCCGTCGGCTACGGCAACGGCTCGGTCCTCCCCGACGACGGGAAGGCCCTCGTGCGTCGGGTCGAGGATCACGAACAAGAAATCGGCAGCTTTCTCTTCGCCGACATGCTGATGATGAACGGCTCGGACCACCTGAAGCCCCAACCCGCCCTTGGACGCATCGTGGCCGAGGCCAACGCCCTCCAGGACGACTACGTCTTCAACGTCACCTCACTGGCCGAGTACCTGGCCGGCGCCCCGACCGTCGGGCTCGAGCACTGGAAAGGTGAGCTTCGCTCGGGCGCTCGGGCCAACGTTTTGATGGGCGTCATCTCCAACCGGGTGGACATCAAACGTGCCGCGGCGGCCACTGAGCGCCAGCTCGAGCGGCGGGCAGAGCCCTACGCCGCATTGTTCTTCGGTCCAGATGCATGGCCGACGCGCCTGCTCGATCGCAGTTGGCTCGGTGTCATTCAGAATTCCGCCCACGATTCGATCTGCGCCTGCTCGGTTGACGAGGTGGACGATGCCGTCCTGGGTCGGTTCGCCGAATCGCGCCAGATCGCCGAGGGCGTGGCCACCCGGGCACTCGCGGAGTTCTCGCGGTCCTTGGCTGACCCAGGTCCCGTCGTGGTGAATCCCACCAGCCGTGGGCGCGCCGGGATGGTGGAACTGGTGGTAGCCGCCGACGAACCGCCGGGCGCCGACGTTCAGGTGGTATCCGAGCGCTTCGGGCTCCCCGGATCCATGACACTCGACGCCGACACGGTGCGCACCGTGCTCGGAATGCTGCAGGGCCCGAAGATCGACAACGACGCGTGGGTGCACGATGTCCACGTCGAAGAGGACGAGACTGGTATAGATCTGACCGTGGTGGTTGGTGCCGACGAACGGCCCGACGTCCCGATTGCCGAGGTGAAAGCGGACCTTTACACGCGTCTCGGCGCACGACCCGGGGTCATGGTGCGCGTCCGCCTCGACCAGCCACCGATCCGAAGAATCGTGGCGCGTAGCGCCAAGGTGCCGGGGTTCGGGTGGCGAGGCTTCACGCCAGCCTCGCTCACCCACCCGGCGACCGCCCGGGCCGATGGCGGCCCGGTGGTCCTGGCCAATGGCCTGGTCAGCGTCGTCGTCGACCCGCTCAACGGGACCTTTTCGATTGACGGCCGCCCCGGGTTCGGTCGGCTGGTCGATGGAGGCGACCTCGGGGACTCCTACAACTATTCGCCGCCTGCCGTCGATTCGCTAGTCGACAGACCCGATTCGGTCACGGTGGCCGTCGGCGAACCGGGCCCGGTCCGGGCTACGGCGGTGATCGTCGCCAGCTACCGTTGGCCCGACCACGTCGAAGGTTCCTCCCAGGCACGGGTGGGCGAACATACCGTCGAGGTCACCACGAACGTCGAGATCCGGGCCGACGAGGCTCCTGTCCGAGTGACCACCAGTTTCGTCAATCCGGCCCGAGACCACCGGCTCCGCGTGCATCTGCCGCTACCCGATCCGGCTGCGTCCTCTGAGGCCGAGTGCGCCTTCACCACCGTGACTCGGGGCCTCGTCGCCGAGGGCCGATCCGACGAGTACGGACTCCCCACCTTCCCAGCTCGGCGCTTTGTGCGCGCCGGGGGTCTCACCGTGGTCCACGACAGCGTCTGTGAGTACGAGTTGATCGACATTGCGGGCACCGGCGAAGACGCCAGGGCCACGGCCATGGCGGTGACCCTGCTGCGCTCGACCGGGATGCTTTCGCGTCTCGGCATGGCCTACCGTCCCTTCCCGGCCGGCCCGATGACGCCGGTGAACGGGCTGCAGCTCGCCGGTCGGCGCATCGAGGCCCGCTACGCCCTGGCCGTGGGCGAGGTCGACCCCTGGGCCCTGGCCGACGACATCCTGATGCCACTCGAGGTGATCAGCTCGCTCGGTGGCGGACACCGACCCGCCGAGGGCAGCACTCTGCTGGTGGAGGGAGCAGAAGTGACCGCGCTGCGCCGCGAGGCCGGTGCCCTCGAATTGCGAGTCTGCAATCCCCGGCAAGAGCCCACCACCGTGAGCCTCGGGGAGCACTCCGGCTGGCTGGTCGATTTGCGGGGACGCCCCATCGAAGCCTTCGACGGGTCCTTCGAGTTAGGTCCCTTCCGAATCGCTACCGCCCGCCTCGACGAGGCCTGACCGGCTCTCCTCGTTCTGCGCTGGCCCGTCGCCCGGCGTCGTGACGGCGCCCGTGGCCGTGGAGGCGGGGCGCGGGGCATCGACGACGCTGGCTCGGCGACCCGCCGACAACAAACGCCCACCGACCTCGCGGAGATCCTCGAGATCGCGCAACACGTCGCCCAGCCGCTCCCAGCGCACGTTGCGGCGTCGGTCGGCCACGCTGCCGGTCCCGTCGGGTTCCTGCCCGGCCCGGCCGCACCACCACAGCTGGACAACTCCGAGATCCTTTAAGACCCGCGGTCGAAGGGGTTTGGCGGTGAACTCGTCGCCGGCCTCGGCCATGAGCTGGGTGTGGAACTCGTCAGACATCAAAACAGTGCCGGGATTGGCGATGTTGACGATGCGGTGGGAGAGGTTGACCGTCGGTCCGTAGTAGTCGCCGTCACGGACGAGCACCGACCCCACCGCCAGACTGACCCGGACGTCAGAGAGCAACTCGTCATCGGCGTAGGCTTCGGCGAGAGTCAGCCCGATGCGGGCCGCCGCCACCACGTTGTCAACGACGAACATGACCTCGTCCCCGATCATCTTGACCACTCGGCCACCGAGACTGGTCACGGTGTCGTGAGAGATCTCTTCGAACCGTCGTACCACCGCCGCTAGTTCGTCCTCGGCCAGGTGCTGGGAGAGGAGGGTGAACCCCACCATGTCGGCAAAGCCGACCGCGAGCACCGGACTCGCCCCGGTGATCTGACCGTGGGTCCGCAACAACATCGTGCGGCGGGTGGCGGCCTGGACGTGGCGGCGCCAGACGAACTCGAGCAATTTGGCCATTGCGGGCACAGTCGTGTCCGCGACACTGGCGAATGCGTCGGCGACCAGCACGTTGTCATCGCCGATGCCAACGGTCATGGTCCCCGGCACCACCTCGGCTTCAGCAATCCGGGCCATCGACGATCCGATCACCCGGGCCAGCTGCAGGGCTGTATCCACCTCGGTCGCGCCAATGCGCACCATTCCCAAGAACAGCTCGATGGCCTCGATGTCGAGTTCGGTGAAGGCCTTCTCCTCCTCACCGACGTCGAGGAAGCCAAGGGCCCGCCAGAAGCGATGCAAGAGGTCAACACCGAGCCCGGTGATCTCGGCCACCTCGTGTTGGCTGTAGCGACGCCGCCCAGGGACGAGCAGTCGGTCGACGGTCAGCAGATCGAGCACGTCCTCGGCAACGGCACGGTCGATCTCCTCCTCTGTGGCACCTGCTTCGAGCAACCGGTTGCGTACATGGGCCAAGGCGGTGGCCCGAGCCTGCGCGCTCGCCGCGCTCCCACCGGCCCCGTCGGGCCTGCCAGTGCGTTGGGAACTCGCTAACCCAACGACGTCCAACTGATCGGCGTCGTCGTCAGAAGGGGTCGAAGGACCGGCTCTCACTTGGGCAACCCCCGAAGGAGAACTTCATCCCACTCGGACCTCGCCGGGCGCTCCATCAAAGCGATGAGAGCATCTCGGGGTGACGCTGTGCCCTCGACGATGGCGGCAACCTGTTCAGCGATAGGCATCTCCACGCCGTTGGCTTGAGCCAGGCGCACCAACGGGCGCGCCGACTTCACCCCTTCGGCGACCATGCGCATACCGCCGAGGACCCCGAGCAGGGGCGTACCGTGTCCCAAGGCCAGCCCGACGCTGCGATTCCGACTTCGCGGGCTCGTACAGGTGGCCACGAGATCGCCCACCCCGGCCAGACCACCGAAGGTGAGCGTTTGGCCACCGAGGGTGATGCCCAACCGCCCGAGCTCAGCCAGTCCGCGGGTGATCAACACGGCACGGGTGTTTTCGCCGAACCCGAGTCCGTCGCAGATGCCCGCCGCAAGGGCGATGACGTTCTTGGCGGAACCGGCGATTTCGCAGCCAACGACGTCGGTTGCCGTGTAGACCCGAAACGCGGGGGCATGCAGGAAATTCTGGACCTTCCGGGCCAGCTGTTCGTCAGGCAGTGCGACCACGCTGGCTGCCGGCTGGCCTTCGGCAACCTCCCGGGCAAGATTGGGGCCCGTCATCACTCCAGCGGGATGACCGGGGGCGACCTCGGCGACCACTTCGGACATCCGAAGGTTCGAGCCCATCTCGATCCCTTTGGTCAGGCTGACGATTGCCGCGCCGTCAGAGAGCGCCGGCACCAGGTCTTCGAGAACGGCCCGGAAGCCGTGGGACGGCACGGCCATGAAGACCACTTCGGCTCCGCCGACGGCATCGTGTAGCGACGCGGTAGCGCGTAAGGTCTCCGGTAGAGCGATACCGGGGAGGTAGGTCGCGTTCTCGTGGTCGGTGGTGATCGCGGCGGCCAGCTCCGCAGAACGGGCCCACAACACCGTCGGCGCTTTAGCGGCCAGCAGCGACGCCACCGTCGTGCCCCACGATCCAGCGCCGACAACAACTGCCCCGTGTGCCACATCTCCAAGCCTACGACCCAACGCTTCTTCAGTCGCTCGGGTGGTTGAGGCCTCTCGGCTCGTCACCGCGGACACAGGGGGCCGCCCCCCGTACACTGGGGTCGTGACCGTGGGTGCCTCTCCCGGCGAGCCGGCGATCGGGAGACCGGCTGGCCCGGCCCTCGGCCGCAGGGTCGTCCTCATTCCGGTGAAGGCCTTCGCCGACGCGAAGGGGCGACTCGGAGAAGCACTGAGCGACAAGGAGAGGGTCGCTCTCGTGCGCCGGATGGCCGAACAGGTGGTGGCCGCCGCCGCGCCGCTCCCAGTGGCCGTCGTCTGCGACGACAATGAGGTAGCCGATTGGGCCCGCCAACGCGGCGCCCTGGTCGTGTGGGAACCCGGACGCGGATTGAATGGGGCGGTGGAAGAGGGGATCCGCCGGCTGGCCATCATGGGGGTGGAACACGTAATCGTCGCCCATGGCGACCTGCCCCTCGCGACGGGTTTCGGTGAGATCGAGCCATTCGACGGGGTAACGCTCGTGCCCGACCGTCGGGAGGACGGTACCAACGTCATCGCTCTTCGGTCGAACTCGGGATTCCGCTTCTCTTATGGCCCGGGTTCCTTCGCCCGACACTCAGCCGAGTGCGCGCGCCTCGGGCTCGCTGTCCGAGTGCTCAGGGTTCCCGGTCTCACCTGGGACGTGGACCTACCTGGCGACCTCGAGTGGGCGTGAACGAACCGGATGCCGGTTCGACCGGCTTTCGGCGCGTCCTCGGGGTCAACGACCTTCCTGGCAGTGCAGAGCTAACCGTGGACCTTCAGGTACCGGCACGGGCTTTGGCCGTCGGTGCGCATCCCGACGATATCGAGTTCGGCTGTGGAGCCACGTTGGCCAAGTGGGCGGCAGGCGGTTGCGAGATCCACCATCTCGTCCTCACCGACGGAGCCAAAGGCACCTGGGACCCCGCATCCGATCCGGCATCACTCGTCGCCCAACGCCAGGACGAACAGCGTGAAGCCGCCCGGCTCCTCGGTGGTCGGGAGGTGGGCTTCCTCGGGTTCCCCGACGGCGAGCTCCGCAACGGGGTTCGTGAGCAGTGGGAGGTATGCCGCTGGATCCGACTCGTTCGACCAACTGTCGTCCTCGGGCACGATCCGTGGCGGCGATACCGGCTCCATCCCGATCACCGGAACGCGGGATTCATCCTCACTGATGCCTTGGTCGCCGCCCGCGACCCGCTGTTCTTCACCGACCAAAGCCTCGAGCCACACCGTCCTCATGAATTATTGCTGTGGGAAGCCGACGTCCCCAACCATGTCGAAGACGTCGGCGGGTTCGCCCAGATCAAGATCGATGCGTTGCTCGCCCACCGCAGCCAGTTTGCGAGCACCATGGGCATCGAGGGGCCGAGGGCGGAGGACCGGGCGTGGACCCTCAACGATCTCGAGGGCCCAACAGTCGACAAGTTCAGGTCCCGGATCCTGGCTCAGCTCGCCGAGCACGGACACCCCGTCGACGCGATGCACGGCGAGATCTTCCACCGCATGACTGAGCTCTAGGCCACTAGGCCCGCCAGCTCGCGCCCCCACACCGGGCCGCCCGGCCAGCGGCGCGTTCGCCCCGGACGCGCGAGAGCGGGGACCTTGAAGGTCCCCGCTCTCGACATACCTGGCGCTGGGGCGACCGCAGCCGGCCCAGCACTCGGACTACCGCTTCTTGGCAACCCGCTTGCGGGCCGGAGCCCGCTTCTTGGCTGCCTTGCGGGCCGGAGCCCGCTTCTTGGCTGCCTTACGGGCCGGAGCCCGCTTCTTGGCTGCCTTACGGGCCGGAGCCCGCTTCTTGGCTGCCTTGCGGGCCGGAGCCCGCTTCTTGGCTGCCTTGCGGGCCGGAGCCCGCTTCTTGGCTGCCTTGCGGGCCGGAGCCCGCTTCTTGGCTGCCTTACGGGCCGGAGCCCGCCTCTTGGCTGCCTTACGGGCCGGAGCCCGCCTCTTGGCTGCCTTGCGGGCCGGAGCCCGCTTCTTGGCTGCCTTGCGGGCCGGAGCCCGCTTCTTGGCTGCCTTACGGGCCGGAGCCCGCTTCTTGGCTGCCTTGCGAGCCGGAGCCCGCTTCTTTGCGGCTATCGCCACAGGTGCACCTCCCTTGGGATGTTGTGCTGACTCGAGGTGGAGCCTGCGGCACACCGACCACCGAATGGGGCCGGCATCCGCACTGCTGCACCGCCAACATGGTTGTCAGGAACACACCGGTCGAGTGGGACGGAGCCAACGGCACCGCGCCATCCAGTCGTTGCATTCCTTACTGCCCGATTCGCAATGAAAGGTTGCGTCTGGCGCGCTCCGGGCGACTGTTGTGTGTGATGACCAAACGACGCCACCACATACGCTTCCCGGATCCCTGCAATCACACCCACAGCTCCCCTATTGCGTTTCGGCTACATACAATCACAGTGCGTTTCTGCCCCCAGGTCAAGCACCCCTTCGCGCGACGCCAATTTCAGCGCTGGGCGCGTCATGTATTTACATCCACATTTTCCCGGTGTCAGGCACGTATTCGCGCGTCCGAGTGGCGCGCGTGACACAATTTCCGTGCACGCAGTCACCGGCAGCGAAAATCCGCAGAATGCCCGAAACGACGCGGGCGACCGCCGTTTCGTGGTGCGCGCGCTCATTCGCGCTATCCATTGAGAAACCGGCATTCGCCTGGTGACGGAGCGTCTCGCACCCGGCACAATGACGTGGAAACGCGCGCCTCTCGGACGGCCACGCAACCTCGACATCGACCCCGGGGCTCTCCGCGCAGCAGCGCAGGCCGCGGGATCGGGGATCTATCTCGGGGTCGGATCGGGGGGTTGGGCGTGGGCGGGGGCGGAACGCTCCACGCTGGTGCTCGGCCCCTCCCGCTCGGGCAAGACCTCCTCTTTGATCATTCCGAATGTCCTGGCCGCCCCCGGAGCCGTGGTGTCCACCTCGACCAAGCCCGACGTGCTGTTGACCACCGCCCCAGCCCGGAGCGCCGCTGGATGGACCATGCTCTACGACCCGAGTGGCACGATTGACCCTCCCCCCGGGGTGACCCGGATCGGCTGGTCCCCGGTCAACGCCGGGCGCGAATGGGATGGTGCGATGCTCACGGCGGACTCCATGGTGCGAGCGGCCCGGGGGACGCGCGGGCCCGGGGGATCGGGCGACGAACATTGGGCCGAGCGCGCCGCATCCCTATTGGCGCCGCTCCTTCACGCCGCCGCCCTGCACGGCGAACCAATGGCGACCGTGCTCCACTGGGTCGACCGGCATCAAGGTGCCGAGGCGCTCGCCATCCTGGCCGATCGGAGCGATGAGTTCGGCCCAGCCACCGACGTGTTGGCTGGAATCCTCTCTACCGACAGCCGAGAGCAGTCGGGAATTTGGTCGACGACTTCCGGTGTGCTCGGCGCCTACCGCTCGAGTGCCGCTTTGGCCTCCACCGAGCCGCCGTTCCTCGACGCCAAGGCCTTCTGCGCAAATGCCAACACCCTCTACATCTGCGCCACCGGGCGCCACCAACAGTTGCTTGCACCCATGGTGGTCGGGCTCCTCGTGGACGTGCGCGACGCCGCATACCGCCGGGCCCGTGACGGGTCCGCCTCGCCGCCGGTGCTCGCCGCCCTCGATGAGGTGGCCAACATCGCTCCAATCCCCGATCTGCCGGCGATGGTCAGCGAAGGAGCCGGACAGGGACTCTTGACTTTGGCCTGTCTCCAGGACCTGTCCCAGGCCCGCTCTCGGTGGGGTCGCGAAGCCGACGCCTTCCCCTCGCTGTTCGGAGCCACCGTCGTCCTCGGAGGAGTCGCCGACATGCCAACGCTCGAGGCACTCTCGGCTCTGGGTGGCGACCATGAGGTCGCCACCCGGACGGTCGGTGCGGTCGCCGGCGCCGACGGGCGCGTGCATCCCTCCACGAGCGTCACGGGCGTGTTGCGCCGACGACTCCCCGTCGACGTGCTCGCTCGGGGACTCCCCGGCGCGGCGCTGGCGCTCGACGCTCGAAATCGGGCCGGCTGGGTAACGCTGACCCCGGCTCACCGCTCTTCACCGTGGCGGGAGCTGGTGGCCCAGGGTCGACAGCCCCGGCCACGAACCGACCAGTCTCGGCCCGTGGTCGAGCACCACCGCACGCCGACCCCCGGCCGCACCCGCTGAGTTGGGTCAGTCCCGGCTCCGGTGCCGGGCCAACCGGTCGGGTTCGCGGCCAGGGTCGCGCCCCAGTCGACGGCGGACCTCTTGGACCGAACGGGACAAGGCCAGGCGGTCGGCCAGGCGCCGAGCGGGCAGACCAGCAAGCTCGGCCCCGCCGCACTCTCGTCCGAGGTCCGCCGCCGCGTCGTGCCCCCACCGAGTCGAGTAGCGGGCAATGCCGGCCGCGGCTTCCTGCCAGTGACCAAGCTGGTGTCCCGAGGTCGGCCGCGCCCCAAGGAGCCGGAGGGCGGCGGCTGACGGCACGACGGCGGCGGGGGCATGGCCGGGCTCGGCTACCCCGACGCCAGTCTCCGATGGCAAGAGGCGGTCGACACATCGCTCGATCTCTTCTGCCGGAGCGCCCCGCCCGAGAGCACCGCTCCAGGCGCGAACGACGTTTCGACGCGAGACCTCAGGCTGGCCGTTCGTCAGGAGCGATGCGGCGAAGCGATGTTCGTCGATCCCGACCAGCGGGTCCAAGGGACGATCGAGGATGGCCGAGAGGCCACCAGGGTCGAGCCCGAGCGCTGCGGCTCGCTCGGCCCAGCGGCCCTTTACCCCGGTGGCGTCCAGTGCGGGGTCTTTCTGGTCCCGAGTGGCGGCCCAGGCCACCCGACCGGCCCGTCGAGAGCTGAACGACCGCTCAGCCAGATGGGCCCGGATCTCAGCTCCACGCAGTGCGAAGCCACCGAGTACGACTGGATCGATCCCATCGACCCGATGCTGGCCGTCACGCACGACCCATTCAACTCCGAGCCGTTCGGAAAGCCGGTATCGAAGCTGCGCCTCGTAGAGGGCCCCGGCCGCACGGGCATGGGCGAACAGCCCGCGCCCGTCGAGTGCGCTCCAGCGGCCGTCGGTCCCGTGACCCAGGTTGGCCACCACGACATGGCTGTGGAGGTGCGGGTCCAACGCCCGACTGACCCCGTGGGTGAACCGGGCGCCGGTGAGACCACCGGTAGGCAACAGATGGCGATCTTCTCCGCTGCCCCGGCGCACTGCCAACGCCCGGCGTTCGACATACCCAATTGCCTCACCCACCGCCTCTTCGTGGGCGCCCAGCACCTCGGCGGCGACGGGCGACGCGCCCAAGGCGAACAGGAGACTCACCGATTTGGGGGCACTGACGGTCAGGTCATACCCACGCACCGGGCCCGGGCGGACGACCAGGCTCCGACCGCTCGTGGGGCTGCAGCCCGAGAGCACCCGGCCGAGCACCTCGCGGTCCACCGACCCGCAGAGTCCGAGTCCGCTGGCCGCTCTACCCACCCACCGACCCGGCCCATCGGGATGCGCTTCCCCTCCCCTGGCGGCGAACGGCCCGAGTTCGGTCGCCATGTCAGCGAGGTAGTAGGCGCCTGTCCCGTCCGTCAGCCGAGCGACCCCGAAC
>Ga0182024_10005658_pt1 | contig 27885 bp, 35 predicted proteins | sample P32metaG_FD_120480 | JGI IMG/M metagenome (GOLD analysis project Ga0182024, IMG submission 120480) | Permafrost microbial communities from Stordalen Mire, Sweden - P3-2 metaG (Illumina Assembly) | ecosystem: Environmental > Terrestrial > Soil > Wetlands > Permafrost | place: Sweden: Stordalen...
ATGCTCCGTTTCCTGTGCCATCTCGCCGGGGCCTCCCGCCCTTGGCACACCGTATCAGCTACCGCTAACTGCAGTCACGCACGCTTACCGGAAACTCACGCTGCATCACCGAGGACGAAAACTTCGGGAGAACCTGGAATGGAGAGATCCGGTTGCACTCGCACACGCCCAGTGCGGTCCGTCTCAGCGTTCAGCCACTTGCCCGCCGGGGAAGGAGCAACGCCTGCAGTCCAGATGACGACCTTGCTTAGGATCCGCTCTCCGGCAACTGTAACCCCGTCGGCATCGATGCCATCGACGCCGACACCAAGCCGAACCTCCACACCGAGGCGCTCCAGCCTCTTCATCGCCGCCTGCGAGAGATCCTCCGCGAACGATCCGAGGATCCGCTTACCTTTATCAATCACCATAACTCGCGCCGACGTGGGATCGATTCTTCGAAACTCCCTTCGGAGCGTGCTTCGCACGAGCACCGCAATTGCCGCGGCCATTTCCACCCCTGTGGGTCCACCTCCCACGAGCACAAAAGTCAACAAATCGCGATGCTTCGACGGGTCTTCTTCTGTCTCGGCCTGCTCAAACGCCTGGAGGATCTTGTTGCGGATGGCTACGGCATCGGCGATACTCTTCAGACCGGGCGCAAACGGCGCAAATTCGTCGTGGCCGAAGTAGCTGTGCGTTACTCCTGTGGCCAGAATCAGATAGTCGTAGGTGACTGGGACGTTCTCGCGAAGGCCGTTTGAGACATAGACCGCCTTTTTCGCACGCTCGACGCTGGTCACTTCGCCGAGGATCACGGTAGTGTTGGGCTGTTTGCGGAGAACGCCTCGAATCGGCGAGCCGATTTGGCCTGGCGTGAGGACCGAAGTCGCAACCTGATAGAGAAGCGGCTGGAAAAGATGATGGTTGGAACGGTCGATGAGAATGATCCGCGCCGGTGTTTTGCGAAGCGCCTTTGCAGCCGCAAGGCCGGCGAAACCGCCTCCAACGATAACAACCCTCGGAAGACTGTCAGGCATAATCGCACCTGATCATTAAGAGCCATTGCTGTCCTTGTTTGTTGGCGCCAGAGCACTCCCAAGAATGCGATTAAACCGTCTGACTGCATCAAACAAACTAATCTTGAATGGGCTCTTCGCTTGTGAGCCAAAGGGCATGCTGCGCATCGAGAAGCAGTCGAAAGGAACGTCGTCCACCAATCTAAAATTAAGCGGTCGCATGCAGGCGGACGGGCTTTCGGAATTGCTTGGCGAAATCGAGAAGTGCAACCACCTGTCGAGCCTCGACTTAGAGGAGGTCACCCTCCTGGATCGCGAAAGCGTTCGCTTCTTGGTTCGCTGTGAATCGGAAGGTATTCGGCTGGTTAACTGTCCGTTGTACGTCCGGGAGTGGATAACGAGGGAAAGAGCGCAAATGAATGACGCGCCATCACCGTTCAGATGACGGCTCGCGAGCTTCAACCCGGAACCGGTATTTATTAATCCGCAGGCTCTTGATCTTGTATTCCAGTGTCGTCCGCGGAACTCCCAGCCTTCTCGCGGCTCCAGCCGGACCCGAAATACGGCCGCCGGTTTCCGCAAGCGCCGCTTCGATGAGCTCTCGTTCCTGGTCAATCAGAGACGGCTGCAGGCCGACCCAAGGCTCTGCTTCCGGCTGCACCCACGCCTCTTCCACAAAGAACGTGTCCGAGTCGCACAGGATCATGGCTCGTTCGATTACATTTTGAAGCTCTCGGATATTGCCAGGCCAGTGATAGCCCTCTAGAAGCTCCGCTGTCCGCTTTTCTACCCTTCGAATCCTCTTGCCCTCTTTAGCAGCGTAGCGCTCGATGAAATACGTGGCCAGCAAAAGAATATCTTCCGGGCGCTCGCGAAGAGGGGGGGCATGGATTGGAAAGACGTTCAACCGGTAGAACAGATCCAGACGAAACTTCCCGGAACGAACCGCCGATGGCAGATCGCAGTTTGTAGCTGCAATTACACGGACGTCGACTGAAATGCTTTGAGTGCCTCCCACGCGCTCGAACTCGCGTTCCTGAAGCACCCGCAACAAGGCGACCTGGGTTTCGCTCGGCATCTCACCGATCTCATCGAGAAAAATCGTCCCGTGATTCGCGACTTCGAAGCGCCCTGCACGCCGCTGATTGGCGCCGGTGAAGGCGCCTTTCTCGTAGCCGAAGAGCTCGGACGCTATTAGCGACGGGGGGGTGACAGCGCAATTCATCCTGGTGAAAACCGACCCGGATCTGCGCGACCTCTTGTGAATCGCGCGAGCGATCAACTCCTTTCCCGTGCCACTCTCACCGGTGATCAGAACCGTGGCGTCGGACGGAGCAACTTTCGAGATCTGATCCGTCACTCGGCTGATCGCGCCTGAAGATCCAACGATCTCCTCGAACATGGACGTCGACAGAACCTCGTCGCGAAGGTCGAGCGTTTCCGCGTCCGGCTCTCCGTTGATTACCATGCTCGCCCGGCTCGCAGCATCATCTGTTGTGAAATGGCTGGTCACGCGATCCGGTGTGGCGCGAAAATGCAGGAGAGGGTTCGTATCATGCATCTTCCATGTCCTCCCTTCCTTCTCGCCCTTGCTCCGACGGGCGCCCACGCGTTTCCGCCCTCTCTCTCGTGACCCATTCACGGATGTAGGGCGGACAATCCCTGAGTTCAGTTCCGTTGGCCTCGCTGAAAGCAAGGAGTTTCACGGCTTCTCTGTTGACAAGCAGAACGTTTTTGAGATCGATGGCGAAGCCAACCGATTCCTGTTCCAGCACGCCCCGAAGCGTGTCGACATGTTCCCCTGTAACACAGCCGCTTACGAACAACACCACGATATTTTCAGAGCTAACCACTCGATCGATTCTGCAGGTCATTGTGGGTTTTGGGCTCGATCATTCTATTCCTTGCCTGGTTTGCCGGTTGAGCAACGGTTTGAACTCAGCTGGAAGGCATACCGTTTTGTACCGCATGGTCACTCCTGTTGCCGCGACTCACATTGTGCATTTCGCGATCGCTCTAGGAGAAAGCAAGACTCATGCCATTTATAAGTTTATGAAAGTAAAGGAATAACTGAGATGGACCGCCGGTCACGTGTCCGTGAATCGCGCGAATTCCGTGAATTCCGAGAATCGGAGTTCGGAATGACCGTTAGCCGAATTTGAACTGTTGTTTGTTGATTTTCAATGCCTTGATCCGATCCTCAAGGGTCGATGGTGGAATTCGAAGCTTAGCCGCCGCCCCGGACGGTCCGGAAACCCGGCCTCTAGTCTCAGCCAGCGCCGTCTCGATGATCTCCCGCTCGGTTCGCGGCTCAACATTCAAAGCCGGCGACGTTTCACCCCGAGATGCCTGCAGAGAAGTCCTTCTGGAAAGCCATTGCTCGTCAACTGAAAAAACATCAGTGGAACTCAGGATGATGGACCTTTCAATTACGTTCTGCAACTCACGGATATTGCCAGGCCAGTCATAGCGCTGCAACAGATCTAACGTCTTCTGGTCGATCGATCGGATATTTCTACCCGCCCGGTTGGCGTAGCGCTGCACGAAATACTCGACCAACATCAAAATGTCTTCTTTCCGCTCACGCAAGGGCGGCACTTCGATGGGAAACACATTCAGCCGATAGAGGAGATCCTGGCGGAAAGTCCCTTTCGCGAAGGCGGCGTTTAAGTCGCGATTCGTGGCAGCGATTACGCGAACGTCGACTTGGATAGAATGCCCCCCTCCTACTCGCTCGAATTCCCGTTCCTGTAGCACTCTCAATAACGCCGCCTGTGTGTCGGCTAGAAGTTCGCCAACTTCGTCCAGGAAAATCGTTCCGCCATCAGCCATTTCGAAGCGGCCAAGCCGACGCTGCGTGGCTCCCGTGAAGGCTCCCTTTTCATGGCCAAACAATTCCGAGGAAACCAGTGCGGCCGGAAGCGCTGCACAATTCACACTAACGAAGGGACAGCCAGATCTTTGAGATCGTTTGTGAACGGCGCGGGCGATGAGTTCTTTGCCTGTGCCGGTTTCCCCGGTAATCAGAACGGTGGAGTCGGTCGGGCCGACTTTTGAGATCCGGGAAAGAACAGCCTTCAGAGGCCTCGATGTACCCACAATTTCCTCGAACATCGAAGCCTTGTCGACCTCCTCGCGAAGGGCGACGTTTTCCTGTCGCAGTCGCTCTTCAGCTTGCTTGCGGTCTTCAATGTCGGTCCCGGCAACATACAAACGTGTAAGCTGTCCCTGTTCGTCGTACAACGGATTGTTACGGACCAGAAACCAGCGATACGTTCCGTCGTGTCGCAGGAACCGCGCCTCGTACTGGTCCGGGAAACCGCCTTGCGATCCCCACATGAGGCGTTCCCAATCATCCGGATGAACCCGCGTCTGGGTGCCGCGACTCTGCCACTCGTCAAGGGGAAGGCCGAAATAATTCAGTAGGGCTCGGTTGGCAAAAATGCGTTCTTTCCCGTGCACTATGACGGCGACGTGCTGCGGCATGAGGTCTAGAATCTGCCGAAGCTCGGTTTCCTGCCCTCGAATTTTTCCCTCGGTGATCTTACGCTCGGTCACGTCGGTCATCGCCCCGACAAACTCGCGATCGCCGAATACATTCTGTACCGCGTGAGCTATCGCATGGACGTGCTTGACTCGCCCGTCAGACAGCAGCAAGCGATACTCATGTTCGAAGTCCGTGCCAGTCTGGGATGCGCGATCGAGAACCTGTTGTACAAGCGCCCTATCCTGGGGATGTATGCGTTGCATCGCTGAATCCACTGTTGGCTTTACCGTGCTGTCGTACTCGAAGATGCGATAGGTCTCGTCGGACCAGACAACCTCTCCGTCCTCAAGTCTCCACCCGAAACTGCCTGTGTGGCTGAGTCTCTGGGCTTCTGCCAGATAGGCCTCGCGCCGTCGGAGTTCCTGGGTCACGAGCTCGTGGTGCGTAACGTCCAGGGCGCTACCAACGTACTTTTTCAGGCTTTCGTTTTCGACGACAGGAGCGCCGACGCAGCGAATGTACCGGACCTCGCCATTGGGTCGGACGATGCGCTTGGTTGCATCGAAGGCCGAAGCTTGCGCCGAGAGTCCGTTGATAAGCTTCGCCATGGACTCGCGATCCTGTGGGTGGACACAATCCAGGTATTCCTGAACAGTAGGCGGTTTGCGGTCTGGATCGAGGCCGTGCATCCGAAATAATTCAGGAGACCAGTAGTCGAATCCGGCGGGATCGAAGGCCCAGCTACCCATGTGGGCAAGCCGCTGCCCTTCGGCGAGATGAAACTCACTTCTTTGCAGCTCCTGGGTGCGCCGGCGGAGCTGCACTTCCGCTCGCTTGCGATCCTCAATATCGATACTCGATCCATACCACTTAACAATTTGGCCGCACCCGTCGCGCACTGCTACTTTGTGGTGCAGCATCCAGCGATATTCGCCGTCCACGCGCAGAACGCGAGCTTCATGCAGGAAGGGTTCGCCGCTGGCCAGAGACGCGCGCCACTTTTCCACGATTGCTTCGACATCCTCGGGATGGATGAACGCTGTCCACTTCCAGCCCTGCAAATCCTCCAGCGGCCGTCCTATGTACCTGAGCCATGTTTGATTGAAGAAATCGAGGTCGCCGTCCGGCCTGCCCGTGTGAATCAGTCCGGGGGCCGAATCGACAAGGAGTTGAAGGTCCGACGTTTGATCCCGTCGGACGGCACCATTTCCATTGGTAGCCATGGCTCGCATTATATTCTAAGATGCTTTTCAATCGCTCCTCGCCTCATCTATGGAATCCAGCGATCATCCGTCAAGGAACAAACGCATCGCCGACAATCAGGCGCGCCCGCGCGATCTCCTCGGACGTGCCATGCGCAATGACAAGGAACCTGTCGGATGTGATCGCACTCTCGTACTTCATCGCATCTTCTTTCGGAATCCCAAGATGGATGAGTCCCGCCGCGAGTGCTGAAAGGCAACCGACCATCGCTGCCGCCCCCAATCCCATCACAAGGGCTCCAAGTAGGGGGCCTGCTGTCACTGCCGGGACGACGCCGGGAATTAGAAAAAGGCCGGTTCCCCGCAGCAGCCCCAACATTCCGTCCCGAAACGCGCCTCGCAAGCCCTAGTACTTCATGCGTTCCCAGGTTGTGTCATATCCAACAACGCTTTCTTCCTCGTGATCCTTCCCGATAATCGAAAGCTTCGTCACATCGAAAGAGGCGTCTCGCAGTTTCGCGACGGCCTGCTCGGCTGCATCGCGGTCAGGGTCAATGGCGCCCACGTTGGCTTCTTTAGTCATACTTACCTGGGTTACGATTTCAAACGGATACCAATCCTTTGCTAAAAGCATCCAGAACGCGCTGAAGCTCTTCTTTTGTTGCGCCCGTAAAACATGCGGCCGTGCTTTCACGGCAAAAAACCGAATGCAGACCGGCATAGGGCCAGTTCACGATGATCGCAGGACAAGTGCCAAGGCGCGTTTCTGTGCATTGTGCGATTTCTGTCTGCGATCCTGCCGCTTATCGTAAGGACAGTGGATGTTCTAGCCAATAGCTTTTCGATGTACAGCATTCTTAGCGAGCCACAAACGAAGAGCAAGGTGGAGAACGACGTGTTTGAATAGCGCTCAGTCGCCGATTGCTCTTCACCAACGCCGCCGGCCGTTATGACACTCAATACCAACAAGACGGCAAAAATGATGCTCTTCCCAGTTGAAACCGGTCCCCGACCGGCTCTGGCTGGTCGCACGTCAACTCCGCGAATTTCGATTTCCAGCGTACTGGGAGGATATTTCGAGTACAACGTGAACGGGACTATTGGGTTGGTGGGCGATTTCGGGTAGTGCGATAAATCTGATTTAGCGCAGTACCCGATTTCGGCAGGTACGCAAACACACGATCCGGGATCAACGATAAGGCTCTGACATACTTGTTTGGCCCGCGCTTTAATTGGCGACACTCTCGCCTCAATCCATACGTCCAATTTTTGTTTGGTGGGGCATTTGCCTGGGCTGGTCCGGCCGGGAATTCGAGCACCCAGAACGCCTTCGCCACCGCGGCGGGGGTGGCTTGGATGTGAAGTGGACCGAGCATATAGCCATTAAACCGATTCAAGTCGAGTACGTTATGACGCACTTCGATAGCGCCCGCCTGGGTGGGTCGACGGTAAGTTTCGGCGACCACCAGAATGACATCCGCTACTCGGCTGGCGTTGTGTTTCAATTCGGGAGCAAAAAGCAACGCTCACCCGGGGCGTGCGAGTGAATCAACGAGGAAAAGTGTAACCCGGATTATGCATGCTTGGAGCGGCGCGATTGACAGCTGAGCCAGGCTCTCGCTCTTGCTCCTCCCCGGACGGATAGTCTCATTCCGCGATGAAAGCCCTCTCTGGTAACGTGTTGTTCTGACTTCGTCCCGGGTGCATAGAATCTTATGCACACGCAGTGCTTCAGCAGCGCAGTTCACGCCGGCCGGGTGGGAGTCAGCTACAGCGATCATTATCCGGAACAGGGAAACTGCGCTAAGGCCAACTGGGTTGCGGTATCGGCATTCACGCTGAAGCCACAAATCCTCGCCATTGCGTTAAGGTTACGGCGTTCAAGCCGTTTCGCGTCTGGGATCTGGTGCGCCTTCAGATGCGGAGCCAACTTTTTCTTGGCATTGAAAACGCGCCACTGGACCGTTCCGATGGGGATCTTTTTCGCAGCGGCGATCTCGTGATATTCCCACTCCTCGACAAAGCGCAAGGTCAAAGCCTCGCTCTCGCGTGATTCCAAGAAAGCCATCCAATCGTGAAACTCGAATGCCGGGGTACCCGCTGGTTTGTTGCTCGAGGCAACCAGACTGCCGGCCACGTCCGACAGGTCGACCGTTTCCACTTCACGCGACTTCTTCCCATACTGCCTGCAAAGGGCATTGCGCGCGATCTTGAATAGCCAGGCGCGGAAAAGTGATCGATCGCGGATCTGTGCAGCCTTTCGATAGGCCGTCAGCATTACCTCCTGAGTGAGATCTTCGCTCAAGGCGAACTCGCAACCGCGTGAGCGGAAGAAAGCGACCAGTTGGGGCGTGAAGACCTGGAACAGGCCGGCGAACGATTCCTCGTCCGGCGATTCCAAGAATCTTTCAATCATTGCACTCTCACGCAGAGCGCGATCATTTGTCATTGGCGGATTCATCATGTTTGATTCAGCACCTCATTGATTCCGCCTGAAGAAAGGCAGTTGTCTATCCAAATGAGTTATCCGCGAACCCATTGTTCTTAGAGCAACTTAGCCCTCCAGGAAAACGCTTTGCGAAGTCACGATCCTTAGCAATTGGCGGGTTTCCGTCAATCCTGTTTGGCCGACGCCCAAGCCAACAAACTCCTGATTATGGCCCGAAACGTTGCGGATGTCTTATGGGAAATGCTTGTCAGCGCCGGCGTAAAGCGGTGTTACGGCATTGTCGGCGACGCCTTGAATCCCGTGATCGATGCGCTGCGTCGAAACGGAAACGTCGACTTTGTGCATGTTCGAAATGAAGAATACGGTGTCTTCGCCGCCGTCGCGGATGCTTACTTCACAGGCGTACCCGTCGCCGTTTGCGGAACAGCGGGACCTGGCGTTACGCATCTCTTTAACGGCCTGATGGATGCGCGCAAAGAGCGCGCTCCGGTGATTGCGATCGCGGGCGACGTCGAAACCATGCTAATGGATACGTCTGCACTGGAGGAGATGAATCCTTATCAGTTCTTCCAAGCCGCATCTCTTTACACGGCCACGCTAGTCAATCCTGCCCAGGCTCAGGCGGTCATCGGTACGGCCATACGCACTTCGATTATTGAGAAAGGCCCTACGGTACTCTCGATCCCCGGGGATGTCGCGGCGGCGGAGGCGGTGGGGGAACCGGTGGATATCAGCATCCCTTCGACGCCTGTACTTCGTCCGTCGGATTCTGACCTGAGCCGGCTGACGAACATGATTAACGACGCTGGCACCGTCGCTATTTTTGGCGGCGATGGGTGCCGGGACGCGCGCGAAGAGGTACTCGAACTGGCCGCAAGATTGAAGGCGCCCGTCGGCTACGCGTTGCGAGGTAAGCAATGGCTGGAGCACGACAATCCCTACGCTGTGGGACTGACGGGGTTGCTAGGATATGGCGGCGCTTATGGAGCGATCAACCATGCCGATCTCCTTCTGATGCTCGGGACTGATTTTCCGTTTTCGGAATTCCTTCCGGGAGCGCAAGTAAGGAAGGTACAGATCGACCAGAATCCGAAACACATAGGCCGCCGAACCTCGCTCGATCTTGGACTCGTCGGCGACGTCAAAGCGACCCTTCAAGCACTACTGGAAAATGTGCAGGAAAAAACCGATGACCGCTTCCTGCGCAAATATGTTGCCGAGACGCAGTCCTTCGACGAACTTAAAGGGCATTATGTTGAAAACGGACCGGGCATAAAACCAATACGTCCGGAATACCTCGCCGCTACGCTTTGTAAGTTAGCCTCAGATGACGCCATGTTTTTCGCAGACACAGGCACGGCCGTAATGTGGTTGGCGAGACACATCAAAGGTAGCAAGAATCGGAGGCTTTTCGGATCGTTCTCCTGGGCTTCCATGGCCAATGCAGCACCGAACGCGTTTGGAGCGCAACTGGCCTATCCTGGCCGGCAAACGATCGCAATCTGCGGTGACGGCGGGTTCACGATGCTTGGGCTGGGCGATCTGCTGACTCAGGTAGAACGAAAGACACCTGTGATCCACATCCTACTGAACAACGAGTCACTCGACTTCGTGAGTATCGAGCAGCAGGAAGCCGGCTTCATTCCTTATGGAGTGGGATTCAAAAACCCGAACTTCGCAACCGTGGCCGAAGCAATGGGCGCGAAGGGGATTCGAATTGAGGATCCCGACGCGGTCAGCGATGGTCTAACCGAAGCTCTCGCACACAAGAGCGGTCCCGTTGTAGTGGATGTCGTGGTCGACCCATATGCGCTCGCCATGCCGTCGCACGTACCTTTTCATACCATGAAAGGCTACACGCTAAGCGTTGCGAAACAGGTGCTAAGCGGCAAAATGGACAGCCTCATAAAAACGGTCGAACACAATATAAGATTGGTCTAACTGTATTCCGTCGCAAAGTGAGCGTCGCAGCTGAGCGGGCTCCGGCGCGTACAGGGTTTAGGCGCGCAACGAGACGCGCGGGCTCTCATTTTGTGTCACAATGCTCGGTTGCAGTTCGAAATCAGGAAGCGATCATGAACCCCAACCGACGAACTTTTCTTCTTCTCGCGGGAGCGGCCGCGGCGAGCCGCTTGGCGCCCGGCCAGTACGTGCTTCCCCCGCAGCCTCTGCCGAGCGAACGATTCCCTCCGTCGCCCACGCAGCTTGCTGAGATCCGGCGCAAAACCGCGCTGCTCGCCTCGCGTCTCGACCAGCTTCGTCAAAAAAATATTCCCGACGATCTGCTCGTCGAAGTCGAAATTTTCCATAAAGCCGGTGTGTGGATCGACCGTTTCGGCGAGTATTTCCGCCCTGATGATGCCGCCCACACTATCTCTGTGTTCGACATCGGTCTGGCCCGTGCCGATGAGCTCGATGCCGGAACCTCATCCTGGAAAACCGCGACCGGCCGTGTGCTTCGCGCCTTCCGTTCGCACGTCGACGGCAGTGCGCAGCCCTATGTCGCCACCGTGCCCGCCTCCTACGACCGCAGCCGCCCCGGACGCATGGACGTTCTTCTGCACGGAACCAACCGCCGCCAGGTGGAGGTGCAATTCTACTCGGCGCAGCACATCACCAACGACGCGCCGCAGCCCGTTCCGCCGCCCGACTTTCTCCAAATCGAGGTTTTCGGCCGCACCAACAACGCCTACCGCTGGGCCGGCGAAACCGACGTCTTCGAATGCGTGGCCGCCGCCAAGCGCAATTACCCGGTAGACGACGATCGCGTCAACCTCCGCGGATTTTCGATGGGCGGCTCGGGAACCTGGCATCTCGGCTTGCAGCATCCCGACGAATGGTGCGCGATCGAGCCCGGCGCCGGCTTCAATGACACGCAGCATTACGGCCACATGCCGAACCTGCCCGCTTACGAGCTGAAGGCACTGCACATCTACGACTCGAAAGACTACGCGCTCAACTGCTTCCAACTTCCCACCGCCGCCTACACCGGCGAAATCGACGGCCAGCTTCCGAACCTCAAGAATGTGCGTGACGAGCTCGCCAAGAGCGGCATCACCTTCCGTCCCGACGGCCTCGATTGGGTGACCAAAGACGTTCCGATGATCATGATCGTCGGTCCTAAGACACCGCACGCCTGGGAGCCCCACAGCCGCCAGCGCACCAACGCCTTCATGGACGCGGCGGCCAAGAAAGGCCGCACCGATCCGGATCACATTCGCTTTGTCACCTACACGACGCGCTTCAACCGCTGCTTCTGGGTGACTGTCGAGGGGCTGGATCAGCACTACGAACGCGCTGAAGTGGACGCGACGCGCTCAAAGAGCGACGCCATGATGCAGGTTCGCACCAAGAACGTCAGCGCGCTAACGCTGAAGACTCCGGGGATCAAGAAGGTCGAGATCGACGGCCACAGCATTGCCGCATCCGGCGCGGATCTGAAGCTAGTCAAGCGCGCGGGCGCCTGGGCCGAAGGCGAGCACAGCGGCCAGCACAAGCGCCACGGCTTGCAGGGGCCGATCGACGATGCGTTCTACGCGTCGTTCCTTTGCGTGCGGCCTACTGGGGAGAGTAGCAACGATATGGCCGCGCGTTATGCGCAGGAGACGCTCACCAATTTCCAGAACGATTTCGCGAAATTTTTCCGCGGCGAGGTTAGGGTCAAGGACGACAAGGATGTGAACGCCGAAGACATCTCCCAACATCATCTGATCTTATTCGGCGATCCGGAAAGCAATTCGGTGATGAAGCAGGTCATGGCGCAGTTGCCGATCCGCTGGGATGCGGGGCAGCTCGTGGTCGGCGGCCATACCTACAACGCCGAAAATCACACGATCGCGATGATCCATCCGAATCCGCTCGCGCCGGCGAAATACGTGGTCCTGAACAGCGGGTATTCGTTCCATCACAACGAAATGGCCGCGACCAACGCGACGCTGTTCCCGCGCTTCGGCGATTACGCGTTGCTTTCCCTTCGCCAGCCGGTGGATGAGCCGGTCGAAAGCGAAGTGATGACGGCGGGATATTTCGACGAAGAGTGGAAGCTTCCGGCGAAAGCCTGATTCAATAATCAGCAACGCACTCCGTAACCGTCGCGCCTCGTTTCCGGCTTTAAGGCGCAATCGTAAGAGAGCGCGTCGTAAGATACCGGCTTTTTCGGCAATCTTTAAGCTTTGTGCAGTGGAAACCGGCAGATCATCTGCGGCGACGTCCCGATACTTGGTGTGCGCCCGCCGCCGAGACCCGCGTCGCAGTAGTACGCGTAATCGTCTTTAATGCACATGCCGTGCGGGTCCGGATCGTTCGGCGCGAGCTTGTAAACTTCCAGAACCTTCCCGGTTTCCGGATCAATCTTCTGCAAGAGCCGTCCCGCGGCCGCCATCACCCACAAATGCCCCTGATACCACTCGGCTCCGTGCGGCGTGTCCTGATCGAGCGCGAACATTTTTAACATCCGCATATTGTCTTTGGGATCGAGTTCCAGCGCGAGCTTCAACCCCGGCGCGATCGCCCACAGCTTGTCCGTTTCCGGCGCATAGGCGACGCCGTGTTGGCCTCCCCACGGCGTTTTGTAACCCTTGATCTGTTTGCCAGTATGCATGTCGCACTGCACGATCTCCCCATAGTTCCGGTCGAACGGACGATTGAACGCCCGCTTGGCCGCCGCCGTGCCCGCGCCGTTGCAGCCGATCCAGAGATAGCCCCCGCCCACGGTGAGTCCGCTGGTGTTGTGCGCTTCGGCAATAAAGTCTACCAGGGATTTTCCGGTTTTCCAGTCCAGCAAGTTGACGCGTTCGGATACCTGGTCGCCCACCCACATTCCTTCCGGCGCCGCCTCTAGAGCATTGGGATAACGATCGGGAGTCTTGAAGAGTTTTTCGACTTCCGCCTGATACGTCGGGATCGACGCTTTGGTCTTACCCTCAGATCCCTCCTGTGCGGTCAGTGGCGCCAGGGCAGCGGAAGCGGCCGCCGCCGTTCTCAAAAATTCCCTTCGCTTGATGTCCATAGTTTCCCCTCGTAGAGGACGCTGCCGGCCTCCGCTCTTCATTATGATCGAGGAACTTCCGATTCGCCAGTCCCGCTCGGCGGACCAATCGCGCAGCTCACCACTCGTCCGACGCCGATCGTCCTTTCGACACTGGCCGCGCCGCTGATGAGCTAGCACATTCCGGCGGCACTTCGACCAGCCGTGGCATTGTTGCTCGAACAGATTCGGGCGCCCTTCCCCCACCAACTTGACCGAGCAGCTCATCGGCGCCAGGTTGTCGCGTAACCGTGAATCACCACGGAGGCGATCCCGGCGGAGACAACACTCCGGAGTCATATCCAAGACACTAGCTGACAACAGGGCGTCTCGACCGACACACCAACACGGTGCGGCATGTGACAGTGACTTCGAACCTGGAGGGGGTCTTCGGCGCGTACAACCAATTATTTCTGGAACTAAGTGCGCTGTCTTGGTGCCGGGAACTGCTTCGGCCAATCGAAGCACCAGGTGTAGGCCGCTTGACTGCATATCACCCGGGCAGAGGTTCGATAGCGACGCGAACGTCACTACGAGGAGGCATCATGATCGAGAGTCAAGACCAAAGTTCCTTTCGCGGTTTCTCACGAAGAAGTATGATTGGAATCGGCTCGACGCTGGCGACCGGAGCCCTCGCAGGAGTTGCTGCTGATGCGCAAACACGAGCCAATACCCGTGCAGCTGAACATGATCCGTCCGACAGCAATCCAGGCCCTGAGAACACAGCGCTCCTAAAAGAGAATCCGAATTCGAACACGCCCCCTCCCACCGACAATGGGGACGTGGGGCCGATTTGGTTTTCGTTTGACTTGACACACAAACGAATTCAAGAAGGCGGCTGGACTCATCAGGTTACACAGCGCGAGTTTCCGTCCTCCAAAGACATCGCCGGTGTGAACATGCGCGTGACGGCGGGTAGCTTCCGCGAACTGCACTGGCACACCGCAGATGAATGGGCCATTATGTTGGATGGGAATTGTCGAGTGACAGTCCTAGATCCCGCCGGGACCATCTTCATCGACGATGTAGCTAAAGGAGATCTGTGGTACTTCCCGGCCGGCCATCCACATTCGATTCAGGGTCTGGGGCCTATCGGTGGCGAATTTCTGCTGGTCTTTAATCAGGGTATGTTTTCAGAGGACAACACGTTTCTCCTCTCCGAGTGGCTAGCACACACACCCAGTGAGGTGATGACGAAGAACTTTGGCTTCGATAAAGCTACGATCGCGAAGCTGCCCAAGAGTGCGCTGTACATTTTCCCCGCCGATCTTCCGAAATCATTGGCGGAGGACAGAGCGGCCGTAGGCGGCCCGAGTGTGCAATCGCCAGCGCAGTATACCTTCAAGATGGCATCGATGGAGCCCCAGAACCGAACCCAGGGAGGCGAGGCCCGCATCGTGGACTCGCGTAACTTCCCCGTCGCGAAAAACATCGCCGCCGCTCTGCTTACGATCAAGCCAGGGGGCATGCGTGAATTGCATTGGCATCCTAACGCCTCGGAATGGCAATACTACATCTCCGGCAAAGGACGGTTTACAGTATTCTCACCGGTTGGACAAGCACGCACCGTGGATGTTAACCCGAACGACGTTGGGTATGTTCCGGCAAATGCGGGGCATTACATCGAGAACACAGGTGACGCGGACCTGGTGGCTTTGGAGGTGTTTGTCGCGCATGAATTTCTCGATGTCTCCTTGAGAAACTGGCTTAGCCTTCTTCCACCGGAAATGGTCACGTCACACCTGGGCTTGGACGCAGCCACCATCAAGTCCATTCAGGCGAAGAAGATCGAATTCGCCTGGGGATCCTAGACTACTCCGAATTGAGGGGCGATAAGATACTCAGCGGTCAGGGTGAAACGGCATGCCGCCATGCCCCACACTGGCGGGCTCCGGAGTGCGCAGATCCAAATTGACCACAATCGGATCCTGTCCGTCTCGCACAACCACAGCTTCGCAAGTTGCATCCGGGCTTCTCCATGGTGGTGCGGTCCAGTCTTGGCATCCGGTTGAACCAGCATTGTCCCGGCCAAGAGTTTGCTGGCCTCCGCTCTTGCGTGGGTAATTGCAGCGGCGCGGGTCATGCCGGGTGTCTGTAGTGTATTTAAATCCAGGTCATCCGAGTGTACGATTTTGACTCCATGTTTCGCCCAATCCATATAGTAAGTCCTTGGCTTGCACTGGACATTTTTATTGCCGCGACATCATGCCAGCCTGCGCGGAGCCAGTGCTGCTACCGAAGTGACCCACAGGCGACGGCGCTGTCGAGATAGCGGCGCGGCGGGTCCCGCGCTCGGGCCATTTACTTGATTACGAGCCGTTGATTGATGGCGTGCCTATTGCCTCACCTGGTTGTGTGAGAAGGAGACGACAACAAACGAACAAAACGACTACGAAAGCAATTCTGTTGGCTGGGCTTGCATTTCTGGGCGGTATCTTTCAACGTGCTACTCCCCAGAGGCTGTGAGGGCGTGGTTCTATCCCGGCGAGAACTACGGGCATCAATCTGTTTATCCGAAGCCGAAGGCAGTAGCGTTTGCGAAGGCTAACAACACTCCCATACCATCGATGCCCGCGGACTTCGCCGCGAATACTACGAAACCCGTCGCCAGCGTGAAAGCGCCTCAGGTAGTGGCCATGAGCCAGGCTCCTCTGAAAGCCCAAAAGCCAAATGAAGAAGAAGTTGAAATTGCGGAGGTGTTTGTTGCACCGGATCCAGCCCAACTACCGCCAACATTGCCGCCAGCAATTCGAGGATCAGACTACGCGCCTCAATTTCCAATTCGCATGTCCACTACAAGCCTCTTGAGACTGTCCTCTACTTGCTTGGCGGCGTGTACCCATCCGTCAAAGTTTTCAGGAAAGCCACGATCTGGCCTTCCTGCTTTCCGGTGAGCCTCAGACTTCCCAACTGCCTCCGGTTCATCGTCTCCGGATGCTCCGGCGCCGGCCAGCAGGTTACCTTCTCGCCGGGATCGCCGGCCTTGCATCGCGGTAGTGCGTCGCGCGTGTTGTAGAAATGGACGACTTCTTCAAGCGATTTCAGGTAGCCGTTGTGCATGTAGGCCTTGACGAAATCGGGCCGCGGTCTCTTGTCCACGTTGCGCAGGGTGGGAGTTTTGTATTTACCGATAAATGATGTGGCGTATTGCACCCACCTGCCGTCCGGATCCAAAGGACCTTGTAGAAATCCGCCGACGCCCAGGTCGAGAAAGTTAAGGCCAAGCGAATTTGACGCATATCCGAACCGGTCCGGCGTGTTCTCCTCATAAAATGGAATAGCCGCGTTTGGCGGTAGGCCCAGGTTTGAGGCGGTGAAGTCGGTGAATAGCGGTTCCTCGCCAGGACCTCCATCGCGATGGCACTCGTTGCAGTGCGTGGCCTTACTGCGAAAGAGCGTATAACCGATCTTTTCGTCTGGAGTGAATTGGTCTTTACCGGCCATCACGTAGTCGTATTTGCAAGAAAAAGAATTTACCTCTGGTGATCCTTCGTAGGCGGCAATGCTCTGAGCGATCCTGTCGAACGTGTCTTGCGCGACACCCCGGTCGATTGACGCAAGATGTACTGGCGACGGGTCGGAATCCGGTGCGGGCCCGGGCCGGTCACAAACCTCTTTCGCGTCGCCGGGCCATCGAATTGCGAAGGCTTGGGCGCCCCACAATTGCTCAGCCATGTGCCGGTAGGGGCGCTGGGATAGGCGATACACAACACAAGCCGCATCGATCATTCCCATCTCATCCGGATCGAGCGGCGGTCCTTCCGCTTGCTCGGCAAGAGGACTGTTGAGACCGAGTCCTGTGGCGCGCATGTCCCAAAAGGCTCCGCCCACCAGATCGCCTTGGAGTTCGTTGTAGTGTAGTACGGGCGCGAAACTGGCGTAGGTGTGAGTTTGCGGATTCCGGTCGCCGAAGCGCGTACGAATAGAGCCGGGATAGGAGACCGTGGTCTGGTTCAGCGCGCTCACCGGGCCTGTAAATCCGGTCTCGGGCATATGACAGAAGGCACACGCTTCATTCCGCCGGACCGATAATTGTTGATCGTAAAAGATGAGCTTTCCGAGCAGAATATGTTTTTGGGAGGGATCGAGAGAATGGCGCTGAACGTCCGCGAGCGTCTCGCCTTCAATACGGTTGATTTCCGCCTCCACAGAGGCAATCTCCTTCTGCGCCTGTGCGGGCAGTGTGGTCTTCGCGACCGGCCGAGTATCAGCTTCGGAGCGTGACGATTCCGTGCTCCAACAAATAGCAATCACCCCAGCGGCACACCATGCCAAGTGTGGTTTCATGATTCCTCCTCGCGGAATGAGTGCATATTGGCTGCCACAGTTTCGCACGCAGCCAACGTTCAAGTCCCGGAAGAGGTTCCTTCGAGGTGGACTCGGCAAGCGCCAGCTGCCGCGCCGCCCAGGCGTCATCCAGAGGCCACTCTTCGTCTCGTGCCGTTAGAAACCGGGAAGCAACTCTCCTCAAGTCAGCATCCAGGAGGTGGCTGCTCGGTTGCAATTAGTTGAGACGGCTACGGAGGTAACTTATGAAAAATCCAAAACGACTGGCTTACCCATTAGCTTTAATCGGGTTCATTACAATGACGGGTTCTTCCTTGGCGGCATCAGGCGAATATGTCGCGCCTGAGCAAGAGTACCAAGGGGCAAGGCTCCCAAAATGCAGGTTCAATTACTGAACCCTGGAGAACCGACGAAACAATATGCGGGTGCCCGCCTCAAGCACTCCCAAGCAGCCCACAACGGAAAACTCTGCCTCCCGCGCGATGCGACGCGCCTTCCATTCATCCAGAAGAATAAGGTCGGCCGGAAGAGTCTTGGCCAGAAGAATCGCGCTACTTTCACCTGCGAGGCCTTGGCATGCCTGCTCCAATGAGAGATCCGCAAGCGACCCTTGTGGTGCCACTTCCATCCAACCCGAGTTGCGCACTTTTACCCATCCTGTCGACGTATCTCGGTCACGGACATGTCACTGACACCTATTGGTACGTGACCAGCACGCCAGAACTGATGGCGACCGTCGGAGAGCGACTGGAGAAGCGTTGGGAGGGTTTCCGACGAAGGATTCGAGCAGCTTCCCCACTCTCTTGGAGTCGTTCTTCACGCAACGCTTGATAGCCCAGCGTAGAGCCAGCCCTCACACCATCGCTTCTTACCGAGACACGTTTCGCCCGCTCTTTCAGTTTGTGGAGAAGCGATTAGCCAAAGCTCCATCCAAACTGACGTTGGAGGATCTGAACGCGCCACTTTTAGGAGCGTTCCTGGATAACCTGGAAAGCAGTCGCGCGAACGTTGCCCGGAGTCGCAATCTGCGCTTGGCTGCAATCCGTTCCTTCTTCCGCTATGCTGCACTCGAAGCGCCGCAGAACTCTGGACTGATTCAACGTGTGCTGGTGATTCCCAACAAGCGGCAGGCTCGTCCGCTGGTGGGCTTCCTCACCCGGCCTGAGATCGATGCAACTGCTGGCAACTCCCGACCGAAATACCTGGCTGGGCCGCCGCGACCATGCGCTTCTGCTGACGGTCCTTCAGACCGGTCTGCGGCTCGCCGAGATCACTTCGATTCGACAACGGGATGTCAGCCTGAGCACCGGAGCGCATGTTCGCTGCGAAGGAAAGGGGCGCAAGGAACGATGTACTCCGTTGACGAAATCTATCGTGATCGTGTTGACGGCGTGGATTCGGACGCAAGCTGAGGATGGTGACAGCATTCTGTTTCCCAGTGCGCGCGGTGGCCGGCTCAGCGCTGACGCTGTTCAGCATCTGGTCGCGAAGTACGCTGCCGTAGCACAAAAGCAACGTCTCTCCTTAGCGGCGAAGCGTGTTTCCCCACACGTCCTCCGACACACAACAGCAATGGAGTTGTTACAGGCCGGCGTGGAGCGCACTCTCATCGCGCTTTGGTTAGGACACGAATCAATCGAAACCACTCAGATCTATCTGGACGCCGACCTAACTATAAAGGAAAAGATCCTGTCCAGGACCAACCCAATTCAAGCCAGAGCGGGTTGCTACAGGCCCGACGATGACCTCCTCGCCTTTCTGAAAGGCCTCTGACCGCCTCAGGGTTATGCCGAATCCGATCGATGAGCCCAATACCGCAAGTTTAACGCCAAACGCACCTTTCTCAAATCGGTTCGGCATAATCCGGGATTCGGCATAGCTTCGCAGGTCATGAGGGGCGATGCCCGGAACGCCCGCGACCGCGGCGTACTGCTGGAGCATTTGCCAGACAACCTTCTCACCCAATCGTTCGCCTGCAACTCGATCAGCGCGATTCACGGGCCTGAAGATGTACCCATCTGCAACTCCGGCCGCGGACGTCCACGCATCGATCGCGACCTTAACCCATGTCGGCATTGGTGCCGTACGAACGCGCCCATGCTTCCCCCGAAGATCGACAATGCACCAACGGCCATCGCGTAGCTGGACATGCTCGAACGTCAGCGCCGCGACCTCCGATCGCCTGAGACCGCATCCCAGAAGAACGGCGAGGATGGCTCGATCGCGAAGGCCCTTCACGGTGCTGACGTCGGGCGCATTGAGCAGGCTTTGCGCCTGGCGCACTGACAGCCAGTTGCCCACGCGGATGCCCACGGATTTTCGCGCTCCTCACACGGGCGATTCCCGCCGCAAGTTCCGGCGCGAGGAGTCCGTTGTCGGCTGCCTCAGCCGCCAGTTTGCGAATCGCCGACATCCGAATGATGATCGACGACGAGCCAAGGCCACGGGCCTCCAGTGATACCCGCCACGCGCTCACGGTAGCCTTTGTGAAGCCGGGCCGTGGCGCCTGCTGGAACCGGTCCAGGAACTCGTCCAACGCCATGTTGTAAACCCTTTGGTGATTGGCGAGGAGACGCTATCGAGCACCAGCGCCTTCAGTTTCTCCCATCCCGCGATCTTTTCCACTGCAACCAAATCGTTCATTTTTGGGTCCTTTTAATATAACGGTAGCCATTTGAACATTACCTCCGTGCGCAATGGACGCACGGATTTGCCGGGCGGAGATTATGAGCAGATCCTGCGGGTCCATCCATGACAAGCTGCTCCAGCTTGCGGACACGACCGCGGTGATTCCAGGCCATGGGCCGGCTACCACGATTGGCCGCGAGCGCGAGAGGAATCCGTTTCTGCAAGGTCTTTAGAAGACTTATCGGTGCACTGCCGCGGCTATTTCACCCGCGACACTGGAATGATCAAGCTTCCGACGGTGGCGCTGGCTGGATCGCCTACCAGAATGCGGAGCGTCACGGCGTCTTCTCTCGGATCGATATCCTGCCGGAAAAATACACCGGACTTCAAGTACGCCGCATATTGTTCCGCACTGAGGGCAAGGTTGAGACGACTGTGAGTCTGGTCAAGCACGTTGCCAAGAGCATCCTGCTCAATGAGAAAAATCTCGGCGGCGCCCTTGCGCAGGACTCCCGTCTCGGCGAGCGGAAGATCGCGCAGGTCGATGGAGCCGCTCACTTTGAGGGTCCGTTCCGATCGATCGATAGGAGCCAGAATATGAATCGCGGACGATTCCAGCGGGCTCGCCAACGCGCTGTGGATTCGGCGCTGCCGCTGGCCCGCCGTGGCTTCATCGTTCACTGCGACTGTTTCGCTTCTAGCAGGTGATTTCGGTCGCTATCGCTTCCACTAAGCTGCCGATGCTATTTGCGAGTAACCTGGGGTATGGCGCATGAAGCGCGTGCCGACTATTCGATGGTGATGGGCCTACTACTTCTGTTAGTCGTCGGACCGGGACCTTACTCGATGGATCACTATTTGACAAAGAACCTCGCGGACGCGGAGGGCGAACGGCCCTAATGTCATTTATCTGGAATGCCTTGGCGGGACGGATATTTCTCAAGCCCCGAGACAAGGACACGGGGAGTAGGCGTAAATGCTTTCCCGTCATGCTGTTCTTGATGGTTGCGGCTTCCACCCTGTGGGCACAGGGGCCTCCGTTCCAAACCGACGATCCGGTCCCTGTCGAACTGCACCACTACGAGTTCTACATCTTCGGAAGTATGGATGGGACACCGGCAGAAATTGATTCCACCGGTCCGGCTTTCGAGTTCAACTGGGCCGCCATTCCCAGGGTGCAGCTACACATCATCGCGCCCTGGGGCACCATCAACCCCTCCAACAATCCGATCTACGCCCCCGGCGGCATTGGCCCCTCCGCTTTCGGCTACACCGATATGGAACTCGGCGCCAAGATCGCGTTCATCAAAGAATCGAAGTACATTCCCCAGATCGGCACCTTTACGATGTTCGAAATACCGACCGGTAACTACGACAAGGGACTCGGCGTGGGGAAGGTTTGGTACAAAGTTCCCGTGTGGCTGCAGAAGAATTTCGGACACTGGCTCCTGGACGGCGGCGCCGGGGAGGTCATCGTTCCGCAAACCCAGTACCGCAACTTCCCATACGGCGCATTCCTGTTGAAATACGCCTTCGGCGAGCGACTAGAGCTCGGAGGCGAGGTCTTCTCCCATGGACACGAGGGCTACGCCACGCCCCAGACCGAAGCTTCAACGATGATCGACATCGGTGGTTACTATCACTTCAAGCATCACCCAGGGGAGCAGTTTTTGTTTTGCTACGGCCATTCCGTAGCCGGCCAAACCGAACAGTATGCGTACATCGGCATGTACTGGACATGGGGAAAAGACAAGAAGAAACCGGACTCGGGTGACACCTGGTTGCCAGAGCCGATGAACACACCGGGATTTCGGCCAATGAACGAAAGGGGATTTCAATGACCTGCAGCTTGCGGCCGGATCCGCGGCTGATCCGGCGGGGAAAAGAGATGGCAGATGGAAATCACAGCACGGGCCCTTTGGACACTGATTCATGGCATGGGATTCGGTGGACTCTATTTACTGGCATGTTCCGGCGCGATAGTAGGGCTTTATAATTCACCACCTCGTCCACTGCACCCGAATCCACGCCCGGCCAGGACCTGACGGTACCCCAGCATGGACTGTCGGATTTGGGCGTCGTAGTTGACGCGATTGGCCTGCTCGCTGGCGTAAGCAGCCAGACCCCACAAGGTCAGGCGAACGTCAAAATTTACCGATGCGGTCCGTCCAGATCGACCAAGAACGTGCCTAGTTAAGTCGCAATACCGGAAGCTATGCGGAGGTGCCGGTTGGGGACAATTCATTTGCAGCGGCGACTCAGATGGCATCGGTTTCTGATTTTGGGGTGCGCGATCTCCCGCGGAGCTTGACCAATGTGCCAAAAACTTCCAATGAGCACGCTAATGTCGACAATGAATACAAAGGTCGAAATGGTGCGCGCGGAACTGTGTCCAAAACAGATGGTTTTGGCGATTGGACCTCGATTAGTGGGAATAGCCGTTTCGCTGAACATGAGCCTGGTTCCGCCACTGAGACTTAGCTATCAGTGACCACCTCTCAAAATCGAAATAAAGGCATGGTCTGGACTCGACCTGTGTGCAAATCATGCGCAGACCGAATGTAACTTGCCATTTGGACCGCAGTGAACTCAACCTCCCCCGCATCTTAGTCAATGATAACGTCCTTTATCATGAATGTCCGGCGTCAACTATTTCTTTGGGCTGACGACAACTATTTCTCCCGCTCAGCGACAACTACTACTGTTAGCTCCGTAGGCCAGGGGCGAAGCCCCGCGGCCGTCCGGTTTGCCTTAAGGGATAAATAGGATTCGTCGTCGGAGCGGTGGGAATGTGGAAATCCCTCCGGGATTTCCAAGGGCGGTGGGAAGGGTGGAAAACCTGGGGTTGGTTTTCCAGGCTTTCCACGGCACCGTCATTTCCACAGCTCTGTTTTCTTGCCGATGTTGTGTTTTGTTCGTGGCTCATCCGTTTTCGCCCTGGCTTTCTGCTTGTTGGTTCTTCTTGGCGTGTTCCACCCGATAACTGGGAATGTTCAGTTCGATGATCAGGCTATGGTGTACCAGTCGGTCGATGGCAGCGGCCGTCATCATGGCGTCTTTGAAGATGGCTTCCCATTTGGAGAACGGCAGATTGCTGGTCATCAGCACGCTGCCACGTTCGTAACGCTCGGCCAATAAAGTGAACACCACTTCCATGTCGTCCCGGTTCTTCTGCAGGTAACCCAGATCGTCGATGATCAGTCCGTCGAAGCGGCTCAGACGTTTGATCTCGCGGCTCAGCCGCAGGTCCCGCTTGGCGGCCAGTAAATCCTGCATGAGCAACGCGCATTGCGTCGCTGCTCGCATTCCCGCGTGATCACTTCCAGCAGATATTGCTCGTAGTTCAGCGTTTCGCGTTCTGCCCGCCGCACGTTGTCTTCGTAACATTCCCGCACCGTGGGCAGGCGTAGATCCTTCAGTTGGTCCAGCAGAGCAGGGCGGATATCCGCAACCGCGTTTATTGCCACGCTCATTGTTGCACCAGCATTTCCGTGCATAACTGGTCGAAGCTGGCCAGGTCCACCAGCGCCACTTCCACCATCGTCACCGGCGCAATGGTGTCGAGTTGGGCCAACATGGCACCGATCGATTCTAACGTAATCGCCACTTCCGCTTCCCCCGCCAGCAGTTCGCGCAAAGCTTGATCCACCGGAACCTCGCCCGTTTCTGCCGCCAGTTGCAGAATCTTCAAGTACTCTTTGCTGGCCCGCCATGGCGTGCTTTCCCGCAGCCCGCCGTAAGCCATGCGAAACCGGCTGGTCGGGAACAGATCCTCTTGATACCGGTAGTTGTCGAAGGCACCGGGTTTGCGCACCAGCCATTCGATGATGTGCCGGTAATCGATGCGATGCTTGCCCCGTCCGCGCAGCCGTGGCAGGTCTTCCACCTTCTTTTGTCCGTACCAAACCTCGACATGGTCCAAGTACATCCGCGCTTCCACCTGCGCCCCAATCACTCGGCTGTTCACCGAATACTCCTTCCCGAACCATCGCGGTCAGGTGCAAATTGGGAATCTCCAGGCGCCCGATAACCGTTGACGGAGCGAGCGGCTGCGTGTCCAGTGGTCTTGCATTCGGCGATGTCACGATCTTGGGTATTAGCGCAGGAGGCTCGGGCGTCTCCAATCCGCATAAGCCTGCGACACAATCGAGCTTGTGTTGACCCAAATGTACGTGTCCAGCGCGGCTAAGCCAAACAACAACAGGAACCATTCCAGGCCGCGAAGTCCGATCCAGCTTCGGACAGCTCGATGGCGGTTCATTTTGCGTCTGCCTGCTCGGCGTCAGGAGTAAAAACATAACTGGTGCGTGTTCTGACGATCAACTTTTTGCCGGCGGGCGACCAAGCCACGACTTTGATGTGCCGTTCCGACGTTCTACCCTCCGCCACTGGAATGTAGCCGATTGTATAGCGGGTACGAATGTCCTTAGCGATGTCGCGGCAAATGGCGACAATCTCGTCGAGCCTCTTCGGGAAATACGCACCGCCTCCGCTCACGCGTGCGATCCGGTTGAGAATCGCAGGGTTCTTATCCGGATCGTCGTCATCGAAGATCCCGATGGTGTAAATAGTCGCTAGAGATTTCAGAACGTCGCGATTGACGTCTTGAAGTTTATGAGCGCTGACGTTGTCTCCTCCATCGCTGATCACAATCAGCGTCTTCTTATCTCGCCGGCCGAAGTCGAGTTGATGGAGCGCCATCTCGATTGCGTCGTAGAGAGCCGTCCTGCCCTCCGGTCCACCTCGCCAAAGCGCAGCCCGCAATTGCTCGACATCGTCGGAAAATAACTGTATATCTGGCAGGCCGCGCCGTGGCTTCTCGTTGAAATTGATTACGAATATCTCGTCCTGCGGGTTGCTCGCATGCATGAACGCGAGGGCGGCAGTGATTACCTCTGGCTGCTTCAAGCGCATGCTGCCGCTCTCGTCAACGACCAGCCCTACCGTAACCGGTGTATCCGCATGGGCAAAGTGATTGATCTGCTGCAGCTTCCCGTTTTCATATACTTCAAAGTTCTGCTTGTCCAAATCCGGCGCCAGGCCGCCAGCGGAATCCTTGACACTGACATCCAATAAAACCAGCCGCGACGTGGTTCGAATAGTGTATTGCTCTGGCTCCTGGGCTTTGCCGGCCAGACGACTTCCACCATCCGAACTAGCAGTGACGCCAAGAAGCACAAGCGATAAACACCGAAACGCGCCGCGGCATCGTTTCATACGTCACCATCGACGCTGAACTACGAAGTGCGAACTACATGCACTACTCCGTAGATCAGCAGCGAGAACATGCCGGCTAGCCCAATCAGAGGATATGGACTGGCGGTCTTCGGAAGCTCAGCCGGCGCCGTGGGAATCTCCTGCGCTACCTCGGGCGCAGCTGCAACCGGGGCCGGAACTGGAGCAGGAATCGGCGGCGCCTCGGCAATCAGCTCAGGAAGCTTCGCTATCGGTGCGGTAGGCAGCTCCGCGATAGTCTCAGCTTCTACGGTCGGAACTTCGGCATGAGAGATGGAAGCTATTGTGGCAGCCTTCGTTTTCGGATACGCGAATTCCTGGCCGAAGTTGTCGCCAGGATAAAACCAGGCTCTCAGCGCTGTGGGTTGCCCGGGGGGCATCTCCCAAAACGTGAAGACCGATTTCCCGGTCGGCTTCAAACGGTAGTTTGGAATCGCCAGGATGGTGGTTTGAAGCTCGGTTTCGTCAGCGTTGAAGATCTGGACGATATGCCGGTCTGATAGCGAGTCGACTAACTTCACCACATAGGTGCCGGGTGGCAGCACCTTATTGGGAACTTGGATCGCCTCGGTGACCGTCATTGTGGTTTTCTTGTCCCAGGCGTCTGCCCGGACGTTGGGAGTCAACCCGATCCCAACCAGGCCTATCGATGCAACGGCCAAAAGTAATCGCTTCATAATGTGAACCTCCTCACAACGCAAGAACCCTGCCCAGAAGGGGCAAGATACATCATTGCGCCATGAATTAGCGCAACCTGCCAACCAAAAAGCGTGAGGCTTGGCGATGATTGAGTTGACTATACTGATCAGTCGAAACCGGGGAAGACAAAAGATTTATTGGGTTTAAACCATGGGCGAAGCACCCCAACGGGGTGCGTATTTTCGCTTAAGTCCGGCCCTCAAGCGCGCTTGTCCTGTCCCTGCATTTGGCCAACGAGCAGCGATTTGGCGAGGCGTACCAGAGGGCTGGACGGCTGTTTACGACGCGATTGAGATGGCGCTCGATCAACTCGACTTCGCGTCACGAGACAAAAAGACGCTCATCGTTATCAGCGACGGAGGAGACAACGTTAGCGTGCACAAACTGCAGGACGTGATGCACGATGTTCTGGAATCGGTGACAACCAATTACACCATTGGTATCTTTGACGAGGACGATCCCGACAAGAATCCTGTAGTCCTGAACCGAATAGGGTTTGTATCGCGGAAGGTCGAATAGGCTAAGTCATGGAGGGCTTTCTAGGGTGGCTGCGCGGCAACGAATTTCGCGGGTGCCGCTTCCATGTAGCCGTAGTGGCGCTTGCGCTGCAAGCGACGCCGGCTGGGTCGTGGCAGCCTAAGGTTTTGAACGCCTCGGAACTAGACGCCGGTTTCCATCTGCTGTACGAACTGAAGCCTGCAGAAGCCCGCGCGCGGTTTGCCGTTTGTCAGGCATCCCATCCGGAGGATCCCATGGGGAGCGCCTCTGAAGCCGCCAGCTATTTGTTTGAGGAGTGCTACCGCCAAGGCGTCCTGACGTCCGACTATTTTTTAGACAACGAGCGTTTTCTCCGCAAGATAGCGATCAAGCCGGACCCCCAGATAGGTAGCGCATTTTTCGCCGCGGACCTCCGAGCTCAAGAATTGGCGCGGCTTCGATTGGAGACAGACAGATCCGGATGATGTTAACGCCTTGTTCGCCATGATCCGCGAGGCAGACAAGTTTGCCAAGAGACTACTGGCCATCAATCCGGACGCCGCCGATGCCTACCTTACCCTGGGCGCGGCGAATTACATCATCGGCAGCCTGCCGGCAGTGAAGCGATTCTTTCTTCACTTCAAGGGGATCAGCGGCGATAAGCGCGTCGGCCTCCAGCAGCTCGAGATCGCGGCCACATGCGGCCGATATCTGCGGCCGTTTGCGAAAATTCTCCTGGCGCTGGCGGCGCTGCGCGCGAAGAAAACAGCAGTTGCCCGCGTTCAACTTATGGATCTCGTCGCGGAGTTTCCGCAAAATCCGCTCTTTGTCAGAGAACTCGCCAAGCTCGATGCGTCCCCTGACGCTGCGCCTGCACCTTAACTCCTTCGGCGGAACGATTGTTCAACCGGCCCTCGGAGAATTCGAGCTCGATTTGTGACCTACTTGGCAAGTGGCCATATACGATAGATGAGCATGCACTTTTTCAGATCCGCCCATAATTGGCCGAAAGGCAAAAGGCCCTGGATCATCCCTGCCATCGGTCGTCTGGTTCTTGCGGTCCTCATCTCAAGCTCGCTTTCCTACGGCTACACGGTTCTGACCCACGAAGCGATCATCGATTCGTTGTGGGACGCATCCCTCCAGAAACTGCTCCTCAAACGATTTCCCAATGCAACCCCGGAGGAGTTACAGCAGGCGCACGCCTACGCCTACGGTGGCTGCATCATTCAAGACTTGGGATATTATCCGTTCAGCAGCCGCTTCTTCAGCGATCTCACACATTACGTCCGCAGCGGAGATTTCATCACGGCGTTGATCCGCGAGTCGAAGGATCTCAATGAATATGCATTCGCCCTGGGCGCGTTGGAACATTATGCCGCCGATACCGAGGGGCA
>Ga0182024_10005659_pt1 | contig 27877 bp, 25 predicted proteins | sample P32metaG_FD_120480 | JGI IMG/M metagenome (GOLD analysis project Ga0182024, IMG submission 120480) | Permafrost microbial communities from Stordalen Mire, Sweden - P3-2 metaG (Illumina Assembly) | ecosystem: Environmental > Terrestrial > Soil > Wetlands > Permafrost | place: Sweden: Stordalen...
GCGGTCACCGTCGTTCTCGTCGGTGCAGTAGCGTTTCTGGTCCAGAAGACGCCAGCCGGCCGGGCGCTACGCGCGGTGGCCGAAAACCGAGACGTAGCGCGGCTGCTTGGTGTCTCGGCGAGCCGGATAACACTGCTCGCATTTATGGTATCAGGCGGTCTCGCGGGTGCGGCCGGCGTGCTCATCAGCCTGCATTACGCGGCGATTACGCCTTACATCGGAGTCGATATCGGTCTGAAAGCGATCGCCGTCATGGTGATTGGCGGCACTACCCGTGTTTGGGGCGTGCTCGTTGCGGGTCCGCTGATTGGAATTGTGGAAGTGCTGACGATCGCTTACGGCGGTTCCCAGGTGCGCGATCTCGTCGTGTACGGCCTGATGATCGTCATCCTGCTGCTGCGTCCGCAGGGCCTGCTGGGCGCGCGCTCGGACGTCGTGCAGCGCGTGTGATGTCCACCTATTACGCGGGCCTGCTTGCCGACATCGGCATCCTGACGCTCGGTGCACTCAGCGTTTACATCATTCTTGCCACTGACCAATTGTCGCTTGGCAATGCCGGTTTCATGGGTATTGGCAGCTATCTCGCGTCATTCCTGACGGTCGAGCTGCACTGGCCTCTGACGGCGGCTTTGGTCGCGGCGGCGCTTGCGGCCAGCCTGATCGGGATCATTGTGGGCTTTCCCGCGCTGCGGCTGAAAGGCATCTACCTCGCCATCGCCACGCTCGGATTTGGGGAAATGGTGCGAAGCTTCTTTCTGATCTTCAGTCCCATGGGAGGGTCGGGCGGCTACCGCGGCATGCAGCACGTGTCGTTGGGCTATATCTGGATCTGGGTAGCGGGGATCCTGGTGGCCGTGATGGTGCTTGAGCGCTCGCGCCTGTGGCTGCAAATGCGCGCGATCCACGATGACGAGACCGCAGCAAGTCTGGTCGGCCTGAACACGACACTTATCAAGGTTGGCGCCTTCGGGTGTGGCGCGGCCGTAGCAGCCGTAGCCGGCGGACTGTTCGCTCACCATTCCGTTTATATCGAGCCCGGCAACTTCGGTTTCGAGCGTTCCATCGATTTTGTGCTCGCCGTGATTTTGGGCGGCTCGACAGTCGGCGCCGGATCGCTGGTTGGCGCCGCGCTTTTGACGCTACTGCCGGAATGGTTGCGTTTTGTCGCCGATTGGCGGCTGGCGGTCTTCGGGGTGCTGCTCATCCTTGTGCTGCTGGTGCGGCGCCAAGGTATTCTCGACCGACCGCTGTTGGCGCGGCTTATTTTTCGGAGCAACACGCCATGACGGCGGCATCACCCGATGCGGTGCTCCGTTTGTCGGGAGTCGGAAAAAGCTTCGGCGGCATCCGGGCGCTGTCGGATGTCTACCTTACTGTGCCGCAAAGCCGCATCGTAGGCGTCATCGGCCCGAACGGCGCCGGCAAGACAACCCTGTTCAATGTCATCACCGGTGCATATCGGCCGAATACCGGCGACATCATTTTTGATGGACAGGCGGTCACGCATTGGCCGCCATATCGCATCGTGCGCGCCGGTATCGCACGCACCTTCCAGAACATCCGGCTGTTCGCCAGCATGACGGTCTGGGAGCATTTGCTGGTAGCGCAGCCTCGCCGCCGCGGTTTGATGCGCAACATTCTGCCCGTTCGCTGGGCCGACGCCGCGGCCTGGACGCGCGCCGAAGAAGTGCTGACATTCTTCGGTCTGGAGGAATATCGTGAGGTTATTGCGCGCACGCTCCCCTACGGAATACAGCGCAAGGTGGAGATGGCTCGCGCTGTCACGGCTGGGCCCAAGCTGCTGCTGCTCGACGAACCGGTCGCGGGAATGAACCACGACGAGGCGGCCGAACTGCGCGCGCTATTGCTACGCCTCAATAAGCGCGGGTTAAGCATTCTGCTGATCGAGCACGACATGGCTTTCGTGATGAGCCTCTGTCACGAACTCTATGTGCTGGATTTCGGTGCGCTTATTGCCCAGGGCGACCCGGCCAATATCCGCAGCAATCCGGCGGTGCTCGACGCCTATCTGGGGAGCGAGACCACATGCTAACGGTGCGTGGCCTTGAGGTGCATTACGGGCCGATACGCGCCGTCCGTGGCATTGATCTTGATGTCGGCGGTGGCGAGATCGTCGCGCTGATCGGCGCCAACGGCGCCGGCAAAACCACGACGGTGCGTGCTATTGCCGGTCTCGTGCCGTTCCGGGGCGAGATCATCTACGACGGGCGGAGGCTGCGGCCGAACGCGGCCGAGCTGAATCTGCGCGCCGGCGTTTCCCTCGTGCCGGAAGGCCGCGGCATTCTCGCCCGCATGAGCGTGGAAGACAATTTGCTTATGGGCATTTATTGCCGTCGCGATCGCGCTGTCGCGGCGGCCGATATCGAACATATGTTCGCACGGTTCCCGATCCTTAAGCAGCGGCGCGGTTCGATGGCGCGCGTTCTCAGCGGCGGAGAACAGCAAATGCTCGCGATTGCGCGCGCCCTGCTGAGCCGCCCGCGCTTACTGTTACTCGATGAGCCATCCCTCGGCCTCGCACCGAAAACTAGCGATTTCGTTTTCGGTCTGATTGCCGACTTGCGACGAGAGGGGCTGACCGTGCTGCTCGTTGAACAGAAAGCACGCCAGACCCTGAAATTTGCCGACCGCGCATACCTGTTGGAGACCGGACGTGTGATAGCATCCGGTGCTGCCGCAGATCTTGCCAACGATTCGCTGATATCGGAGGCATTTCTGGGGGGAACGCCGGCGGCGTCGCCCACCGCATCCTAGATGCAGGGTCAATCAACGAGAAGAAGCGCGTCAACATGGCTACTTCAGTACGTAAACGCCCTAACGGGGTGACCGCCGCGCCGCCGCGCCGAAGCGCCAAACGATATGATTCCGCGCCGCTGACGGCGTCGCGGCCCGAACTCATTGTTAACGGCAGTGATCGCGAATTTCGCGAATTGGTGCATAACCTATTCGGCTTTTTCTCGCTGCACGAAAAGGTCCGCAGAGGTCACGGCGCATTCATAGGACTTGCCGGCGTTGAATACACGGTGTTGATAGCGATTGCGCATCTGGCCGCCGATCACGACGTCAACGTCAAGACGGTGGCCGACCATTTGCATCTTTCGGGAGCCTTTATCACGTCGACGACGCGTCGGCTGCTTCAGCTCGGTCTGATACACAAGACAATGGATACCGTTGACCGGCGCCGCGTAACGCTGACCGTGTCCAGCAAGGGACGCGCGGCGCTTGAAAAATTGGCTCCGGTGCAGCGCCGCATCAATGACGTCGAATTTGGATGCCTGAGCCGCGAAGAATTCAGAGCGCTCAATACCCTGTTGAAACGCATGATTGAATGCGGCGACCGCGCAGTGGCGTTGCAAAGCTATTTGCTGACCGGCGGTACTCTGGCCGATTAACGGCTAGTCCGCCGGCTGGCCCTTACATCGCTGGTCGGCCGGTTCACTGCATCAGCTTCCACTTGCCATCGACAAGCTTCACCAGCACTTGGGCGCGATCGTCGACGCCAGAGGTGGTGCCGGGTTTGAAGTTGTAAACGGCATGCGTGCCGACAAGCTCTTTGGTCGTGACGATGGCGTCGCGTAGCGCGGTGCGGAATTCCGGCGTGCCGGGTTGCGCTCCGGTGGCCAGCGCCCGCTTGGTCGAGTCCAGCATGATAAGCCATGCGTCGAACGCATACGGACCGAACCCGCCCCGTGCCGGTTCATTGTTGGCTTTTTGATATGCCGCTTGGTACTCGAGCGAAATCTTCTTGGTCGGGTTGGATTCCGGAAGCTGCTCCGCAACCACGACCGGTCCTGCCGGGCAGATCACGCCCTCGACCGCAGCGCCGCCAACCCGGACGAAATCCGGGTTGATCAAGGCGTGCGTGCCGTAGATTTGTCCTTTGTAGCCACGCTCGGCGAGCGCAATAAAGGGAAGGGCCCCCGGCGTCCCCGACCCGCCCATCATCACCACGTCCGGCGCAGCTGCCACAACGTGCAGCGCCTGCGCGGTTACCGAGGTGTCCGCACGGGCATAACGTTCGTTGGCCACGATTTGTAAGCCAGCGGGCTCGGCGGTCTTTTTCAACGCATTGTAGACAAGATCGCCCCATGCATCGTTGAAGCCGATATAGCCGACCGTCTTGACGCCGGTAGCTTTCATCCGTTCGACGACGGCGGTCACCATCAGCGGCGGAGGCTGCGGAATCGAAACCATCCAGGCGCCAGCTTCACCGGGAAGCTCGCCGGTAGGAACGAGTGCCAGGAGGGGGACTTTTAGCTCGCGAGACACGCCGGCAATCGCCAGCGTGATCGGCGTATTGCCCGCGCCCATGAGTACGTCGATCTTGTCCTCTTCGATGAGCTTGCGGGCATCTCGCGTGCCGGTCGACGGATCGGAGGCGTCGTCGAGCTGGACAACCTTGATCTTGATGCCGTTGATTTCGTCTTTGTAGGCCACGCCCGCGGCGGTGCCTTTGGCGTAGGGTATTCCGATCGACGCGCCCGGACCGGTCATCGACGTGACAAGACCTACGGTGATATCGGCCGCGGCGGCGGGAAGGGCCAACACCGACGCGGTCGCCACAGCGCCGACGAAACGCAGAAAATGTTTCACGAGAACCTCCGATCTGGTGGCCGACGTCGATCACCGCTAGAGCTTGGTGATGCGATGCGCGCTCGTGTAAAGCAGAAATCGTTTTAGGCTTGAAACAAATGTGCCGCAATGGTTTTCTTGGTTTTGCCCCGCAGGCCCAAAAGGCCGCATGCCGGTCTGCCTCGCGAAGCACGACGGCTGATCAGCCAGCTTCGTTTTGGCTGTCGCGCGACCTGTCTAACTCCGAGTGTTCATGAATTCCGTTCAGGTCATCATCGCGGGAGCTGGGCCGGTGGGTATGACACTTGCCTACGAATTGGCGCGCCGGAACGTCTCCACGATGTTGGTGGAGCGCAATGCAACGACGACCTGTCATCCAAAAATGGATATTACGAACGCCCGCAGCATGGAATTGTTTCGGCGCTTAGGCCTTGCGGAAGAATTGAGAAAGGTAGGCATTCCCCAAACCAACAATTTCGATGTCTCATGGATAACCACACTATCCGGACACGAACTCCATCGCTTCCACTATCCGAGTGCCGCGGAATGGCGGGTGCTCATCCGCGAGCAAAACGATGGTAGCATGCCGTGCGAACCGCCAATGCGCGTCTCTCAGGTGGAGATCGAGCCCGTGCTCGCTCGTGCGGTCCTCTCCCGGCCTTTGGTGAAGGCCCGGTGGAACGTGGCGTTCGAAGAGCTGTCACAGGATGCCGCGGGTGTGACGGTGGCGCTCCGCCCTGGAACCGGCCATGCTGAACAGGTGCGATGCGACTATGTGGTAGGCTGCGACGGCGGCTCAAGCGAGGTGCGCCGTTGCCTCGGAATACGCCTCGAAGGTCAAGCCGCTGTCATGCAGCGTTTCATGACGCATTTTCGCTCCAACGCCACCAACGTCCTCCAGCGCTGGGGCGCTGCCTGGCACTATCAGTCCGCTTTGGGCACATTGATCGCGCAGAACGATCGCGATATTTGGACGTTGCAATCCCGATTCACGAACGGTGCCGCGCCGCCCGAGCGGCACCCACAAGCGCTGTTACGAGAATTTGCCGGTTGCGACTTCGATCACGAGATTCTGGTTGCCAATAGCTGGACACAGCATCTGCTCGTTGCGCAATCCTACGGGATTGATCGGGTGCTTCTAGCAGGCGACGCCGCGCATCAGTACATCCCTACCGGCGGCTACGGCATGAATACCGGGATAGGCGATGCCTGCGATCTGGGCTGGAAGCTCGCCGCGGTCCTTCATGGCTTTGCCTCCCCGGTTTTGCTCAAGTCCTACGATCGCGAGCGACGTTCGGTCGGGTTGCGCAACCGTGAAGCTACGCGTCGGCATAGCGAAACTCGCGGCGAAATCGGTAGCTTGTATGGCGCTGATCTTGAAGCGCCTGGGAGCGTGGGTGACACCGCGCGCGCCGAAGCGGCGCGCAAAATAGCGGCGATCGGCAATGCCGAGAACGAGAGTTTTGGCATTGAACTCGGATACGTCTACCAAGACTCGCCGATCATCTGCGCCGAGCCCGACGTCGAAATTTCCGGTTCCGATCGTCGCTACATCCCTACGACAATTCCAGGAGCGCGTTTGCCGAGTGTCCTGTTGCGTGACGGCACGCCGATCTATGACCGTTTAGGGCATTGGTTTACGCTTGTTTGTTCCGGAGTCGCGCCGAGCGGCGCGCTGGTCGCCGCGGCAAGAAAATTCGCTATGCCGTTACATGTTTTGCAGGCGGAGCCCGAGCACGAGGCGCTCTATGGCCGCGGGTCTTTGCTCGTCCGTCCGGATCAGCACATTGCCTGGCGCGGGCGCGCCTGCGATGATGCAGACCTAGCCGAAGCCATTGTCGCCCGGTGTTTGGGCGGCCTCAAACAAGTCAATTGAAGAACCTGGCATGCAGCGCGGGCTGAACGGAACCGCCAAGCCTCGTGGGCACTGCCCATGACGCCCGACATTGCTCTCATCCTCGGCATCGACGGCATCGCCACCGGATCGATCTACGTCCTGGTCGGACTCGGCCTCGTCCTCATTTTTTCGATCACGCGCATCGTCTTTGTGCCGTTCGGCGACATCGTCGCGTTCTCGGCGCTCACGCTGGCGTCGCTGCAACTCGGGCGCATGCCAGGCACGGTTTATCTGGTCGCCACCTTGGCGGTTGTGGCTTGCGTCGTCGTCAGCATCCACCACTGGCGGCGTGGCCAGCCGAATCGCATCGGTCGCGGCCTCATCGGCTACGGCGTCTTGCCGCTCATCCCTGCCGCGACTGCCTGGCTGTTCGCTGGAGCGAGCCTGCCCGCGTGGGCGCAAATCCCGCTTGCCATTGCGCTTGTCGTGCCGATTGCGCCGCTCATTGAACGGATCGCGCTGCGACCGATCGCCGATGCCTCCGTCCTGTTGCTGCTGATTGTTTCGGTGGCGCTGACGTTCGGCTTATCCGGATTGGGCCTTCTGTTTTTCGGACCTGAAGGGTTCCGCACTAAACCGCTGACCAATGAGATTTTCCGTTTCGGCACCGTGATTGTGACTTCGCACACGCTCTTGATGGTGACGACTGCGGCCGTCTTCAGCTTGCTCCTGTTTTTGTTCTTCGAGCACACCCTTTCGGGCAAGGCGTTGCGCGCGACGGCCATCAACCGCGTCGGCGCGCGCATCGTCGGTATCAGGCCGTCGACATCGGGAACGCTTGCATTTCTGCTCGCCTCGCTGCTCGGCGCCGTATCGGGCATTCTGATCGGCCCGGTGACAACGGTGTATTACGATTCCGGCTTCATCATCGGGCTCAAGGCGTTCGTCGGTGCAATCATCGGCGGTCTGGTGAGCTATCCGGGAACCGCGATCGGCGCAATTCTCGTCGGTCTGCTCGAAAGCTTCGCTTCGTTCTGGAACAGCTCGCTCAAGGAGGTCGTGGTTTTCAGCGTGCTGATCCCGGTGCTGTTGTGGCGTTCGCTTTCCCTCAGTCAGGTCGATGAAGAGGATGCGGAGGTCGATGGATGATCGCCCGCGCCGGAACCGTGCTCGTGATCGTCGCAGTCATCGTGCTTGGCGCGGCGCCGTTCTGGGTCGCCCCGTTCACGATTACGCTGCTCAATTATATTGGCATCTACGCGCTAGTGGCGCTCGGCGTCGTGCTGCTGACCGGCGTCGGTGGGTTGACGTCGTTCGGTCAGGCCGCGTTCGTTGGCATCGGCGCCTACGCAACCGCGTGGCTGACAACGGCGCAGGGCGCGTCGCCCTGGCTCGGGCTGGTGTTCGCGCTCGCGCTGACCGGAATTGTCGCGGCTTTCTTGGGCGCTATCACGCTTCGGCTTGGCGGGCATTTCCTTCCGCTCGGCACCATCGCTTGGGGTCTGTCGATCTATTTTCTGTTCGGCAACATGGAGTCGCTCGGGCGCAACAACGGCATTACCGGCGTGCCGTCGATCTCGATCGGCTCGATCTCGCTCGAACCGACTTACGCGATCTACTACCTGATCTGGGGCCTGCTCGCGGTGGCAACGATCGCGATTGCTAGCCTGCTCGATTCGCGAGAGGGGCGGGCTATTCGCAGCCTGCGCGGCGGCGTCGTGATGGTCGAAAGCCTCGGCATCAACGTGTTCCGCGTCCGGCTGATCATCTTTGTGATCGCCGCATTGCTCGCCGGACTCTCGGGCTGGCTCTACGCCCATATGAGCCGCTACGTCAGCCCGGCGCCGTTCGATCTGCGCATGGGCATCCAGTATTTGTTCATGGCGATCCTTGGCGGATCGGGGCACATCTTGGGAGCCGTGGTCGGCGCCGCGCTGCTCACTTTGTTGCAGAATGCGCTGCAGGATGTGCTCCCACACTTCTTCAGCAACGGCGAGCAACTTGAGGTCATCGTTTTCGCGATCATTTACGTGCTCGCGCTGCAATTTGCCCGCGGCGGCGTGATGCCGTTCGTGCTCCGCTATTTGCCACGCGCATCAAAGCCGGCAATTGCCGCGGCCGAGCTGTTGCCGCGAAGGGCCATGCCGCAGGGCGGCGCACCGCTCCTCGTGGTTGAGCGTCTGCTCAAACGCTTCGGCGGCCTCGAGGCCGTCAGTCAGGTCGGTTTCGAAGTCAAAGCAGGCGAAATCGTCGGGTTGATCGGCCCGAACGGGGCCGGCAAGAGCACCGTGTTCAACCTGATCACCGGTGCGCTCAAGAGCGATGATGGCAAGATCTTCTTTCTCGGGCAGGACATCACTCGCGCGGGTCAGCGGCGCATTGCCAAGGCCGGGATCGCCCGCACCTTCCAGCATGTGAAACTGCGGGCGAGCATGTCGCTGCTCGATAATGTGCTGCTTGGCACATACCTGCGAACTCGTGCGGGATTTCTGCAGGGCGCGCTGCGGCTCGATCGAACCGAGGAGGCGCGCGCCCGTTCCGAGGCGCTGTCCCAGCTCAAACGGGTGGGACTTGGCGACAAGCCGTATGATCAGGCCGGCAATTTGCCGCTTGGTCGCCAGCGCATTCTCGAACTCGCCCGCGCGCTCGCGGCCGATCCAGCGCTGATCATCCTCGACGAACCGGCCGCGGGATTGAGCCGTCCCGAAAAAATGGCGCTGGCCGAATTGTTACGCGCCTTGCGTAAAGAAGGTGTCACCGTCCTCTTGGTGGAACATGACGTGGAGTTCGTGATGGGCCTCGTGGATCGTATCGTGGTGATGGATTTCGGCTCCAAGCTTATCGAGGGAACGCCCGCTGTTGTGCGTGCCGACCCGCGCGTGCAGGAAGCTTATCTCGGAAGCGTGGCATGAGGCCGCTGCTCCAGATCGAAGACCTGCACGTTGCTTACGGCAAGGTCGAGGCCGTTCGCGGCGTCGGGCTCACCATGCGGCCGGGTCAGATCGTGACCGTTATTGGTCCGAACGGGGCCGGCAAAACCACACTGCTCGCGGCTGCCGTCGGCCTGCTGCGTTCGCGCGGCAAGGTGATCTATGATGGCGTCGATCTTGAGCGGCTCGACGTCGAGGAGCGCGTCGAGCGCGGCTTCTGCCTCGTACCGGAGAGGCGCGAGTTGTTCGGTGACATGGCGGTGGCCGACAATCTTTTGCTCGGCGCCTATACGCGGCGGCGCAACGGGTCCGATGTGAAGCAAAGCTTGCAGCAGGTCTACGCCCGCTTTCCTCGCCTCGCCGAACGGCGGCGGCAAAAGGCGCAGACGCTGTCCGGCGGTGAGCGGCAGATGTTGGCCCTTGGCCGGGCATTGATGGCGCGGCCGCGGCTCCTGTTGCTCGACGAGCCGAGCCTCGGCCTTGCGCCGATCATGGTGCGTGAGATTTTTCGCATTGTTGCTTCGCTGCGCGATCTGGGGGTGTCGGTACTGCTTGTCGAGCAGAATGCTCGTGCCGCGCTTGAGACCGCAGATTACGGCTATGTGCTCGAAATGGGTGAAATCACCCACGAGGGGCCGGCAACCATGCTCGCCCACGACGCCAGCGTGGTCACGACCTATCTCGGCGGATCAGTCTGATGCCGACGCGGGCGGCGTATGACGACGTCGTGCTGGCGGCGCCGGTGACGGTCCCTTATGTCCGCTATTCCATCAAGAGCGCACACTGGTTTCTCGGGCGTGCCGTGGCCGAACTCATCGCCGCCGCGAAAATCCCGAAGGCGCGGATCGACGGTCTTGCGGTCGCGAGCTTCACGCTTGCGCCAGATACCGCGGTCGGCTTGACCCAGCATCTAGGACTGACCTTGCGCTGGCTCGACCACGTTCCGATGGGAGGCGCGTCCGGTATCGTCTCGATCCGGCGCGCCGCGCGGGCCGTTCAGAGCGGCGATGCCGAGATCGTGGCCTGCATTGGCGGCGACACCAACCACACCGACAGTTTTCGCCGCAACACCGCGTCTTTTAGTCAGTTTTCGCAGGACGCGGTTTATCCCTACGGCTCCGCGGGTCCGAACGCGAGCTTCGCGTTCCTGACCGACTATTACATGCGTAAATATGGCGCACAGCGCGAGGACTTCGGCAAGCTTTGCGTCGCGCAACGCAACAACGCGCTGAAAAATCCTCTGGCGCTTTTGAAAAAACCGCTGACGCTCGACCAGTATCTCAATGCGCGCCTCGTCGCCGATCCGCTGAGGCTGTTCGACTGCGTGATGCCCTGTGCCGGAGCGGAGGGCTTCCTTGTGATGCGACGCGGGATCGCCGAAAGCCTGGGCCTGCGTTATGCACGCCTCCTGGGCGCGATCGAGCGGCACAACGCTTTTCCCGACGACCCGGTGCAATATCGCGGCGGATGGGCGCTGAACGGAGAGGAACTCTACCAACAAGCGGGTATCGGGCCCGACGACATCGACTTTCTCGAAAGCTACGATGACTATCCGGTGATCAACGTGCTTCAGTTCGAGGGTCTTGGATTCTGCCGCGAAGGCGAGGGGGCCACCTTCATCCGTGCCAACACTTTTGAGACCGCCGGGACTTTTCCGCTGAACACATCGGGCGGACAATTGTCGGTCGGCCAGGCCGGCGCGGCAGGCGGGCATCTCGGGATCGTCGAGGCTATTCGCCAGCTCACAGGAGAGACGCTTGGCGCCCGCGTTCCGAATGCCCGTCATGGACTTGTCTCGGGGTTCGGTATGATCAACTACGATCGCGGGATTTGCTGCGGCGCCGCCGTGCTGGCCGCGGCTTGATTTTTACGGATCGCAAGGAAGCGACGGATGCCCGAACCTGCGAAGCGGCCGAAACGGAAGAACCCGGTGCTGCGCACGCGGCAGCCGACGCTGCCTCCGGCATCCCGCAGTCGCGTCGCGCTCGGATTAACCGCTGCTGCGGCGCGCGGTCGGCTGGAGCTTCAGGTTTGTCATGACTGCGGCGCGGTGCAATATCCGCCGCGGGAAGTATGCCGCGCCTGCCTCTCGCACCGTCTGGTCTGGCGGTTGCAGGATGGCTGCGGCGAACTGCTTACCGAAACTGTGCTGCGCAATGCCCAGGAACTGTTCTTCCGCGAACGGCTGCCGTGGCGCGTCGGCATCGTCCGCCTCGATGCCGGCGTCAACGTCATTGCTTTTGTGCACACGAACGCCGGTGCCGCGCCGTGCCGCGTGCGCGTCGATGCGGCACTCGATCGGGCGGGCCAGGCGGTGCTGATCGCCGGTCCGGAACACGGGAGGCCTGACTTGTCGGAAGATCCGAAGCTGCGCGAGATGACGTGCGATCCGCGTTCTCGCAAAATCCTCGTGACCGACGGCAAGTCGGCGCTCGGGCAAGCGGTCGTGCGGGCGCTGGGCCAGGCCGGTGCGGAGCACATCTGGATCGGCGAGGCCGAGCCCTGGAAGATGGCGCCGGGCTTTGAAGCATTGCGCGAACTGCCGAAAGCGATGATCGTTCCCCTCGACGTCACCGATGGCAATTCCGTCCGCGAGCTTGCCGGCGAAATCGGCGGCAAAGTCGATATCCTGGTCAACACGTGCGATTGCCATCGCACCTTTTCCATTGCGTCGCGTCGTGGCATTGAAACCGCGCAACTGGAGATGGATGTAAATTATTTTGGCTTGCTGCGGCTTGCTCAAGAGTTTGCTCCCGTGCTCAAGGCCCGTGCGGCAGATGAACCCACGAACGCGATCGCCTGGGTCAATCTCTTGTCGATCTTCGCCCTCTCGAATTATCCGCCGCACGGCACGTATTCCGCCTCAAAAGCAGCCGCTTTCTCGTTGTCGCAAGCCTTGAGAGCGGAGTTGGGCCCGGCCGGCGTCCGGGTCATCAATCTGTTTCCCGGTCCGATCGATGACGAATGGGACCAGCTTGGACAGCCGCCGAAGCTCTCGCCCGCGGCGGCCGCCACGGCTGTGGTTGAGGCGCTCGAAGGCTCTCTCGAGGATGTCTATCCGGGCGATGTGGCGCGGGACTGGCTTGCGCGGCACCTCGATAATCCGAAAGCGCTCGAGCGCGAGCTGAGCGAGGGGGCGCAATGACCGCGGCAAAAAAAGCGGAGGTGACAACGCCGGCGACCGACCTTCGCGCGATCTTGAGCGCTGTCATGGCCTCGGGCGGTATCAGACTCGTTGATCTGACACAGACGCTTTCGCCGGATTTTCCGCCGATCGTGTTGCCGCCGGAGATGGGCCAAAGCCGCCCGTTTCGCATGGAAGAGATTTCACGTTACGACGATCGCGGGCCGGCCTGGTACTGGAACAATGTGAGCTTCGGCGAGCACACCGGCACGCATTTCGACGCACCGATCCACTGGATTTCCGGCCGTGATCGCCCAAACAATTCGCTTGATACGTTGCCGCTCGAGCATTTCATTGCGCCGGCCTGCGTGATCGACTGCAGTACCGAGGCGGGCGCCGACGCCGATTTCCTTCTCACTACCGGCCATATCGCCGCCTGGGAAAAGCAACACGGCCGCATTGTCGCGGGATCGTGGGTCCTGATGCGGACCGACTGGTCGAAACGCACCGACCCGGTCGCCTATCAGAACCTCGACGAAACCGGCCAGCACACGCCGGGCCCCGATCCGGACTGCGTTCGCTTGCTGGTGAAGGAGCGCGACGTGCTCGGCTTCGGCACCGAGACCATCGGCACCGATGCCGGTCAAGCCGCGCACTTTGCGCCGCCGTATCCGTGTCACTATTACATGCACGGCGCCGGCAAATACGGGCTGCAATGCCTGTGCAATCTCGACCGTTTGCCGGCAACGGGCGCGCTCGTAATCGCCGCGCCGTTAAAGATCCTCGACGGCAGCGGCAGTCCGTTGCGGGTGCTCGCCATCGTTCCGGCAAGTAGCGGGAGCGGTTAAAGTCTTTGCGGCAAATCCCGAGCAGCCGCCGCGACGCTAGGAGGCAACGATGGGCTTTTACGACAAGGGACATAAGGAATTCCACGCCCTCGACATGAACCTGGGTTGGCACACGCCGCCCGGTTATCCGGCAGGCATCCAACAGAAGATCATTGCCGGCGATCTCGATGAAAAGGCCCGCCGCGGCAATCGCACCCGGTTCCTGCGGTTCGCGCCCGGCACCTACACGACCGAGCCGTTCGTGCATGAATACTGGGAAGAGGTTTTTCTCGTTTCAGGCGACCTGATCGTCGGCAACGACAAGCAGGGAGGGGGCGGGGAGAAGTTTCAGGGTTACACCTACGCGGTCCGTCCGCCCGGTATCCATCACGGGCCGTTCAAGTCAGAGTCCGGCTGTCTTCTTTTGGAAACTCATTTTTACGCCGAAGGCTGAGCGTTCCATGCAACAGGAGTCACGTTCGCGCCCCGCCGGGCCGATGCTTACTGTTACATTCGCAAATTCACATTCTATCGCCCTCACCGGTATTGCGGACAGGGCAGGACTTGCGCTTCAATTGGGATGAAGGCCCGGGGGCGTCAATCCGATGGAGGGAATTATGACCTATCTGTAACGGCGCGAGGTAATCTTCGGTCTTGCCAGCGTAGCGCTGGAGCATGGACTGCTCGGACGGGCCGGCGTGGCACTCGCCGCCGACAAGATCAAACCCGGCGCTTCAAGTGCGCTCATTGTGGTCGACGTGCAGAATTGCTTCCTGCCCGGCGGCAGCCTTGCGGTCAAAAACGGCGATCAGGTCATTCCGGTCATCAACCGCATCGCCAAGGACTTCGAGAACGTCGTGATGACGCAGGATTGGCACACGGCGCATCACATCTCGTTTGCGTCGACCCACGACGGCAAGAAGCCGTTCGAAGTGATAAGCTCGCCTATGGCAATCAGGTGCTATGGCCCGATTATTGCGTGCAGGACACCGAAGGCGCGTCCATTGCCAAGGACATCAACATTCCCCAAGCCGCGCTGATCATCCGCAAAGGCTTCCACAACGACGTCGATAGCTACTCGGCCTTCCTCGAAGCCGACAAAGAGACCCGCACCAGGCTCGCCAGCTACCTGAAGGAACGTAAGATTGACACGGTGTTCGTCACCGGCCTCGCCACCGACTTCTGCGTCGCGTGGACGGCGATCGACGCTCGCAATGCGGGCCTGAACGTCTATGTCGTCGATGATGCCTGCCGCGGTATCGATATCAATGGATCGGTCGCCAAGGCGTGGGCAGACATGACAGCGGCCGGGGTCAAGAAAATCCAGTCGAGCGATATCGGTTAAATCGCTTCCAACGGCCCGACTGCGGACACTGCAGCACTTCGATCCCGTGAAGACGGGATCGAGCGCCGCGGCGGTCGGCGCGTCTACCGGTTCTTGTCGCGGAAGCGGTCCATCAGCGGTTTGTCCTGGCCGCCGTCGATCTCGATCATGGTGCCGTTGACCATTTGCATCAGCGGCGAAGCCAGCATGACCACGAGGTTGGCGACCTCGTCGACTTCCGCAATCCGGCCCATCGGAATGGAGGCGGGCGCCAGCGTGTCGGCCTCTTCGTATGAGATCTTCATGTCGCGCGACATGGCCTTGACCAGGCCCGCCCAGCGCTCGGTGCGGACCGGGCCGGGATTGACGGCGACAAAGCTGACGCCGCTCTTGCCGTATTGGCCGGCGAGCGAAAGCGTAAGGTTTTGCCCTGCCGCATTGGCCGCGCCCGGACATATTTCCCAGTAGGACGGTTTCACGCCGTCATTGCCGATCAGGTTGACCACGCGGCCGCCGCCCTGCTTGACCATGATCGGCAGCACGTAACGCAGGCAGCGCACGTAGCCCATGAATTTGAGCTGAAGACCTTTCTCCCAGTCGTCCTCGGTTAGATGCTCGATCACGCCGCCTGCCGCCGATCCGGCGTTGTTGACCATGATATCGATGCGGCCGAGCGCCTTGTGTCCTTGCTCGATAAAGTTCTTTGCGTCAGCGTCCTGGCGCAGATCGGCGGCGAGCGGAACGATCTTGCGGCCGGTCGCCTGCGCGATTTCCTTGGCGGCGGCTTCCAGCGGCTCCATGCGGCGCGCGCAAATGGCGACATCGACGCCTTCCTTCGCCAGCGCCAGCGCAATGCCCTTGCCGATGCCTTCGCTTCCGCCGGTCACCAGCGCCGTCTTGCCTTTGAGCATGAGGTCCATACTTCTTCTCCCTCGACATCAGGACAGATTCGGTTTCGTGGCGTTACGTTGCGGCTCGGCTGCTTGCCGGATCAGCCGCTTGAGCCGCAGCGGCGTGATCGGAAGCTCGGTGACGGCGTTGGGCTCGCCGAGAGCATCGTCGATTGCTGCGGCGATCGCCGCTCCCACTGCGTTGGCGCCGCCTTCTCCTGCGCCTTTTAATCCCATCGGATTGAGCGGGCTGGGGGCATCTTCGCAAATGATCACTTCGACCGGCGGCATCTCGCGAACGGTCGGCATGAGATAGTCCGCGAGCGTCACCGACAACGGTTCGCCGCGCTCATCATACAAAAACTCTTCGAGCAGCGTCCCGCCGACGCCCTGTGCGCAGCCGCCAACGATCTGTCCTTCAATCAGCATTGGATTGACCGCCTTGCCGACATCGTAGGCGACAAGATAGCGCTCGATCTCGACCGCGCCCGTGTCTCGATCCACGCACGTCACCGCGATATGGACGCCATACGGATAGTTCATATGATTGGAATGGAACCATCCTTCCGCCGAAAGCCCCGGCGTGCGGCCGTGACGCAACTTCGAGCCTGGGGCCAGCGCGCGGGCAATAGCACCGAGGCTGATGGAGGGACCCGACGTTGCGTCGGTGCGCACGACTTCGCCGTCCACCACGTCGAGGAGGGTGGTGGAAGTCTGCAGCAGTTTGGCGGCCACTTCGATCGCCTTGGCCTTAACGGCGCTTGCGGCAATCCGGGTGGCTTCTCCGGTCATAACGGTCACGCGAGAGGCGAAGGCTCCCATTCCGAACTCGATACGGTCTGTCTGACCATGGGTAACCCTGATTTTCCCGTAGTTGACGCCCAGAGCGTCGGCACAAATCTGTGCGATGACGGTTTCCATGCCCTGTCCAACCGATGCCGAGCCAGAGACGACTTCGACCATACCATCGGCGTTGACGCCGACTTTCACCAGATCAGAAGGTCCTAGTCCGCTCTTTTCCACGAACAACGCAACGCCCGCGCCAACAAGTTCGCCCGCGGCCCGGCGCGCCGCCAGCGTTTCGTGCAGGCGCGGCCATTCGATCGCGTCGAGTGCCTTGTCGAGCAACTTCGCATAGTCGCCGGAATCGAGGACGATGTCGGTACCAAGGGTTTCGAGCCCGCGCGCATACGGCATTTCGTGCGTGGCGATCAGATTTCTCCGGCGCACCTCCACGCGATCCAAATCGAGCCTCGCAGCAATCGCATCGAGCAGCCGCTCGCGCACAAAAGTGCTCTCGAACCGGCCCGGCGCGCGGTAGGTTCCGCAGGGCGTTTTGTTGGTCAGCCGGATATGGGCGTTGGCACGATAGGCCGGAATGCGGTACGGGCCCGGCAACATCGCCGCGGCAAGATCGGGGACGGTTGCCGCGTGAGTGCGCATATAGGCGCCCTGGTCGTAAAATATCTCATCCTCGAGCGCGAGAATGCGTCCGTCTGGATCGACGGCGGCGCGAACGTGATGGTGCTGCTGGCGGGAATGGTTGGCGGCGATGAGATGCTCGCGGCGGTCCTCGATCCATTTGACTGGCCGCTGCATGCGTAGCGCGGCGGCGCACACCAGTACGTCCTCGGGATAGATCTCGCCGCGAACGCCGAAACCGCCGCCGACGTGGCCTTCGTAGAGGTGAACCGAGGAAGATGCGCGTCCCAGCATGCGGGCAATCTGGTCGCGATTCCAATGCGGCACCTTGGCGGCGCCGTGAAGCTCCAGCACGTCGCGTGCCGCGTCGTATCGGGCGATGGCGCCGCGGGTTTCGAGCGGTACGCCGGAATGCCGCCCGATCGACAACGTTGCGACGACCACGATGTGGCCCGTGCGAAACGCCGCATCTACGTCGCCGTAACCCTTGCGGACGATCGCCGGCTCGGTCGATCGCCCGGGTTCGAATTCACCAGGCCGTTCGTCGGCGCTCAAAATGGCCGGCAGTTCCTCGACGTCCAGCGTGACGAGTTCGGCTGCATCCTCGGCGAGATACGGATCGTTCGCGAAGACGGCCGCGACCGGCTCGCCGACGTAGCGCACAAAGCCGGCCGCGAACAGCCTCTGGCGGTAGGGCTCGAGTCCTTCGATCCGGCTGAGACGAAAGTCGATCGGAGGAATGTCGGTAACGTCGGCGGCTGTCCAGACCGCGTGCACGCCCGGCGTCGCAAGGGCCGCGGTTACATTAACTGCCCGCAGCCGGCCGTGCGCGAAGTCCGAACGCACGACGCGCATGTGCAATTGCTGCGCAAACGAGACGTCGGCGGCGAAGCGGCCTCGCCCCATGAGCAGCGGCCGATCTTCCAGACGCGTCACCGACTGGCCGACAAAATTCACCTTTGGCTTTGCGCTTGGTGAAACCATCGATCAGCTATCCGATCCTGCTCATGCCGTCCGCCGCTGCCGGAGTTCGTTGGCGGCCGCACGTACGGCCTTCACGATATTCTGGTAGCCGGTGCAGCGACATAGATTGGACGAGAGAATGTCGACGAGATCCTCGTCACTGATATCGTGTTCCCGCTCCAGCACGCCCGTGACCAGCATGAGAAAGCCGGGTGTGCAGAAGCCACACTGCAGGCCGTGATGCTCCATAAAGGCGCGTTGCAGCGTATTGAGCTCTTCGCCGTTGGCCAAACTTTCGACGGTGCGGATTTCCTTGCCTTCCGCCTGGACCGCGAACATCAGGCAGGATCGCACCGGCGCGCCGTCGACGAGTATCGTGCATGCACCGCAGACGCCGTGTTCACAGCCGATATGGGTCCCGGTCTGGCCGCAATCCTCGCGGATCGCGTCGACCAGCGTTCGGCGTGGTTCGACACGAATGGAGTACGTCTGACCGTTGATGGTCAGCTTGATTTCGCTTCGCTCACTCATGCCCGCTTCTTTCCTGCCTCGCGCAATGCCGCGCGAATCCGCTGCGGCGTCGCGGGCATTTCATTGATCGTCACTCCGAAGGGCGTCAGAGCATCATTGATGGCATTGAGGATCGCCGCGGGCGCGCCTATTGCGCCGCCTTCGCCGAGACCTTTCGACTGGGTGATCGTCGTTCCGCCTAGCGTTTCCAGATGTAGGAGCTCGATGGGTGGTATCTCATGGCTGGTCGGAGGCAGAAAGTCCGCAAGCGTCGCCGTCAGGATGTTGCCGGTGTCGTCGTACACGATCTCTTCCAACAGGGCATTGCCGATGCCTTGGGCGACACCGCCAATGACCTGGCCGTCGACGATCATCGGATTGACTAGGCGGCCGGCATCTTCGGCTACGACGAATCTCTCGATGGTCACCATCCCCGTCTCCGGATCGACTTCGACGATGCCGGCGTGACAGGCATTCGAGAACGTGCCGGGCGGGTCGTAGGTCGCCGTCTCGGAAATTGCCGGGTCGATTTCGCCTTTGAAAAGATGGATCTGATGATAGGCGGCGCGCGCCAGTTCTTCGATCGGTATGGCGCGGTCGGTTCCAGCTACCCGCGCGACGCCGTCCTCCAGCACGATGTCGTCGGCAGCCGCTTCAAGGAGGCGGCTTGCGATCTTCTTCAGCTTCGCACGCACCTTGCGCGCGGCCAAAACGCTTGCGCCGCCGGCAATGACGAGCGAGCGGCTGGCGAAAGTGCCCCAACCATACGGTGTGCGGTCAGTGTCGCCGTGCACGACCTTGATCCGATCGGGCGAGAGGCCGAGCTCGTCGGCGACGAGCTGGGCTAGCGTAGTGCGCAGCCCTTGGCCGTGAGGACTGGCGCCGATGCGCAGCTCGATGTAGCCGGAAGGATCCATCGTCAGCTCGACGGTCTCCCAACCCGGCGTCACGCCCATGCCGCGCGCGGCGAAAGCCGGCGTGCCGTAGCCTGTCCGCTCGGAAAATGTCGCGAACCCGATGCCCAAATAATGCCCCTGCGATCTTTCCTGCTGTTGGCGTCGCCGGAACGCCGGCACGTCGAGCGCTTCGCTCGCCATATCGAGGGTTTGCCGATACGTCGCCTCATCAAAAACCAAACCCGTGGCCGAGGTATAAGGAAATTTGTCGATGAGATTGCGCCGGCGGATTTCGACCGGCTCCAGGCCGAATTGCGCGGCCGCGACATCCATCAGCCGCTCCAGCGCCATGGTGATCACGGGCCGCGATACGCCCCGATAGGGCGCCATCGGACAGGTATTTGTGAGCACGCCGCGTGCAATGCAGGCGTAGGCTTGCACGTCGTATGGACCGGGAAGCTCGGCCATCGCCATCAACGGCTCGACGGCGCAAGTCGTCGGATAGCAGGAATAAGCGCCGACATTGGCGATGACCTCGGCCGAAAGCGCAACGAATTTGGCGTCGGAATCGAATGCGCCCTGGAGCCGCACGTACTGATCCCGGCTATGGAAGGAAGCGATCAGGTTCTCGCGGCGATCCTCGGTCCATGCGACCGAGCTTCGCAGCTTCCGGGCAAGCCAAACGAGTACGACGTATTCGGGAACCAATGACATCTTCTGGCCGAAGCCGCCGCCGACATCCGGCGCGATGACGCGCAGCTCGCTTTCCGGCATTCCGATCAGGTCCGCAATCGCCGTTCGCATCAGGTGCGGCATCTGCGTTGTGCAAGTGAGCGTCACGCGCGCTGACACAGGATCGAAGACGGCGTGACCGGCTCGCGCCTCGATCGGCGTCGCGTTCTGGCGCCGCGAGCGCACTTCGACCGCGACCACGCGGTGCGCCCCGCTTTGTGCGGCGGCAAATCCGGGCGTCTCCATCTTTCCTTCGACGATGACGTTGCGCGTGACCTGCGGGTGCACGAGCGGCGCGCCATCCTCAATCGCCGAGCGCGCATCGATGACGGGCACGGCTTCGCCGATGTCGACCGACACGCCGTCGGCAATATCTTCGGCCCCCGCCTCGCTCAGAGCGACCGCCGCAGCGACGGGTTCGCCGACAAATCTGACAAAGCCTGACGCCAGGACCGGCTGTGCCACCGGAACGTAACCGAACTTATGCAGCACCGGCGCGATTGGCTTCACCGCCGACAGGTCGGCCGCCGTGAACACGATCGCGTTGTCCGGCGCCGTGATCTTTTTGATTTCACCCGCCGCAACCGAGCTGCGCACGAACCGGACCCGATAAGTCGCCGGCAGATCGGCCGTGAAACGGCCGCGACCCATGAGGAGTGCCGGATCCTCCACGCGGCGGATCGAACGGCCGACCCACGCGAAGCCCGAACCTTTGGCCGGTGCGCTCATGCGAGCGCCCGCTCCAGCGCGCGCCGAGTGACGGCACGCACCAGATCGAGCCGGAATTCGGCATCAGCATGCACGTCTTCCAATGGATCGGTTGCTTCGGCAGCCGCTTCCGCTGCCGCGAGGAAACTTTCCGTGCCGGGCTTTTGGCCGGTTAGCACGGCCTCGGCTTCCGAAATTCGCCGCGGCCGTCCCTCGGCCCCACCGACGCCGATCCGTGGCTCGACGATGACGCCGTCCCGCAGCCTGTAGGTCACCAGCGCCATGGCAAGCGCGTAGTCGCCGGCGCGACGGCTGAATTCATAGAAGCCGAAATGGGTGTCCGGCGCGAGCAACGGCAGGCGCGCTTCGACTAGCAATTCGTCCTCGCCGAGCGTCGTCATCATCATACCCTCGAAGTAGTCGTCCGCCGCGATCACGCGGCGGCCACGCGTACTGGCCGCAGCGATTTCTGCGCCCAGGGTCACTGCCGTCAGGCACCATTCCGAAGCCGGGTCGGCATGGGCGAGGCTGCCGCAAAACGTACCGCGTAGCCGGATCGGGTAATGCGCGATATTCGACACGACTGCCGAAAGAAGGGCGCCGGTCGGTCCCGGCACCACCGGACGATGAAACGCCGCGTGACGCACGCATGCAGCGATCGAGAGCATGTCGCCGTCGACTGCAAGCCGATCGAGACCGGCCACCTCGTTGATATCAACGAGGTGCGCGGGTCGTGCCATGCGGAATGCCATCATCGGCACGAGACTTTGACCACCGGCAAGAACGCGGCCGTCGAGCGGGCCGAATTCAGCCAGCGCCGCCACCGCGTCGTCGACGGTTTTCGGCGCGTGATAAACAAACGGTGCGGGTTTCACCGGTATGCGTCTCCCTTGGACGCGAAGCGTGTCGTTGCGAGCATGCTAAACAAGCGTAAGCCTCCGCTGTCAACGCGACGATCCGCGCGCATTTCTGTCTCAGGTCCGGATCGCGCTCTTCAGATAATGTTTGTAAACATGTTCCATGATCGCCGAGGGCGTTCGCCAGCATTGCAGTGGATCAATACCTTCGTGCAGAAAGCAAATGTTGCAGGACACGCAATTGACCGGACCCCGCCGGCCTCGCGCGATTTTGTTCACGAGATCGGGTTCGCGCACGAAGGGACGCGCCATCGCCAGGAAATCGGCGTCGCCGGAGCGCACGATGTCGTCCATCATCTGCGTCGAGCGTAGTCCGCCAACAAGAATCACCGGGATATCGATCGCCGCCTTCGCCGCCCGGGCGAACGGCCGATAATAGGCCTCGGCGACGGGCCGGGAAAAGCTGCGGTGGATCATGCCGTCGGCAATCGCCCGCCACGGGCCGACACCGGCATAGGGCCTGATGTTCTCGCGATAGGACGTCATCACGCCGTATGTGACTTCGAGGCCGGCGAGCCCCTCGGCGGCAAGTTGCCGGGCAATGGCAAGACCGTCCGGTAGTGTGAGACCGCCGTCGACGGTATCGGCGATGCTGACGCGCGCCGTAACGGGAAAGCCGCCGCCAGTCGCCTGACGGACCGCCCGGAAAACCTCAAGCATGAACCGAGCGCGCCTTTGCGCGTCGCCGCCCCACTGATCGCGGCGACGATTGGCGTATGGCGAGTTGAACTGCGAAAGCAGATAGCCGTTGCCGGAATGAAGATGGATGCCGTCGAAGTCCGCGCGCTTCGCGCGCGCCGCCGCGGCGCCAAAATCGGCAATGACCTTTTCGATTTCGGTGTTCGACATTTCCACCGGCGGCCGCGCGAAAATGGCGTTCGGCACAATGGACGGAGCCAACGGCACGATTTCGGGAATGAGCGATTGGCTGCCAGCGTGGCTGAGCTCGGCGAAGATGACGCCGCCATCGCGATGCACCGCCTCGGTGATGCGGGCGAGGGGAGCAATCCGGCGGTCGTGATCGAGGCCGAGTTGCCGCGGCTCATATTGGCCTCGTGGCTCCACGTAGATGTGGCCGGTGATGATGAGGCCGGCACCGCCGCGCGCAAGATCGGAATAGAGCCGAACGAGGTCGTCGGTGGCGTCGCCGTCATTTGTCGCCATGGTCTCCGACGTTGCCGCGCGAACAAGCCTGTTCTTGAGAACGAGTCCGCCGATCTTTCCCGGGACCATGAAGGCGAGCGGCTCGAGCGGCATCGGTCTTGTCGCTCCGCTTAGCTTCGCTCTTCGCGGACGTACGGCTGACCGAGCGCCGCTGGCTCATCCGATCCGCTTCGACTGCGCGCTCCTTGCCAGACCATGACGGCCAATGTGGCGATGTAGGGCGTCATGAGCATGAAATACTCAGGCACCCGAATGCCGGCGGCAGCGATCTGCGGGATAAGAGCCTCGATGCCGCCGAACAGGAGCGCTCCCATCAGCGCGCGCCAGGGATGCCAGCTCGCAAAGATCACCAGCGCGACGGCGATCCAGCCCCGTCCGTTGGTCATGCCGGCGACCCAGATTTTCGCGCTGACGACTGAAAGATACGCGCCGGCAAGCCCGATCAGCGCCGATCCGCCGACGACGGCGGCAAACCGATAAAGATTGATGTTGAGACCAGCGGCGTCGGCCGCTTCCGGGCTTTCGCCGATCGCGCAGAGCCGCAGGCCGGTATTGGTGCGGTTAAGGAACCAGGAAACGGCGATGAAGATAGGGATGGTGAGATAAACGATCAGGTCGTGGGTGAAGAGGATTCGGCCGACGATTGGCAGCTCCGATAACGGATGGAGCGGCCAAACGTGCAGGCCGGAGATCGTATGGTTTGACCAGTCAGCGACAGTGCCGACGAGGTTCGTCAAGCCCTGACAGAAGAATACCAGCGCGAGGCCCGCGATCACTTGATTGACGCGGAAAAGCACGACCAGCACCGCGAACAGAAGCGATACGAGCGCCGCGGCGATCATGGCGGCGACAAGTGCGAGCAGCGGATGACCGCCGAACGCGAGATAGGCGCCGACCCCTGCCAGCGCGCCGACCAACATGAGCCCCTCGGCGCCTAGCGAAAGCACGCCGGAACGCTCGCCAATGATCAATCCCAGCGACGCCAGCGCATAGGGCACAGCCAGCGAGGGGGTGTTGCCGAGCCAGCTCAGGAGGATGTCCTGCATTAGCTTACTCAGCGTTGGAAGTGAATACGGTGGCGGATGAAGAACTCGGATGCGGCGACGCACATGACGATGATCGCTTGGATCATCTGCACCATTGCGAACGGTATCTGGTAGAAAATCTGAAGATTCTGCCCGGTCACGAACAGCATGGCGATGAGGAAGGCGACGATCGCCGCGGCGAAGGCGTTGTTGCGCGCCAGAAATGCGGTCAGGACTCCCGAGAAACCGTAGCCCTCAAAAAATCCTTGGGTGAGCCTGCTTTCGGTGCCCGAGGAAATAACAAAGCCGGCGAGCGCGGCAAGAGCGCCGGAGATTAGCACCGCTGCGAGCGTAACCGCGAGCGTCGGCACGCCGACCAATCGCGCCATCGTCGTGTTTGCGTAAATGAATTTCAGGTAGAATCCGAAGCGGCTGAATTCGGCGAACCACCAGACGACTAGAGCGAAGCCGATCGCGATCGGCAGCGCCGCATTGATGGAATAGCCGACGTCCGGAAGACGTTCCGCATCCAAATATTGCGCCGAGTGCGGGTAGGCATCGGTCGCGTCCTTCCAGGGTCCATACAACAGGTCGTAGAGGAAAAAGGTCGCGACGTAGTTGAGGAGGAGCGTGGAGATGATCTCGTTGACCGCAAATTTCATTCGCAAGAAGGCGGGGATTGCGACCCAGGTCATGCCGGCCAGCATGGCTGCGAGCGCCATCACCGGCAATCTCAGCATCACGGGGCCGATATGGCAGATCGAAACCGCGGTTGCGGCGATACCGCCCCACACCATCTGGCCTTCGAGGCCGAGATTCCAGAATCGTGCGCGAAATCCGACCGAGGCCGCGATGCCGACGAGGATCAGCGGCGCGGCCTGCACCAGCACGGCGTGGAAGCTTTGCTGATCGAATACGGTGCCGGCGAATTCGTTGGCGAGATCGGTTGCGGGCACCCCTGCGAGGATCAGAATGATCGCCGAAATCAGAAAACCGGTCACGATGGAGCAGCCGACGATGATGGCCTGCTGCCAGGCCGACATGTCGAGCCGTACTTCGAGGACATACCGGGCAAACCGAAAGCGACCGCCCAGGAATTGAGGGGCATCCTGCGCCGCCAGCGCCGGCAAGACCGCATTGTGCTCAGGCATGATCCACCATAGCACGGCCAACGGCATGGCGGTCGGCGGGCGCGTCGAACTCGGCGACAATTCGGCCGCGCGTCATCACTCCGATGCGGTCGGCGATACCCAACACTTCGTCGAGGTCCTCGCTGATCAGCAGCACGGCTGCTCCGGCGTCGCGTGCCGCCAGAAGGCGCCGGTGCACCGCCGCGCAGGCGCGTACATCGAGACCCCGGCTGGGGCTGTGCGCGACGATGATCGAAGGCTCGCGGCTGAATTCGCGGGCGAGGATGAGCTTTTGCGCATTGCCGCCGGACAGAAGGGCGGCACGCTGGGAAAGGCTGCGGACGCCCTGCACATCGAATTGCTCGACGGCGGCGCCTGTTGCGCGTTTCATGCCGGCGCGGTCAATACGCGCGGGCGATCCGAACCGGCCATCGTGGATAAAGCCGATCGCAAAATTATCGACGATTGAGAGTGAGGACGCGAGCCCGAACGCCTGGCGATCGGCCGGAACGGCCGCGACACCGAGGTCCCGGCGCTCGCGCGTCGTAGCGCCGGTCACGTCGATCGGCGCTTCCAAACCAGATTCTTTGATCTCGACCGTGCCCGCGTCGGGCCTGCGTCCGCCGACCAGGGCTTCAGCCAATTCGGTTTGCCCATTGCCGCCTACGCCTGCGATTCCATAAATCTCGCCGCCGCGGACAGAAAACGTCGCGTCCGCGAGCCGCGAATGACCTTGCGCGTCGCCGCTTGCGAGCCCGGTCACGATCAGGCGGGGTTCGCCGGCCGGCTTAGCCGAACGGCTGGGGGTGACGATGTTGGAGCCGACCGTGAGCGTCGTAAGTTCTTGCGCGGACGCGTTCGCGGCGTCCAACGTCGCGAGTGTGCTGCCGGCCCGCATGATGGTCACTCTGTGCGCGAACGTTTTCACGTCACGAAGCTTGTGGGTGACCAGAATGACCGCAGCACCTCGTTGCGCAACTTCGCGCACGGTTTCGAGGAGGCGCTGCGCCTCGCCCTCGGTGAGCACGGCAGTGGGCTCATCGAGGATCAGAATGCGTGCGCCCGCGACCAGAACCTTGATGATCTCGACACGCTGTTGCTCGGCAATCGACAACGAGTCGATACGGCGGGCAGGATCAAGGCTGAACCCAAGCGCTTCGGCCTGTTCCCTGATTTCCCGCTCGATCGTTTTTTTGCCGCTGCGAAATGCACCGCGTGGATTGGCAAGGAGGACATTTTCGACGACCGTGAAGCGTTTCACCAGCTTGAAATTCTGGTGAATCATTCCGATGCCCTGAAGCGTCGCTTCGCGCGGACCTGAAAATCTTTGCTCAACGCCCGCGATTTTGATGGAGCCGGAGTCCGGCGAATAGAGGCCGGCAGCGACGTTCATGAGCGACGATTTGCCGGCACCGTTTTCGCCGAGGAGTGCGTGCACCTCGCCGTATTCGGCGCTCAGCCGCGCATTGTTGAGGGCGAGGAAATCGCCGAACGATTTCCTGATCCCGCTGAGCTCGAGTGCTGATGCCATAAGCGCCGGGAACCGGGGCGGCGGCATCACTCCGCCGCCCCGCCAAGGCTAATGCTGGCTGACGACACCCTTCACGTACCAGTCCATTTTCCAGAGGCCGCCGTCGTCCAGCGCTTTTCCGGCTGCCACGCGTTCCTTGCCCTCGCGATCGGCAAGCGGGCCGCCAAAGACCTGTTTGGTTCCCTTGATGATCTCTTCGCGCGTCGCCATAATCTTGTCGACGACGTCCTTGGGCACCACGCTGTTACAGCAGGCGATATCGGTGCCGCCGCCTGCGATTCCCGGGAACGCTCCATAGGGATCCGGTGTCCAGTTGCCGGCCGCAATCTTCTTAATTTCCGGTACAAAGTAGCGGTCCCACACCCACACTGAGGAACACAGCGTGGCCTTGGGAGCGAACTCGCGCAAATCGCGATTGTGCCCGGTGCCGTAAACGCCGCGCTCCTGCGCGACGATCTGGGTCGTCGGCGTATCGATTTGTTGCCCCAGCACGTCGGCTCCTTGGTCGATCAGGGCAGTGTCGGCTGCGCGCTCCTTGACCGGATCGTCCCATGCACCGGTAAAGACGGTGCGCACTTCGGCCGTCGGATTCGTCGCCTGGGCGCCAAGCGCAAAAGCGTTGATCGTCCAGTTCACGAGGCCCAACGGGTGTGCGGCAACGAAGCCGAGGTGGCCCGATTTCGACACCGCGCCGGCGGCCATGCCGCAGAGATATTGGCTCTCATAGCTGCGGCCGTAGACCGAACCGAGATTGGGGCCGTGGTGAATGCCCGAGACGTCAATGAAGGCAACCTTCGGATACTGCGCCGCCAATTCCTTGAAAGCGTCGGAATAACCGAAAGAACTGCCGAGAATGATATTATAGCCGCGCTGAATGTACCGCTCGGCGGCGGGCTTGATCTTCGCGGCATCGTCGGGGACGCTCTCGACGAAGGGAATGGTCGTGCTCAGTTCCTTTTCCATCTTCACCCGGGCTTCTTCGATGGCCTGCTGCCAGCCGCCGTCGTTCTTGGCGTTGAGATAAATCCAGGCGATCTTTGGCGGACCCTCGAGGGTGAATGCACGCGCCGGGGAACCTGCCAGCGCCATCAGGGCGCCCATGAGGATGAAAATTCTTCCCAACATTGCCGCTCTCCTGAATTCAGCGCTTATCGATCTGTCTCTGACTTCCGTGAGCGCTGGGAATACACGGAAAGCCAGACGTAGGATGAGTGAGGGTCAAAAATGTTATATTTATTGAAATTGTGCAAGCCGCGTCATATGACATTTTGGGTCGATCGGACGTTTTTGTTGTGTAATCCGGTGGCCAAAGGCGTTGTGGCGTCGTTCGAAGGCGCGGAAAACCCGCACCGTA
>Ga0182024_10005660_pt1 | contig 27876 bp, 19 predicted proteins | sample P32metaG_FD_120480 | JGI IMG/M metagenome (GOLD analysis project Ga0182024, IMG submission 120480) | Permafrost microbial communities from Stordalen Mire, Sweden - P3-2 metaG (Illumina Assembly) | ecosystem: Environmental > Terrestrial > Soil > Wetlands > Permafrost | place: Sweden: Stordalen...
CCATTGTTCTTGTCTGTCTTCTGGCCGCGCCACTTCTGCTGGCCCTCGATGCTCTGGGTCAGGATGCGCAGTCGAATCAATCTCAATCTACAAATATCGGCGGCGCGTGGCAGCTTTCAATGCAGGGCCGCGATGGCTCGCAGCAAGCCACCATGCAGCTGCAGCAGGATGGTTCCAAGTTGAGCGGTACTTTTCAGGGGCCGCACGGTTCGTCTCCGCTGACCGGCAGCGTGGATGGAAACAACATTTCTTTTAACGTGCAGATGCAGGGACGCCGCGGCGCCATGACGCTGGCATTTACCGGCACCATCGATGGCAACAAAATGAGCGGCACGCTGCAGCCGCAGGGCGGGCGTGAGGGACAAGGCGGTGGAAGCCGCTCCTGGAGCGCGGTTCGCCAGCAGGGCAGCTCTGGCCGCAGTGAGCCGGCGCAGCATCAGGATGAAGACGACGAAAACGGGCTCTGATGGCGCGGGCGTTGAGCGATCTTATCGCCTCTGGTTGCTTGAGCCCGCGTCCTTCATGAGGCGGAGGATCTGAGGGGATCCTTCGTCGGCAGGCCTTCGCTTTGCGAAGGCCTGCGCTTTTTCAGTAGTAGTGATTTCAGTGGAGTGCAAAGTCCCCACCCTAACGTCGAAAAGCGCGACGTTAGGATGGGCCAGCCGGTTTCCACCAGAAGACGTAGGCCTTTCGGAATCAACACAACTTCCGCGGATCGCACGGGTTAATGGTAGCGTGAAGGGTAAGATCCTCGGCAAAAGGTGATTGCGATGCGCAAGGCTTACTTGGTTCGTTTTTTAATGCTCGCGTTGTTGATGGCGGCTATGCCGGCGTTGTCGTCGGCGCAAATCAGCGTCGGCGTCGGACTGTCAGTGCACATTGGTCCGCCGCCGCTGCCGGTATACGCTCAGCCTGTTTGCCCCGGTCCGGGCAACATTTGGACGCCGGGCTATTGGGCTTACGGCCCGAGTGGTTATTACTGGGTGCCGGGCACATGGGTAGTGGCACCCGCTGTCGGTCTGCTTTGGACGCCTGGTTATTGGGGATGGGGCGGCGGCGCATATCTCTGGCACGCCGGGTATTGGGGTCCGCATGTTGGTTTCTACGGTGGAATTAATTATGGATTCGGCTACGTCGGCGTGGGCTACGTGGGCGGATTTTGGAATCATGGAGTTTTCGCCTATAACACCGCAGTGACTAACGTGAATACCACCATCATTCACAACACTTACATCAACCGCACTGTCATCAATAATGTCACCGTAAACCGCGTCAGCTATAACGGCGGCGCGGGCGGAATAATGGCGCGACCGAATTCAGGAGAGCAGGCTGCAATGCGCGAGCAGCACATGGTGGCAACCGGCGAACAGATGCAGCATGAACAGGCGGCGCGCAGCAACCGGGCGATGCTGGCATCAGTGAATCATGGTCGGCCGCTAATCGCGGCAACCCCTAAAGCTGGACAATTCGAAGGTCACCGCGTCGTGACAGCCCGGGCCTCCGCTGCGCCGCGTCCCGCGGCTAACCAGCGCAATGTCCCACGGCCGCAATCGGCAGTTGCGCGATCCGAGGCGAGACCAACTCACGTGAACAATGTTGCTGCTTCGCCGCGTCAAGCTGCGCCGAGCCGGCCTCAAGCGGAGAGTAAATCTCGGGAAGCCAGTGGCGGTGAGCATCGCGCAGACGGTCGTGAAGGCGGCGAACGGCTCCGTTAGCATCTCGGATTTAAAAATCCTTCTGCGCTTGGTGCTGAAAGTTAGGACTCCTTCAGATTAAGAAAAGCTGGGTGAACTCCAGTTTCGTCTGCCGGCTCAACCTGAAAACCTAACTTCTCGACCAGGCCGCGCATCTCGACATTTTCGCGCAGCAGATAGGCCTGCATCGAATCCAGATGCTCGTCGCGCGCTACCTGGATCAAGCGCCGGAGCAACTCGACTCCTAAGCCAAGACGCTGGTATTGGTCACGCACCAGCAGCGCCATCTCGGCTGTGCTTCGGCCATGAAGCTTGCTCAGGCGGCCTACGGCAAGGATTTCGTGCTCGCCAGTTTCGGGCGAAGTGTGATCGGCCACCAGCGCCATCTCGCGATCGTAGTCGATAAAACAGATTCGTCTCAGCCGGTCATGTGCGGTTCGCTGGCTGAGTTTGGACCACTGGAAGTAGCGGAGAAAAACGCTGCGCTCGGAAAGCGCTCCGTGAAACTTCACCATGAGCGGCTCATCTTCCGGACGGATGGGCCGCAGGGTCACCGGGATGCCATTCTTCATTGTCCACGGAAAAACATATTGCACCGGGTAAGGCCGGATCGCAGGCTTGGGGAGTTCGCTGTCGGCTACATTTTTGTCGTGCAGAACGAAGCGTGCATCGAGTGCGATAATCTGATCGGCTGAGGCGAGCAGCGGATTGATGTCCGCCTCTTTGATGGCCGGGTTATCAACGATGAGGCGGCTGAAGCGCACCAACAAAGCTTCCAGAGCTGCGATGTTTACCGGCCTGCGCCCGCGCACGCCGGATAGGGCCTTGAAAATTAATGTTTGTTCCAGCAGACGATTCGCCAATGTGGTGTTGAGCGGAGGCAACGCCAACGCACGGTCACGATAGACTTCTACCAGCTCTCCGCCAGAGCCGAAAGCTATGACCGGACCGAACTGAGCGTCGGTGGCGCTGCCCACGATCAATTCATATCCTGCCAGCTTCCACATGGGTTGCACGGTGACACCCTGGAAGCTGCCGCGGCCGGCGCGCTCGGTGACGGAAGATTCAATGTCGCTGTACGCTTGGCGAACGGCCGCGGAATCAGAGAGGTTGAGCTTCACCCCGCCGACATCACTTTTGTGGGTAATGGTTTCCGAATGCAACTTCACGACAACGGGAAACCCTATCGCTAACGCTGCCGCCTCGGCCTCATCTTCGTTGTGGGCGATTCGCGTTTCCACTGCCGGAATTCCGCACAAAGTAAGAATCTGTTTTGATTCATACTCGGTCAGCAAAGTTCGTCCCCGGCTGCGCGCCTGCTCAATTATGGTGCGTATCTTCGCGCGCGCTTCGCTCTCCTCCTGCGGACCTTCCGCGAGTACAGGCGTTTCATAAATGCCACGAAGGTTGTAGGTGTAGCGCCACATCAGGGTGAAGATTCGCGCGGCGGTGTCGGGATAGCCAAAGGTGGGAATTCCGGCCGCGTTCAGTATGGCTTCGCCGGGCGCGACGCTCGCACCGCCCATCCAACTGGCGAGCAGCGGTTTTCCGTGGGCATGGGCGTGAGGTTTCAGTCGTTCCGCAACCTCCGCGGGATTCGTCATTCCTTGTGGTGCGAGGATTACCAGCAACCCGTCGCTATTGGGATCTGCGAGCGCAATTTCTGCGGCGTGCTGATAGCGCTCGGGATCAGCGTCGCCCAAAATATCAATCGGATTGCCATGGCTCCAGTGTGCAGGTAGAAACTCATTGAGCGCATCGAGGGATTTCGGCGAAAGCGTGGTAAGTTCCCCGCCAACGGCAATCAACGCATCCGTAGCCAGCACGGCTGGGCCGCCCGCGTTGGTCAGCATCGTAAGCCTGGGACCTCGCGGCCGGGGCTGCTTGCTTAACACTTCCGCCATGTAAAACAAATCCGCGATGCTGCTCACACGCACCACGCCGGCGCGGCGGAACGCGGCCTGCAGAACATCGTCACTCCCGGTGAGAGCGCCGGTGTGCGAAGCCGCAGCCTTCGATCCGTCCGACGAACTTCCCGCTTTCAACACGATAATCGGCTTGGCGAGCGTGACTTCGCGGGCCGCAGATAAAAATGCTCGCGCGTCACCAATCGACTCCATATAAATCAGGATGCTCTGCGTATAAGGATCATCGCCGAAGTAATCAATCAGGTCGCCCCAACTGATATCGAGCATCGAACCGGTAGAGACGAATGCGCTGAATCCGACCTGCTCGCGCAGGCTCCAATCGAGAATCGCAGTCTGCAGCGCGCCACTCTGACTCAGGAATGCGACGTTCCCCGGACGCGCTATGGTCTGCGCAAACGTTGCATTCAGACCAAACCGTGCGTTCATCACTCCAAGACAGTTAGGACCGAGCAGCCGCATGTGGCCGCGTTTCAACTCGTGAGCGATTTGCGCTTCGAGGGCCTGTCCTTCTACTCCGTGCTCGCGAAATCCCGCAGAGATTACAATCGCTGACTTCACCCCCGAGCTCACACACTCCCCAACCATCGCAGGAACTTTGGCGGCGGGAGTAGCAATGACCGCCAAATCCACCGGCTCAGGAACCTCGCCAATCGAGGAATACGCCGCCAAGCCGAAAACCTTGGCGTGTTGTGGATTGACGGGATAAATCTTGCCGTGAAACGCGGGAATCTGAAGATTGGAAAGCAGCGCGCGGCCGACACTGCCTTCACGTTCCGTCGCCCCGATCACGGCCACGCTTCCAGGCTTGAACAATGCATCGAGTGGTCGCGTCTCGGAACGCAGGACGTCGTGCGATTTATCTTGTACTCCCAGCGTCGGCGCAGCCACGTTTCCCGTCACACCACTCTCCCAGTTGCACGATCCCGCAAGCCCAGTTAGTTCGATTGTACGAATGCCTTTGTCTGCATTCTACGTCTAAAGCGTGGTGATAGAGCTTTACCTGAGAAATGCGGCTGATGACGGCGCCTGTGTGAGGGCCAGTTACTGGTCAGCCCGCTTTCGCGGCGTATCGAGGTAAGTGCAAATCACAGTGAATGTGCCAGCCCTCGGATTGGTGCGTTTGAATTTGTGTGAATTCGTGCGGGTTATTTCCGTGCTCTACGACGCTGCGGAGCTTTGCTCCGCCTGGACGGGCGAGTCTGGCCATCCCCACACGGGTATCCCTACGGACCGCGCGTCCTCCGTTCTTCAATGTTTCGTTTAGAAGGCTGAACCGGAGCCTAGCAGGCTGTAGAGGAGGACTATCAATACTATGGCGGTGAAGATCGTGTACATGTGATCTTTTTCGGCGGCGAATCCCCAGATGGATAGGGCTACGCGGAAGACTGGGGTGGCGATCAGCAGGAGCAGGCCGAATTGAATTATGCCACGGCCGTGCAGTCCCAAGGCGCTGCGAATTATTCCGGGGACAGTTTTTAGGTCGGAGGGTTCACCTTGGAAGACGTGATAATTCACGGGCTCGCGGCCATGACGGCTCAGATAAATTATTCCTCCGACGAACACGACTAAAGCGGCCAGCGAGACTCCGGTGCGCAGAAGATTGCCGACAATGTTCTCCAGCTTCTGATCTGTCCAACCGTGCTGCTCTGCAGTTTCTGCCACTTCAGATTCCTCCAGTCAGGCCTTTGTAAAGCATTTGTACGCCAAGAACGGCGATTACGACGCTAAAGACGACTCGCAGAATTTTCGTTTCCGCCTTCATCAGTATGTGCGCACCCAGCATCGAACCGGCTAAGACGCCGAGCATTACCGGCATGGCGAGGCCAGGATCGACGTAGCCGCGGTTGAGATAGACTCCGGCGCTGGCTGCGGCGGTGACGCCAATCATAAAGTTGCTGGTCGTGGTCGAAACTTTGAAGGGGATTTTCATGGCCTGGTCCATGGCCAGAACCTTCACTGCGCCCGAACCGATTCCGAGTAATCCCGAGAGCGCGCCTGCGCCGAACATCAGGCTGAAACCTGCAGGAACGCGCTGCACGTTGTAGTGCCGCATTCCGCCTTCTTCGGAGGGGAAGTCTCCATTCATGCGCAGGCGGGTGGCCAGGGGATCTTGGGGAAGATTGCGTTGCGCCCGGGGTCGCGGCTTTCTGGAGAGGTATGCGGAGTATAGGAGCATGACACCAAAGATGACGGCGAGAGCTCGGGTGGAGATGAAAGCAGCCAGAAAGGCTCCGGCGAGCGCGCCGATAGTGGTCGCGATCTCGAGGAACATGCCGATGCGGATATTGGAGAATCCTTCTTTTACGTAGGCGGCGGCTGCGCCGGAGGAAGTCGCGATCACCGAGACCAATGAGGCTCCGATGCCATAGCGAATGTCGACTTTGAAAAAGAGGGTGAGCAGAGGCACGAGGACAACGCCGCCGCCGAGACCGGTGAGCGATCCGAGCAGGCCAGCTACGAAAGATCCCGCCGCGACAAGAAGCGTGAATTCAAGATGGTTCATCGTCGCCCCGCAGAAAGAGTGTGCCACATCCGGCGAATTAGCAGTGTAACGCGGACATTACTCCCTTGACAGCCCGTCGGAGACAGTTCAGAATGGCGGGCAATTCGGGCCTCTCCGTATTTTGTCGATTTTGTCCTGGAGATATTTCTTCTAAAACCCGCACCAGGGGAGACTTTATGTCAGCTACCCGCGATCCGCTAACCTACAACCGGATGCTGAATCCCGGATTGAGGCTTTTAACGATTTTCTGCCTCTGCAGTTCGAGCGTTTGGCTGGTCCAGGCGCAGACATACTCGGGGATGCTGACCTGGCACAATGATCTGGCGCGAACCGGGCAGAATCTGCAGGAGACGGTTCTAACCCTGGGCAATGTCAATTCCAAAACTTTTGGGAAGGTGTTTTCGTTCCCAGTGGACGGGCAGATCTTCGGCCAGCCGCTATATGTGTACAACGTTTCAATTCCCGGCAAAGGGACGTACAACGTCATCTATGTGGCGACGGAGAATGACAGCGTGTACGCCTTCGATGCGGATGGCGTGAATACAAGCGCGCTATGGCATGACAGCTTCATCGACTCCGGCAAAGGTATTACGCCGATTCCGTGCAAGGATACCGGCGCTAAAACTTGTCCCTTCGCTTCAGTTATTGGAATCACCGGGACGCCGGTGATCGATCCCGGCAGTGGCACTCTCTACCTAGTCGCGGCAACCAAAGAGAACGGCAAGTTTGTGAACCGGTTACATGCCCTGGACATCACGAGTGGAGCGGAAAAGTTCGGAGGCCCAGTCCAGATTGAAGCTTCGGTAAAGGGAATTGGCGCAGGAAATAATCACGGTATCGTGAGTTTCAATGCGCAACATGAATCGCAGCGACCTGGACTGTTATTGCTGAATGGCGTTGTTTATATAGGATGGGCGTCATTCGCCGAAGTTGCTCCATTCCACGGTTGGGTCTTAGGTTATGGGGCTACGAGTCTGGCGCAAACGGCTGTCTTTAACAGTACGCCAAACGGCTCTGACGGGGGGGTCTGGCAGGGCGGCGCTGCTCCATCGGTTGATACGGCCGATAATATTTATTTAATACCGGGCAACGGAACCTTCGACATTAATAAGGGAGGCATCGATTGGGGAGATAGCTTTCTCAAATTCGATGCCGCGCTCGGCGTGATGGACTATTTCACTCCGTACGATCAACTCAAATTGTCGGAGGATGACCTTGATTTGGGGTCGGGCGCGGGCCTGATTTTGCCCACTCAAGATGGCAAATTTCCCAATGAGATGATTAGCGCGGGAAAAGAAGGGATCATCTACGTGGTTGACCGTTCCAATATGGGTAAATTTGATGCCCAGAAGAATCGCGTGATTGAAACGGTGCGTGGCTCCGCCACTGGCTATTGGAGCAGTGCGGCCTATTGGAACAACACGGTTTATTACTCGGGAACGGAAGATTTTCTCAGCCAGTACGCTTTGTCCAAAGGCCTGCTTTCCAAGAGTCCGGTTTATCGAGCGCCCACAAAGTTCGTTCGGGGCAGCACACCTTGCGTTTCGGCCAACGGATCGGCTAACGGAATTGTCTGGGCGATTGAACGGGTACCCTATAACCACGGGATCCAGCCTGAGGTATTGCACGCGTACGATGCCGCCAACGTTTCCCACGAGTTGTACAACTCGAATCAGGCGGGAACTCGGGATGTGCTCGGACCCGGAATCACTTTTTCTGTGTCCACGGTCATGAATGGGAAGGTGTATGTCGGCACGGGCACCGAACTGGATGTTCTTGGTCTGCTCAATTGACCGGGCCTCTAGACGCAGCGCCAGGATAACCTTGATTCTGCAGTGCCCCTCAGCCAGCAACTAATCTGCGTGTGAGTCGGCGGCGAGCTGCTAGGCCGTCTTTTGCTCGATTCTTGCCACTGAAAAGTCAGTGATTTTCCTGCGACATCTGGCACAAACCCAACCAGCTGCGGCAATTCTCAACTTCAATTCGAGGCCCTGATCGACTCGCGTGATTTTGCGGATCATGGACGCGATAGGCTTCCGATCGAATCCGTGCGTCTGTCCACAGATTTGGGGTGGGCTGGCAATTCACCCAAGATTTATCGGATATTCATCAATTTTTAATAAATGCCCGATAGCATCAACGGTCCCAAACGTCCTGGAAGAGACGTGCTGTCAATATTTTTGGCTGATTGTCCATCTTGAATGACTCGGAGGAAATAATGAAGCAAAGAATGGCTTTGGCTTTGGCGTTTGCCATGGTATTTGGCGCTTTCGCACCGGCCGCAGCGCAAGACACGACCACGGGAAGCAGTACCACTACCAAAAGAAGAGCGGTCGCGAGAAAGGCAGCCCCCAGCGTTTCGACCCAACTCAGTGAGATGAAGCAGGCGATCGACGCGCAGCAGCAGCAAATTCTGCAGTTGATGAATCAACTAAAAAGCCGGGATACGGCGATTCAGCAGTTGCAACAACAGGTGGGGCAGGCACAGAGCGCGGCTACTCAGGCCGAGCAGAAGGCTGATGCTGCGGCCTCCCAAACCACGCAGGCGCAGCAGGACGTGGCCGCGGTGCACACGGACGTGGCTGACCTGAAGCAGAATCAAACCAGTACGGCGCTTTCACTGCAGGAGACGCAGAAGAATCTGCAGGGTGAAATTGAGAGCCCGCTCGCCATCCATTACAAAGGGATCACGATAACTCCGGGTGGCTTCCTGGCGGCAGAAACCGTGTGGCGGCAGCACGCGCTCGGCTCTGACATCAATACCCCGTTTAATTCGATTACGTTCCCTGGCGCAGCGCAGAGTAACCTGTCGGAATTTTTTGGGTCCGGCCGCCAGTCGCGTATTTCGATGCTGGCTGAGGGCAAACTCAGTAGCGCAAAGTTGAGTGGTTACTACGAGTCGGACTTTCTGACCTCTGGAATCACCTCGAACAACAACGAGAGCAACAGCTATGGGCTGCGTGTACGGCAGGCATGGGCTCAGGCAGCATTGAACGACGGTTGGAGTTTTACCGGCGGGCAAATGTGGAGTCTGATCACGGAGACCAAGAAGGGTTTGGACAATCGCTCGGAAGCGTTGCCGATGACCATCGATCCGCAGTATAACGTTGGCTTCAGCTGGGCCCGGCAATATGGGTTCCGGGTGACCAAGAACATCAGCAATAAGGCCTGGTTTGGCTTCGCGGTGGAGGACTCGCAGGCGACGCTGGGCGGCCACGGCGCCAGCAGCAACTTCATCATCGGCGAGCAGGGAACCAGTGGCGGTCTTTACAATCCAACCGCAAACTACTCGTTCAATCCTTCGCCCGACATCGTCGGCAAACTTGCCTTCGAGCCGGGCTGGGGACACTTCGAAGTTTTCGGAGTGTACACCGACTTCCGCGACCGGATTTATCCGCTGGCCACGGCAAGCAAGCCTTCCGCTGTGGGTGCGTTTAACAACTCCTCGCCTGACGGCGGCATCGGCGCCAACATACGCGGGACCATCGCCAAGCACGTTGATATAGGTGCGCATTTCCTCGGCGGCAATGGTACCGGACGCTACGGCAGCGCTGGACTCGCGGATGTTGTAGCGCGTCCCGATGGCGTTTTGGTTCCAGTAAGGAATTATCAAGCATTAGGCACGCTCGAATGGCACTCGCCCAAGCTGGATGTTTACGCCAACGTGGGCGGCGAATATGAAGAGCGCACCGCTTTTCTCAGCAGCTCGGGGAAGGGTGTTGGCTACGGATCGACACTGTTTAATAACTCAGGTTGCGGCACCGAGACGGTCCCAGCATCAACGACCGTCACGGTTGTCACTCCTCCTCCTGCAGGCAGTACCACAACCGGCACTGCCACCATTCCGGTTCCCGGCTCTGTGGGTACGCCTCTTACCGGCGGATTCAATCCCGGTGGACTGGCGAATTGTAACGGCGATACGCGGGACATCTTTGAAGGCACGATCGGGTTCTGGTATCGCTTCTACAGTGGCCCGAAAGGCAGAATTCAATGGGGACCGCAGTATTCCTACATTGACCGCAATGTTTGGCGTGGCGTAGGCGGAACTCCCAATGCGACGGAGAACATGTTCTTGACGTCGTTCCGTTACTACCTGCCATAGAGTCAGATCCCTCGCCTTGGCGCGTTCTCCGGCGCTTGGGCGAGGGATTTATTTTTCTCCTGCGGTGCGAGACGTGCGTTGTGCATTACGGGTGTGGCGCCCGCGCCTAGACGTTCTTACTTAAGCGACTGGCAGGGTGAAGTAGAAGACTGAGCCGTGGCCTGGCTGGCTGGTAACGCCAATTTTCCCGCCGTGGGCTTCGACGATTGCCTTGGCGATTGCAAGACCCATGCCTGTGCCTTGGACGTGCAGGCGCTGACCTCGACCGCGATAGAATTTTTCGAATATCAATGACTGTTCGAAGTCATCGATGCCAGGCCCTTGGTCGGCAACGCTCGTCATCACCATGCGGTTACTCACTTCTCCGGTAATTTGAATGGGAGATTCCGGGGACGAGTATTTGGCGGCATTTTCGAGCAGCTGAGTGATGACTTCGGTGACGCGGTCTTGATCCATTCGCACCGCCGGTAAGTCGGCGGGCAGGCGGACGTCAACCGGATGCTGTCCTAACGCTGCTTTTGCTTTTTCAAGCGCGGCATCGACGGCTTTTTGAATGGGATGCGCGCCTAAGTGAAGCTCGACCTTGTTGGCATCAAGCTGCGCCATTTCTGCAGCTTCGCCAACCAGGCGGTTCAAACGGTCACTTTCTTCATTAATTACGGTGAGCAGCTCGAGGCGTTGAGCTGCGTCCAGGGCGGGATTCGACAGCATTGAAGTGGCAGAGGCTTTGATGGATGTTAGCGGCGTACGAAATTCGTGGGTGACTGAATCAAGCAAAGCTGACCGCAGTTGCTCGCTTTCGCGCGAAGCTTCGGCGCGGCTTAATTTTTCTACCGCGCCGGCGCGCTCGATTGCAATCGCAATCAGGCTGCTCATGGCTTCCAGAGTTTCGCGGGAAAGCGCCGCTCCGGAAACCCCCATGCTGCCAACGACACGAAGACCCATGCGGAGCGGCATAACAACCATGCGTTTTTCAGGGTTAGTCATCGGTTCGCCGCGCATGCACACTAATTGCAGATCATGGCGCTCCAAGTCGTGAATGGCTGGGCTTGACCGGTAGACATCAGGCCGGTTCGGTAATGCGATGGCTGCGGCCTTTGCGCCGAAACAGTCCACGATGTAGCGCGGGATCGCATTCAGCAGTTCGATTACATTGTCACTGGAAAGCAGTTGCTGGCTGAATCTGTACAAGCGCTCGGCCTCGCGACGGCGCTCGTTCGCTCTTTCTGCTTCACGGCGGGCTCGCTCCGCAAGTTGGCTGGCGATGATGGCTGTGACTAGAAAGGCAAGCAGAGCGACCCAATTCTGTGGATCGGCGATGGTCAGCGTGCCAATAGGGGGAAGGAAATAATAGTTGAAGGCCAAGGTTGCGATCAGCGCCATGAAAACGGCGGGCCGCAAGCCCCAGTTGGCTGAGACGATCAGGACGCCGATCAGGAAACTCAGCGCGACCGTCGTGGGGTTCACCTTGATCACGAGGTGATAAAGCACAACCAGGACCAGCACCGCAACCGCGGTCGCGGCATAGCGCATCGCGGATTTGAGTCGCGCTTGGTTCACGCCCGCGATTGTAGCTGATCTTCGGAAGACTGGCTGGCGCGTCGCCGAGGCTGGTTCCTTTGTGTACCTTCGTGTCCTCTGTAGTTACAGTCTTTTCAAATTCATTAACCACAGAGGACACGAAGGTGCACAAAGGAAGAAATGCTTTGCACGAGCGAGACGCTGGCGCCTGCATTCGACATTTTGAATCTGCTCGACGACAATAGCCGCGATGACCAAAACTCCTGAGCAATGGCTGGAGGAGGCTGATCCCAAGAAGAAGGGTGGAGTATTCAAGCTTTTTCTGGGATACGCGCCGGGGGTCGGCAAGACTTTCAGCATGTTAAGTGAAGCGATTCGCCGCCACGCGCGCGGCGAGGATGTCGTCATTGGAGTGATTGAAACTCACGGGCGCAAGGCAACTGCGGAACTCGCGGCCAAGCTCGAAGCGGTTCCTCGAAAGAAGCTGGAGTACAAAGGCACCGTGTTCGAGGAAATGGATGTCGACGCCATTCTCGCCAGGAAACCGAGTGTCGCATTAGTGGACGAACTGGCGCACACCAACGTCGAGGGCAGCACACACGCGAAACGCTATCAGGATGTGCTGGAATTGCTGGAAGCCGGGATTGACGTGCTGTCGACGATGAACATTCAGCATCTGGATAGCGTGACTCCCACGGTGCAGGGTCTCACGGGGATTACGGTTCGGGAGACGGTGCCGGATTGGGTGCTTAAGCGCGTGAATGAAGTGGTGATGTCGGACCTGACACCGGAAGCATTGCAGAGCCGCATGCGCCGTGGAGATATTTATCCGCTTGACCGGGTGGGCCGGGCGCTGGGTAATTTCTTTCGTCCGGAGAATCTGATTGCGTTGCGGGAGTTGGCTCTCCGCCAGGTCGCGCAAGCTGTGGATCAAAGCCTGGAATCGTATCGCGAAAAAGATGAAGATAGCGGAACCGTTCCGGTGCGCGAGCGGATTGCAGTTTGCATCAGTTCCAATCCGTCAGCGCAGTATCTGATTGCGCGCGGCGCCCGTATGGCTCAAGCCATGGGCGGCGAATTGCATGTTGTGTATGTCGATCTCGGCCAGGATGACAATGAGCCTAACCAGAAAACTTTGTCTGCAAATCTTCGGTTTGCGGAGAACGTGGGCGCGCAAATAACCAAACTGAAGGCGAGTAGCGTGGCGCACGCTGTAGCTGATTTCGTGCGCGAAAAACACGTCACCCAGGTTGTGTTTGGACGATCGGCTACCGGTGGATGGAGAAAATATCTGTATCTCACCGCCATCAACAAATTCCTGCGAGATGCTCCCGCAGTCGACGTACATATTGTTACCCAGGAACCAGCGTGATTGCATGAATGAACATCGCCGTATTCTCGTAGTGGACGATGAGCCGCAGATTCCGCGAGTATTGCGCACCAGTTTGTCCAGCCACGGCTACGACATTCGCGTGGCGAATGACGGCGAGACCGCGCTTGAGATCATGAAAGACTGGACCCCGGATCTGGTAATTACCGATCTTTCCATGCCCAATATGGATGGACTGGAGTTGTGCCGGCGATTGCGGCTTTCGAGCAAGATTCCCATCATTGTGCTCTCGGTGAAAGGCGAGGAGAAAACCAAAGTGCGGGCGCTCGATGCCGGCGCCGATGACTACGTCACCAAGCCGTTCGGGATAGAAGAATTGCTGGCGCGGGTGCGCGCCAATTTACGCCGCCTTCCCGAGGAAAGCGAGCAGGAATCTCTTATTGAAGTGGGTGATTTCCGAATTGATCTGGCGGCGCATAAAGTTACGCTGCGGGATCGCGATGTTCGTCTGACGCCTAAGGAATTCGATCTTCTGGTTTATCTCGCGCGCCATCCCCGCAAAGTCATAACTCATCGCACCTTGCTCAGCGCGATCTGGGGCGGGCAGAGTACGGAACAGGTTGAATATCTGCGGGTGTTTGTTGGTCAATTACGCAAGAAGCTGGAGCCGGAAGCATCGTCGCCGCGCTACATCGTTACCGAGCCCTGGGTTGGCTACCGCTTCGAGCCTGGCGCGTAAAGTCTGATTCTCCGAAGCAGTTCCTCTTAATGAACATTCTACGAAGTCTTTATTCAATCCTTATGCCTTTCGTTATCCAATCATTTAGTTAAGAGAATAAGAAAGGCAAAGGAGCTTATGTCTACACTACACAATGTATCCGCAGAAGATCTGGCAAAGGTTTTTCATCATTATCACGAGGCGCTGGAAAATGACTTCCACGGACACGCCAGCCGGCAAGCAGATTTTTCCTGGGAACAAGCTCCTCAAAACGAACGCAAATTGATGATTGCGGCCGCCCGGCTGACCCTGCTGGAACTGGCGGCGACGTCTGAGACCCGCCAATCCAATCGTGAGTATTTCGCCACTCCCGGCGAAGCAGATTGGGGCTGCTAAGGTCAGGTTCCATTCTGATACCCTTTATGAAATCTTTACGAAACCTTTACGAAACCTTTAGGCAACCCTTATGTCAGCGGTTGTTCAATAGGGCTCAGCAGTATCCCTGACAATTGTTGGACGGGCGATCAGCCATGCAGTTGGTCTTCATATCCGTGTGCATAGGCGCGGTAGTTTTTATGCTGCGCTTTCTTGTTGCCTTGGCGAAAGAAAGCAGTGGGCCGCAACGGCCGCTGAGAGTCTATTTCGCGAGGTTCAGTCCAGCCAAGCGGCGAGGAGAACTTATAGTCATGAATTCCAAAAGTTACGTGCGTAAGACTGCAGTCGAGACGAGCAAGCGAGCAGTCTTCATTGTCGTAGCCGCAGCGCTGTTGACGCTGCCGCTTCATAGCAAGCAGACTGCCGCTGATACGCCAACCGCTGCCTCCGTATCGCCCGACCAGCAGGCGACCGGAGCGCCGACTGCGGAGTCCGAGCAAGAGATCATCCAAGAGCTTGCTACGATGAAGAAACGCATCGAGCAGCTTGAGACTGCGCTTAAGCAGCACGAGGCCGCGGAGCGGCCGACCACGGTCGTGCACAGCGCAAAGGGGAGCACGCCGGCGGCACCTTACCCGGTTCCAGCACCGGCTGCAGCAGCGGTCGCGCAAACGCCCAGCGAAACTACGACTGCCACGGTTGCAAACACCGGCAAAATCGCTCCTTTCTCGGACTGGGACTGGACTTGGCTGAACGGCAATCCGCGAACCAAAGAACCGGCCTTCGACTCGAAATTCTTCACCCCGGAAATCCGAGCCGACATTAGTTATACCTACGACTTCAACAAACCAATCGATAACTCGATAGGCGGATCGAGCGAAATATTTCGTTCCAATGAAATTCAGTTAGAGCAACTCGGCGTCGGCGGCGACTTTCACTATGACAATGTTCGCGCTCGGTTGATGACGCAGTTTGGAATGTATTCCGAAACGACTCCGCGCAACGATCCCAGTCCGGCGAAAGGCCAGTGGGATCTCGATACTGCAGATCGCTATCTGGCAGAGGCATATGGCGGCTACCACATTAACGCGTTAGATGGAATCAACATCGACGCCGGCATCTTCATGTCATATATAGGCCTGTTCAGCTACTACAACTTTGACAACTGGGCGTATCAGCCGTCGTATGTTTCTTCCAACACACCGTGGTTTTTTAATGGTTTGAGAGTTCAGATTTTCCCCAATCCTCATTTGAAGATTGAGCCGTGGTTGATCAACGGATGGCAGTCCTATGGTTCTGCTAATTCCAGAAAAGGATTGGGAGGACAGATCAAATGGACCCCATATTCCTGGATGAACGTCGTCTCGAACAATTACGGGTTGGGCCATGACGATCTGTACATACCGAACCGCGGCCGTATTCATACCGATGACAGCATCGAGATCAAGTACTACGACCATCCGGACAGAACTCTCGACAAGATGGCATTTACTTTCACCGGCGATATGGGCTGCGAGTTTGGTCCCAGCACGACCACCAAGGCAGGCGTATATCTACAGGGTGTGGGCTGCTTCACCGACAGAAAGGATCCGAAATCAGTCGGGGGTGATTATTTTAAGGCGGGAATCGATCCTAAGCAGAGTTTTATCGGATACATGCTGTACAACCGCTTTTGGTTCCACAGAGACCGTTTCGGATTGACGCTCGGCGGGGGCCAGATCAACAATCCCGGACGCTATCTGGTTTTGGATCCTCCCATCAACGGAGAGACAGCGCCGTCAGCGGCGATCAATGCACCGTACTTTACCGGGAATCCCTCGGATCCGTTCAAGGCCTGGGACTCATCGATCACGTTTGACTACATGCCCAGCCAGTACATCACCTTCCGCTGGGAATACGACTATCGCCATGCCAGTGTGCCGTACTGGACGGGCGCGGGAGGAATCACGCCGCCGGGTTCGGGCGGAGTGCCTTATACCAACAACGGATATCCTCAATTCTTTGCTTGTAACGACGGCAACACGTCGGGGGCATTGAGCCTCAGCGCGGCGCAAACAGCCTGCGGGGCGCAAGGAAGCTCGGTGTGGTTCCCTGACTTGCGGCGGGACGAGCATTTCGTCGACTTCGACATTTTGGTCAAGTTCTAGCGTAAGTTTAGGGCCGCGCGAAGGGAGAACCGGTTTCGCTTTGGGGTACAGCGTGTTTATGCGAGGCAAAAAGGTTCCGTTTTTAACTTTGCGAGGTGCACTCTGAAGAACGAAACTCAGTGTGACCTAGCGGTCTTGATCAAGTTCTAGTATCTATATGCTTCTGGCGATCTTTCGACAGGAGCGTAGCGATGACTTATGAATTGTGGGATGTTCCACGTGGCATTCTCAGCCGGGGTGTTTGGGCGATGTTGTTAACGTTGGTCGCTGTCGAATGCTTCTTGTCTCAGCGGGCTCTCGGACAAAACACTGCGCCTGGCCCAACGCAAACAACTGAAGGGCTGCAACAACGCGTGGGCGAACTTGAAGGCGAGGTCGCCGAGTTGAAGCGCATGGTGAAAGAGCTACAAACAAATTCGCAGCAGGCAGCCGGCTCTCCGGGTATTCAGAACGCGTCGACAACCTCGAGCGCGGACCCGAAGCCTGCTCCTACAGAAGTGTTGGCCCTCACTCCTCAGGACAAAGCCACTCTGAAATATATGCGCGATACGACCATTAACATTGGGCTGGATGGATATTACGAGTACAACTTCAATGCTCCCGTCGGGCGGGTTAATCTGCTGCGCGCTTACGATGTTCTGAGTAATAGCTTCAGTCTGAATCAGGCCAGTGTGATATTCGATCATCCGGCGGATGCAGCTGATGGGCGGCGTCTGGGTGGACGCCTGGATCTTCAATTTGGACAAGCGACAGATACGCTGCAGGGAAATCCTCTTAACGAACCCCGCCCGGACATCTATCGAAATATTTTTCAGGCTTACGGAACCTATATTGTTCCCGTAGGTCGTGGTTTGAATGTGGATTTCGGAAAGTGGTCGAGCTCGCTCGGGATCGAAGGCAATTACACCAAAGATCAGATCAATTACTCGCGCTCATTCTGGTTTGACTTTCTGCCTTTCTACCATATGGGTGTGCGCGTCAGTTATCCGGTCAGCGATCGCCTCGCCTTGAATTACTGGGTGGTTAACGGAACCAATCAAGTTGAACCTACGAATGGTTTCAAAGATGAGCTATTTGGCTGGACGGCGACTCCAAATAAAAAGATTAGTTGGACGATGAATTACTACTTGGGACAGGAGCATCCTGATCGCGTTAGCGTGCCGCCTACGTCCCCGATTCCGGTACAGACTGGCCTCAGTTTTGCGCCGATTATTCCTGCTCCCAATGGCCGGCTGAATACCTTAGACAGTTATGTGAGTTGGCAGGCGACTCCGAAATTCAGCCTTGCACTGGAAGGCGATTACGTAATTGAACGGTTGTGGAGAAATTCTGCGCCGGGTGAGTCGTCAGCTCCGTCGCATGTCGATGGCGGCGCAGCCTATCTGAAATATCAGCTTAGCCCCCAATTCAGCTTAGCTGGCCGCGCAGAATATATGTCCGACCGCGGCGGCCTTTTCAGCGGACTGACTCAGGCTCTAAAAGAAACCACCGCAACGTTTGATTACAACGTGACGGACGGTTTCCTGATGCGATATGAGTGGCGTCGCGATTTCTCGAATCAGCCTTCATTCCTGACCAGCACGCAAGGCGTGCTGAGCAAAGAACAGAACACAGCGACTTTAGGACTGGTGTGGTGGTGGGGCCGTAAGCAGGGTGCCTGGTGAGTTCAATCGGAGGGTTTCGCTTGGGAGAACATTCATGAAAGACATTATTTTCATTGCCGCTACACTCGCATTTTTTGCCGCTGCCATTGGCTACGTACGATTTTGCGATCGGATTCGCTGAGAGAGGATTTGTCATGAGTCTTGAATCGATCCTCATGCTGGGTGTCTGTGTTTTGCTGATGGTCTATCTGCTTTACGCATTATTGATGCCGGAGAAGTTCTGATGACTGCGAATGGATGGATTCAGATACTCCTGTTCCTGGGGCTGATCTTCGCCTTCACGAAACCACTGGGCGTGTTCATGGCCCGGGTGTTCAATCGCGAACGTACGTTCCTTGATCCAATTGCTCGGCCCGTGGAACGTTTGCTATATCGCGTGACCGGAGTTGATGAGAACCACGAAATGCGCTGGACGGAATATGCCGTCGCTATGCTGATGTTCAGCGGCGCCTCGATGTTAGTGCTGTATTTGATCGAGCGCGTGCAGCAGTGGCTGCCGTGGAATCCGCAGAAGTTTGGCGCCGTTGCTCAGGACCTGGCTTTTAATACCGCTGCGTCTTTCACCACAAACACTAATTGGCAGAACTACGCGGGTGAGACCACGATGAGCTATCTCACCCAAATGGCGGGGCTCGCATACCACAATTTCACGTCGGCAGCCGTGGGCATTGCGCTGGCCATCGCGTTCGTGCGCGGCATCGCGCGGCGGGAAAAAGAAACCATCGGCAACTTCTGGGTGGACATGACGCGGTCCACCCTTTGGCTGCTGCTGCCTATGTGCGTCATTTACGCTCTGGCTCTGGTTTCGCAAGGAGTCGTGCAGAATTTGAAACCGTACGATACAGCGAAACTGGTCGAGTCCCAGCAAGTGCAGAAAACTGGCGCGGACGGCAAGCCCATGGTCGGCCAGGACGGCAAGCCGGTGATGGATACCGTCACCGATCAGACTATCGCGCAGGGCCCCATAGCTTCGCAGGAAGCCATCAAGATGCTGGGCACAAACGGCGGTGGTTTCTTCGCCGCGAACAGCGCGCATCCATTCGAGAATCCGACGCCGCTCAGCAATTATCTGCAGATGCTTTCCATTTTCGCCATTCCAGCAGGCTTGACATACACGCTTGGCCGCATGACTGGATCGCAACGCCACGGATGGGCGGTGTGGGCAGCCATGGCTTTCTTGTTCCTCGCCGGAGTGACAACCGCTTACTGGGCGGAGGCGCGGGGCAATCCGCTGCTCAAAGGAACGGCGCAGCAAGTTACGGCGATGCAACCCGGCGGCAACATGGAAGGCAAGGAGGTTCGCTTTGGCATCGCGTCCTCGGCTCTTTTTGCAACCGTCACTACCGATGCCAGTTGCGGCGCTATCAACGGACAATTCGATTCATTTACTCCGCTCGGGGGAATGATTCCGCTGGCCAACATCATGCTCAGCGAAACCGTTTTCGGCGGCGTGGGCGCTGGGCTGTACGGAATTCTTATTTACGTTGTGCTGGCTGTATTTATCGCGGGACTGATGGTCGGGCGCACGCCGGAATATCTAGGCAAGAAGATTGAAGCTTATGACGTGAAAATGGCGATGCTGGTCACGCTGGTTTTTCCCGTGGTCATTCTGCTGTTGGCCGCAATTTCTTCTGTGCAGGGCTTTGGCACATCCAGCATCAGCAATCCCGGCCCACATGGACTCACGCAGATTTTGTATGCGTTCACATCCATGGCTGGAAACAACGGCTCGGCCTTCGGTGGATTGAACGGAAACACTCTCTGGTACAACAGCGCGGGCGCGGTGACCATGCTGATCGGCCGCTTCTTCATGATCATTCCGATGCTGGCCATCGCCGGCAATCTGGCCAAGAAGAAATATGTTCCGCCCTCGCTGGGCACGTTCCCGGTGACCACGCCGTTGTTCAGCGTGCTGTTGGTAGGCGTGATTCTGATTGTTGGTGCGCTGACATTTTTCCCGGCGCTGAGCCTGGGGCCTGTGCTCGAACATTTGTTAATGTCAGTCGGCAAAACTTTCTGAGGAGATATGGCAGAACGGAAATCAAAATCCATCTGGGACATGAACATCGTGCGCCGCGCGACTTTGGATTCGCTGGTTAAGCTGGACCCGCGGAACATGATGAAGAATCCTGTAATGTTTGTGGTCGAAGTTGGCAGCGTGGCGACGACCATTCTGCTGATTCGCGATGCGCTACACCATCAGGGAGCTTTCGGTTTTAACCTGCAGATCACGCTCTGGCTGTGGTTTACAGTCCTGTTCGCGAATTTTGCCGAGGCCATGGCTGAAGGCCGGGGCAAGGCGCAAGCCGACTCTCTGCGCAAAGCTCGCGCCGAAACGATTGCCAATCGCCTGATGACTGACGGGACAGTGGAACAGATTGCCAGCTCCAAACTGCGCTCCGGCGATTTGGTTAGAGTTGCCGCTGGCGACTTCATCCCCAGTGATGGTGAAATTCTCGAGGGTGTCGCTTCAGTGGACGAATCCGCAATCACGGGAGAGTCTGCCCCTGTCATCCGCGAGGCTGGAGGTGATCGATCGGCTGTCACCGGCGGTACGCGCGTGCTTTCGGATTGGCTGAAAATCAAGATCACGTCCAATCCTGGCGAGACGTTTCTCGATCGCATGATTGCGCTCGTCGAAGGGGCCGAGCGGCAGAAGACGCCAAACGAAATCGCCTTGAACATTCTGCTGGCGGGCCTGACCATCATTTTTCTGCTCGCCGTGGTCACCCTGCAGCCGTTTGCAATTTATTCGGGTTCGCCGCAGACCGTGTTCGTGCTGGTGTCACTGCTGGTTTGTCTGATTCCGACAACTATTGGTGGACTGCTCTCTGCCATTGGAATTGCCGGCATGGATCGGTTGGTGCAACACAATGTGCTGGCCATGTCTGGACGCGCGGTTGAAGCTGCCGGCGACGTCAACACACTTCTGCTCGATAAAACAGGAACCATCACTCTGGGCAACCGGCAAGCTTCGGAATTTGTGGCTGCGCCCGGGATCACTGCAGCACAGATGGCGGATGCTGCGCAGCTTTCATCGTTGGCGGATGAAACCCCTGAAGGCCGCTCAATCGTCGTGCTGGCGAAGGAGTGCTACGGCCTGCGAGGTCGAGAACTTGCTTCTCAAGAAGCCACGTTCATTCCGTTCACGGCGCAAACACGGATGTCTGGCGTGGACTTGGATGGCCGTGAAATCCGCAAGGGCGCGGTCGACGCCATCACAAAATACCTCGCTCAACACGGAACCGTGCTTCCCAAAGAAATTCAGGCCGCTGTGGAAACCATTGCGCGCTCGGGAGGAACGCCTCTGGTCGTCGCTGAAAATCGCCGCGCTCTGGGTGTCATTCACCTTAAAGACATTGTGAAAGGTGGAATGCGCGAGCGCTTCGACCAGTTGCGCGCCATGGGTATCAAGACCGTGATGATTACCGGAGACAATCCTCTGACGGCAGCCGCCATCGCGAGCGAAGCGGGCGTGGACGATTTCCTCGCGGAGGCAACCCCGAAAGACAAAATGGATTTGATCCGCAGCGAGCAGAAGCAAGGCAAGCTCGTCGCAATGACCGGCGACGGTACGAACGACGCACCAGCATTGGCTCAGGCTGACGTCGGCGTTGCGATGAATACTGGCACGCAGGCGGCAAAAGAAGCGGGCAACATGGTCGATCTCGATTCCAATCCGACGAAGCTCATAGAGATTGTGGAAATCGGCAAGCAACTGCTGATGACTCGCGGCGCACTGACCACTTTTTCCATCGCCAATGACGTGGCCAAATACTTCGCCATTATTCCGGCGATGTTTGCCGCCACGTTCCCCGTGCTCAATACGCTGAACATTATGCAACTTAAAACTCCGCAGTCGGCAATTTTGTCAGCGGTCATCTTTAACGCCTTGATCATTGTTGCCTTAATTCCGCTGGCGCTTCGCGGCGTGAAATATAGGCCCATGGGGGCTGCTGTCCTGCTACGCAGGAATCTCTGGATCTACGGCGTCGGCGGCATCATTGTGCCGTTTGTCGGAATCAAGCTGATCGACATGTTCATTACGCGCGTGGGCATGGCCTGAGAGGATTGTCATGAAAAAGAATTTAATGATCTCGGTGCTGATGACGATTGCAACCACGGTCCTGCTCGGCATCATTTATCCATTGGTGATTACGGGGCTGGCGCAATTATTTTTCAAAGACAAAGCCAACGGGCAACTGATCGTGCAAAACGGCAAAGTTGTAGGCTCGCGGATTATTGGGCAGGCATTCGTCGGGCCCGCATATTTCCATTCGCGCCCATCGGCGGCGGGAAATGGATATGATGCGGCCAATTCCAACGGCTCCCAGTTGGGCCCTACCAATCAGCACCTGATCGATCGTGTGAAGGCTGACGTCGCAACGAACCAGGCAGATAATCCCGGCCAGCCGGTCCCGGTCGATTTGGTAACTACGTCGGCTTCTGGTCTTGATCCAGATATTTCTCCAGCGGCGGCCGAGTTTCAAATTCCGCGAGTCGCAAAGCAACGTGGGATTTCTGAGGATCAAGCGAAACAGCTGATTCAACAGCACGCCCAGCCGCGCCAGTTAGGCCTGCTCGGAGAGCCACGGGTAAACGTGCTTGAGTTGAATCTTGAGCTCGACGCCAAATTTCCGCAAAAGTAGGGTCAGCCGCGGACGCCTCGTCCGGGCCGGGTCAAAGACCCGGCACCACACAACCAACCGGGCGAGGACGCCCGGCCTCCATTAAACGTTTTGCCGAATGCTAAACTTTCAAAAGTGGCTCGCATCGCTTATCTCGAATGCACAAAATGTGGGGCATCGATTGATGCTGCGCGTCCGCAGACGGTCTGCCCCAAAGATGGCGGTGTGCTTTACGTCCGCTATAAACTTTCCGCGCTGAAATCTAAATTCACCACTGCTTCGCTCGCCGGGCGCACTCCAACCATGTGGCGCTACGCGGAAGTTTTGCCGGAAGCCGAGCCCGTTTCTCTGGGCGAGGGTTTCACTCCTATGTTGCCGTCCCGCGAGTTCCCCAATGTCTTTATAAAAGATGAGGGGCTAAATCCGACCGGCTCTTTCAAAGCGCGGGGAATGTCGGTTGCGGTAACCATGGCGAAATCCTACGGCCTGAAAAAACTGGCTGCACCTTCTGCGGGCAATGCAGGCAGCGCGCTGGCAGCGTATGCAGCGGCGGCGGGGATTGAGGCGCACATCTTCATGCCCAAGGATGTGCCGATGGCGAATCGAGTGGAATGCGAAAGCTTTGGTGCCCACGTCACCTTGGTCGATGGACTCATTAGCGATTGCGCGCGCGTGGTAGCTGAGAGAAAAGAAAAAGAAGGGTGGTTCGATGTGTCCACGCTCAAGGAACCTTTTCGCGTGGAAGGCAAGAAGACCATGGGTTACGAAGTGGCGGAACAATTGGAATGGCGAATGCCGCAAGGAATTATTTATCCAACTGGAGGCGGAGTCGGACTGATCGGAATGTGGAAAGCTTTTGAGGAGATGCAGGACCTGGGTTGGATTGGTGCGGAACGTCCGCAAATGATCGCAGTGCAAGCGGCTGGCTGCGCGCCAATTGCAAAAGCATGGGACGACGCGACGCCCACTTCCGAATTCTGGACGAACGCCGCTACTTTGGCGGCGGGTCTGCGCGTGCCCAAGCCATATGGCGATTATTTGATTCTCGATATTCTCAAGAAGAGCGGAGGCGTTGCGTTATCCGTGACTGATGACGAAATTATGGAAGCATTTCGCCAATGGGCGCGGGTGGAGGGAATTTTTGCCGCGCCGGAAGGAGCAGCCTCGCTCGCGGCCTGTCGCAAGTTGCGCGACAGTACTTTCTTCGGTCCTGATGACACTGTGGTGCTGTTCAATACGGGCTCGGGGTTGAAATATTTGGATGTGATCGATAGCCATTCGCAGGCGGAACGCGAATCTGCGCTTGCATCAAGGCACATCGCTGGAATTATTGGACCTTATTAGTGGCGGCGCAGTTCTGTCTGCTGGCGTGGTGCGTTGCGCCTCCGAGGGCAGGATGCCCGCGCGGGCAGCCGGCACGATGCCGGCACTACTCGGCCCAGATATGACAGAACATCTCTATTATCAAAATTCTTTTCTTTACGAATTTCAGGCGGAAGTGGTAGACGTTTCCGCGGCGACTGCTGATTCTCGTTCTGCTGTGATTCTGGATCGTACTGCGTTTTATCCAACTAGTGGTGGGCAGATTTTTGATACGGGATGGATTCGTCCGGGCGATGCTACAGATACCAAGCTGCGCGTGATCGAGGTGACAGAGACAGACGATGGTCAAATCCTGCATATCCTCGAAAATTATCCGTCCCTTGCGAAGGGCGCTCGTGTTCACGGCCTGATTGACGTTGAGCGTCGCCGCGATCATATGCAGCAGCATTCGGGGCAACACGTTCTGTCAGCGGCGTTCTTGCGGCTGTTCAACATGCCCACGGTTTCTTTTCATATGGGGGCCGAGTCTTGTTCGATTGACTTGGATACGAAAAATCTCAACGCTGCGCAGGTCGAATCGGCGGAGGCATTGGCGAATGATGTCGTCATGGAGAACCGCGCGGTAAGTATTCGTTTTGTGACGCAGGAAGAAGCGCGCAGTTTGGGAGTACGAAAAATTCCACCCGTCGAACGGGACCAGCTTCGGCTTATCGAAGTGGATGATTTTGATTTGACTGCATGCGGTGGCACACACGTTGCGTCCACCGGACAGATCGGTTCCATCCTGCTGCGAAAGACACAAAAGACGCGGCAAGGTTGGCGAGTAGAATTCGTTTGTGGCAAGCGTGCGGTGGCTACGGCTCGACGGGATTACACGGTTTTGGCGGACTCGGCGGGACTGCTCTCCAGCCACGTTTGGGATACTGCGCAGCAGATACGGAAGGTCCAAGATGAGTCGCGGGCGTCTCGCAAAGAATGCGAACACTTAATGGAAGAGTTGGCTGAATCGTTCGCGGGGCGCTTGCTTGCCGAAAGCGTAGAGCACGGCGGGCGAAGATTTATCGTTCGGACTTTTTCCGATCGGGATCTCACATTCATCAAGTTACTGGGACAACGATTGACTCGCCAGAGTGCGGGAGTAGTTGCATTTCTTGGTATCAGTTCCGGTCAGCCTGCATTAGTTTTCGCGCAATCTCCCGGGCAGCCGTTCGATATGGGAGCGCTGATGAAAGAAATACTTGCGCGACTTGGCGGGCGCGGCGGCGGAAGCAAGGACATGGCGCAAGGCGGACCCGCGCAAGGCGAAGGGATGGAAGCAGCCCTTGCTGAGCTCGCGGCGCGGCTACGCGAGTAACGACCAAACTGAGTTCGGCCGACCCAGAAACGTAGCAAGCTACGTTTCTACGGTTTGATTCTCTTTGTACAGACGTTGCCTGCTACGTCTCCGCTTGGCCGGACAGCCGAGGGCGACTGTCCCCATGTGAAGCGCCATGCTACATTCTCCTCAGCGGATCTCTTCAATCGGCTAACCATGGAACAGCGCCTTATCCTCGTCAATCTGCTGATCAAGCTCGGTGTCGCCGCCGCCGTAGCTAGCGTTCTCGTCCGCTCGGTTGAGTTTAAGTCTCTGCTATTCCGCGAAAGCCGCGCGCTCAAGCACCGGGTCTACCTGATTCTGTGGATCGGCGTTCCGATGGCTTTGGGGGTGTGGGTCCGCTTTATCCAGACCAGCTTCTTGGCCGGCGATTTGTCTTTTGAAACCACGGTGCTGCTTGGTGTCGTTGGCGGCCGGTTTACGGGTATGGTGGGAGGCGCCTTGCTCGCTCTTCCAGCCTTGTTGCACGGGGAGTGGGCCACCTTGCCCTTCAATCTCCTGGTGGGATTCGTCGCCGGACAACTGCGCACCCTCACTCCCGACCGGGAGGACATCTGGTCGTTCTCTCCATTTATCGATCTGAGCATTTATCGGATGATTCGCCGCAACCTGCCGACCCCGCGCTTGTTCGACTGGCAGATCATGTTCTTCGCTACGGTTGTAGCGCTGCGTTTCGTGCAGACGGAGATCTCTCACTTCCTGCCAAATGCTACTTTCAGCCTCGAGAGTCCGAACCTGTGGGTCGAATCGTTGATCTATGCCACTTCGGTTATGGTAATTGGTATTGAACTGAAGATCTGGAATAGCGTGCGTATCCAGATCAAGCTGGAAGAACAGGAACGGCTGCTCTTGCACGCGCGCATGGCAGCGCTGCAAAATCAGATTAACCCGCACTTTCTGTTCAATACTTTGAATTCAGTTTCATCGTTAGTTCGCTTCGACCCCGATACGGCGCGCGAGTTGATCATTAAGCTGGCCACGATTTTGCGCAGGCTGCTGAGTAGCGGCGACGCGTTCGTTCCGTTGCGTGAAGAGTTGGAGTTTATCGACAATTACCTCGACATTGAGGTAGTTCGCTTCGGCCGCGACAAATTGCAGGTCACGAAGGAACTGGAGCCGGGGTCGCTGGACGTGATGGTGCCCAGCATGCTTCTGCAACCGCTGGTGGAAAACTCGATTAAGCATGGGCTTGCGTCCAAGATTGAAGGTGGCAGCATTTTCTTGCGAAGCCGGCTGACTGATTCTCAAGTGATCATTGAAGTGGAGGACGACGGCGTGGGCATGGGCGCGGCCAATATTTTGGAAAAGCCAAGCGGGTTGGGTGGAACCGGAATTGGATTGGCAAATGTCGCCGAGAGATTGAAGGTTTTATACGGAGACACCGCGCGCATGACCATCGACAGTCATGAAGGCAAAGGCACCATGATTCGTTTGCGCTTACCGATACTGCCGAGCGAGGAGTCTTTGCTCGCCGCGCTCTACGAAGAACGTTCCAGTATGCGGCGGTAAAAATCTTCATATTGTGGAATGATCTTCGAAGCACAAAACCGGGATTGCGCCACCGCGCGACAAGCCTTGCCCATTTCCCGTAACCGGTTCTCGTCGCTCAGCAATTCGATTGCGTAACGCGACATCGTATCCACATCGCCTACGTCCGCCAGGAAGCCGCTTTTCCCGTGCTCGATCACCTCGGGCACCCCGCCTACGCGAGTGGCGATGGGTACGACTTCGCAAGCCATGGCTTCCAGAGCGGCCAGGCCGAACGATTCCAGTTCGCTCGGCATGAGAATTAAATCGGCGAGCGCCAATTTCTCGTGCACGTTGTCCTGCTTGCCGAGAAACAGAACATCGTTGTGAATGCCCTTCTGCACCGCCAACCACTCGGCGCGCGAGCGATCCGGCCCATCGCCGATCAGCAGCAGTTTCGCAGGAATTTTCTTGCGCACTCGGTCCAAAATCTCGATGGTATCCGTAATACGCTTCACGGGGCGAAAGTTGGACAGGTGCACCAGGATACGTTCTCCATTAGGAGCATATTCGGCTCGGCGGTGCGCGGCCCCTGGGTCACGCACGTAGACATCGCAATTCACAAAGTTGTAAATGACCTGGATATTATTTTTTACGTCGAACTCCCGCAGCGTGCGCTCACGCAAATATTGCGAGATGGCGGTAACGCCATCGCTTTGCTCTATGGAGAAGCGAGTAATCGGCAGATAGGAACGATCCAAACCTACCAATGTAATGTCGGTACCGTGAAGCGTGGTCACGAAAGGCAGTTTCTGCCCCCTGGGTTTGGCAGCCAGCATCTGGCGAGCCAACAATGCACTTACAGAATGCGGGATCGCGTAATGGACATGCAGAAGATCGAGAGCGTAAAGTTCGGAAACTTCCGCCATGCGCGTGGCCAAAGCCAGGTCGTACGGAGGATATTCGAATAGCGGATATCGCGAAACGTCGACCTCGTGATAGTGAATGTTGGGATGAAGTTCAGTTAGGCGGATGGGTTGAGCATAGGAAATGAAATGAATCTCGTGTCCGCGCTCGGCTAGTTCGACGCCCAACTCGGTC